>WNFP01000538.1_pt1 | contig 46282 bp, 40 predicted proteins | sample 5400201 | NCBI WGS metagenome assembly WNFP01 (sample SAMN13153355, study PRJNA577476) | soil metagenome | isolation source: 115 cm saprolite under Madrone tree | place: USA:California | collected 2016-06-14 | reverse complement strand
CGGGCGTGCGGGATGCGCTTCTGGATCTCCCGCATGGGCCCGAGCGACGGGTCCTCGTCGCCGCACACCAGGAGCGTCGGGACGGTGATCTCGCTCAGGCGGTCCGTGATGTAGTCCATCTGGAGCAGGGCCCGCAGCGAGTTGGCGTAGCCGATGGGCGTGAGCATGCGGTAGTAGTCGAAGATCTCCTTCCGCGCCGAAGGGTCCAGCTTGATCCGTCCCGCCACGTTCGGATTGGACTGAATGGCGAACTCGGCCATGGCGTCCATCCCGCCCTTGAGCGTCACCTCGATGCTCTTCGCGCGCAGGACGACGTTGTCCACTCCCAGCGGCAATCCCGACGCGGAGGACGAGTCGATGATGAGAAGCGCGCGCACGCGCTCGGGGTGATCCAGCGTGAAGCGCGTCGCAATGCCCGCGCCGAGCGAGAGCCCGCCCACGATGGCGTGCCCGAGCCCCAGATGGTCCATGAGGTCGTAGAGGTCCCAGACCCAGTGGGCGAAGGTGACCTTCTGCGGGTTCTCGGGGCTGTCCGAGCGCGCGTGCCCACGCGGCTCCCACAGGATGAGTCGGTGGCCGGCCGACAGCGCCTCGATGTTCGGCTCCCACATGCCCGCGTTGCCGCCGATGCCGTAGGCCAGCAGGACCGGCTCGCCGCTGCCGTGCTCTTCGTAGTAGATCCTGACGCCGTCACGCGAGGTCGAGTGAGCCATGGCATCCTCCGGATGCGAATCGTGGCGAACTCGGATTGTGGTACAAGGGGTCCCTATGGAACGATCGTTCGCGGAAGAAGTCAAGCAGCTCCAGCTCGGGCGGGGCCAGATTCTCCGGGGGGAGGGCATCCTCGCCATCACCAAGGCCCTCCTCCAGTCGGGCGTGTCCTATGTCGGCGGCTACCCGGGAGCGCCGGTGTCCCATCTGCTCGACGTCATGGCCGACGCCAACGAGTCCGTGCTCAAGCCCATGGGCGTCTACCTTGACGCCTCCGCCAGCGAGGCCGCCGCCGCCGCCCTCCTGGGCGCATCCATTAACTACCCGATGCGGGGAGCCGTCACCTGGAAGTCGATCGTCGGCACCAACGTGGCGGCCGACGCGCTCTCCAATCTGGCCTCCGCGGGGGTCATCGGGGGGGCGCTCATCGTCGTGGGCGAGGACTACGGCGCGGGCGCCAGCGTCATCCAGGAGCGCACCCACGCCTTCGCGCTCAAATCCTCGCTGATCCTGTTCGACCCGCGTCCGAGCCTCCAGACGCTGGCCCGCATGGTCGAAGAAGGCTTCGGCATATCTGAGGCGTCAAACTTGCCGGCGGTGATCAGCCTTCGCATCCGCGCCGCACATGTTCAGGGCTCGATGGTCTGCAAGGACAATGTCCGGCCGGCCATCAGCACGCGCGACCGGCTGGAGCGCCACTCGTTCGACTACGGCCGGATCAGCCATCCGCCGTCCACCTACGCGCAGGAGGCGCAGAAGTTCGAAACGCGACTGCCGGCCGCGCGCCGCTACGTCCTCGAGCGCGGGCTCAACGAAGTCATCGCCGGCGAGGAGAAGGAGATCGGCATCATCCTCCAGGGTGGGCTCACGCCGACCGCGCTCCGCGCGCTCGAGCTTCTGGGCCGCGCCGACGTCTTCGGCAGGAGCCGCGTCCCGCTCCTCGTGCTGAACGTGATCCACCCGCTCGTGCCCGAGCAGCTTCTGGACTTCCTCGAAGGCAAGCGGCGGGTGCTCGTGCTCGAGGAGGGGATGCCGAACTTCATCGAGCAGGAGCTCAAGGCTCTCGCCTACGACCGCGGACTCAGTGTCCGCATCGAGGGCAAGGAAACCGTGGCGGCCCACGGCGAGTACGTACCCGAGGTCGTGCTCGCAGCGCTCGCGCGCTTTCTCGGGGGCGATGCCGAGGCGCTCCGGAGCAGACTCGCGCGTCACGTCGGGCGCGGGAGGGAGATTCTCGAGGCGCCGCTCCCGAAGCGACCGCCCGCCTTCTGCACGGGCTGCCCCGAGCGTCCGGTGTTCAGCGCGCTCAAGATCGCGCAGCGGGAGCTGGGCGAGACCCACGTGGCGGCCGATATCGGCTGCCACGCTTTTGCCACGCTGCCGCCCTTCAACCAGGGCAATACCATCCTGGGCTACGGCCTGGGGCTGGCATCGTCGAACGCCGTGGCGCCGAACTTCGGCAGGCGCGTGATCTCGATCCTGGGAGACGGCGGCTTCTGGCACTCCGGCTTGACCACGGGCGTGGCCAACGCCGTCTTCAACAAGCAGGACTCGATCGTCGTGGTGCTCGAGAACTTCTACACGTCGGCGACCGGTCAGCAGTCCAACCCCTCCACGGGCAGAAACCCGCGCGGAGATTCCGTGCGCATGTCCATCGCCGAGACTATCCGGAGCCTGGGCGTGTCCTGGATCCGCGTCGTCAATCCCTACAAGGTCGGCGAGACGCTCAAGACGGTGCGCGAGGCCATGACGACGGCGGCGGGCGGGCTCAAGGTCATCATCGCCCGCGGCGAGTGCCAGCTCGAGCGCCAGCGGCGCGTCAAGCCGCAGACCGCCACCCGGCTCAAAGCGGGCGGGCGCGTCGAGGCGCCGCGGTTCGGCGTGGACCCCGACGTCTGCACCGGCGACAAGTCCTGCATGCGCTTCAACGGCTGCCCGTCCCTCACGCTGAAAGAAAGCGGCGATCCTCTCCGAGAAGACCCGGTGGCGCACGTGGACCAGACGTGCGTCGGTTGCGGGCTCTGCGGCGAGGTCGCTCACGCGGCCGTCCTCTGCCCGTCCTTCTACGAGGCGCGCGTGGTGCACAACCCCGGCTGGCGTGAGCGAACGCTCCAGGCTTTCCGCCGGCGGGTGATCGGCTTCCTTCAGCCGGCATGAACGGGCAGCCGGCATGAGCGCCGTGCGCCGTCCCGTCTCCGTGCTGATCGCCGCCCTCGGCGGGCAGGGGGGCGGCGTGCTGACGGAGTGGATCGTCAACGCGGCGACCCACGCGGGCCTTCGGGCCCAGGCGACATCCATCCCCGGCGTGGCGCAGCGCACCGGCGCGACGACCTACTATCTCGAGATCTACCCCGAGCCGCTTCCGGCCGGCTCTCCCGAGCCGGTCTTCTCGCTCTACCCGATGCCGGGCGACGTCGACGTGATCATGGCCTCGGAGCTGCTCGAGGCGGGGCGCACGATCGAGATGGACTACGCCTCGCCCGATCGGACCACGCTCATCGCAAGCACCCACCGCCTCTTCGCCATCGCCGAGAAGTCCGCGCTCGGCAACGGCACGTTCCCGCGCGAGCGGGTCGAGGAGGCGGCGCGGGCGCTGACGAAGAAGCTGATCGCGTGCGACGCGCTCGCCGTGGCGCGCGCGGCCGGCAGCGAGGTCAATGCGGTGCTGATGGGCGCGCTGGCGGCCTCGGGTGCGCTGCCGCTCGTCGCCTCGGATTTCGAGGCGGCCATTCGCGAGGGCGGTGTCGCCGTCGAGCGCAACCTGGCCGGCTTCAAGGCGGGCATGGAGGTCGCGGCCGGCGCGACGGGGCCCGAGGCCGCCCGGGTCAAGCCCTGGGCTGAGCTCAAAAACGATCGGGCGCATGCGCTCGGCACGCGGGGCCGGGACTTCCTCGCCTTGATCGCCCGGATCGAGAGTGAATACCCGGCGGCGCTTCATCAGACGCTCGGCGAGGCGGCGGCGCGGCTCATCGACTACCAGGACGCGCACTACGCGGAACGCTTCCTTGCCCGGGTGCGTCTCGTGCGCGTGCTGGACACGGGAACGCGGCTCACCGAGCGCTTCGCCCGGCGCCTCGCGGTGTGGATGAGCTACGAGGACGCCATCCGCGTGGCCGATCTCAAGACGCGTGGCAGCCGCTTCGAGCGGATCCGGCGCGATCACGGCGCGACGAACGGCCAGGTGCTGACGGTGACGGACTATCTCAAGCCGGACCTCGACGAGATCTACGGCATCTTCCCGGCGTCGATCGGCGGCGCCATCGCCCGCTGGGCCGAGAAGCGTTGGCCCGACGGGCGGCCGACCCTGACCCAGCACGTCAAGACCACTTCGGTGCTGGGCTTCCTGCGCGTGTGGGCGCTTGGACGGCTGCGGTGGCTCCGGCCCTCATCGCTCCGCGCCCGGCGCGAGTTCGCCCTTCTCGACCGCTGGCAGCAGGCGGTGCTGGACGCGGCTGCCCTCGACTATGATCTCGCCTGCGAGGTTGCGGACATCGCCACCGTCGTCCGCGGTTATGGCGAGGTGCGCCGCCGGCTCTCCGGTGCCTTCACGCGCTTCCTCGACGAGATCCTCGCACCCGCCGTCGCCCGCGACCGTTCGGAAGGGAAAGGTTACACGCGCGCCCGGACCATCGTGAGCGAGACGCGCAAGACACTTCTTGCCGACGAGAAGGGCATCGAGTCAGCGCTGCGGGAAGCTTCGCGCGCATGAGCGACAATGTCACGCTCAAACGGGATGGCGCCGTCGCCACGCTCACGCTCAATCGTCCCGACCGACGCAACTCCTTGAGCGACGCGATGCTGACCGATCTTGGGGCGGCGCTGGCCGAGCTGCGCGACGACGCGACCTCTCGAGTCTTGATCCTGACGGGAGCGCCGCCTGTCTTCTCCGCCGGGGCCGACGCGCCCCATGCGCGGGCCAAGACCGACGAGGAGAGGCGGCGGCTCTTCAAGGAGAACAAGAGCCAGTTCCGGCGTCTTTTCGAGCGGGTGACCACCGCCGTCGAGAACCTCGAGCAGGCGACCATCGCCATGATCAACGGCCACGCGGTGGGCGGCGGCTGGGGGCTGACTCTCGCCTGCGACTTCCGCTTCGCGGCGGCCGAGGCGCAGCTCTGGATCCCCGAGGTGGACCTGGGCGTCCCACTCGGCGTCGCCTCGACGACGCGCTTCGTCCGCTTCGTCGGGCCCGCGCGCGCCAAGGAGATCATCATGGGCTGCCACCGCTACTCGGCCGCCGAGGCCCAGGCCATGGGGCTCGTGACGCGCGTGGCGCCGGGCGCGGAGCTGGAGCAGGCGGTGAAGGACTACGCCCAGCACCTGCTCAAGAAGCCGTTCCGCGCGCTGGCCGAGGTCAAGGCGCGCATCAATGCCATCTCTGCCAATGCCATACCCGTCATCAACGCGATGACGGAAGGGTTCCTCGACCGAGGCTAGCCGGCCGACCTCCGCTCCGGATACAGCTCGTGGTAGATGTTGCGGCGTCGAGCATGCGCCCGACATACTTCTGCGTGAGCGCGGCGCCGACGAAGCCGCCCATGTTGGAGACGGCCACCGCCGTGCCCGCGAGCGACGGCGGATTGACCTCGCGGGCGATGGGCCAGGTGAGCACGAAGGCCCCGCCCACGGCGCCAATGCCGAATAGAACCGCCGCCACGCCCCACAGGGGCAATGCGCCCGCCGTCAGCGCCAGCGCCGTCCAGAAGAGGAAGAGGCAGGCTGAGAGCACGGTGTAGGGAAGCTTGCGCCGGCGCAGCACCCGGTCAGAGAGATAGCCGGTGAGGGGCGCTGAGAAGAGCAGCGCGAACGAGACGGCGGACGCATACGCGCCCGCCCTCGTCGTCGTGAGTCCGTAGATGTCGTGAAGAAACGGAATGGACCACAGCATGAGGTTGCCCCACGCCGCGTAGAAGAAAAAGAAGACGAAGAAGGGCGGCCACGTGTGGCGGTTGACCAGCACCTCCATCATGCCGTGCAGGACGGCGCCGAGGCCCTGAGCCGGCGCCGAGATGACCGGAGCGCCGGGCGGACGATCGCGGACGACAGCGTAGCACGCGGCCGCGCCCGCGAGCGTCACCACGGCGAGGATCATGAAGGCGCCGCGCCAGCCTGCGAGCGCGACGAGCGCGGCGAGCGGCGCGGTTCCGCCGAGCGCCCCCAGGATGCCCACGGTGGCCGTCACTGCCGACATCGTGCCGAAGTGCGAGGGCGGGAACCAGTCGGCCGCGATCTTGAGACAGCCGATGAACGTCACCGTCGCGCCCACGCCAACCAGGAAGCGACCGGTCATGAGCCCTCCCCGCGAGGCCGCCAGCCCCATGAGGAGTGAGCCCAGGCCCATCACGACGCTTCCCCCCGTGAACACGCGACGGACACCGAACCTGTCGATCAGAAGCCCGGCGGGGATCATAAAGCCCGCATACGCGTAGAAGTACATCGCCGAGAGGAGTCCGACGATCTCGGCGCTGGCGTTGAAGGCCTGCATGATTTCCTTCACGACGGCGCCGGGGGCGACGCGGTGCAGGAACGCGAAGAAAAATACGAAGGCGGGGACGCCCCACACGAGCCAGCGAAGCGGAGCGGGGCGTGCGTCCACGCGCTGGCTAGACGCGCTCGAGGAACGCGCGATCCTCGACGAGTATGCAGCCGCTCTCATCGGCCTGCCGCACGCTGTCGATGTTGTCGTTGTCCTTGGCGAGACGCTCGCGGTACTGCTCGTATGCCGCGAGGGTGGGGAAGTTGATCAGGGCCAGCGCAGAGTTGGTCGGGCCGGCGAACTTGGTCGGCAGCCAGTAGCCGACGAGGTCGCCGCCGCAGCGCGGAATGATGCCGCCAAGAGCCCGCGCGTAGCGCTCAAAGTCCTGGCGCTTCCGCGCGTCGATCGTGTAGCGAATGCTCAGCGTGATCATGGCCTCTCTCCTCCCATCGCATGTTGAAGACCTTGGTGAGCTGCGCGCGCCCCGCCGATGTGACGGCGACGATCCCGAGCGCGCGTAGCGAACGAGTACCGGTCGGCGTGAGTCGATAGCTGCGGCCGTCTTCCTCCATCCACCGTTGGGCGACCAGTGCGTCGGCCAGCGCAACCCCCAACCTTCCCGCCAAGTGGCTATAACAGGTGCGCGCGTCCCGGAGGCGCCACGCCATGCCGTTCATGTCGTCGCCGGCGAACGGGTTGTGAAGCGGCGGCGCGAGGACGGCGAGCGCCTCCACGGCATAGCCCACGTCGGCGCAGGCCAGGCGGTAATAGCGCCAGCGCCCCTGCTGCTCGACGCGCAGGATGCGGCCAGCGATCAGCTTGGCCAGATGATTGCTGGCCGTCTGCGCGGAGACGCCGGCGCGGGCAGCCAGCTCGCCGGCCGGCCTTGCCTCCCCGCCCGCCAAGGCCAGGCACATAGTGGCGCGGGTGGGGTCGGCCAGGAGACCGGCCACGAACGCGATGTTGGCTTCGATCATCGAGCCCAGCATAGCGCCGCCCGGTGCAGAGATGTTTCACGGCGGGTCGAATCCAAATGTTGGCGCGGCGGGGGTGGTCTACCGGGTCCAGAAGCCCGCGGGGTCGCCGGCGCGCACGATCTCGAGCTCGGCGGGCGTGGGCGTCGGCGTCTCGCGGCAACCGTCCGCCACGCGCAGGTTCCAGCCCGTCGCGGCCCTGACGGATTCCACGCTCTGCCTCGGATGCCAGGAGGCGAGGAGCATTTCGCGCGTCTTTGGGTCGAAGCGGTAGACGCCGAGCGTCGTGATGACTGCCGCGGGACCCCCGCCCGGCAGCCCCACGCGCTCGCGCCAGCCGGCGCCGTCGCCGAAGCCCGGCGACGTGATGAAGTCCACGCGCTCTTTGAACCGGTGCTTCTCCTGCGGCATGATGACCACGAAGCGCCTGGCCAGGCTCGCGATGTCTGCACCGCCGCCGCTGCCCGGCAGCCGGACTGTGGGCGCGCGCCAATCGCCGACGTAGTTCGTGTTGAGGTTGCCGTGCTTGTCGATCTCCGCCCCACCGATGAAACCAAGGTCCACGAGCCCCTGCTGGAGGAGCGACATGATCTCAAGCGTGCCGGTGGACCAGAGCGCGCCGGGAATATTCGGCGTGTCGCTCATGGTCATGAGCGTCTCGGTCGCCGGCTGATCACGCACGATGCCATTCTCGAAGAGGCCGACCGCGCCCGGTGCGTGCGTGCGCTTGGCGAAGGCGAAGGCCAGGAGCGGCAGCCGCATGCCCACGAAGACCAGGTCGCCGTCGCGGATCTCGCGGCCGGCGGCGATGACCATCAGCTCCCGATCGGTGAAGTCGGGCATTGCTACGTGAGCACGAAGGGCTTGGCGGCGGCGGCGTTGTAGGGAAATCGGCGGATCGCCTCCTCGTTGATCTCGACGCCCAAGCCCGGCCCCGCCGGCACTTCGACGTAACCGTCGCGCGCCTGGATCGGTTGCGCCAGGAAGGAGGTCTCATGCTCGCCCGTCGGGAATTCCACGGGTATCGGCCCACCCCACGTCGCGGCCACGTGGAGCGTGGCCGCGAGGCCCGGGCCGAAGTAGAAGGAATGGGGGGCGATGGGGAGATTCGCGGCCTGGGCCAGCGCCGCGATCTTCTTGAACTCGGTGATGCCGCCGACCTTGGTGATGCTCGGCTGGAGGATATCGCCCGCCCGGTGCTCCACGATCTCACGAAAGCCGTAGAGCGTGGACTCGTTCTCGCCCAGCGCGATGGGCGTGGCAGTGGCGCGCGCCACCTCGGCCAGCCCCGTGTAGTCCTCGGGAGGCCACACGGGCTCCTCGAACCAGAAGAGCCGGTAGGGCTCGAGCTGCCGTGCCATGGCAATGGCTTCGGCGGGGGTCCAGGGGCAGTTCACGTCGAGCATCAGCTTCACGTCCGGCCCCACGGCCTCCCGCGCCGCGCGGACGGATTCCACATCGGTCTGGTGGAGCTTGAGCATGGTGAAGCCCTGCGCCACAAAGCCCTTGCAGGCGCCGGCGACATCTTTCGGCGAATCGTAGCGCATGAGGCTCGCGTACACGGGCAGTCTGGGACGCGTCGCGCCTCCCAGGAGCGCGTGGACGGGGGCGTCCAGCGCCTTGCCGAGGAGATCCCACAGCGCGATGTCCACGCCGCTGATCGCGAACATGGCCAGCCCGCGCCGGCCGTAGATCATGGTGCCGCGGTGCATGAGGTCCACGAGATGCTCGATCCTGAGCGGGTCCTGCCCGACGAGCAGCGGCGCCAGGCTCTCCTCGATCACGTTGCAGACGGCGAGCGGCGCGCCGTAGGCGAAGGCTTCGCCCACTCCCGTGGGTCCCGTGTCGGTCTTGACGCGCACCACGATCTGCTTGCGCGTGGCCGCGGTCCATGGCGACGGCGGGTCGAGCGGTTTCATCGGGAGGGCGAGACAGATCGCCTCGACGGCCGTGATCTTCATCGGCTCAGGCTCCGTAGTCGAGAGGTTCGGAGAGACGCTTCGTCTTGACGCGGACGGCGTCGAGCGCCGGGGCGCCGAGCACGCCGAGAAAGCCCTTCCAGTCCGCCGCGCCGTAGACCCAGCGGTCCAGCCAGGCCCGCGTGCCGTCCACCGTCCGCGTTTCCTCGTGGTAGCGGTGATAGAAGTCGTGGCCGCGCCCGTAGCAGCCCTGCACCGGCGACGGATAGGCGCCGAAAGGCTCGTGGACCACCGCGGCGACCTTGAGCGTGGGCGCGAGAACGAGGCCGGGATCGGAGAGGATGCGCTCGCGCGGCCAGATCTCCTCGGCCACGATGATGACGCACGCGGCGGCCAGCGCCGCCTCGCGCGTGACGCCGAGCGTGCCCCAGCAGTGCGCGTGCCCCTCCGTGTCCGAGCGCTGGACGTGCAGGATGGCCACGTCTGGCCTGAGCGCCGGGACGAGGACGACGGGATGACCCGAGAACGGATCGCTCGCGTGCCGGAAGGTGGGATTGGAATCCAGGAGCCCGGTGCCCAGCAGCGAGCGTGTCGGGATATAGGGCGCGCCCATGGCGCCGGCCTGAAGCGCCACGGCGATGCTCAGGTTGGAGTGGTCCTCGACCTCGATGGGATGGGGGATGCCTTGCTCCACCGCTCGCCGGTAGTTGTGGCCGAGCCCGGCCGAGACATTGCCAACCCACGCGGCCTGGATCCGGCGGACGCAGCCCGCGGCCACGAGCATGTCGAAGAGGATGTCCGAGATGGGCCCGATCAGCGTCAGGTCGCGCCGGCGCTGGCGGATCAGCTCGTGGCCGGCGGCGAAGGGGATGAGGGCTTCCAGCGCCGTGCCCATGCAGACCGAGGCGCCGTCGGGCACGAAGCGCGCCACCGCTTCGCGCATGGGGACGACCTTGTCCTGGGGCACCCGGCCATACTAACCCGGAAGGCAATTCCCTTCTTGACAGCGCTTGGAGCGATTTAGTATTACTTAAGCCGACTTTCTGACATCGGTAATCGCCTCAGGGACATCGGAGCTCGTTCCGACGGAGGACGCATCTGAAGACGCAGCTCACGCTCTCCATCAACGGCGAAGCGCGGGACATGATCGTCCCCGTCCACAAGAGCCTGCTCGAGGTCCTCCGCGAGGACCTCAACCTGACCGGCACCAAGCACGGCTGCGAGCTGGGCGAGTGCGGGACCTGCACCGTCCTGGTGGACGGTCTGCCCGTGCTCTCCTGCCTGGCACTGCCCGTCGAGCTCCAGGGGCGGGAGATCAAGACCGTCGAGGGCATGGCCGACAACGGCCGCCTCCACCCACTCCAGCAGGCCTTCGCCGAGCTGGGCGCCGCCCAGTGCGGCTACTGCACCCCCGGCATACTCCTCACCGCCGAGGCGCTCCTCGGGGGCAACCCGGCACCGAGCCGGCAGGAGGTCCGCGAGGCGCTGGCGGGCAACCTGTGCCGCTGCACCGGTTACACGAAGATCCTCGACGCGGTGGAGCTCGCCGCCCTCCGCATGCAGGGAAGCGGAAGCCGGGCGTGAAGGCGAACAAGCTCTCGATCATCGGCCAGTCGCTGCCCAAGATCGACGCGTGGGCCAAGGTCACCGGCGAGACCAAGTTCGCGGACGACATGTTTCTCCCGCGCATGGCCCACGGCAAGCTCCTCCGGAGCCCGCACCCGCACGCCCTCATCAAGCGCATCGACACCACGCGCGCGGCCGCGCTGCCGGGCGTCTATGCCGTCATCACCGGGCACGACCTGCCGCGGGTCAAGTTCGGCATCCTGCCCGTCTCGCAGGACGAAGAAGCCCTCTGCGTCGACAAGGTCAGGATGGTCGGCGACGCCGTGGCCGCGGTGGCGGCGGTTGACGAGGAGACGGCCGAGCGCGCCACACGCCTCATCGAGGTCGAGTACGAGCGGCTCAAGCCCCTCATGTCCATCGAGGAGTCGCTGGCGTCCCCGGACGTGCGCATCCACGAGTACGGCGACGGCCCGAATGTCCACAAGGCGGTGTCGCTCGAATTCGGTGACGTCGAAGCCGCGTTCGCGGCTTCGCACCTGGTCCGCGAGGACGTCTTCTACTTCGAAGGCAATACGCACCTGCCGATGGAGCAGCATTCGGCCGTGGCGCACTGGGGCGCCGACGACAAGCTGACCCTCTGGTCTTCGACCCAGACGCCGCACTACGTCCACCGCCTCCTGAGCAAGATCCTCGACGTGCCGCAGGCCCACATCCGGGTGGTCGCGGCGCCGGTAGGCGGGGGCTTCGGCGGCAAGCTCGACCCCTTCGCCCACGAGATCGCGGCCTGCAAGCTCTCCCAGCTGACGGGCCGTCCGGTGAAGATCACGCTGACGCGCGAGGAGGTCTTCTACGTCCACCGCGGGCGGCACCCGGTCCTGATGTGGGTCAAGACCGGGTTCGCCAGGGACGGCGCCATCACCGGGATGCATTTTCGCTCCTGGCTCGACGGCGGCGCGTACGGCTCGTACGGGGTCGCGTCCACCTTTTATACGGGCGCGCTCCAGACCGTCACCTACAAGATCCCCGTCTACAAGTTCGAGGGCGCGCGCGTCTTCACCAACAAGCCGCCCTGCGGTCCCAAGCGCGGGCACGGCACACCGCAGCCGCGCTACGCCATGGAGTGCCAGATCGACAAGGCGGCCGAGCAGCTGGGGCTCGATCCGGCCGACATGCGGCGCCGTAACCTCGCCGAGCCCTTCACCAAGACGGCGAACCATCTGACCGTCACGACCATCGGCTTGGGTGAGTGTCTCGACCGCGTGGTCGAGGCCTCCGGCTGGCGCGAGAAGCGCGGCAAGCTGCCGCCCGGGCGCGGGATCGGCATCGCGTGCTCCTCCTACCTCACGGGAGCTGGCCTCGCGATCTACTGGAACGACATGCCTCACTCGGGCGTGGTCGTGCGCGCCGATCGGAGCGGGCTGGTGGCCGTGCTCTGCGGGGCCACGGACATCGGCCAGGGCTCGGACTCGGTGCTCGCCTACGTGGTGGCGGAGGTGCTGGGCATCGAGCCGAAGGACATCCGTGTCCACCCGGCCGACACCGATTTGACGCCCGTAGACCTGGGCTCCTACTCCTCGCGCGTCACTCTCATGGCCGGCAACGCGGCCATCCAGGCCGCCGAGCGGCTCAGGGCCAGGATTCTCGACGCCGTCGCGACGAAGCTCGAGGTGGGGTCCGACACGCTGGTGATGCGGGACCGCCGGGTCTTCGTGGATGGAGACCCCGACCGGGGCGTGTCCTTCGCCCAGGCCGTGGTCCATGCGGAGAGTCGCTTCGGGGTTCTGGCCTTCCCGGGCTCCTATGCTCCGCCCAAGCGGGCCGGCAAATATAAAGGAGGGGGCGTCGGGCCCTCGCCCTGCTACTCCTATTCGGCCTGCGTGGTCGAGGTGGACGTGGATGTCGAGACCGGCGAGGTGAAGCCGCGCGAGATCTGGATCGCCCACGATGTGGGTCGCGCGCTGAACCCGCTCCTCGTCGAGGGGCAAGTGGAGGGCTCAGTCTACATGGGACTCGGCGAGGTCCTCATGGAAGAGCAGGTCTTCAGGAAGGGCGTCCACAAGTTTCCGTCGATGCTCGAGTACAAGAGCCCGACCACGCTCGAGACGCCGGAGATCCACACCATCCTGATCGAGACCGACGACCCTGAAGGGCCCTTCGGCGCCAAGGAAGCGGGGCAGGGGCCGCTCCTGCCGGTGATCCCCGCCGTCGCCAACGCAGTCCATGACGCGGTGGGCGTGCGCATAGATGAGATCCCGATCTCGCCTGACAAGGTCGTGAAAGCCCTGGAACTCAAGCGCCAGGGCAAGGCGCCACGCCTGGGGCCGGAGAAGCTGCCGCTCTTCACCTTCCCCGAGCCCAGGATGATCGAATCGGCGTTCGGCCAGCCGGCCGAGGCCATCGCTGAAAGACCGTTCGCCTCATGATGCGCCTGCCGCCGTTCACCTATCTGGCTCCGGTGTCGGTCGTAGATGCGGTGAAGCTCATCGCAGACCACGGACCCGAGGCCATGCTCGTGGCCGGCGGGACCGATCTCTATCCGAACATGAAGCGCCGACAGTTCGAGCCCACGGTGCTCGTCGGCCTGCGCGGCATCCGCGACCTCGTGGGCGTGAGCGGCTCGGCGAGGACGGGCGTGTCCATCGGCGCGGGAACGACATTGACGGCCGTCTCGTCCCATTCCGAGATCGCCCGTCACTACCCGGGCTTGGCAATGGCGGCCGGGGTGGTCTCGAGTCCGCAGGTCCGCAACATGGGCACGCTCGGCGGCAATGTCTGCGTGGACACGCGCTGCAACTACTACAACCAGTCCTACGAGTGGCGGAAGGCCGTCGACTTCTGCATGAAAAAGGACGGCGAGATCTGCCTCGTCGCCCCGGGCAGCTCGCGCTGCTGGGCCGTGTCGTCGTCCGACACCGCGCCCATGCTCTGGAGCCTGGGGGCCAGCGTGAGACTGGCGGGTCCGAGCGGCGAGCGCGTGATTCCCATCTCGGCGCTCTACCGGGACGACGGCATCCAGTACCTGGCCAAGCAGCCGGGTGAGGTCCTGACCGCCATCGAGCTGCCGCCCGCTGACGGCTGGCGCTCGACCTATCTCAAGCTCAGCCGGCGCGGGGCATTCGACTTTCCGATTCTCGGGGTGGCGGTGGCGCTTCGGATGGATGGCGAAACAATAAAGGAGGCGGCGATCACGCTCGGCGCCGTCGCCTCCCAGCCCCGGCCCACTCCCGCCGCTGCCGCCCTCCTCGTGGGCCAGCGTCTCGCGCCCGAGCTGATCGACCGCGTCGCCGACGCCGCCTTCAAGCCGTCCAAGCCCCTCGACAATACCGACCTGACACACCCGTACCGCAAGAAGATGACGCGGGTCTTCGTCGCGCGCGCGCTGCGCCAGCTGGCGGGCGCGTGACCGCTCTTGGCTCGCGCATCAAGGGCTTGAGGGCGGAGCGGGGGCTCCAGCAGCGCCAGCTCGCCGAGAAGGCCGGCATGACGCCCAGCATGGTGTCGCAGATCGAAGCGGGAAGGCTGACGCCCTCGCTGCCGACGCTCGGCAAGCTCGCCGCGGCCCTGGGGGTGCCGATCGGCTCGCTCTTCGAGCCCACGCCTCACGGACGGCTCCACGTGAGCCGGAAGAGCGAGTATCCGGTGGTCTCGTTCGATGGGACCAGCGAGAAATGGCACGTGCTCGGGGCCGGACTCTTCCAGGGTAAGATCCGCGCGGTGGTCTCGACGCTCGGCCCTCGCGCCAAGGGCGTCAAGACCGACAAGGTGATCATCGACCCCGGCCAGATGAAGCTGTTTTACGTGCTCGAGGGCAAGGTCGCCCTCCACTACAATGGCGAGGCCCAGCAGCTCGAGGCCGGCGACAGCGCCTATCTCGACGGTGGGACGCCCCACGGCTGGGAGAACATCGGGACCAAGAGCGCCAAGGCGCTCTGGGTCATCCTGGGCTAAGGAGAGGCACCGCACATGGCCGACGCTGACGCTCCGATCCCGGTCGACTTCCGCACCGAGCCGGCCCGGTACAAGCACTGGAAGCTGTCGTTCGACGGACCCGTGGCGACCCTGGCCATGGACGTGAAAGAAGACGGCGGCCTGAGGCCGGGCTACGAGCTCAAGCTCAACTCGTACGACCTCGGCGTGGACATCGAGCTGTACGACGCCATCCAGCGCCTGCGCTTCGAGCACCCGGAGGTCGGGGCGGTCGTGCTGACCTCGGGCAAGGAGCGCGTCTTCTGCGCCGGCGCCAACATCCGCATGCTGAACCAGTCCTCTCATGGCTGGAAGGTCAACTTCTGCAAGTTCACCAACGAGACCCGCAACGCGATCGAAGAGGCGACGGCCGAGTCGCGCCAGAGCTACCTCTGCGCGGTCAACGGCCCCTGCGCGGGCGGGGGCTACGAAATGGCGCTGGCGACCGACTGGATCATCATGGCCGACGACGGCTCGACCACGGTGGCGCTGCCCGAGGTGCCGCTGCTGGCCGTGCTGCCCGGTACGGGAGGCCTCACGCGCCTGGTCGACAAGCGAAAAGTCCGCCGCGACCGCGCCGACTTCTTCTCCACGCTGGAGGAGGGCATCAAGGGCCAGCGCGCCGTCGAATGGCGGCTGGTGGACGAGGTCGTGCCGCGCTCCAGGCTCGAGGAGACCGTCAAGCACCGGGCTGCCGAGCGGGCGGCGCGCACCGACCGGCCCGCGGGCGCCGCGGGCATCGCGCTGCCGCCGCTGGGGCGAGCCATCGACGGCGACCGGATCGCCTACGGCACGATCGCATGTGCCCTCGACAGGGGCCTGGGCATCGCGGAGATCACAATCAAGGGTCCCGGGGCTCAGCCGCCGGCCGCCCTCGAGGCGATTCGGACCGCCGGCGCCGCGTTCTGGCCGCTGGCGCTCGCGCGCGAGCTGGACGACCTGATCCTCCACCTCCGGGCCAACGAGGAGGAGATCGGCATCTGGGTCTTCAGGACAGAAGGGAATGCCGATCTCGTCGAGGCGCACGACCGCGCGCTGCAGGAACACGCGGCGGACTGGCTGGTCCGCGAGATCCGCCTCTATCTCAAGCGGACGCTCAAGCGCCTCGACGTGTCTTCGCGATCGGTGTTCGCGCTGATCGAGCCCGGCTCCTGCTTCACGGGGACGCTCCTCGAGCTGGCGCTGGCGGCCGACCGCTCCTACATGCTCGACGGCGTTCTCGAAGGGGACTCGCGGCCGCCGGCGGCGGTGCGCCTCACGGGAATGAATTTCGGCGCATATCCGATGCCCAACGGGCTCACGCGCCTCCAGAGCCGCTTCCTCGGCGACCCGGGCCACGCCGACGACCTCAAGCGGAGCATCGGCCAGGATCTCGAGGCACCGGCCGCGGCGGCAGCCGGGCTCGTGACCTTCACGCCCGACGATATCGACTGGGGGGACGAGATCCGCGTCGCCATCGAGGCGCGGGCCGCGTTCTCGCCCGACGCCCTCACGGGCATGGAGGCCTCGCTCCGCTTCGGCGGGCCCGAGACCCTCGAGAGCAAGATCTTCAGCCGCCTGTCCGCGTGGCAGAACTGGATCTTCCAGCGCCCCAACGCCGTGGGAGACAAGGGCGCGCTCCGCGTCTACGGCACGGGCCAGCGCAGCGAGTTCGATCGAAGGAGAGTGTGATGGCCGGTATCGACTACACCGAGAGGATTCCCAACAACGTCAGCCTGCACGAGAACCGGCGGCTCCAGCGGGCGCTCGAGGACTGGCAGCCCAAGTTTCTCGAGTGGTGGCAGGACATGGGACCCAACGGCTACCAGGCGAAGGAGGTCTACCTCCGGACGGCGATCAGCGTGGACGCGCAGGGGTGGGCGCATTTCGGCTACGTCCGCATGCCCGAGTACCGCTGGGGGATCTTCCTCGCCGAGCCAGAGCAGGGACGCCAGGTCAACTTCGGCGACCACAAGGGCCAGCCCGCATGGCAGGAAGTGCCGGGCGAGTACCGGGGCACGCTGCGCCGCCTGATCGTCACCCAGGGGGACACCGAGCCCGCGTCGGTCGAGCAGCAGCGCCACCTCGGCCGCACCTGCCCCTCGCTCTACGACCTCCGCAACCTCTTTCAGGTGAACGTGGAAGAGGGCCGCCACCTCTGGGCGATGGTCTACCTGCTGGACGCGCACTTCGGCCGCGACGGACGCGAGGAGTCGGAAGCGCTCCTCCAGCGCCGCTCGGGGGACGCCGACAAGCCGCGCATCCTGGGCGCCTTCAACGAAAAGACCCCCGACTGGCTGTCCTTCTTCATGTTCTGCTTCTTCACCGATCGCGACGGCAAGTACCAGCTGGCGAGCCTGGCGGAGAGCGGGTTCGATCCGCTTTCCCAGACCTGCCGCTTCATGCTGACCGAAGAAGCGCACCACATGTTCGTGGGCGAGGCCGGCATCATGCGCATCGTCCAGCGCGCCTGCGAGCTGATGCGGGAGCACAAAACGGACGACTTGCGGAAGCACGGCGGCATCGACCTGCGCACCATGCAGCGGTACCTCAACTTCCACTGCTCGGTCTCGCTCGACCTTTTCGGCTCGGAGATCTCAACCAACGCCGCGAACTTCTACACGGCGGGTCTCAAGGGGCGCTTCGAGGAGACCAAGAAGCAGGACGATCACCTGCTGAAGGAGGCGACGTACGGCGTCGCCGAGCTCGACGGCGACCGCATCGTGATGCGCGAGGAGCCCGCGCTTGTCTCGCTCAACGAGCGGCTCCGCGACGACTACGTCGCCGACTGCGCCCGCGGCGTCGCCCGGTGGAACGAGGTCATCAGGAAGCACGGGATAGACTTCGAGCTCAAGCTCCCGCACCGGGCTTTCCACCGCGCCATCGGCAGCTTCGCGGAGGCTCGCGTGGCGCCCGACGGGCGCGTGATCAGCCAGGCGGAGTGGGACGCGAAGCACCATGAGTGGCTCCCGACTGAAGAGGACAAGGCCTACATCCAGAGCCTCATGGTGCCCGTGACCGAGCCCGGCAAGTTCGCCAACTGGATCGCGCCGCCCGCGCGCGGCATCAACGGCCAGCCCGTCGACTTCGAATACGTGCGGCTGGCCTGACAGGAGACGCCATGCCCAAGGCCGTAACGCCGAAGAAGTTCGGAGCCCCGCTGGGGATGTATTCGCACGGGATGGTGGCGCCCGGCGGGGAGATCGTCGTCGTCGCGGGGCAGGTCGGCATCGGGCAGGGAGGTGAGGTCGCGGGCGGTGACGTCGTCGCGCAGACGAAGCAGGCTCTGGACAACGTGCGCGCCGTGGTGGAAGCGGCCGGTTGTTCGATGCGAGACATCGTGAGGCTCCAGACCTTCCTCACTCACGCCGCGGACATCCCCGGCTTCATGAAGGCGCGCGCCGAAGTCTTCCCGGGCTACTTCCCGGACGGCGTGTATCCGCCGAATACCCTCCTCATCATCTCCAGCCTCGTGAAACCCGAGCTGCTCGTCGAAATCGAGGCGATGGCCGTCAAGTCCGCGAAGACCGCCGGCGCCCCGCGCCGAGCCGCCAAGCCCGTGCGGCGCGCGCGGAAGGTCCGCCGCCGCTGATGGATCTCAACCGGTGAACACCTCTCCGCAGGTCGATGTGCCGAGCATGCTGAACGTCGCCGTCGAGTACGTCGAGGGGGCCGTCGCCTCGGGACACGGTGACCGAGTGGCGTACATCTACGAGAAGGAGCAGGTCACATTTGGCGAGCTGCGGAACCGGGTGAACCAAGTGGGCAACGCTTTGGCCGCGTTGGGTGTCGAGATCGAGCAGCGCGTAGCCATCCTCCTCCCCAACCGGCCCGAGTTCGTGACCTCCTTCTTCGGCGCGATCAAGATTGGCGCGGTGCCGACTCTCGTCAGCTTCGCGGTCACGCCGGATGAGCAGGGCTTCTTGCTGGCGGACAGCCGTGCTCGCGCCATCATCACGACGGCTGCGTTGTGGGCTCCCCTCCGGGAGCGCCGCGGCCAGTTTCCGTTCCTGCGGCACGTGCTCATCGTCGGCGGCGGTGCGTCGCAGGCCGGCGAGCACGATTTCGCCGCGCTCGTGGACAGCGCCCCAACCCACCTGGAGGCGGCGCCAACCTCGTCTGACGACGCCGCGTTTTGGCTCCATACGTCAGGCAGCACGGGCACACCGAAATGGGCCTTGCACCTGCAGCGCGACATGCTGTACAGCGAGCGCCTCTACGCTGCCCCCTTCGTCGGGTTGCGTCCCGGCGACGTCGTTGTCTGCGGCAGCCCCTGCTTCCATGCCTATCCGCTCGGATTCACCACCTACTTCGCGTTGAAGGCGGGCGCGACCGTGGTCCTGAACTCCGAGCGCAGCACCCCCGCGCGGATGTTCCACCTGATCCGCGAGCACCGCGCCACGGTCTTCGTGGGCGTGCCGACACTGTACGCCCAGATGCTGCATGCGGTATCAGGGGGAGAACCGGCAGATCTCTCGAGCGTGCGTCTGTGCTTCGCTGCCGCTGAGCCTCTGCCCGCCGACGTCTACCGTCGCTGGCGCGAACGCTTCGGCGTGGAGATCCTCGACGGGATCGGCACGACGGAGGCATTGCACATCTTCATCAGCAATCGCGCCGGCGAGGCACGCGCAGGGAGCTCGGGTCGCGTGGTGCCGGGCTACAAGGTCCGCTTGGTGGATGACAGCGGCGCTGACGTGCCGCAGGGCGAGGCCGGGAATCTTCTCATCAGCGGCGGGAGCATCTTCGCGGGCTACTGGCGCCGATCGGACGTGACGAGACGGGTCCTGCAGGGCGAGTGGTACCACACTGGAGACAAGTACCGTCAAGACGCGGATGGGTACTACTGGTACATGGGACGGGCTGATGACCTGCTACGTGTGAGCGGGCACTGGGTCTCGCCCGCCGAGGTGGAGGCGGCCCTGATCAGTCATCCCACAGTGCTGGAGGCCGCCGTCGTCGGAAAAGAGGATCACGACGGGTTGGTCAAGCCCAAGGCCTTCGTCGTGTTGCGCGACGGCGCCGCAGGGACTGAGTCCCTCGCCGAAGAGTTGAAGGTCCACGTCAAGAGCACCATCGCCCCCTACCAGTACCCGCGCTGGATCGACTTCGTCCGCGAGCTGCCCAAGACCGCGACCGGCAAGATCCAGCGCTTCAAGCTGCGGTGACACTACCAGAGCTCCCGCGAGGCCATATGCCCGGCTGCTCGGCCGCGAGAACGCGGTACTGCGGCGGATTGAATCGCCTCGACCAGCGCGCGCTTGGTGGCGCCGTGCTCGATGGCCCGGCGCATGTGGGCGACGACGCCGTCATGCTGGCCGCGAAAGCACAAGACACCGATCGCCACCATCTCGCGATACTTGACCGAGAGCTCCCGCCCTTCTCTGAACGACATGGCGCTCACCGATAGTCGGGCACTCGACCACTCGGGGTCCTCCCGCGCGAGCCAGTCCGTCCATGCGTATCCGTAGGGAGTGCTGGGTTGTCCCTTCGATCCCTTTGCCGGTGTCGCTGCTTTCGGTCCACTCGATGCAGCCCTGCGTCTGGCCATCCTGGCCTCCCATGGAATGCCTGCCAGGGCGCTCGTCGGAAAGGAACTCGCCCGCCGCAGTTCGAGAGCACAGATTACATCAAGCCCTCCGGCTACCGCGCTCGATCCAACGGAAGGCGCCGGACGCCACGGCCGTCAGCACCACGGTCCCGGCGGCGAAAAAGAGAGGCGCGGCTGCGCTGCCGGTGAGATCCCGGAGGAGCCCGGCCACCGGCTGGAACGCGGCCATGCCGAGATAGTACGTGGCATAGAAAATCCCGAAGGCGCTTGCGAACTGCTCCGGCCGCACGCTGTGCGGCACGAGCGCCACGATCGCTCCGGGCGGCAAGCCCGCCATGACGCCGGCCATCAGGAGCCACACGAGCGGTGCGGGCAGGAGGGGCATTGCCGCAATCGCGAGGGCGGTCATCAGGCACCCAACCGTGATGGCCAGATCAGGACGGCGCCAGCGATCGACCACGACGCCGCCAAGTGGCACGGCGATCGAGCTCACCCAGACGGCAAGGCTGACCAGGAAACCCGCCCTGGCGAGCGTGTCCCCGCGCGACACGAGAACGCCGGGCCCGAAGCCTACCGCCACGATGAATCCCACGTTGAACAGCATCCACGCGACGCCCGCGGTCAGGGCAAGCGCCCAGCCCCGTGCGGACAGGTGGGGCACGAAGCGGAGAACCGCGTGCGACGTTCCGACGCCCGGCGCATCCCGATACAGGAGCGCCAAAACGACGAACGCGAGTGCGGCAAGCGCGGCCGTCAGGTGCTGGACGAGCCGCCACGAGGAGGCGGCCGCAATCGCACCGAAGAGCGCGGTACCAAGGCCGATGCCGATAGGCCAACCGGTCAGCATCACGCCCATGGCCGTCGAAATCTCTCTGCCGGCGAACCACTCCGCCGTCATCTTCGACAGAATGAGCGTCAAGAGTACGCCGCCGGCGCCGCTCACGAGCCGGCCTGCGCCGGCCTGCCATAGGGAGTCGCTGGCCGCGGTCGCGAGCCCCCCGCCCACCATGAGCGCCAGTGCCCACAGGACGACGCGGCGATTGCCGAAGCGCTCGCCAAGCAGGCCGCCGGGCAATGCGAGTACCGTGCCCGGGAGGAGGTAGAGCCCGATGAGCAGGCCGATCTGCGTGTAGCTCAGGGCGAGATCAGCGATCAGGAGCGGGGCGACGGGCGCGATGGACTGGAACTGCATCGCCATGCTGATCCGGGCCAGCAGGATGAGTCCCAGCGCGAACCACCGGCTCCCGAGCAGGGATCCCTCCATTTCGGGAACTTAGATAGCATAATGGCCACGCTTGGTCCCGACTTCTGGGATAGTCGGCCGGGAAGAAAGAAAAGGAGGACATATAGATGGCAGGGGAGCGGAAGGCCGCGATCGTGACCGGTGCGGCGAGCGGCCTCGGACGGGCCATGGCGCTCGGTCTCGTCGAGAGCGGCATGGATGTGGTGGCGGTCGATCAGAATGCGACGGCGCTCGCGTCACTGGCGCCAGCCGTGGCCGGCAGGCCGGGCTCGGTTCTGCCCCTGCCGGCCGACCTCATGCAGCCAGACGCGTTCGACCGGATCGTGGCGGCCGTGGTGGACAAGCTCGGGCGGATCGACGTGCTGGTCAACAATGCCGGCATCGGCCAGGCGTCGGTGCGCGCGGATCAGCGGCGCAATCCCATCCGGTTCTGGGACGCGACCCCGGAGCAGTGGAGCCGCTTTCTCGCCGTGAACGCCACAGCACCGATCATGATGGCCCGCGCGGTGGTCCCGCACATGCTGCGCGCCCGCCAAGGCCGGATCGTCACGGTGACGACCAGCCTCGGCACCATGGTCCGCGAGGGCTACCTGCTCTACGGGTCCAGCAAAGCTGCCGCCGAGTCGGCGACGGCCATCATGGCCGCGGACCTGGCGGGCACCGGCGTCACGGCGAACGTGCTCGTTCCCGGCGGTGTGACGAACACGCCGCTGGTCGGCGACTATTCGGGGGACCGCAGCAAGATGCTCCAGCCGGAGATCATGGTGCCGCCGCTGCTCTGGCTGGTGTCCGACGCCGCCGCGGGCGTCACCGCGAAGCGCTTCATCGCCGCCGACTGGGACCGGTCGCTTCCGCCCGCGCAGGCAGCCGAGAAGGCGGGCGCGCCCATCGCATGGCTCGGGATCGCGCGCATGCCGATCGAGCCGACCTGACGGCCAGAGCCTCCTTTAATGACCATCCGCACCTGGCTTTTCTTCGCGTACCAGCACGGCCGGTAGCCCGCGTGCGGGAAGAGCGCCTGGACGCAGACCTCCGTTTGCGGCTGATCGTAGAAAATCTCGGTCCTGCCGTTCTTGAGCGCCGTCGCATAGTAGAACGTCACGCTTCCGAACGCCTGCCCGGCCGTGTCATGGCCTATGCGATACTCGAGCCAGGCATAGTCGGAGGCGTACACGCCGAGGATCGACAGGGCGGCTGCAAGCAGAAGACCACGCACGCGCTTCCTCCCCCGATCCCCATCGTAACGCGTGGCCGTTCCGTTCGTTTCGCGAGAGTTCAAACGGGCGAGCCGGAACGAATCGTGGACCGTTGCGTTGTGCTCGTCTCGCTCTCCGTCAAGGAGTTCGGCACCTACGAAGGCCGACGGCGTGATCTAGGCGGCCGGCGCGCCCGTGACCGCGCCGGCCGCTTGCCCTACTGGTTGACGATGTCAGGCTTCATGCCGCCGAGCGCACCCAGCAGATCGTTCTTCTCCTGGGCGCCCACCTTGAACTTGTCGAGGCTCTTCACGAGGTCTTCCACGAGCGCGTTGAACTCGGCGTCGGTGATCTTCATGCCCTTGTGCGCGTCCTTCATCGAGGCGCCCGTGTAGGTGCAGGGGCCGCCCGAGGCCTGGCAGATCTGGTCCACGAGCATCCGCTTCAGCCGCGGAATGTCCGCATTGGCGAAGCGCTGGTTGATGCGCGTGTCGCCCGCCACGTTGCCGATGAAGTCGTCCACCACGGCCGTGATGGCGGGCTTGCCGCCCAGCCTGTCGTAGAGCGACTTCTTCTCCATCGCCATCTTGTCGCCCTGCATGCCGCTGGCGCAGCCCGCGACCAGCGATGCCACCGCCACCAGCGTTCCGATCGTCCGCCGCCACGTCATGGTCGTGCCTCCATGGGTCAAAGAGTTATGGGCCAGCCCTCTCCTGCTACCTGGCTCTACGAGCGTGGGTAGCCGGGCGGATGTGTTGACCCCGGGCGGGATGGCTGGTAGTCATTACGCCCATATGCAGACCGCCGGAACCCCGACGGATGCGCCCGCCGCGCTCCTCGCCAGGATCGCCCAGGGTGACCGCGAGGCCTTCAGCCGTTTCTACGACGCCTTCGCCGGGCTCGCCCTCGGCTTGATCCGCAAGATCCTGCGTGATCCCGCCGCTTCGGAGGAGGTGCTGCAGGAGGTTTTCTGGCAGATCTGGCAGGAAGCCTCCCGCTACGACTCCCGGCGGGGCAGTCCCGAGGCCTGGGTCGTCATGCGCTCGAAAACCCGGGCCATCGACAGGCTGCGTGCCATACGTAGAAGAGAAAAGACCTTCGTGGCGCCGGTGGACGAGTCGGTGACCCGGTCGAGCGAGGCGCCGAGCGAGAACCCGGGCGTGGCCGCCGAGACGCGGGGGCTCGTCCGCTCGGCGCTGGACGGCTTGCCGGAGGCGCAACGGCGCGTGGTCGAGCTGGCCTTCTTCGAGGGGTTGACGCAGTCGGAGATCGCCAGCCGCCTGGGCGAGCCGCTCGGCACGGTGAAGACGCGGGCGCGAATGGGGCTCGAGCGGCTGAGAAGCTTGATGAAGCGAGAGGAGCCGGCGGAGCCATGAACCGGGACGAGATCGCCGAGCTGGCGGCAGGCTACGCTCTGGGCGCGCTCGACGCCGACGATCGGGCGCGCTTCGATGCCCTCCTGGCATCTGGTGATGCCGAGGCGACAGCGGCTCTCCGGGACTTCGAGGGCGCGGTTGCCGGACTCGCGGCGGAGTCGGTCGAAGCTCCGCCACCCGCGGTCAAGGCCGCGCTGATGGCGCGGATCGATGCCCAGGGCCGTTCACGCGAAGCGGTGGCGCGAACGCTGTCCTCCGTCAAGCCTTCACCTTCAGGCCGATCGGCGTGGACCCTCGTGCTCTCCGGCGCGATGGCTGCCGGCATCGCCGCCATCGCGGTGGGCTGGGTCGTCTCGACCGCCTACGACCGGCGCGTGACTCAGCTCGCCCAGGAGACGGCGGCGCTGAAGCAGGAGCTGGAGCGCCAGCAGTCGCTCGTGGCGCTGCTCCGGGATCCGGCGACCACGGTCGTCGCGCTCTCAGGCCTCGAGCCCGCCGCCGGCGCCAGGGCACGGATGCTCTGGCACGAGACGGCGGGCGGTCTGCTTGTCGCACAGGGGTTGCCGCCGGCTCCCGAGGGCAAGGCTTACGAGCTGTGGGCCATAGCCGGCAAGAATGCCCCGGTGCCTGCGGGCGTCTTCACGGTGGACGCCAAAGGCGTGGGAAGCCTGCGCGTGGAGCCGATTCGGGTGGCGGGGGCGGTGGATACCTTCGCGGTCACGCTCGAGTCCGCGGCCGGTGTCCCCGCGCCCACCGGCCCGATGTACCTGGCCGGCAAGCTCTGATTCCCTCCGCGCATTGACATCCGGAGCGCAGGAGAGTAAGAACGTCTCGGTGTCCTTCACTCGTTCACCCGTCGTTCACCCTGGATTGCGCCACCAAAAGACGAAGAGGGGGAGGCAGCTCATGCGTGTCTCGCTGAAAATGTGGTTTCTCTCAATCATGCTGTCGCTGGCGCTGGCATCGCCGGCGCTGGCTCAGAAGTTCGACTGGCAGCAGGCCAAGGGAACCCAGCTGCGCGTCCTCCTCAACAAGCATCCCTGGCAGGGAGCGATCGAGCCGCACCTGAAGGAGTTCGAGGCGCTCACGGGCATCAAGCTCGTGGCGGAGGTATACCCCGAGGATCAGTTCCGCGCCAAGGTCCTGGTCGAGCTGACCTCCGGAGCCAGCTCGATCGACGTGTTCATGAGCATGCCGGCCCAGGAGGGGCTCAAGTACGTGCGGGCGGGATGGCTCCAGCCGGTGGACGAGTTCCTGAAGAATCCCGCGCTGACCGCGCCCGACTACAACTGGAACGACTTCCTCGAGAAGACCCGTGACGCGATGGTCATCGAGGGCAAGATCATCGGCCCGCCGATCCAGGTCGAGAACACCTCGCTGATGTACCGGAAGGACGTGTTCCAGAAGTACAACGTCAAGGTGCCGACCACGCTCGACGAGCTCGAGGCGGCGGCCAAAGCGCTCAACGGCAAGGCGATGACGGACGACGGCCAGCCGGGCTACGGCATCGTGGCGCGCGGCAAGCGGGCGGCGGCGACGTCGCAGTTCGCGGCTTACCTGCACGCGATGGGCAGCACGTGGCTCGCGCCCAACCGCGAGCCGATCTTCAACAACGAGGACGGCATCAAGGCGCTCGACCTCTACGGCCGCCTGCTGCGGCTCTACGGTCCTCCAGGCTCGGAGAACAACCACTGGTACGAGGCCTCGTCGATCTTCTCGCAGGGCAAGGCCGCGATGTACACCGACGCCAACTCGCTCTTCCCCGTGATCGAGGACGCGCAGAAGTCCAAGGTGGTGGGCAAGGTCGGCTACGCGCTCTTCCCGCGCGGGCCCAAGGGACAGTACGGCTCGACGGTGGCGGCGTGGGGCCTCGCGATGCCCAAGACCAGCCAGAACCAGAAGGCCGCGTGGCTCTTCATGCAGTGGGCGACCGCCAAGGAGCAGGTGCTCGCGGTGCAGAGCGAGAAGGGCGTCCTCGGCGCCCGCGAATCCGTCTGGAAGGACCCGAAGGGCATGGCCAAGGTCCCGGCCGATCTTCGCGAATCGCTGACCATGGGCTCCAAGGTCGGCACGCCGCTGTGGAACCCGCCGGTGGTGGCCGTCGCCGAGTGCCGCGACGCCATCGGCGCCGCCATCGTGGTCTCCATCCAGGGCGGCGACGTCAGGGCCGCGGACAACAAGGCGGCCACCGACGTCAAGCGGATCATGCTAGAGACCGAGAAGAAGTAGATCCCGTTGCGGCATCTCGGCACCGGGTGGTCGCGTTTCGTCGAGCGCCACCCGGTGCCGGTCTTCACGCTCCCCTCCGTCGTCGCGGTCGCCCTCCTGATGGCCTTTCCCGTCGCCTACACGCTCTACATGAGCGTGCATTCCTGGTACGCCTCGAGCCTGACGAGCCCGCAGTTCACCGGGCTCGGGAACTTCCGGCGCGCCTTCTTCGAGGACGACCGCTTCCGCAACGCACTCTGGCTGACCGTGTACTTCACCGCGCTCGCCACCGCGCTCCAGCTCGTGCTCGGCGTCTCGCTCGCCCTCGTGCTGAACCGGCCCTTCCGCGGCAAGGGGCTGGTGCGCTCGGTTTTTCTCCTGCCGATGGTGGCGACGCCGGTGGCTATCGCGCTCGTCTGGATGATGATGTACAACCCGACGCTCGGCGTGATGAACTACCTCGTCGGCCTCGCCGGCCTCGGGCCCTACCGGTGGGTCAGCAACGCGGCCATCGTGGTGCCCGCGCTCGCGATCGTGGACACGTGGGAGTGGACCCCGCTCATCACGCTCATCACGCTGGCGGGGCTGGCCACCCTGCCCATCGAGCCGTACGAGTCGGCGCTGATCGACGGCGCGTCCGTCACCCAGATGTTCTGGCGGATCACACTCCCGCTCCTGCGGCCGACGATCATCGTCGCACTGCTTTTCCGGGCGATCGACTGCCTGAAGACCTTCGACATCATCTACGTGATGACGCAGGGCGGTCCCGGCTTCGCCTCCGAGACGCTCAACGTCTATACCTTCCAGGTCGGCCTCTTCTATTTCCATATCGGCTACGCGAGCTCGCTGCTGGTCATCCTGTTCGCGCTCGTCCTCGGCGTCAGCCTGCTCCTCATCAAGGTCCGTCGGGGGGCGTGGTGAAATGCTGAGGGTCTCGGGCGGTGGACGCGACCGGGTCAACCCATGGACCTACGTCCTCCTGGCGGTCCTGCTGATCCCGTTTCTCTTCCCGCTCGGATGGATGTTCCTGTCGTCGCTCAAATCCCAGGTCCAGAACACAGCGTACCCGCCCCTGTGGGTCTTCTCGCCGACCCTGGGCAACTACCGCGAAGTCTTCCAGAAGAACCCGTTCTTCACCTTCACCGTCAACAGCCTGGTGGTGGCCCTGGGCTCGACGGGGCTGGCCCTCCTGCTCGGCCTGCCCGGCGCCTATGCCATCGCGCGCTTCAAGCGGACGGGCATCGCGCTCGCCATCCTGACCGCGCGGATCGCGCCCGGCATCGGCTACCTGATCCCGTGGTTCATCCTGTTCACGAAGGCGAAGATGATCGACACGTACGCGGCGCTGATCCTCACCCACCTCATCGTGGCGCTGCCGCTGGTGCTCTGGGTGATGATCGGGTTCTTCGAGGACGTGCCCGGCGATCTCATCGAGTCCGCCCGGATCGACGGCTGCACGCACTTCGCAGCCTTCCTGCGGATCGCCCTGCCGCTCGCCAAGCCCGGCATCGTGGCCACCGGCATCCTGGCCTTCATCTTCTCGTGGAACAACTTCCTCTTCTCGCTCATCATCGCCGGCTTCAAGACCCGGACGCTGCCGATCGCCGTCTACAGCTTCCTCTCCTACGAGGAGATCAACTGGGGCGGCCTGACCGCGGCGGCCACGGTGATCACGCTCCCGGTGCTCCTGCTCGCACTGCTCGTCCAGAAGCACATCGTTCGCGGCCTCACGCTGGGCGCGCTGAAGGGCTGACCGGCGTCGCGCGACGGCCCTACTCGAGATCGAGCGCTGCTTTCAAGCCAGCCTCGATCCGGGCCAGTGTTGCCACTGAGAGCGCTCCGAGCCTTTCGGCCAGCTTGGCTCGATCCAGAGTCGTTACCTGGTGGCAGAGCGCCACTCCCGACTTGCGAAGGCCGATGGACCCCTCGAGCAGTGGAACCGCCGTTGGACCTCGCTGAGCCTGCTTCGCCGACGTCGAGAGGGGTACGACGATCACCGAGCGCCAGCCGGGCGTCGCGTTGAAGCCGTCGTGCGAGACGATGATGACGGGTCGCCGCCCCGTCTGCTCCGACCCGGACCGCGGGGCCAGGTCAGCCCAGAACACATCGCCGCGCTTCACCGTTTCCGCCGCCTCTTGCCCCAGAGCTGGAGTGAGGCTGCCTCGAGAGCGGGATCGAGGTCGCTCGTAGTGCCCGCGTGCTTGGCCGCATACTCGGCGATTGCCTCCCGTACCGAGGCACGCTGCCGTTCGCGAAGCCAGACCTCTATCGCCTCGCGGGCGATTACGGTGGCGGGCCGGGATAGGGCGTCTGCCTGCTCGCGCAGGGCCGCGTAGACCTCTTCAGGAAGCGGGAGATGAAAGTTCTTCACGCGCCCATCACTGTGGCCGTATTCATGCCAAGAATATATGGCATATCTCGATGGCATGTCAAGGACGCCGAGGCGGGCGAGATCGGAGACGTTACCGGCTGAGGAGGCGGGCGGCGTGGAGCATCGCGATCACGGTCATCGAGTCCTTGATCTCGGCGCGCTCGACCATGCGCAGCACCTCGGCGAAGGGGAAGAGGCGCCGCTCGATGAACTCGGTGCTATCCGCCGGGCGGGAGGCCGGGCGCAGATCGCGCGCCACGTAGAGGTGCGCGGTCTCGCGCATGATGCTCTTGGAGGTGTGGACGTCGCAGAGCTTGACCAGCGAGCCGGCTTCTCGGCCCGCTTCCTCGGCGAGCTCGCGCTGCGCGGCCTGCTCTAGGCTCTCGTCCGGGTGTTGTTTTCCCGTCGGGATCTCCCAGTAGAACCCCTCGGCGACGTAGCGGTACTGGCCGACCAGGAGTACCGTATCCGGGTCCACGAAAGGCACCACGCCGACGCATTCGCCCGCATCGACGACGCCGTAGACGGTCGTCCGGCCGTCGGGCATGAGGGCGATGTCCTCGCGCACCTTGATCCACGGGTTCTCGTAGATGGGGCGCGTCGAGCGCGTCCGCCACGGCGCGCGCGAGAGCGGATGCGGGCGGTCGGAGTCGGCCATGGGCACCCTCCTTAGTATCATGTACTCACACGGTGGGCTATAATCCAGGCGTGAAGATCAAGCTCCGCAATCCCAGCCGCGAGGTCGAGCTGCCCGGGCGCAAGCGCGTCAAGGAGATCCTGCGCGAGCTCGACATCCTGCCGGGCACCGTGCTCGTGATTCGCGGCGCCGATCTGCTGACCGCGGACGAGGTTGTCGGCGAGGGAGACGAGCTCGAGGTGCGCCCGGTGATGTCGGGCGGGAGCGCGACCCCCGCCGGGAGCAGCAATAGATGAAATGCCGGAAGTGCGGCGCAGGCGCCGTCATCGAGCTGCCGCGGCACAACGCCGCCTTCTGCTCGCCCGACTTCCAGGAGTTCTTCCGCAAGCAGGTCGCCGAAGCCATCCGCAAGCACAAGATGTTCACGACCGACGAGGCCGTTCTGGTCGCCGTGTCGGGCGGCAAGGACTCCCTGGCACTCTGGGACGTGCTGATCGAGACGGGCTACCGGACGGCCGGCCTCTACCTCGACCTCGGCATCTTCGACTACTCCGTCGAGTCCAAGTCCAAGTGCGAGGCCTTCGCCGCCTCGCGCGGTCAGAAGCTCATCGTCGAGTCGGTGACGGAGCGCGTGGGCGCGGGCATTCCGGAGGTCCAGAAAGCGACGAGGCGGCCGACGTGCTCGGCCTGCGGCTTGAGCAAGCGCTACCTGATGAACCGGGCCGCCGTCGACCACGGCTATCCGGTCGTTGCGACCGGCCACAACCTGGACGACGAGGCGGCCGTGCTCTTCGGCAACGTGCTGCACTGGCAGATGGACCCGCTGTCGCGGCAGTCGCCTGCGCTCGCCTCGACGCATCCCAAGCTCGCCCGGCGGGTGAAGCCGCTCTACCGGCTCTCGGAGCGGGAGACGGCGGCCTACGCCTTCCTGCGCGGCATCGACTACATCGTCGACGAGTGCCCCTTCGCCAAAGGCGCCACGTCCATTGCCCACAAGCAAATCCTGGACAGGCTGGAAGAGGCCTCGCCCGGGGCCAAGCACAACTTCCTCTTCGGTTTCCTTGAGAAGGCGCGCGGCGTGTTTGAGGGCACCGAGCCAACCGTGCTCAACGAGTGCGCGGTCTGCGGGCAGGTCACCACCGGGGAGATCTGCGCCTTCTGCAAGCTCAGCGATCAGGTCAAGCGCCGTCGCGCCTGACCATGCGGCACACCACTTAAGGAGGCGGCAATGAACAACGCGGTGATCGTCGGGGCGGCACGCACCGCCGTCGGCAAGCGCAACGGCAAGTTCTCCACGGTCCGGCCTGACGACCTGCTGGCCGACATGCTGAAGGCACTGGTGGAGAGGACGAAGATCGATCCAGCCGAGGTCGAAGACGTGGTCATCGGCTGCGTGGACCAGCTGGGGGAGCAGGGCTTCAACATCGCGCGGAACGCGGCGCTCATCGCCGGCTTCCCGCTGGACGTCTGCGGCACCACGCTCGACCGCATGTGCGGCTCCGGGCAGCAGGCCGCGAACTTCGCCGCCATGGGGGTGATGTCCGGCCAGTACGAGTGCGTCATCGCCGGCGGCGTCGAGAACATGAGCCGCGTGCCCATGGGCTCGAACGCCTCGGGCCCGGGCGAGGGGCCGCTCTCGCCGCGCCTGCAGGCACTTTACAACATCGTGCCGCAGGGCATCTCGGCCGAGATGCTGGCGGAGAAGTGGGGGCTCAAGCGCGAGGAGCTGGACAAGTTCTCCGGCGAGAGCCACGAGAAGGCGGGCCGCGCCATCGCCGAGGGGCGCTTCAAGCGCGAGATCGCCCCGATCACCCTGCCCGACGGGAGCGTGTTCGACACCGACGAAGGCGTGCGCGTGCCGGTCAACTGGGAGAAGCTCGCCTCGCTCGCGCCGTCCTTCAAGCCCGACGGCGTGGTCACCGCGGGCAACTCCTCGCAGATCTCCGACGGCGCCGCGGCTCTCCTCATCATGTCCGAGGCCCGCGCCAAGGCGCTCAAACTCACGCCCCGCGCGCGCATCGTCGCCACCTCGCTGGCCGGTGTGGACCCGACCATCATGCTGACGGGCCCCATCCCGGCGACCCAGCGCGTGCTCAAGAAAGCCGGGCTCAAGATCGACCAGATCGACCTCTTCGAGATCAACGAGGCCTTCGCCTCCGTCGTGCTGGCATGGGAGCGCGAGCTTCACCCCGACATGGAGCGCGTCAACGTCAACGGCGGCGCCATCGCGCTCGGCCACCCGCTCGGCTGCTCGGGCGCGCGGCTCATGAACACGCTCCTCCACGAGCTCGAGCGCAGCAAGAAGCGCTACGGGCTCCAGACGATGTGCATCGGCTTCGGCCAGGGCATCGGGACAATTATCGAACGGCTCTAACCGCGTGACGCTTCGTCCGGGCCCATGGATGCTCGGGGCCCTGGTGACGGCGGCGGCCTTCGCGCTGGCCCTCACCAGGGTCGAGGACCCTGACGCCTGGACGCATCTGGCCCTCGGCCGTCTCATGGTCGAGACCCGCGGGCTGCCGGTCCACGAAGCCCTCGTCTTTCCCAGCGGCGCCCTGCCCTATCACAACACGGAGTGGCTCTACGACATCGTCCTCTACCTGGTTTTCCGGCTGGCCGGCCTCGCGGGTGTCGTGCTGCTCAAAGCGGCCACGGCCGCCCTCGCCTTCTGGATACTTTTCAAGGACGCGACGCTGCCCGAGAAGCCCGCCGCCGACCGCGGGCTTCGCGCGCTCATCGCCGCTGCCGTCCTGCTCGCCTGTCTTCCCATGGTCAGGTACCGCTTCGTCGAGCGACCCGACATCGTCCTGATGGTCTTCCTCGGCTTCACCATCTATGCGCTGGACGCCTATCTGCTCGAAGGCCGGCGCTGGCTCTACGCGCTTCCTGCCGTCCATGTCCTCTGGGCCAACATGCACCCGAGCGTCGTCGTGACCATCGTGCCCTTCGGTGCCGTGCTGGCCGGCGGCGCCGGTCTTCATCTCCTCAAGCGCTTGCGCGGCGTCGACACGCCGGACACGCCGTCGCCGGCGCAGCTCAAGACAGTGGCGGCGGTGCTGGTCGCCGATCTCCTGGCGTCCCTCCTCAATCCACGCGGCGTCGAGATCCTGACCCTCCCGCTCCAGCTCGCGGCCTCGCCCTGGTTCACGCAGGAGATCAACGAGCTCCAGCGCCCGCCGATCGATCTCTACCCGGGGCCCTACGTACTGGCGGCTCTCCTCCTGCTCACGCTCGCCGCCTTGTGGCGACGCTGGCCCCTCCCGCAGGCGCTGCTCGTGATTCCGTTCGCGTATCTCGGTCTGTCGGCCGTGCGCTTCATCTTTGTCTTTGCCGTTGTCGGTGCGCCTGTGCTGGCACGCAACCTGACGGCCATCGCCTTGGTGCCGACCGGCGAGCGCCTTCGTCGCGTCGCGCTAGCCCTGGCCGCGGCCGGCCTCGTGGCGGGCGCGGCGTCGGCCGGCCTGGCCCTCGCCCAGGTGCCGCCCATGGCGGACTCCCGCAAATCTGTGGGCCTCGGCATGGACCCCCGCTTCGTGCCCGAGGGGGCGCTTCGCTACCTGGATGGCATCGGCATGAAGGGGCGTCTCTTCAACGCCTTCCACTTCGGCGGCTACATCGCCTGGCGCGACTTCCCGAGGCGCATGGCCATCATTGACGGGCGCGGCTACGTGCCGCCGGGGCTGAAGGAGGAGATCCACTTCGCCCGCGCCTATCCTGATCAGCTCGCACGGCTCGGCTCCGCCTACGGCTTCGAGGCGGCCCTCATGGACTATCCGGTGTACTCGGGTGAGGGGGTCGAAGGCCTGGCGCCCGATGCCGACTGGGGGCTGACCTCGCCGGCTTGGGCTCTCGTCTACTGGGACGACTTTGCCCTCGTCTACCTCAAGCGGTCTCCGGCCTGGGCCGACGTGATCGAGCGAGACGAGTATCGCCGCGTCCATCCGGCCAATAGCCTGGCCGCCTTCTGGCGATCGCTCGGCGACAAGGCCACGCTGTCGGAGATCCGCGCGGAGCTCGAGCGCAATGTTAGCGAGACCGGCTCGGCGCGCGGCCTGACGCTTCTCGGGTTCGCGCTGCTTCAGGACGGCAGGGCCGACGCGGCCCTCGAGACCTTCGCCCGCGTTCGCGATCCCGAGCGCCGTCTCGACGTCCTGCAGGGCCAGGCGCTCGCATGGCAGCAAAAGGGCGACGCGGCACGCGCCCTCCTTGCCTACGAAAACGCCGTCGCAGTCCAGGAAGACGCGCTCACGCTCTACGGGCTCGGCGCGGCCCTCGTCGGAGCCGGCCGGGCGCGCGACGCCATCCGCCCCCTCGAGCGGGCACGAGGGATGAACCCCGGTTTTCTGCCCGTCTACCCGCTGCTGATCGACGCCTATCGCGGCGCGGGGGAGCCCGAGCGCGAAACGGATATCGCCCAGGCCATGACGGCGGTGATCAAGCGCGCGCAGGCGGCGGAGCGCGCCCAGCGCGGGCTCGCCTTCAACCGGGAGGGCCGGCTGCCCGAGGCGGTGGCGGAGCTCGAAGCGGCGGTGGCACTTGATCCCGACAGCGCGAAGATCAGGAGCGATCTCGGCTTCGTCTATTTCTACGCCGGTCGCCTCGAGGACGCGCTCCGCGAGCAGCGGTCCGCGCTCGCCCGGAGTCCGCGTCTGGCCCAGGCCCAGTACGGCCTCGGCCTCGCGCTCGAGAAGCGCGGGGACGGGGAGGCGGCCAGGCGGGCCTTCGCCGAGTACTCGCGGCTCGAGCCGCGGAGCTATCTCGCGTGGCGGCTGCGCGAGGCACCGGCCGCGCCGGCGCACTGAGACGGCGACGACATCGTGAGGTTCATGTGCCGCCCGACTGGGCGCGCATCGCCCCCACCACGTAGGCGAAGAGCTCCTTGCCGAAGTCCGAGGCGATCTGGGCCGACTCCACGTCGGCATCCACGTCGTTCAGGTACTGCAATCGAAGGACATCGTCGTCCGCCAGCTCCGGAATGACCCCGGCGAAGAAGAAGCCGAGCGCCTCCAGAGGGGCGCAGAGGTCCCGCGCGCCCGGGTGAGACAGTGGCAGGTCGAGGCTGATCCAGTCGATCCGGCGCAGGCACAGCTCGCGCAATCGGAGCCGTACGAGGTCAGGGAGGTCGCGCCCATAGGCGGTGACGCGGAGCGCCGCCTCGCTCCATCCGGGGAAGACATCGACGCGGACCTGCGCGGCCTGGGGCAGTGGCGGTGAAGCGGCCGAGGCCGTCGCAGTCTCGACCGTTCGATCGAGCCCGCTTCGCTCGTAGATTCGCTCGACCATGGCCCGATGGTGCGCAGGGGAATAGACCGTCCGCCGCGATCCCTGGTTGGTCCTGAAATAGTTGAGGACCGTCGCCGTTCGCTTCTTCGACGCGCTGTCGGCGATCTGCTTGAAGACCACGGGCGCCTCGTCGGCGAGCTGAACCCCGGTCTCGGCCGCCCCGAGCGCGATATTGCTCTTCTGGGAGAAGGGGTGCACCGTGACCGCCTCGGCGTAGAGGCCGAGCATGCGCTGTTCAGTGGCACGCTGGACGAAGAACGCCAGCATCTGCTCGAGCAGGCGATGGCCGCGGAAGCGCGGCTCGACCATGCCCTCACCCAGGTAGCCGACGGCCGCGCCGCGTCGGTCCACCTCCCGGGTGAGGCAGCCCACGATCTCGCCCTCGGCCGTCGCTCCCACGCAGACCTCGAGGAGCCCGCCCTGCAACATCTCCCGCATGTGATCCGGGAAGTAGAGGTAGTCGTCGGGCACCGTGTAGCCGTAGCAGCCATAGGTGCAGCGGGCGACGGCGACGGCGTCGTCAGGTGTCATCAGGCGCAGGGTCACCGGAGCCGCCTGGGGGTCGAGAGCCGGGGGAGCCACCGCGCTGGGCTTCACGGCGCCGGGATAGGCATCGATGGCCGCGAACGGCAGGCGCTTGACGATCTCGACCCGGTTGCCTCGCGGGCCGAGGTTCGAGAAGCGGACGGCGTCGGCGAATCCCGTCAGCGATGGAACGGTGAGACCTGAGTGGGGGCTTGCCTCGAGCAGCTTCCAGTCGAAGGGCAGGCCCCGGTCTTCGACGGCCACCACGAGCTGGCCCGGCCCGCGCGAACGTGGCCGGCCGGCCTGGCTCGAATGCGTGCTCGATGACGTTCAGGGAGAGTTCTTCCACCGCGCGCACGAGTCCTGTCAGGTCGGGCGCCGCCAGGCCAAGTCGGCCCGCGGCTTCCCGTATGAAGCTGAGGGCGGCGCCAAGATAGTCGCGCTCGGCCAACAGCGTGACGCGCCCGATCTGCTGCTGCGCGGCGTGCTCGGCTTCCATCTCGTCCGTTTTCTGGGTGGGGCCGACGCCGGGCGCCCTACCGTACGGAGGCGGCGCCGGGCTTGCGGAAGACCGCGACGATCTCGACGCCGCGGAACCAGCCGGCAAAGAGCAGGTCGAGCGAGAACAGCGTCGTCAGCGCCGCCGAAGTCGCGCGCAGACCGATCCGCTTGAGCCCCGTGGGCCTTTCCTGCGGCACCACGGAGTCGTGGACCCGCCCCAACACATTGAGATACAGGCGCATGAAGGGGAAGCCGTAGTCGAAGAGCGTATCGACGGTGCAGGGCGCGAAGAGCCGCAGCAGCTCGTCCTTGTGGTAGCGCCGCAGGTGACCGTTTGCCGCGTCCGTCCTCGAGTAGAGCGCCTGGTTCTCCGGCACCATGCAGAGCACCCGTCCGCCCGGCCGGAGCACGCGGCGAGCCTCCCGGGCCACGCCCGCGTCGTCGGCGATGTGCTCGAGCACGTCGATGAGCAGGATGGCGTCGAAGCTCTCGTCGCGGAAGGGCAGGTGCTCGCCGCCGCCCACGACGAAGGCGCCCCGCGTCTGGCGGCGCTCGCGCGTGGTCTTCACGCCCTCGAAGGCCGGATCGTAGGAGACGACCCGATTGGCGCGCTCCAGCATCCGGCTCAGATGGCCGGTGCCGCAGCCGAGGTCGAGCACGTCGAGCCCCTTGAAAGGCGCGCTGACTTTCCGGATGACGCGGTCCATGAACAGCGCCGTCGGCCCGTACGTGCGTACGAGGTCGAGGTGGTGCTGATACTCCTCGTAGTCGAACGTCTCGGGAGGCGTGGCTCCCGAGGATTTCGTGGCCATAAGGCGCGTACCCTCGCGATATAGTGGATGCTGTGCCTCGAGTCTCGCACACGGAGAGCACGGCCGCAAATATCGCGGCGCGGTCCGGGACGCTGGATGACGCCCGCCCGCTCGTCTCCGTCATCGTGGTGAACTGGAACGGCCTCGCCTACCTGCCCGAGTGCCTCGGCTCGCTCGCGCTCCAGTCCTACCCGGCGCTCGAGATCGTCGTCGTGGACAACGGCTCGACCGACGGTTCCCTCGAGTACCTGCGTCGTGACCATGGCGAGCGTGTCCGCCTCGTCGAGAGCCCGGCCAACACGGGCTTCGCCGGCGGCAACAACCTGGGCATCCGTGCGGCCAAGGGAGACTACCTGGCGCTCATCAACAACGACGCGGCCGCCGACGCGCGCTGGGTCGAGGCGCTGGTGGCCGCGGCCGAGTCGGACCCGCGCGTCGGCATGTGCGCGTCGAAGATCTACGTCTGGGACCGGCCGGGCGTCCTCGACGGCGCCGGACTGCTCCTCTCGGGCGACGGCATCGGTCGCGGGCGCGGGCGGCTCGAGCTGGACCGCGAGGAGTTCGCTCGCGAGGAGGAGGTGCTCCTGCCGAGCGGCTGCGCCGCCCTCTACCGCCGCGCCATGCTCGACGAGATTGGCCTCTTCGACGAGGAGTTCTTCGCTTATTGCGAAGATACCGATCTCGGACTTCGCGGCCGCATCGCGGGCTGGCGTTGCCGCTACGTGCCGGGTGCCGTGGTCCGGCATCGCTACTCGGGCTCGACGGCGCCTCACTCGCCCTTCAAAGCCTTCCAGGTCGAGCGCAACCGGATCTGGGTCGTCGTCAAGTGCTTCCCGCCCTCGTTCGCTGCGGCGAGCGTGCTCTACACGCTTGCCCGCTACGCGCTGCAGCTGTACGGGGCGGTCACCGGGCAAGGCGCCGCCGCGCGGATCGCCGACAAGCAATCGCCGGTGGCGCTCGCGGGTATCCTCCTGCGCGCGTGGGGGGCGGCCTTCGCCGGGCTGCCCGAGATGCTGCGTCGCCGCCGGCACATCGAGGCGCTCCGGAGGATCAGCCGCCGTGAGCTCGCGAGGCTGCTGCGCGGGCACCGGATCCGCCTGAGCGAGCTCGCGCTCAGGGACTGATGGCCTGCCTCTTCTGCGGCGGCCAGGCGCTCGAGCCCCTCTATGAGGGGATCCGGGACCACTACGGCGTCGATGTGGAGACCCACCGTTTTCTGCGTTGCGCCGACTGCGGCTCGGCCACGCTCGACCCGCTGCCCTCCCCCTCGCGCCTGGCCGCGCTCTACTCCGCCGACTACACCTTCAAGCCCGCGCCCGCACACTCGGCAATGCGGCGGCTCCTCCAGGCGATCGAGTGGAAGTGCTTCTACGAGCCGGGCTACCGCCGCCGCCTTGCCATCCTGAGACGGCTGACGGGCCTCCACGGTGGACGCGTCCTGGAAGTCGGATGCGGCAGCGGTCTCTTCCTTCGATTTCTCGAGAAGGCGGGCTACGACGTCGAAGGCGTCGAGACCTCCCCCGCCGACGCCGCCTACGCGCGGGAGCGCCTGGGACTCACCGTCTACGAGGGCGCGCTCGAGGCCCTTCCGTTCGAGCGGGGTGGCTATGATGCCGTGGTCATGGTCTACGTTCTCGAGCACATTCCGGATCCGGCGGCCGCGCTCGCGCGCATCCACGAACTGCTCAAACCCGGCGGCTGGGTAGTCCTGGGTCTGCCCGTGATGGATAGCGGGCAGGCGCGGTGGCTCGGCGCGCGCTGGAGCGCCGTCACCGAAGCGCCGAGGCACGTGGCCATTCCCTCCGCGGGCGGCGCGAGGCGCCTGCTCGCGACCGGAGGGTTCACGGACATCCGCAGCGCGCCGTCGCCGCTGAGCGAGAACGCCGGACACATCGCGCTCTCTCTTCTTCCCGGCGCGGCGTCGCCGCGCGCGTATGGAGCGGCGCGCGGCGCGGGCACCCTCGCGCGCCGCGCGGCGGGGGCGCTGCTCATGCTGCCTGCGTTGCTGCTGGCCGCTCTCGAGCGGGTGCCGCGCCGCGAGGCCCGGGCCGGCACCATGTTCTTCTGCGGACAGAAGCCGGGAGGCGCCCATGTTCCGTGAGACGCGGGTGCACGTGGTCGTTCCCGCCTACAACGTGGCCGCGCACATCGGCGCTGTCGTGCGCGGCTTGCCCGACTTTGTCGATACCGTGACGGTGGTGGACGACGGCAGCACCGACGGCACGGCGGACGCGGCACGAGCGGCCCGCGACCGTCGCGTGACCGTGCTGCAGAGTCCCGTCAACGAAGGTGTGGGCGGCGCGACGACCCGGGGCTTCAAGCACGCGTTGGGCCAGGGGACGGGGATCGTCGTCAAGATGGACGGCGACGGGCAGATGGACCCCGCCGATCTGGTGCGCCTCCTCGAGCCTATCGTGGACGGACGCTGCGAATACACCAAGGGCAACCGGTTCCTGATGAGCCGGGAGCTCGACATCATGCCGAGGGCCCGCCTCGCGGGCAACTTCGTGCTGACCTTCCTGACCAAGCTCGCGTCGGGCTACTGGAACGTGTTCGACCCGCAGAACGGCTACCTCGCGATCGCCTCGGGCACCCTCGACCTGCTCGACCTCGACCGGCTGTCACGCCGTTACTTCTTCGAAAACGACATGCTCATCAACCTCAATATCTTCGACGCGCGTGTGCGGGACGTTGCCATGGCCTCGCGCTACGGCGACGAGCGCTCGTCCATGCGGCTCGGGCGCATCCTCTGCTCCTTTCCCTACCATCTCTTCCGCGGCTACTGGTATCGCTTCTACCGCAAGCACGTGTTGCGCGACTTCTCGCCCGTGGCGCTATTCATGCTCACGGGTCTGCCCCTCCTCGCCTGGGGGATGGGGTTCGGCGCCTACACGTGGGCGCAGTCGTGGCTGCGCAGCCAGTTCGCCTCCACAGGGACGGTGATGCTGAGCGTGCTTCCCTTCCTGGTGGGCTTCGAGCTGGTGCTGCAGGCCCTCGTCCTGGAAATTCGCGACACGCCCCGCTAGGCGGCGGGATCTACAGAGGGCGGTGGCCGGAGACGGCCAGTGCCTCCTGGACGGCTTGGTGAAGATCGGCCGGGCGCACGGGCTTGAAGAGGACGTTGATCACGCCCAGCTTCCTGCAGCGCTCCCGGTCCTCGGCCTGCAACCCCCAGCCCGTGATGAAGACCACCGGCACACGCGGGTCGCTGGCGCGAATGCGCTCTGCGACGTCCCAGCCCGTCATGCCCGTCATGCCGAGGTTCGTCAGCACGAGGTCGAAGCCGCCCGGCACGAAGACCCGCATGGCCTCGGCGCCGCTGGCGACCGGCAGCACGTGGTGGCCAGCCTCCGTCAGCATCTCGCCCAGGATGGTCATGACGGGAAACTCGTTGTCCACGAGGAGGATGCGGCCGCGGCGGGTACCCATGACGGTCTCGGGGCCGGCCGGCGCCTGCACCTCAGCCATCCCCACGGGCAGGACGATGGTGAATGTCGTGCCGCGCCCCGCCTGGCTCTCGACACGCATCTCGCCGCTGTGGCGCTGGACGATGGAGAAGGATACCGACAGCCCCAGCCCCGTGCCCACCTCGCCCTTGGTCGTGAAGAACGGGTCGAAGATCCGCGTGCGCACGTGCTCAGGCATTCCCATGCCCGTGTCGGTGACCGTCAGCACCACGTGCTCATCGCCCTCGGGGCGCGTATAGATGCCCAGCGTGCCGCCCTCCGGCATGGCGTCGATCGCGTTCAGGATAAGATTGGTGATGACCTCGTTCAACTCGGACGGCCGTCCCATGACGGCGGGCAGGGGCGTCAGTCGCAGGTCGAGCCGGAGCGGCACGCCGCCCTTGGCCACGCGCTCCTCCCACCGCGGCCGGGTGATGGCCACCGCATCCTGGATGACCTGGTTGATCTCGACCGAGACAAAGGGCTCGTCGGGCCGGAGCCGCGCGAACTTCTGAATGCGCCGGACCGTCTCGGCGCCGCCCGTCGCCGCCGTCTCGATGACCGACAGCCCCCGGCGCACGACGTCCGCGTTTCCCATGTTCTTGGTCATCAGCTGCGAATAGCCGAGAATCGCCTGGAGCAGATTGTTGAAGTCGTGCGCGATGCCACCCGCCACCTGTCCCAGCGCGGTGAGCTTTTCGGACTGATGCATCTGGGTCTCGAGCTCGCGCTGCGACGTCATGTCGCGCACGATGGCGAGGAGCCCGTCGACCTTGCCGTGGCGTCCCGGCACGCCGGACAGCGTCACGGCCAGGTTCAGCTCTCCGCCGTCTCGCCGCTGGGCGCTGAGGTCGAAGGACGTCACGGGCTGCGCGCCGGTGAGAGCCAGGCGCGCGGCCTGCTCGTAGCGCTCCGGGAACACCCCGCGCAGCGAGCGGCCGATGGCCTCCGCGGCCGTCAAGCCGAAAATCCGCTCGGCCGCGGGATTCCAGCCCGTGATATGGCCGGGGCGGTCGATGGAAATGATGCCGTCGCCGGCCGAGCGGACCAGCTGTTCGAGCGAGCGCTTGGTCTCGGCGACCTCGCCGTAGAGGCGCGAGTTGCGGATGGCGACGGCGAGCGAATCCGCGAGCATCTCGAGCAGCTCGCGCTCGCGCGGATCGATCGGCCGCGCGCTCGAGCGATTGGCGACGACGAGGAAGCCCACGGTCGCCCCTTGGTCCCGGATCGGGCAGACGATGGCGCCCTCGGCGTGCAATCCCTCGGGCAGGGGCTCGCCGAGCACCACCTGCGCCTCGTCGTAGCCCAGCGACTCCTTGAGCTGCGCGGCAATGCCCGCGGTCAGCTCGGCGAGGTCGAGCTGGCCGAGGATGCCCCGGGAGATCTCGCGGAGAATGGACAGCTGCGTCACGCGAAGCGACTGCTCCGCCTGCTCCCGGCGGGCATCCTCCTCGAGGGTGCGCGTCTTGGTCGAGAGCGCCCGCATCTCATTGACCAGGCCCGAGAGCTGGCTGCTCTTGCCGAGCTCTGTCTGACGCCGTGCCAGCGCGCGTCGCACGGTCTCCTCGAGGTCGACGCGGCTGAAGGGCTTGATCAGGTACTCGAAGGCGCCATGGGTGAGGGCGTTCTTGACCGTGTCGAGCGAGGCATAGGCGGTGATCATGACGGCCTCGATGGTGGGATCGATGGCCTTGATTCGCCGCAGAAGCTCGATGCCGTCCATCTTCGGCATCTTGATATCCATGAAGACGAGATCGGGGTTGAAGGCCGAGAGTGTCTTCAGCGCCGTGTCGCCGCTTTCAGCGGTGGCGATCTCGTAGTGCGGCTTGAGGATCATCCGCAGGGACTCCCGCGGGCCGACCTCGTCGTCCACCACGAGAATGCGGGCGCGCTCGCTCACAAGAGTGCCCCGGGTAGCGTCGCGGCAAAGCTGACCTCGGCGCGCCCCTGCTTGACGTCGAGGTGCCCGCCCTGCGCCTCGAGAATGCGCTGGCTGACGCACGGTCCGACGTCGATGAGATTTTCCTGCACGACCTGGATGGGATCGAAGATCCCGCGGAGCTCGTCCGGTTTCACCTCGGCGGTGCGGGAGGCAACCGTGATGCTGAGTGGTTCCCCGGCGGCCGTGCTGGAGATGGCGACGGCGATCTTGGCCTCCTGGCCCGGCGTCTTGCGCAGGAGGTACCAGATCAGATACGCGACGGCCTTCTTGAGCATGCCGCGGTCGCCCTTGACGAGAAAGGCGTCGCCCTCGTGCGAGAAATTGACCGTCACCTGCTTCTGCGTCGACTCGTCGGTGAAGGTGAGGAGAACGGCGTCGGCGGGCGCGGCGGGAATCTGCGCCACCCCCATCTCGATGAGGACCTCCTCGACCGCCGCGCGCATGTCCACGACATCGCGCTTGTAGTCGCCCTCGTTGACGAGCGCCGCCAGCTTGTCGAACATCTGCACCAGTCGCCGCACGTCGCGTCCCACCACGGCGGTGAAGTGATGACGAAAGGAGACATCGTCGTAGCGCTCGCCCAGGAGCTCCATGAACGCGTTGATGGACACGAGCGGGTTCTTGATCTCGTCGGCGATGCGCGCCACCACGCGCGTGAGCAGCTGGAGCTGCTCGGCCGTCCGCCGTTCCAGGGCGAGCTGGCGCTGGGCCGTCAGGTCCTCGAAGACCAGCACCGCGCCCATCGGCGCCGTGCCCTCGCCCATGACGGGATACGTGGAGACCTCGAGTGGCAAGCTCCGCAGCGCCAGCTGGATCTCACTGCGCGTGACCGAGCGACCGCGCGAGAGGGTCTCGTAGAGGAGATCGCCGAGGGGCGAGGGCAGGGCGCGCAGGTCGCGGTTCAGGACGTCACGCGCCGCCATGCCCAGGATCTCCTCGGCGCGTCGGTTCATGATCACCACGCGCTGCTCGGGACCGATGCTGATGACCCCGCTCGACATGCGCTGGAGTATTCGCTCGTTGAACTCTTTCTGGTACTGGAGCTGATGATGAATGCCGATGTCGCGGATCGCGGCGGCGAGGTGGCTCGCCAGGTTGAACAGGGTCTCGGTCTCCCGCCGCCCATAGGCGCCGCCCGTGATGCGCTGGCCGAGCGTCAGGATGCCGACCAGGTCTCCGTGCGAGGCGAGCGGGATCGCGACCACCGCCTGCAGCACAGTCATCTCCCGGGCGATCTCGCGAGCCGCGGAATCTGCCGCCCGCCCCTGCGCCTCCTCGATCTGGATGAGCCGTCCTTCGGACACGAGCCAGAGCGGCAGGCCGGCATCGGCGGAGAGGCTGACCGATTCGACCACGTGGCGCGCGAGCCCGCGGGAAGCGCGCACACGGTACTGCCGGTGCTCGTCGTCCGCGAGGAGGATGGCGCTCCGGCTCGGGCGGGCCAGCTCGGAGACGGCGTCGAGGAAGAGATCGATGACGCGCGGGAGATCGAAGCCCGCGGCCAGCGCCTTGGCGAACTCCTTGGCCACCTGATTCAGCTCCCGCGAGGAGCCTTCGTCGGCGAACTCCGGCTCTTCCGAGAGATGCCCGTGTCCCCCCGGCCTCGGCACCGCCCGAAGGGCCGTCACCTCCTGCAACAGCCGAAGCTTCTCCTCGGCCTGGTGCAGCACGGCGCGCAGTTGCTGGGTCGTGAAGGGGTGCAGCACCACGAAGTCGGCGCCCTCGGCCGTGGCCTCGTCGTCCTGCGACAGACCTTCGGTCGGCAGTATGCACACGATCACCACGCTGGGCCTGAGCTGTCGCGCCTTCGCGATGAAGTCCTCGAGGTCACGGAGGGGCTGGGTGACGTGCTTGAGGATCAGATCCACCTCGGTGAGGCGGAGCGTGCGCAGTGCCTCCTCGTTGGTGGGGGTCGGGAAGACGGAGCAGTCCGGCAACGCCCGCAGCAACTGCGTGTCCAGCGCCTCGTCCTCCGAGAGCAGCAGGACCGTTCTCACGCAGGCACTTTCGCCGGTTTTGCGACCGGCACGGGGAACTCGACCGTGAAGGTGCAGCCGGGTCGGCCGGTATTGTTGCGCGCACGCAGGATCGCGCGATGCGCGTCCGTGATGGCGCGGCAGATGGCCAGTCCCAGGCCGGTGCCGTGGTCTTTCGTCGTCACGAAGGGGTTGAAGATTTGCTCGATCATGTCGTCCGGAATGCCGCTTCCCGTATCCGAGACTTCGACCAGCAGGGTCGAGCCGCCTCCCTCGGAGAGATCGGCCACCCGTACCGTGAGCTCGCCCCCGGGATCCATGGCTTCCAGGGCATTCAAGCACAGGTTCAGGAAAAGCTGCTCCAACTGTGACGCGTTGCCGAGGACCGGGCGGGGGGAGCTCTCCCCGACCCGGCGAAGCGCGACACGGCGCTCCTCCAGGCGCGGCTCGAGAAGCTGCAGGGTGTCCCCCAGGGGAACCGTGACGTCCACCGGCTCCATGGGCTGCCGGGAGGCCGATGACAGCAGACGAAACCGGTCGAGAAGCTCATCCACCCGGGCGATCTCGCGGCCGGCCACCCGGCTGAAGTTGTCCCGGAAGTTCGCATCGTCGAAGCGGCTCGGCAGGAGTTGGGTGAAGGTCTTGATCGCCACCAGGGGATTGCGGATCTCGTGCACCATGCCGGAGGCGATCGCCTCCATGGAGGCCAGGCGCTCGGCCCGCCGCCGTTCCCGCTCCAGCTCCTTGACGCGGGAGAGATCGCTGAATACCGCCACCGCGCCCACGAGGGCGCCCTGCGGGCTCAGCAGGGGCGAGGTCGTGCACATGAGCGGCACCATCTGGCCGACCTGGTCCGGCAGAGCGATCTCCACCTGGGAGCGCGATTGGCCGTCGCTCAGCGTGGCCTCGATCAGCCGACCCAGAACCGGCGGCAACTGGTCGATACCGCGCCCGCGAAGCACGTCGGCCGACAGTCCCGTGAACTGCTCCGCCGCCTTGTTGAAGACGCTGACCCGGTCCCGGGTTCCTACCGCGACGACCCCGCTCTCGATGGTCGCCAGGGTTTTCTTCAACTCCTCGTTGACCTGAACCACGCGCTGGTGCGTCTTCGCATTGCGGATCGCCACCGCGGACTGGTGCGCGAGCGTCTGAAGCAGGTCGGCGTCATCGGTGAAGTAGGGGCTGCCCGAGCGCTTGGGCCCGAGGATGATCAGCCCGAACAGGCGTCCTTCCTCGAGAAGCGGCGCGGCGACGTCGGCGTTGAGACGAACCATGTCGGCCTCGCCGCCCGGATCCCGACCGGCCAGCTCGTCGCGAAAGACGAGTGCCTGCACCGCTGCGGCTCGACCAGGCAGAGGTGAGCCCGGGGAGAGCGTGTGCAGCATGACCTCCGGTCCGCTCTTCCAGGCGCACTCGAGTTGCGCCGCATACTCGTCGAGCAGGTAGACCGCGGTCCACTCCGGCTTGAGGACGTCACGAAGGACGTTACCTACGCAGTCCAGGATCGCCGGCAGCTCGATGGTATTGCTGAGCGCTCGGCTCGTCTCGCGAATGATCCGCTGGTAATCGTACGGCTCGCGGTAGAGGTAACGATCGAACGCCAGCTGAATCCGCATCTTGAGAGGGTAGAAGAGGACCGCCACGACGAGGCCCAACAGAATCTCGAGCGGGGTGAACCAGGCCCCGTCCCGAACGACGAGATTGCTCGCGACCAGAAGCAGCACCAGGATCGCTCCAGCAACCGCGAACGCCGCTAAATAGACCACGCCTTGCTTGATCACGACGCGAATGTTCATGAACCGATGTCTGATGATCGCGTGACCGATGAGACCAAGCATGAGGAGGGAAAAGATCGGGCCAAACTTACTGTGCGTTGAGGTCCCTAGTGTCAAGGGAACGACAACGTTCGTTATCATCGCCAATGCGGTTGGCACCGACAATGCGCCTAGCAAATACCTGGTCTGCAATCTGAAGACTCCCGTTGCTTCCCTGTAGGTTGAAAGAAGTACGGAGAGTCCAAAAACGAAGCACGCTATGACGTAAATTGAAAAAGGCGCGTGGAGGGGGCCGTAACTTACACGAATGCCGTTCTCGCGTAGTTCGGCACTGGTCAGCAGCCAAGGTGACCACGCCAGGAGCGAAAACGCGAGTCCAATGGGCGTAAAGAGCCATTTACTGACTAAAGATCTGCTGCGATCTGAACTCGGGAACTGTTCAGCGAACCTCAGCATCGCGATAGGAATCAGAGCTCCCGCGGCGAAGGCGAGTCTAGCGTATTCGAGGCTCAGGGTGGTTGATGCATCGGCCAGAGCGATTGCAAAGGCCCAAACCGCGATGAGGAGGGCGTAGAGAAGGAATGTCCGGTGCGTAGATGACCGCAGGTTTCGGGTGAAAACGTAAATGCCAATTGACATATTTGCGACCGCACAGAAGAGGAGAATTGAGACGGTGACACTTGGGACAATCATCACGGTGCCCTCTCTCGGCACTAATCCTGGGTGAATTCGCCGGACCGTGTTGCTAGTGGCAGGGCTAACGAAGCACGACGCTTCGTTCCGCGACTTGCGCCTGGACGCTCGCCCCGGGGAATTCAACGAGAATCGTCGTCCCAGCCCCCGGCGTTAGCGTCT
>WNFP01000343.1_pt1 | contig 46376 bp, 42 predicted proteins | sample 5400201 | NCBI WGS metagenome assembly WNFP01 (sample SAMN13153355, study PRJNA577476) | soil metagenome | isolation source: 115 cm saprolite under Madrone tree | place: USA:California | collected 2016-06-14 | reverse complement strand
GCAATTACTTCGAGGCGCGCGAGTGCTTCGCTTTTCCATTGCGGCGGCCCGCCGGCAATCAACCAGGCGGCCTTCATCTGCGGCAGCCCGGAAATTTTGGAGAGGCCGCTCAGCGTAAACGTCGGCGCGCCGCGATTCGCGGCGAAGCTCACGGCCTTCATTCCATCTAGTGAGAAATCGAGAAACACTTCATCGGCGATAATGGCGATCGCTCGCGCGGAACAAATGGAATTCAGTTTCGTGATTTCCGCGATTTTTGCGAAGTGTCCCGTCGGATTGTTGGGGTGCACGATGATGACTCCGCGCGTGCGCGGCGTAATGGCCTGCTCCAGCGCATGAAAATCAATCTGCCATCCGTGGTCGTAAAGCAGCGGATAGCGCACCAGGCTGACGTCTTGGATGTCCGCCAGGAAATCGAACAGCGGATAACTTGGTGAAGGAATCAGAACTTCATCACCCGGGTCGCAGAGCGTTCGAAAGGCGTAGGAATACGCTTCACTGGTGCTGGTCGTGAGGAAAATATCCTCGGCCGATACTTCCTCTTTGCGACCGGCATAATAGCCAGCGACCGCGCGGCGAGCGGATTCCAGCCCCCTCGGATCAGGTTCGTAGGAAAGCGCAGCCGGGTTGCCCAATGCATTCAGGATCGCGGAACGATCGTATTCGAATCCGCATTCGGTGGGATTCGAAACAGTCAAGTCGAGCAACGGCTTCCCCACCGCGCGATGCGCTGCCAGCGCTTGGCTCAGCCGGTTCGGCGCCAGATTCCAATTTGTGCGTTTTGCAAACATTCTTGAGGCCGCATCATTATAGGGGAACGGCCGTGTTTGTAGGGGCGCCCCGACCGGGTCGCTGCGCCCTCCTCAAGCAGTTTGCAATCCGGCCCTGCCCGAAGCCAAAACCCACTTGACGTATACTGAACGCGCCACAAAGCCATGACCTCAAAGCCTCAAATTCCCTCCCCGCCCGAGCCCGTGCCGCAGCTTGATCTGTCCGCGCAGTACGCCGCGATCGGCGGCGAGATTCGAACGACCGTCGAGCGCGTGATGGCGTCGCAACATTTTGTCCTGGGGCGCGAAGGAGCCGCGCTGGAAGAAGAAATCGCCAGGCTCTGCGGCGTCGCTCACGGTGCCGGCCTCGCTTCCGGAACGGACGCGCTGATTTTGGCCCTGCGCGCGTGCGGTGTTCAGGCGGGAGACGAAGTGCTCCTGCCGCCGTTTACATTTGTGGCCACGGGAAGCGCCGTCAGTGCTCTCGGCGCGAAGCCGGTTTTCGTGGACATTCGCCCGGACACCTACAATATCGATCCATCCGAATTCGAACGCCGCGTGACGCCGCGGACGCGCGCCATCGTGGTCGTCCACCTCTTTGGCCTTGCAGCGGACATGGACCCCATCCTGGCGTTTGCGAAGTCACGCAAACTTCCGGTAATCGAGGACAACGCTCAGGCCATCGGCGCGTCCTACAAAGGCCGGCGGACCGGTTCGCTCGGCGATGCCGCATGCCTCAGTTTTTACCCCACGAAAAATCTGGGCGCGTACGGCGACGCGGGAATGGTGGTGACGAATTCAGCGGAACTCGCGGCGCGCATTCGAACGCTGCGGAATCACGGTCAGGCAGAAAAATATCTCAGCAGCGAACCCGGCTGGAACAGCCGCCTCGACGAAATCCAGGCGGCGATTCTACGCGTAAAGTTGCGGCATCTTTCGAATTGGCAGCGCGCTCGCCAATCGCACGCCGCGGAATACAATCGACTGCTCTCTCAGCTCCCCGGCGTCATGCCGCCGCTCGCGCCGGAAGGATTCGAACACGTCTACCACCAGTACACCATTCGAGTCGAGCAGCGCGATGCCCTTCAGAAATTCCTGAGCGAAAGAAAAATTGGAAGCGCGGTTTATTATCCTTATCCATTGCACGCGCAGCCGCTCTATGCGTCGCTCGGTTACAAAGCCGGCGATTTTCCGCATGCGGAGCGCGCTGCGCAAGAAGTACTTTCGCTGCCGATGTATCCGGAATTAAGCAAGCAACAAATTGCGCGCGTTGTGCAGACGATCGCCGAATTTTTGAAGTGTTGAGTTCCTAGAGACTGCTAATTGTTTATTTACCTAAATAGAGTAGCGCCAGCAGGAAAACCCAAAGCCCATCCATGAAATGCCAGTAGTAGGAAGCGATTTCCGCAGCCGTGGGCAAGGCAATGCGCGTATTGTCGAATTTCCGGGTCAAAACGTAGAGCAGCGCGCCAACTCCACCGAGGAGATGCACGCCGTGGGCAGCAGTGAAAATATAGAAAAAACTGCTGGCCTGATTGCTGGCAATGTAAATGCCCTGCGCCACAAGCTGGCGCCAAGCAATGAGTTGTCCGGCAACAAACACAAAACCCAAAACCGTGGTAACCATCCAAAACTTCCGAAAACCGGGCAGGTCCGTGAGTGAGAGCCGCCGCCGGGCCACTTCAAGAGTGAAACTGCTTGCAAGAAGGATGGCGGTATTGGCCCACAGAACGGGCGGAAGATGCACTGTGACCCACACGTCACTGCCGCGGCGAAGAATGATGAAGGCGCTGGAAAGCGCCATGAAGAACATCAGAATGGAAACAATGCCAAGAGCGATTGCGGTCGAATAACGCCTGGGAGTCGGGAACTCCTTGCGGCGGCGCTTGCCGTCGTCTCCATCTCCGTCATCGCCACCGCCTGGGGGCGGAGTGGGGCCGCCGCCTCCCCCGACGTCTTCGACGATGAGTTCGATGTCCGGAATTGCGGTTGTGCCCGGCATGGTGACCTTCTCTATTCTCCAGACTCTATTCTCCGGATTCGCGGGCCTTGGCACCTTGCTCCGGAGCAAAGTGCTGTGGCACGAAATCCTCGGCCACATCCGGCACGCTGAATTCGTAAGCCCCACGATACACCACCGGGTCGCTCGGGCCAAAATCATCGGCGGGCGGCGGCGAGGGGACACTCCATTCGAGTGTGGTGGCGCGCCAGAAGTTGCACTCTTCGGCCTTTTCGCCACGGAAGAGGCTCCATAGGAAATTGATGAGGAACAGTCCCTGGGCGAAAACGGTAATGAGCATGGCGACGGTGATGAACGTGCGAATTGAGGAACCCGCCGCAGCGACGGTGGCCAACGGGCTGCCGGAGGAAATGCGCGAGTGCGCGATCAAGCCGAGCCAGTGCATGGGCATGAAGACACAGTAGACGCCGGCGAAGGTAATCCAGAAGTGGAGTTTGCCAAGCGGCTCGTTCAGGCGGCGGCCGAAAAGTTTGGGGAACCAGAAAAACAGTGCGCCAAGTATTGCGAACGTGGCCGCGACGCCCATGACGAGATGGAAATGGCCGGTGACGAAATCGTCGCTGACGGCAGCGGCGGCGAGATCTTGGCGGGCGAGGAAAATGCCGGAGAGTCCGCCGGAGAGAAAAAGTGAAATGAAGCCGAGCGTGAAAAGCATTGCGGTGTTGAGCTGGATGCGCGCGTTCCAAAGTGTGCCGAGCCAACTGACCAGCAGGATCGTAGCGGGCAGTCCGAGGGAGGAGGCCAAAAGCGAAAAGACCAGCGGCGAAAACGGATTCATGCCGCTGGAAAACATGTGCTGGCCCCAGACGCAAAAACCGAAGACGCCCACACCGCACAGCGCCAGAACCACGAGGCGTTCTTTCCAAACCGGTTTGCGGGAAAACGTGGAAATCAGATGCGTGACGAGGCCGAAACACGGAAGTATGGCGATGTAGACTTCGGCTTGCGCGAAAAACCAGAAGAGGCGCTGCCAAAGGATGGAGACTGCACTTGTGACAACGGGGCCCGGCTGACTGGCAAGGAGATACAACGGGGGGAAAAAGTGCGTGCTCAAGAGGCGATCCGAGAGCAAGCAGACGCAGGCCGCCAGAAGAATGCTGAAAATCAGCATTCCCAGGATGGCGTTGATGAACCAAGCCCAGACGGTCAACGGGAGCCGGGGGAGCGTCATTCCCCGAGCGCGGAGATCGATGGTGGTGACGCTGAAATTGAGCGCGTTGAGGAGGGATGCCGCACAGAAGATGGCAACACTGACGATCCATAGCGTGATGCCGGAGTGGGGGGAAATCAAAAACGCGCCGGTCATGCCTACGAACGAGGCCACCGTGGCCCAGAACGCGAGGAGGTTCAGCACAGGGAAAGCCATTTCGCGAGCGCCAATCTGGAGCGGCAGGAAGTAGTTTCCGAAGCCAGCCTGCGGCGCAGCGGTGAGTACCAGAAAAACCATAAGCGAGCCATGGAGTGTCGCAAGGGCCGCGTAACGATCCGGCGAGTTGCCGAGGCTGGAGAGGAACGGGAGATGCATCCCCGGCCACACCAGATGGAGGCGCATGAGCAGCGACATGGCCATGCCAAGAAAAACGCTGAACAGCGCGAGCCAAAGATAGTTGAGGCCGATGGCCTTGTGGTTGGTGCTGAAGACGTAGCGGGACAGGAAGCCGGTCTGCGGCGTCTCCGAGTGATTCGCTCCGCTGTCGTCGTTGCCCATGCCTGCTCTGGTGAGACCCCTGACCCGCCCGGGGATGAATTACAGCCTCGGGAACAGCCATCACTAGATTACATTTTCTTGGGGAATTCAAGCGTGGAAGGAGCTAGAGGTTGAAAGTCGAAAGACACGTCGGCCGGTTGCGCGGGGGATTCACCTTTTCGCCCTTCCGGACAAGGATGATGTAAAATGTGGTCATGAAGATTCATCTGCGACCTGAGCTGGAAGAACTTGTCAAGCAGGACGTTCAGCGCGGGCCCTACCGGACCGTGGATGAGTTTGTGGAGCACGCCATTTCCCTGCTTCATGAGCAAGAAGCTTGGTTAGCTGAGCATGGCAGCGAGATCCGCGCAAAAATCGAGCAAGGCTACGCAGCCGCACAACACGGAGAATTGCTCGATTCGGACCAGGTTCGTTCCAGGCTGGATGAAAGGAAACGTGCTTGGCTCGCTGAAAAACGCCAAGCATGAGCAGTTACCAATTCACCCTTCAGGCGATAGAAGATCTTTTTGAAATCTGGAGCTACATCGCAGGCGACGAGCTAGAGGCAGCGAGTCGCGTTGAAGAGGCAATCCACGCTGGTTGTGCTTTCCTGGCAGATACTCCGCTCGCCGGCCGAATTCGCGAAGACCTCACCTCCCTGCCGCTGCGCTTCTGGCTTGTGCAACCCTACCGAAATTATTGGATTGTGTACCGTCCAGAGACAAAACCGCTGCAGGTCATTCGGATCATTCACACGGCACGAAATATTCCGCATATATTGAGTTAGGGCAAGGAAAGAGTCCCTTCAAGATCGCACGGACAAACCGCGCGCCCTTTGACGAACCGGCCAATAGCTGTCCGTTCGGACTCAACCGATTTTGCAGGCGTCCTCGATGGAAGACGAGTCTGTCAAACCGCTGACACTCGGCGCTCTCGTCCGAGCAAGAAATTCTCCCTGAGTGCTTGAAAATAAAGCGCGTTCCAAAGCGAGAGTGTTTGGCCTTGGACGTGCGATTTCGTCAGTGTAGGCCGCGGGTCCAACGATCTGAGTCACCAGATGATCTCTTTCAGCCCTATCCCCAACGACACTTACCGTGGAAGCATGGATGAGACGTCTCGCGAACTACGAAGACTTTGCTGGGACAGTGTCGATAAAAAAGCGAATCAGGCTGAACAACAACGGCTCTTTGAGAATACTCCCCGGTCCTTCGGTGGCGCCGCGAAGGAAATTCAAAACAGGCATATCGCCAATTCGCCAAGGCGGATCCAGCCTTCGGTGCAGGCTTTGCGAAAGCACTCAACTCCCTCAAGGGTATTTCAGGATAGCGAGGCACGACGATTACGCAACCACGCGGTCGCGGTGAAATGAAACTGAAGGAAAGAATGAAAATGGTCAACGCATCCCTCCAAGAAGTGAAAACGAGAAATATCGGAGGAATCCGAGGCGATTCAAAGGTTCTGTCGAGCGTCACAAGACTCTACGTAGCGGCGAGTCGGCTGGATCGCATTGGAATGGGTGTTTTGCGACTGGGCCTGGTCATCGTTCTAGTCTGGATTGGCGGCCTGAAGTTCGCGAAATATGAAGCTGACAGCATCGTTCCTCTGGTGAGCCAGAGCCCATTGATGAGCTTTTTCTACCATCACCCAGCGCCAGAGTATAGGCAATACATGAACAAAGAAGGAGAGCTAAACGCAGCACATCGCGCCTGGCATGAGTCCAATGGCACTTACGCGTTTTCCCGCGGACTCGGCATCGTCATTATCCTGATTGGTGTTCTGATCGCGCTTCACCCCGTGCTGCCACAGGTGGCCGCTGTAGGGAGTCTCCTGCTCATTTTTATGGCGTGCACCACACTTTCCTTTCTTGCTACTACACCAGAGGCGTGGGTGCCGGCACTGGGGGATACGACTCACGGTTTTCCGTACTTGTCCGGCGCCGGAAGACTCATCGTGAAAGATTGCATCATGCTCGGGGCCGCGATTACGACGATGGCCGACTCTGCAGGACAATATCTCTACCAACTGCCTGCCTGTACAAAAAAAATAACTTCCACGTAAGCGCTGAACGGATTCATGTTAACCCCTATCTCCAACGTACACGCGCTGTCGCTGGTCGGGAAAGGCACTCGTCGCTCAGTTTGCAGTCAATTTCAACTGTTCTAAGGAGAATGTCATGTCAGTCAAACATCAGATGTCGTCACCCACAACTCGTTCAGCATTTAAGGGCAACGGTGTTCAAGCAGGCGTTCCCGACAGCATTCTGACGCGGGAAGCAACGGGCCTGCTTCGCGAACACAGCACCGAATTGCTCTTCAACCATTCCCACCGCGTGTTCTTTTTCGCCTCCGCCCAAGGAGATGCCGCAGGGCTGAAGTACGACCCCGAATTGCTTTTCATATGCGCCGCTTTCCATGATCTCGGCCTCGTCAAAAAATACAATGGTGCTCCTGATCGACGTTCTAGGAGAGGGTTATGAGCAGTTTCCGGGAGAGTTGCGAAGGAAGATCGTCGCCGAGTATCCGCGCACGAACTTCAAGGAGAGTATCGTTCGCGCATTCTTGGGCGGCTTCGAGCACAAGACGCAGACCACGGCTGGGACGGTAAATGAGGATGTTTGCGCGCGGCTGATCCAGGATTACGTCCGAACTAACTTCTGCGATCAAATCGCAAATTCTCCGTTTGAAGATTCTTAATTCTCCATCATCTTCCGCGGTAATCCGCCGAACCCTGCATACTGGCGGGTGACCGCCACCTGACCGCAAAGAAGCCTGTCGGTGGCCCATCCCTTTCTGCGTCAGCACTCCATGACATGGGAGTGCTGCGTCCTTTCTTCGGCGGAGAGACCGGGCCAGTGTGGCCGCGAGGACTTACTTGGTGGCAGGATTCGGGTCGTGGCTCGGCGGCTCGGTTTCACCGCGGAAGGGCAGCTTGAGTGCCCGGGAAATCTCCGGCCAGAATTCGCGGAGCACATCGAAACCCATGTCTTGAAGGATGCTGTAGGCCACCTGCTGCGCTGCGGGAGAGAAACCGCGTTCGTTGTCCGGGCGATATGTGTTGGCCAGCACGACCGCGCTCGTCGTCCCCAGCCATTCGGAATAATTGAACATGCGCGTTCCATCGTCGCGATGAGCCACGACAGCGTGCTCCATGGCATGAAGGAAGCGCTGCCGGGCGGGGCCGCGGGCCAGGCGGTAGTAGCGCGGGTCCTCCGAAAATATCCAGGGATACGCAAATTCCTTAAAGAACCTGGAGGAAGCCTGACCGGCGAATTCGGCACCGAAGCGCTTGCCGTACCCCTGGGCCCCCTGTCCATAGCTGGGGTCGGTGTCTTCGGCTTGGTCAAGCCCCGCGTTGAAGCCGCTGGCAAGAAAGGCCACAGGCTCAACTGAATCCTGGACGAACAGAACGAATTTACCTTTGAAGTTGAGCGTGCACAATTTCGCGCCGGGCTTGTAGTGCAGGGGATGCTGCACTGCCTTGCGTTCCAGGGGCCGGGCGAACGTGCCCACGACCTTCTTCAACGGGCCGTCGTAGTCTGCTAGCCGCACCATCGGCGGCGGCTCAACGCACGGCGCGGCCGCATTCTTCGTAGCTTCCTCCGTGAAAGGCGCAGCGGGCGGCGGCTGAGGAGGAGCCGGCGGCTCCTGCGCGCAAACCATGCCGCCAGCCAGTCCGGCCAGAGTCGCCAAGAAGGACGTTCCTACCAGCGCGCGAAAGCGAGTTCGGGGTCCCACGGTCCGGAATAAAGCCTATCATTTTGCCTACCTGACCACGAAATGCACTATGCTCCCGTTGAGTTATCGGGGAACGAAAACGACTCACTCCCGTTCTCACCAGCTGACCGCTGCAGCGCACATTGATGGCGACAAGCCGACGTTTTCGAAAACCGGACCCTGGTTGTCGAGCGCTGCTCTGACTACCGCTCGGGGAGCTTTCCTCTAGTTCGCTGGCGAGCTTGTGGACGTCGGTGGTCTCGCTAAATCCTTGAACCTGCTGGGTTGCAGATTTCACGTCAACGCCGGTGTGCTGGGAAGCATGGACTTGGCTCCGAATCGAACCGGGCTGCTGCGGCTTTCCAAGGAGAGCACGGCGCCGATGGCGGCACCCGCCAAGGCTACCAAGGGCAAGGATTTGGAACCTATTTCGTCAAGCTGACGAAGCAGCTCGCGACCTTCAAAGGGGCGGCGTACTGCGGCGCGCATCACCTGCCACGCAAAAAGGCCGAGATTGCCAAACCACTCGAGGAAGCGGTTGATCAGACTCCAGACGGAAGTGATCGTAGATCGCATGAGTGATGTATCCTGCCGTGCGTCCAGGCTAATCCAGCGGCGAGGAATCTAATTCCCTCCTTGGCTGGAAGTTCCATACGGAGATCGAGGATGGCTGTGGCGATTGGCCTGAGAGAAACCGATATCCTTAGAGTCAGAGATACCATGTTGAGAATTCAGGTGTCTGTTCCAAAGGGGACACAAAACGCCGGGCAACTTCGCGTTCTGGATATTTTTCTATGGCGGCGGGCCCGAGCTCGTCAGAAAAATGGGCCAACCTCCGACCCACAGAGGAAGATCCATGTTCTTGACGAATACACACAGATATGGGAAGTTTACACATAGGGATTGGAAGAGCCGGGAAGATGCGGACGAACATTGAAATAGACGACCGGTTGATGCGCGAGGCGATGCGCAGCTCTGGCCAGCGGACCAAGCGGGCCGCGGTCGAAGCTGGGCTTCGGCTGCTGGTTCAGACACAAGCGCAGGTGAAGATACGGCGGTTGCGGGGGAAGATCCAGTGGCAGGGCAACCTGCACGCCTCGCGGCTCGGGCACGTGTCCAAGTAGGCCGGGACGTGGTGATCGTAGACACGACGGTGTGGATCGACTACCTGGGCGGCGTGCAAAATGCCGAGGCCGATTGGTTGGACCGTGAAGTTAACCGCCAACGGCTGGGTTTGATGGACCTGATTCTATGCGAGGTTTTGCAAGGCATTCGCGATGACGCCTCATTTGGCCGAGTTCTGCGCGAACTCCGCCGGTTCGAGGTTTTCGAGACAGGAGGCGCAAGGCTAGCGATCGCCGCGGCACGGAATTTCCGGAGCCTTCGCCAGCAGGGTTACACCGTGCGCAAAACCATCGATTGCTGGATTGCCACGTTTTGTATTCAAGAGCGGCATTCGCTTCTGCACAGGGATCGGGACTTCGATCCATTTGAGTCATTGCTAGGTTTGCCAGTCATCCGTCCTTAAGACTTGAATCCGTCGTGAAAACGCATGGCCTTTAGCCATGCGGGTCTGACGCATTACGGCGGAATTCTGTTTTTCACGAATTCACTCGAGTGATGCGATTGCTGGGCTTCCTAACTCGACCTGAGCACTTTCGGCAGCACATTTATCCGCGAATTTGTAACCTAAAACAACCGGAGGGCTGAAGCTACGTTTGTGAAAATCGAGCGACTGATGCAAACATCCTGGAGACGAATGCTGGATTTTCGGCCACTTTTGAAGGAAAAGAGTGAAATTCACGACGGATCCAGGTAAGAGGGCCTTCCCTTTGCGCTCGACGCGCGTTGCTTTCGGTATTCGTCAGGAAGCAGCAATAGAAACGTACAAGCACCTTCGGGAACTGCTGATTGTGGGAACTATGGTGCTGCGAGGCGGTTGAGGTAGAAGCGGAAGAAGGCGTCGGGATTGGAGTCGAGGCAGACTTGGGCGTTGGGGGCGCCGGCGTCGGGGCGAGTAAAACCTTTTTCGTCGACGCGGATGTGCATGGGTTGGACGGGGCACAGATTGGGATTCACAAGGAAGGTGATGGTCATGGGGTCGAAGAGGGTTGGTGTTTCCTGGCCCCACTGGTGGTAGAGCAGAGTGAGGGCGTCGGTGAGCGGCGTGCCCTGACTGAAGAGGAAAGCGCGCTTGACCTCGTCGAGCTTGAGTTGGGTGGCGTCGAGGGGCATGACATAGAGGGGCACTACCGCGGCGAAGAGTTTCTGGGCGGAAGGAATGTCATTGAGGATGTTCCATTCAGGTTGCGGGGGTTGGGGAGGTCCAAAACCGAGGTCGCCGTAGCCGCGCTTGATGGAGCCGCCCATGATGACGACGCGCTTGAGCTTTCGGAAGGTGGCTGGATCTTTGTCGATGGCGGCGCCCACGTTCATCAGGGGGCCGATGGCGATCAGTGTGACTTGGCCGGGGTTGCGGCGGATTTGGTCGAGGAGGAAAGTGACGGCGTCGGGGTGAGCGGGCTTGGCGAGGCGGTTGTTCTCGGCGTAGCGGCGCTGCGTGAAAGTGCCCTTGGGGGGCGTGGGAACACCAGCAGCTACAGGGATTTCCGGGCGACCAGCTTCGGCAAGGAAGCGGTCGAGGAGCTTGGCGCGGGTCTCGGTGTCACCGAAGGTGGTAGTGATGCCGAGGATTTGGAGTTCGGGGCTGCGGAGGGCCAGTGCGACGGCGAAGGCATCGTCGATGTCGTCGCCGATGTCGGTATCGATGATTACTTTTTCGGGGATGGCTTTCTCAGGAACCGCAGGGGTTGGAGAGGATTGGACTGAGCAGACCGGTGAGGCTGTTAGGATTGCACAAGCCAGGATGCGGATGAGGGCCGCTGGGAGTTTAGACATAGGCAATTGCTTGAGCTCCGTTGGGTACGGCGCTGATTGCGACGAACAAATTTTCCTGCGGAAAACTTGGTGCGGTCGAGAGGACTCGAACCTCCACGCCTTGCGGCGCTAGCACCTCAAGCTAGTGCGTCTGCCAGTTCCGCCACGACCGCGATGTCCTCCATCGTAAAGGCAATGGTGCAGGGAGTCAAATAAGGAGATTGCAGGGCCTCAGAAGGCCGCCCCTACAAAACCGGGTTATGGTTTCCTTGGTTGCGCGGGCGCGGGTGGCGAACTCGCCGGAGGCTGGGAGGCAGGTTGCGTATTGGATTGCGGCTTTGCCGGCGTGGTTGAAGGTGTGGTCGCAGGCGCTGCAGGAGTCGTTGCGGGCGCTGCCGGGGTTGTCGCGGGAGCCGGCTTTGGCGCGGGTTTGGAAACCTTTTCGAGGATCGAGCTGCCCTGCCCAACGGCCTTATCCGTGCGCAGCACCAAGGCCATCGCGCACAGCATGAACATGACGGCGCACCACGTCGTGGCTTTCGAAAGAACGTTAGCCGCGCCACGCGGACCGAAAGCCGTCTGGCTGCCCGCGCCGCCGAACGCGCCCGCGAGGTCCGCAGCCTTGCCGCTCTGGAGCAGCACAACAATGATCAGCACCAGGCAATTTAGAATGAAAAAGCCGGTGAGCAGCCAAGCGGCGAACCGGAAGCCAAGTACAATAACTCCGACGCCGATGAGCAGCGCAATTCCCCACTTGACCGCAGTTTTTGTCTCCATACCTACCTTCTATCAAGAAATCAAAAATCCCGAGCCGTGCGGGAGCGCTAGGTAAAATTCACGAGCGCGGCAAACGACTTCGGGTCGAGGCTCGCTCCGCCCACAAGCGCGCCGTCCAATTCTTCCTGCGCCATCAACCCCTGAATATTGTCAGGCTTGACGCTGCCGCCATAGAGAATCCGGAGGGCGGAGGCATGGCGGACGGAGAACTTCTCCCCCGCGCATCGCCGGAGCAAGCGATGAGCTTCGGCGGCAATTTCCGGGGTCGCGGTGCGGCCCGTGCCGATGGCCCAAACCGGCTCGTATGCAATCAGAATACGGGAGAACTCCTCCGGGGTCAACGCGCCGGGGCCGCCGTTGAATTGCCGGCTGAGAACCTGTTTAGTAAGGCCGGCGTCGCGGTCCTCCTGCGTTTCTCCCAGGCAGACAATGGGGGTCAGGCCGCTCTCCAGCGCCATCAAGGACTTCTTGGCAACATTGTCATCCGTCTCGCGAAAAAGCTGGCGGCGCTCGGAGTGACCGATGATGACGTAGCGGCAGCCGGCTTCGGCAAGCATGGGGGCGGAAACTTCGCCGGTGAAGGCACCTTCCTTGCTCCAGGAGACGTTTTGGCCCGCGATGGCGATGCTGGAGCCCTTCGCGGCCTCGACCGCGGCAGATATTGCAGTGAACGGGGGAGCGACCACGATGTCGCAGTGCTTCGCGCCGGTAACGAGCGGCAGGAATGAGGAGAAAAACGCGCGAGTGTCCGCGAGCGTTTTGTACATTTTCCAGTTGCCGGCGATTACGCGGCGTCGCATGTCAGAACCTCCGGAAAAAGAAAGGATTTAACGCGGAGTACGCAGAGTGCGCAGAGTTCACAGAGAAGAGCGGCGGTCATTTGTCGGTGAGGGCTTCGACGCCGGGGAGTTTGCGTCCGCCGAGAAATTCGAGGGAGGCGCCGCCTCCGGTCGAGATGTGCGAAATTTTGTCTGCCACGCCGGCTTGATGGACCGCGGCGACGGAGTCACCACCACCGACGATCGAGGTGGCGCCGCTGCTAGTGGCTGCGGCGACGGCTTTGGCCACTTCGAGCGTGCCTTGGGCGAAAGCGGGCATTTCGAATACGCCCATGGGGCCATTCCAAACAATGGTTTTGGCCGAGGCAATTTTCTGGCGATAGGTGTCGATGGTCTTGGGACCGATATCGAGCCCCATCCAGCCGTCAGGGGTGGCGGAAACGGAGAGCGTCTGCGTTGCGGTATCCGCTTTGAATTCGGCGCCGACGAGGTGATCGACAGGCAGGAGAAGGGCGAATTTCTTTGCTTGCGCTTCTTCACGCAAGCGGCGAGCGAGTTCGAGCTTGTCTTCTTCGACCAGCGACTTCCCGATGGGCTGGCCTTCGGCTTTGAGAAAGGTATAGGCCATGCCGCCGCCAATGAGCATGGCGTCGGCGATCTTCATCAAGTTTTCGACGACTTCGATCTTGTCGCTGACCTTGGCGCCGCCGAGAATAGCCACAAAGGGGCGCGCCGGATTGGTGATTGCTTTCCCGAGGTAGGCCAGCTCTTTTTCCATAAGCAGGCCGGCGGCGGATTGCTGGACGAATCGCGTGATGCCGACTACGGAAGCATGCGCGCGATGCGCGGAGCCGAACGCATCACAGACGAAAAGGCCGTCGCAGAGAGCGGCGAGATGCTTCGAAAAAGCTTCGTCGTTCTTTTCTTCCTCGGGATGGAAGCGGACGTTTTCGAGAAGGAGGATATCGCCGTCGGCGAGCGTTTTGCTCTTCGACTCCGGAACGGGCCCGACACAGTCCGAGGAAAATCGAACCGGCCGGCCAAGGAGTTCCTGGAGCTTCTTGGATACATGCACGAGCGAGTATTTCGAGTCCGGGCCGCCCTTGGGGCGGCCGAGATGCGAAGCGAGTACGAGGCGGCCGCCCTTCTGAATGGCGAGGCGGAGCGTGGGGAGCGATTCGCAAATGCGGGTGTCGTCGGTGACCACGCCGTCTTTGAGCGGAACGTTGAAGTCCACGCGGATGAAGACGCGCTTTCCGCGAAGATCGAGATCGTTGATGGTGAGCTTGTTCATGATTTCGTGACTCGTGACTGCTGACTCGTGACTCGTGAAAAAGAAGGGCGGAGTGAAGTCCGCCCCCACAACTAGAATTTGCTTGCCAGGAGCTTGATCAGGTCTCGGCAACGGCAGGAGTAGCCCCACTCATTGTCGTACCAGGCAAGAACTTTCACGCAGCGGTCGCCGACGACCTTGGTGTATTCGGCATCGACGATGGAGGAATTCGAATTGCCCTTGAAGTCTGCAGAGACGAGTTCCTCCTCCGTGTAGCTGAGAATGCCTTTCATCGGGCCGTTGGCAGCGGCCTTCAGGGCGGCGTTAACGGTCTCTTTGGTGGCGGGCTTTTCGACGAACACTGTGAGGTCGACGACGCTGACGTTGGGAGTGGGCACGCGCATGGCGTAGCCGTCGAGCTTGCCTTTCAATTCGGGAATGACGAGGTGCAAAGCTTTTGCGGCGCCGGTCGAGCTGGGAATCATGTTGATCGCGGCGGCACGCGCGCGGCGCAGATCCTTGTGCGGGAGGTCGAGCAGCTTCTGATCGTTGGTGTAAGAGTGGATGGTGGTCATGGTGCCGCTGTGGATGCCGAAGGTTTCCTGGAGCACCTTGGCGACGGGCGCGAGGCAGTTGGTGGTGCAGGAAGCGTTCGAAATGACGTGGTGCTTTGCAGGATCGTAGGTCTTGTCGTTCACGCCGAGGACGAAAGTCGCATCGGGACCATCGGCGGGCGCGGAGATGATGACTTTTTTCACGGGCGCGCGGAGATGCTTCTTGGCATCGGCGCCTTTGGTGAAGAGGCCGGTCGATTCGACAACGATATCGGCGCCGACGGAGGCCCAATCGATTTCGGCGGGATCCTTGGTCTTGAAAACCTTGAAGCTTTTCCCTTCCACGGCGATGGTGTCCTCAGTATGCGTGACCTTGTGCGGCAGATTGCCGAGGACGGAGTCGTACTTCAAAAGGTGCGCGAGGGTCTTCGCGTCGGTGACGTCGTTGACGGCTACGAACTGAATGTCCTTGTCGTCAAGCGCGGTGCGCATGATATTGCGACCGATGCGGCCGAAGCCGTTGATGCCGACCTTAATGGGCATTACTTCCTCCGATGAGGTGTCAGAAATTGCGGCCGCACAGAAGCGCGTGACGGCCGCGGGTGAACAGAAAATGCTATGGGTTGCGCGGACAAAAGTCAACGCGCGGATAATTGGGCCGCTATAATGTGGCCGCCGATGAACGACTGGTCACCAGCGTCTATCCTGCGCCGGCTGTTTGATTCGAAACAAGGCGCGTCGGATCGCCTGCTTCCCCGTTGGATTTTTCTGCGAGCCCTTGGCCTCATTTATTACTCCGCGTTTTTTTCGCTGGCCTTTCAAATTCGGGGATTGATTGGGCCGCACGGAATTCTTCCCGCTGGCGAATATCTGCAGGCATTGGCTGAGCGGTTCGGCCATGCTGGGTACTGGTATGCGCCTACGCTGCTTTGGATTTCGAGCAACTCGCGCATGCTGACGGGAATTTGCTGGGTGGGCATGATCGCCTCGTTGCTGCTGGTCTTGAATTTCTGGCCGCGCGGCATGCTGGCGGTTTGTTTCCTATGTTTCCTTTCGTTCGTCAGCGCGGCTCAGGATTTTTCCGCTTATCAGTCCGATGGAATGTTGCTGGAGGCAGGATTCATTGCGATGTATTTCGCACCGGCAGGATTTCGGCCGGGATGGGGCGAAGCGAGTCCGCCATCGCGCGCGAGCCTGTTCTTGCTTATATGGGAAGGCTTCCGGATTTATTTCGAATCGGGCGTGGCGAAGATTATGGGCGGCGACCCGCAATGGCGGAACTTCACCGCGCTGGACGAGTATTACCAGAACGGCCCGCTGCCGACGTGGATCGGCTGGTATATGCAGCATCTGCCGCACTGGTTCCATGCAGCGACCGCTTTTGTGACGCTGGCCCTGGAACTGGGGCTGGCGTGGATGATGTTTCTGCCGCGTCGCTTTCGCATCTTGTGTTTTTTTGTCGTGACGATCTGGCAGATCGGGATCATTCTCTCCGCGAACTACACCTTTCTGAATTATCTCGTTCTCGCTTTGGGGTTTCTGTTACTCGATGACCGCTTTCTACCGCCTTACTTGCCGGGATTCTGGAAAAGAAGCTGCCTCGCCGCCAAAGAAGCGAAAGCGCTTGGGGAACCAAGAGCGGAAAAAGATTGGCGCAAGAAACTGCGCGCACAGTTCTCTGCGCTGAAGCTGGCCTTCACTGCCGTGATGCTCACCTGGATTTTCTACGTCACGCTGGCGGAAATGGTGTGGATGGTTAAACCGTTGCCGTTCCCCACGTCGCCCGTCTCGGCGCTGGAGCCGTTTCGCATCGCCAACCGCTATGGGCTGTTCGCTGGGATGACGCGCGGCCGCTACGAGATCGAGTTTCAAGGCTCGGACGACGGACAAACGTGGGTCGTCTATCCCTTCCGCTTCAAGCCGCAAAATCCGAGCAAGGCGCCGGGGATTTACGCGCCATATCAGCCGCGTTTCGATTGGAATTTGTGGTTTGCGTCGCTGAGTTCGTGGCGGCAGGAGCCGATCGTCGTGCGTACAGAACAGAGCTTACTGCGAGGCGACGGCGACGGCGACGTGCTGCTGCTTTTTGCGGGGAATCCGTTTCCGCATGCTCCTCCGCGGCAGGTGCGCTGCGTCATCTGGCAATACCGGTTCACGACGCCAGCGGAAAAACGATCACAAGGCATGTGGTGGAGAAGGCAGCAACTTGGCCTCTACGCTCCTACGCTGGAGCGCCAACCGGATGGAAAGATTCTCGTGCTGGAGTGGCCCTCCCTCGCGGAGGCGAGAGAATAGCTAACACCCATGGCGGGCACAAGTTAGCACAAGCCTACGGCCGCCCATGCGAGCCTGCATCTTGATCTAGGGCTTTGTCTCGCCAATCGAGCCGTTGGATGCCAGACACCATATCGAAGTGCTGGTCCTGGCTCAAGAGTGGAAGACCATGTTGCCGGCAGAGCGCCGCAATCCAGAGGTCATTGGTTGGAATCGGCTTTCCAGCTTGTCTCAACTCAACGTTGATGGCGGCATAGTGGTGCGTGGTCTGCTCGGTGACATCCAGCACTGTACAATCGGTGATCAGACTGTTCAGCCAGTGCCGATACCTAGCCCTATGGCGGGACTGGGCAATGCCATAGCGATATTCCCCGATGACCACTACCGGGAGAGCTAACTGCTGAACGCCAGCCAAGATCCCCATAACACCTGGATGTTCCTCCGCGGCGGCGGAAAGAGCGTTTGTGTCCAGGATCAATCCTGTGTCTCCGAGGCGCGTGTCTCCGAAGCCCACATCTCCGGATCGACCTCTTCGAAGGCTTCTTCGATGATTTTGGTAATCCGCACAGTCTCCTTGCGCAAGTCCTTCAGCTTGCCCAGGTGTTTCATCCAGGGCTTTTGGCCTGCCGCCGGTGCCGTCCTTAACTTAACCTCGACAGCCTCGGTGACAAACTGCCGCAGAGGTATGCCTTGCTCGGCCGCTTTCGATTTCGCCCGGCGAAAAATCGTGTCAGGAATCTCCAATGTAGTTTTCATGGATTCGATATTCCCATATTTATGGGAAAGCGGTCAACGGAACCGGTCGAGTACGGGCTCTTCCAGCAGGTTCTTAAGGAGTTCGAGAAGTACCGGCGCGAACGGCGGTAGCCATCGTTCTCTCGGCTCTGCTTATTCGCTCCTCTTGTTCTTCCTCGGAGGATTGCGAGAGATGCCGCAGGGCTATTCCGGCGAGCTTCTCCGCCGTTCTGCTAGCGCTGTCGTTTTGTTTTTTGGGCATCTTAAGCTCCGCCGAAGAATTGACTACTGCACTTTAAGTTGCGAGCACCAAGCGACTCTTACCGGCAGCGTGAGCAAGTGCCGCGTATCTATTGAGGGAACTGCTTGATAGAAGTCACATGGTCGCCCATGAAGCGGACGAAGACGGTCTTCGAGGGCGGCTGGCCGTAGATCCAGTCTTCAATATCGTTGCCATCGGAATCACGCTCACGCACTTTGCGGTCGGGTTTCCCGATCGCGGCAACAAGTTCCTCGCGGTCCATGCCTACCACGGGCTTGCGGTCCTGAATGGCTTTTTTCATTTCCGGCGGCAGCGTATCGAACCATTGCACGGCAGCGGAACGCTCTTTCGAAAAATTCAAGAAAGGCGAAAGGATGTGCTTCAATTCGTCCGGCGTGATGTCCGGGAGCGGCTTGTTGAATTCAAGGAAAATGGTGCTGCCCATGCCAGGTTGCATCCCCGGCGGGCCCGGATCCTGCGCCGAGGTGCTCTGCGTCGGGGGGTAACCGCTGCCCCCCAGGCCGATCTGGAGATGATCGCGCCAGTGCTTTTTGCCCCGCCCGCCGCCGTTCACATCGACGATGATTTGATGATCGTGGAATTCCAACTTGGTGATCTGCACGCTATCACCGGTATTTACCGCCGGGCCGTGCGTGGCAAGGGCGCGATCGAGCATCTCGGTCTCCAGCGGCTTGCCCACGCTGACATGGAAACCTTCTTTACCCGCGGGCAGCGGCTTGACGGCTTTGGCAAATTCACCAGAGACATAGCGGATCAGAGCAAGCTTCGAATTTTCCTGGAGCGTGGCGTTCTTCGCGGGAGGTGCGGTCTTCGACTGCGACTGGCTCTGGGACTGGGTGTTGTCCTGAGATGAAGCGGCGTTCGGGAACAGGGGAATTTCCCCGTCCGAAGGAAAGCTGGGGGAGGGGTTGGCGGGCGGACGAAGGCTGTTGAACCGCGGGACATCCGCGTCGACCAAAAGGAAAAACGCAAGAGATAAGGCAAGCCAATACGACATAAGAAGTGCAGTCCGCCCCAGCGGCCCACGTTCCTTATTCTACGATGCTGCGAGGCCTCTGAACAGGTGCATCGCTCGGGGGCGGACACCTCTTTTTACCGACACTCGATCGGAGCTGAACTGTACTACGGGACGGGGATTCTCGCCAAGCCCTCAGCGGGACACGACTTGGACGCCTTGGCGGTCGATGGTCATGGGCAGAACCTCGGCACCCGCCTCACGAATGGCCTTTTCCACACGTTCCCGGGCGTCTGGATCGACCAAGAGGACCACACAGCCGCCTCCGCCCGCTCCGCAGACCTTGCCCGCCAGCGCGCCATTGCGACGGGCGTTGTCGATGACCCGGTCGATGGTCTTCGTCGAGATCGTGGGCAAGTTCCTCTTGCGGAAGGACCACTCTTCGCGCATCAAGCGGCCGGCTTCCGGCCAGTCGGGTTTTTCGAAAGCTAGGCGCATCTGCTGAGCGACGTCTGAGATCCGCTCGAGGCTGTTCTGCACGGCGAGCTTGCCGCCGATGTGCGCCTTGTAAACTTCCCAGTTGTTGATGCCGTGCTGGCGCGGCTTGCCGGTGTAACAGACCATCACGCGGCGCTCGAGCTCGTCCAGGTTCACACGCAATTCGACACGATGTTCACCGCCGGGCGGGAGTTCGATGGCAGCGGCGCCGCCGAAGGCCGGCGGGTAGTGATCCTGCGTTCCGGTGGGAACATTGATGACGATGGCTTCGGCGTCGCGGCTGATGTGGATCCAGTCGACCTTGCTCTTGCCTGCTCCGGTGAAACGGTCGAGCCCGGCGCAAATCGCCACAGCCATGGCGCTCGAACCGCCTATGCCTGCGCCCGCGGGAGCTTCCGAATCGGTGGTGAGCGTGAAGCCGCCCTGCGGCTGGAAGAACTTGGTGATTTCCGCGAGGAGCGGGAGGCGGTAGCGCTTGGCTTTCACGAGCGCGGCGAAAGAGGCAAAGCTTTCTTCGAGCTTGATGTCGCGGGAAACCAGCTTGATGCGGTTGTCACCGCTGGGATGCGTCTCGATGACGCACGAGGCGTAAAGCGAAATCGCGGCGTTCACAGTAACGGCACCCGGATGAAATAAATAGAGCGGCCAAATGTCGAGCGTGCCCCCGGCGAAGTCCACGCGAGTCGGTGCTTTGGATTCGATGATCATGAGTGCGAGCTAGCTCGATTCGAGGGGGATTTTCAGTCGAGCCAGTTTGACGGAACGCCGTGACAAGCTCAAGCGTGGAACAGAGTTAGTGCGTCCAGTTAGGCAAGAAGGAACACCCAGCCTTTTCGCGGTTAGCGCTTCGGTACGGGAACGGACGCGTCGAGATCGGGCGAGTCAAAAGGAGTGCCACAAATCAAACATTTCTCTGTGATGGGAATGTTGTTCAGGAGCGGAATCCGCATGTCGCGTTCGCATGGGGTGCAGTAAAGATCTGTCGTCAGCCCTTCAGGCAATTTCTCATATCCCTCCGGGTGCATCGAACAGTAGGCGGCACCGCTGGTCCTTACTGCTAAGTTCGGCATCAAGTCGAGCACCTCACTCTGCGGCACAATCCCTTCGATTTCATGAAAATGCATTTTTCGCGTATCGGTGACGCGAAATCGCCGCTGATTCAAGTCGCCGAATACCGCAGGCATGTATTCCTCCGGAACGCAGACTATGCACGTAACGGTTGGCTCGAGAATCAACGGGTGCGATGCCAGCATCGCTGACTTGAAAGCCTCAGCCGCAACCTTTTGAAAGACCGCGGCGCTCGAGTCGACATCATGGTAGCTACCATCAAAGATGTAGACCAATATTCCGCCAACCGGAAACCCCCAGAGACCCTTTTGCGCCACCGATAAAACTCCCATTTCAACGTAGGAGAGAAATTCTCCCGGGAGAGTGCGGTCGGGCGTTACGTTCTCCGTGAATTTAATCCCAATGGTCCCCACAAGTGGTTCGACAGACAGCTTTACGTGGGCATACTCGGCGACACCGCCGGTTTGACGAACGATTTTCTGTTCCCCAATTCCTTTCGAATGGATCGATTGGCGATAGTTCAAGTACGCGGGTGTAAGCCAGGGAATCATTTGGACAGGATTAAAGCTTTGCAAAGACCGCCCTTACGAAGAACCGCCGACGGCGCGGTTGCGGTTGATGAGTTGCGGGCCGTCCTTCTTCTCTTGGGCGAGAGCGGGATTGGGTTCGAAGCAGCGACGGCAGCGGGCTTCGTAGGCGCCCATTGCACCGACAACAATCAGGTCTTCGCTATCGACAAGCCGCTGGGTGTGAACCGCGGGATTGCCGCAGCGGACGCAGATCGCGAGCAGCTTGGTGATTTCTTCGGCGATGGCGAGGAGGCGTGGCATGGGTTCGAACGGGCGGCCGCGATAATCGGTGTCCAGGCCGGCGACGATCACGCGTTTGCCGAGATTCGCGAGCTTGGTGCAAACATCCACAACCTCATCGCCCAGGAATTGCGCTTCGTCGATGCCGATCACTTCCGTGCGCGGTGACAACTTTTCCATGATCTCGGCGGCTTTGAAGACGTTGTCCGACGGAATGCCGAGGCCCGAATGCGACACGATCTCGTTGGCGGCGTAGCGCTCGTCGATGGCGGGCTTGAAGATCTGTACGCGCTGGCGCGCGATTTCCGCGCGGCGCAGACGGCGGATCAACTCTTCGCTCTTGCCGGAAAACATCGGGCCGACGACGACTTCGATCCAGCCCATATTGCCTTTGACGATGTCCACGGTTGCTCCCTCAAAAACCAGTTATCCGTTTTCAGTTCTCAATAGCCAGTAAAGAACTTCCATCTGCATGATATGAGCCTCTATCTATGAAGGCTCTAGCGATTTGACTCCGAAGCGCCGACGGCAGCGGCTCGGTACAACTTCATATTATAGAACGGCGCGAAGGCCGCAATCACGGCAACTCGAAACGCCTCTTGCCGCGTGATGAGATTGTTCGAGAGCACACCCCAGGCGCCCTGCGCGTCGCGGATCCCCACGGCGCCGGCAAACCGGTCGATTGCTACCGCAAGCTCCACGCCGTTTTCGAGAACTTCGTGAGCAAGCGCTTCCGGAAGCTCGATGCTTCCGGAGCGGCCATAGTGGCCTCGCGCACCATCGGAGACGTAGGCCCAGCTTTCCAGGAAGACGCGGCGATGCCCGCTCTGCTGCAATCTCGAATGACGCAGCATCTCGTCCGCTGATGCGCCCTCGTGGACGACATCGAGCCCGCCTTCGAGGCCGACGAAGTATTGCCAGGCCGCCCCGCCCTGGCGCGCCATCTCCACCAGCGCCTCCGCGCGCTGGCGGGCACCGCGCATCAATTCATCCCGCGACGCCGGAGTGTGGCTGACTCCGCTCTCCACTTCCACGCCGACGACTTCGAATTGAGCATTGGGAGCAAGAGCCGCTGAAAATGCCTGGAGAGCTTCCGTGACGGCGTTGAGCTTCGGGCCGCGCTTGCTGCCGACGGCAATGGTGATTTTTTTCATTTGGGAAAATGGCGACCGCCCGATTCTAACGGTAGTTGGGCAGGAATTTCACTGCGAATTCGTGGGGCTGAGGAAAACTCACGAGGGAGATGCTCAAAGAGCTCATCGATTACGCGAATGTGCGCGCGGAATTCGCATGGTCATCAAGGTAGACATTCGCTGCAATTCCTAGGGTTTTGCCCTCGCCGTGCTCTCGCGCACGATCAATTCCGGTTCGACCGTGACGGTCTTCGGATATGGTGTTTTCGCTGATGCATTGATGCGCCTCAGCAGAATCTGCGCCGCGATGACGCCCATTTCGCGCAAGGGTTGTCGCACCGTCGTCAGCGCGGGGTTTTGAAACGCTGCGCTCTGAATGTCATCAAAGCCGACAACGGAAACATCTTCCGGCACGCGCCGGCCTGCTTCCCGCAGCGCGCGGATCGCTCCGATCGCGGAAATATCATTGAACGCGAACAGTGCCGTGAACGCTTCGCCCGTCGCAAGCAGCTTTCGCGTGACGCCATACCCCACTTCGGGCGACGGCGATTCGCTATCGAGCTGCCCCACCAGCCGTTCGTTGATCTCCAGACCCAATTCCTTCGCGGCCCCTCGCTCCGACTCCCAGCGTATTTCGGTGTCCGAGCTGAACTCCTGACCTTTAAGGAAGGCAATCTTGTCGTGTCCAAGCTGCACAAGATGCTCCATTGCGAGCTTGGCGGCGAGCGCGTGATCCAATACGATGTTCGTTACTCCTTCCACTTCGCGGTGCGCGGAGACTGCCACGACGGGAATCAGCGCACCCTTCTGGCACGTCGTGTCCACGGCGATCAAGCCCTCAACCGCGCGCTGCTGCAGCAACCGCGGGTATTCCAGGATCAAATCGGCCCGGTGGCGATGGCTGACCACAAAATAAAAATAGCCCTCTTCGAGCAGGTGGTCCTCAATGCCGGACATTACCAGCGCGGCGTACCCTTCGCTGATCTCCGGGACCACCACTCCGATGGTAAAACTCCGCTGCGCGCGAAGTGACCGAGCCATGAAGTTTGGCCGGTAGTTCAGTTCTCGTGCTGCTATCCTGATGCGTTCCTGAGTGCGATGCGGAATTGATTTTGCGGCGGGAGATCGATTAATGACAAGGGACACCGTAGCCGGCGAAAGCGCAAGGTGCTCCGCCAAAAACTTCAAGCTGACGGACCGCGCTGAGGTGTTTCCGCGCGGAGGAGAAGACGCAACCGTTTTCGCTCGGACCATGGGGTGTTTCGTGGGGGTAGTCTGGCACACGGATTCAACGGGGGCAAGCATCAGAATGCACTTTTTCGCCGAGACTGGAGTGAACTGGATCGTTTTCCGCCACGTCCTGGCTTAAGAAAAATCGATTTACTGTAGGCTAGTTCTAGTACCTCTCATTCCATTTTGTGTCACATTCCTCTTGACAAGCCGGCTGCAACGGGTGTCTTATGCTCGGCAGACCGGGAATAAATCGATTTACTGGATTGATTTTTCGAATGTTCCCCGGATTGACCTCGAGGTGAAGCTATGCGTTTGAAGGCCCTTCTCACCATTCTCCTCTCTCTCTGCGCAGTCTCCACCTACGCGCAGTTCAAAGCCAGCCTTCAGGGTACCGTTCTGGATCCCAAAGGAGGCGCTGTCCCTGGTGCCAAGGTGACTGTGACGAACCAAAACACCGGCACCAGTCGCGAGACGGTTGCGTCCGCCGAAGGCTTTTACCGCGTTACGGAATTACCGCCGGGCAAATACACAGTGACCGTCGAAGCCGCTGGATTCAAGAAAGTCACGTCGAATGAGGTTGAAGTGAAGGCGGAAGAGCCGCGCGGTTTCGACGTTACGCTGGACGTGGGTGCGGTTTCCGAGCAGGTAACCGTCACCGCCTCCGCGGAAGCCCTCCACACAGAAGATGCAAACTTGGGCAATACAGTCACGTCGGATGAAATCGCGCGTTTGCCCCAAGTGGGCCGGGACCCATATGAACTCTTGCGTCTGACGCCGGGCGTCTTTGGGGACGGATCTCGTGGCGGCAACGGCGGCGCGAACAATCTTCCTAACTCCACAGGCCCCGGCGGCTCGAATGCTTCCATTTTCCAGATCGAAAATTCGGTCCAGGCCGTAGCTAATGGCCAGCGCCAAGATACCAACAATTTTACGATTGACGGTGTCAGCGTAAACAGCTTGCAGTTCGGTGGAGCTGCCGTAATCACTCCGAACCAGGAGTCTGTTCAGGAAATCACCGTGCTCGCAAATTCGTACTCAGCTGAAGACGGCCGGGGGACTGGCGCGCAGATTAAAGTTGTCAGCAAGAGTGGCACGAACCAATATCACGGAACGGGTTTTTTTAAGTATCAGGACCCCAACTGGAACGCCTTCAACAAATACGGCGGTCCGAACGCACCTCCGACTCGGGTCAACAATAATTACCGCCAGTTCGGCGGCAGCCTGGGCGGCCCGATTTGGAAGGACAAGCTGTTCTACTTCTTTTCTTACGAAGGGCTAAGGAGCAACAGTTTGAATGTGTCCAGCCCGATATGGGTGGAAACCCCTCAGTTCCGTCAGTTGGTCATGAGCTCTCGGCCGGGCAGCATCGCGGCGAAGATTATGAGTTCGGCTGGTGTCGCGCCCCGCATCCAGAGCGTGCTGACCCCGACGTGTGCCCTTGCTAGCCTCCCTTCGACAGAATGCGTTGTCGTCGGAAACGGAATAAATATCGGATCTCCATCGGGGGCGACCGGACAATACCTTCCCTTCACCGGGCCGAACGCCACTGATACCAATGGCAACCCCAAAGTTGGATCCGCTTTCATTGGCGGAGGGCTTGACCCCACGACCCCCGATCTTGAATACGTTACCCAGCTGCTCCCCGGCACTAGTAGCGGAAATCAATACAATGGGCGAGTGGATTACACCAGAGGAAACAATCAGTTTTCATACAGCTCGTACTTCACCGCGTTCAACCAAACGACCGCGGACTCCCCGGGCCGAAGCCGTCAGCAGGGAGATTTAAACATTCAACCCTTGAACCAAGTTCAGGCTGTTTCCTTCATCCACATCTTCTCTCCGACTTTGATCAATGAATTCCGAGTCAATTTTACGCGGTTCAACTTCAACCAGATAGCCACCAGCCAAAATGTAAACTTCGGCATTCCGCGGATCGAGGTTGAAGGCTACAGCTTTGACCGCCTTCGCTGGGGAGCGCCGCAAGCATCCACTACTCCCGCGATCTTCGTCGAAAACAGCTACAATTTCCGGGACAAAGTTACTAAGAACATTCGCAGTCAGGCTCTTAGCGCCGGTTTCGATTTCACCGCTGAGCAGAATAACAACGACTTAAGCGGAATGGCCCGGCCCCTGTATTCCAGCCACTTGATTTGGAATTTCGTCAATGATGCGCCAATCTTCGAGCAGATCGACGCCAATCCCCAGACCGGTGGCCCCGCAGATGCCCAACGGGGCCTCAGGTCAAAGGACATTGCAGCGTTCTTCCAGGATGATTGGAAGCTCAGACCGAATTTGACGTTGAACCTAGGCTTGCGATGGGAGTATTTCAAGCCCCTCACCGACGCCAACAACCGCCTCACAAATATCAATTTCGGCCCAGGCGGCGTATTGGCAACTTCAACGCTGGCGCACGTAAATAGTCTCATCCCCTCGACCAAGAGAAACTTTGGCCCTCGGCTCGGTTTTGCCTGGAGCCCGTCGCGATTCCACGGCGACGCCGTGGTCCGCGGAGGCGGGGCCATTGCGTTCAACCGGCCGGACGACGTTCTATTTGGGAACGCCGCGTTCAACCCCCCGGGTTACGCCCGCTTCGGTCTATGCTGCGGGACTTCCGACGGTCAGTCCAATTTTCCGCCGGGAGGCGGCGACGGCTTCGGCTCGCCTTTCGACGGCGGCGCAATCCTCTATGCGCTCGGCGCAAGTAATGCCTTTAATAGCTATCCGGCAAACCCGGCTCTCGCATTTGGCATCGATCCGAAGAACGGCGGCGTTTGCGCGAACAAGGCTTGTACATCCGATCAACCCGTCGAAATTTACGGTGGGTCGCCTAACTATCACGACGCTTACGTTTACCTTTATTCGCTGGAGGTCGAAAAGCGTCTGCCTTGGAGCCTCATCGCAACTGCGGGCTACCAGGGCAGCGTCGGCCACAAACTTATCCGTCTGGTCAATCAGAACTTTCTACAGGCGCCTAGCATGACCTTCGGTACCGGTTCTGGGGTGTACCTCCCGACCAGCGACGTCAATTCAAATTACAATGCCCTCAACCTCCGTTTGCGCCGGCAGTTTTTGAATGGCCTGCTGTTCGATACCCAGTATCGTTACAGTAAAAGCATCGACCAACTCTCGAATGAGGGCCCCGGTGGCTCCACCAACCAAACCGATCCCGCTCATCCGCAGACGGAACATGGCCCTTCTGACTTCGACGCCAAGCATTACCTGAACTTCTTCGCACTCTATGACCTGCCGTTCTACCGTGATAAATCGCGCCTTACTGGGAAGATCTTGGGTGGTTGGCAGGTCAACGGCATCTTGACCTGGCACACTGGGTTTCCATGGACGCCGGTGACCGGTCAGGTTTCATCAGTTCCAGTCGTCAATGCAACTACGATCGCGCCGGTGCGGCCGACTGCGCTTCTCAAGCAGCCGGGAGACGGTACGTCCAACGGCTCGTTCATAACTCCTAATGCGAACTTTCCTGGGATCATTCATCAGGGAGACCCCGTCCCTGACCCTGCCAACCCCGGCAAGTTCATTGGGTCGCAGTGCAACAATCCAGTGCCCTCGGAACGGCCAGGTTCTCCTTACTTCAACATTTGCACCCCAGGTCCTCCGGGAATCGGCCGCAATTCTTTCCGCGGTCCCGGCTATTTCGGCATTGACGCGAGCCTCGCAAAAAGGTTCGCTTTGCCCAACCTAAAGCTCCTGGGCGAAGGGTCATATGTCGAACTTCGCGGCAACTTCTTCAATCTATTTAACAAGCTTAATTTGCAGCCGTTCTCGTCTCAAACGAACAATGTGCACGTGGAGAACTCGCTCTTCGGCCGCGCGCCTGGCGGGTTGGCCGGCCGGGTGATCGAGTTCCAGGCTCGCTTCAGTTTCTAGCTGGATTCTCATGCGCGTTAGGGGCGCACGATTCTTCGCCCCTAGCGCGCCTCCTCATTCCTTCAGGAGACTTGCAATGTGCCGCCTGGGTTTTCGCAAAAACGCTCTGCGTATCGCACTGCTCTTTGCTGCAGCGGCCCTGCCCCTGACCACGCTTCGAGCGCAGTCCACAACCCCGTCGGAAACTATCGAAATTGATGTCGCCGCGCGAACACACCCCTTCCCCCACTTCTGGGAGAAAATGTTCGGTTCGGGCCGCGCCATCCTGAGCCTCCGCGAAAGCTATCGCCATGACCTCGGTGAGACAAAACGCATTACCGGCTTCGAATATGTCCGCTTCCACGCTATTTTCCACGACGAAGCTGGCTTCTACGACGAAGACAGCGCCGGCAAGCCGGTCTACAACTTCTCCTACGTGGATCAGATCTACGACGGCTTGCTTGAGAATCACGTCCGCCCGTTTATCGAGCTCAGCTTCACCCCGAAAAAGCTGGCTTCCGATCCGAACGCGCTCCATGCCTTCTGGTACAAACAGAACGTTTCCCCGCCGAAGGACTGGGGAAAGTGGGAACGGCTCGTCGAGAATTTCACGCGGCATCTCGTCGAGCGCTACGGCGTCGATGAAGTCGCGCAGTGGTATTTCGAAGTGTGGAACGAGCCCAACATTGATTTCTGGGCCGGTGATCCGAAAGAGGCCACTTACTACGAGCTATACGATCGCGCCGCGCGCGCCATCAAGCGCGTGAGCCCGCGCCTGCGCGTGGGCGGCCCCGCCACGGCACAGGCTGCGTGGGTGGACCGCTTCCTTGCGCATTGCAAAGAGAAGAACGTCCCGGTGGACTTTGCTTCAACTCACGTCTACGGCAATGACAAGGCCGAGGATGTCTTCGGCACGCACGAACAGATTCCACGAAATCAAATGGTCTGCCGCGCAGTCAAAAAAGTTCACGAACAGATCGCCGCATCCGCTTTCCCGAATACGCCCCTCATCTGGAGCGAGTTCAACGCGAGCTATATGAACGAGCCCGCTGTGACGGACACAGCCTTTATGGGACCGTGGATGGCCGACACCATCCGCCAGTGCGACGGCCTCGCCGAAATGATGAGCTACTGGACGTTCTCGGATGTTTTTGAAGAACAGGGCGTCGTGAAAACGCCATTCTACGGCGGCTTTGGTTTGCTCGCCGAACGGAGCATTCCTAAGGCCGCCTTCAACGACTTCGCGCTTCTTCATCAGCTCGGCGACACACGCCTCGAAGGCAACTCCGATAGCGTCCTCGTCACGCGCCGCAAAGACGGCTCGCTCGCCATCGCCGCGTGGAATCTCTTCCTGCCCGAAGAGGCCGGTTCACCGAAAACCGTCACGTTGCACTTCAAGGATCTCAGCGGGACGCCATCCGCGCGGGTCACCATCGTCGACACGGAACACGGCTCGCCGCTGCCTGCCTGGGAAAAGATGGGCAGGCCCGCATTCCCCACGCCAGCGCAGATCGAGGCACTCCGCAAAGCCGCCACGCTACCTACTGCGCAAACGCAGACGCTCAAGAAAGGCACCCTCGCGCTCACGCTCGAGCCTCACGCCCTGGCACTCATCGAGATAGGCCGATAATCGTCAGCAAATAAAATTGCACCGCTATTGCTTGTGGAATCCCGCGCGGGCCATTCCGTTTTTCGCGGCATCGTTCTTCATGAACTGCTCCCAAACGAAGCCGGTTCGCACATTTTCCGCCATCAGCAGCGTGATCCCCAGGTCGATCCCAATCACGTCCGGGTTGTACCAGTTTTTAAGCGGATTAAAAACATCCACGAAGCTGTATTTTCGCCAGGCGCCTTTCGCGTATTTTTCACGGATCGTTCGAAGAACGCGCAGCGTTTCCGCCGGCAAAAAGGGCAAGGAGCCACCCGCCGCGCAGGGGACGATGCTGCCGTCAATCGGTCCCATCGGGGGTGGCCCGCCCCATGCCACGTATCCATGAGCCGAGTCCGAAGCCGTTATGCCCCACAGGTCTTCGCTGTAGTCCGGAAATTGTTTCGCCAGCTCCAGGCACCATAGCTTGTGTACCTTCGTCGCAATCACCGAATTCTCGAAGTAGTTCGCGTACGCATCGGCTTTCCCGCGGAAGTCGAACCATGCGTGCGAATACTGGTGCACGAAGAGCGGAGCGTGTGACCCTATAAAGCGCTGGCCGTAGAATTCAAACCGCGGGCGTTCCCACGCATCCCAGCACTCCTTCGGCAACGGATGCGTCGGAGACCCCAGGCCAAGCAGATAGATCATCATCAACTCGCAGTAATGGTCCCACCGCGCCTTGATGAATCCGGTCTCCGGTTTCCAGCCCATCGACAGCGTCTTTTCTCCCTGCAGCATCCAACCCCAATCCACGCGCTCGTATATCTTCGTGGCCAGATCGCGAATCTCCGCATCGTCAAAATACGCGCAGCAGGCCAGCGCCCCGCAAAGGAAAATCGATGTATCGATCGAGGACACCTCCGACTGAAAATCGCGGTCGCCACTCTGCATGTTGAGGAAATGAAAGAAAAAACCATGCACGTGACTCAAGCGGGTGGCGGCAAAACGCAGCGTGTTTCGAACGCGCTCGCGGATTTTCTTGCGGTCCTCCCAACCTCGATGGTCCGCGATGGACAAAGCAGTGAGCCCAAATCCAGTCGCAGCGATGCTTGCGGTTGTGCGGGCATCCGGGCCGCTTGCCTGGCTGCGGTCTTTTACGAGGCCGGTATATGGATTCGCTTCTTCCCAAAAATAGCGGAAGCTGGTTCGCTCCAACTCTTCCAGAAAAGCGTCTTCTGACGAGGAAAACCGATAATTGGTTGGATCGCCGATGAACTCAGGGGCGGGCTTACCCTGCATTGACGGCGAAGCCTTTTCAGGCGGCGGTGCTGGGTTCTGCAAAAACTGCGACGCAAGGGACGCAGAAAACCCCAGTGGGAGAACGCCGGCAACGCCCCTGACTTGCCCTAACCACGCACGCCTTGAGATCTTCTGAATGGTCACCGGAGGCTCCGCCTGTAACGAGGCCACTATCCGGCCCGAAACGAGCGGACTGGCCACCCCAGATCATACTTTCGTTACCCCGCCGGAGCAAAATTTTCCATTAAGTAGACGAAGACCAGAACCTAAGGACGCCATTCTCGGGAGGTCAACAAAGGAAGCCAACGCTAATCAGAAATCTGTTCGAGCGTGAGGCCACGCGTGCGCGGCCCGAAAACTCCGACAGAGACGACGACCACGAACATAGCGAGGGCGATAAAAGCAAAAACTCCTGCAGTTCCAAAACGTTGGAAGAGGAATCCAATGATGAGGCTGGTAAATGCGGTCGATAAACGTCCCCAGGAATAAACGAACCCAACCGCGCGCGCCCGCATACGGGTCGGAAACAATTCCGCCTGATACGCATGTGAGCAATAGCCCAGAAGGCTGTTCATGAGAGTAATCAGGATGCCGAGTACCACCAATCCCAGGGAAGCGGTGTGGGTCGCGAACAACATGCCGAATATGGCTGTGCCTACGGCGGCGCCAACAATCTGCCACTTGCGTTCGTATTTTTCCGCGATGGTGCTCCAGAGCAGGGGCCCAATGGGAAAAGCGAGGGTGATGAGAAACGAGATCTGAGCGCTTCGCGGCGCATTATTCTTCTGTGCGTTGACCAGCGCTGGCAGCCAGTTTCCGAAACCGTAGAACGCTATCGCCTGGAAGAAATTGAAGATTGCCAGCATGATGGTGCGCCTGCGGTACGGAGGGCGAAGTATCTCGGCAAAACTTGCTTTGCCCACGTGCTTCAGAGTCGAGGGCTTCGGTGCAGGCAGCGGATGGCCAAGGTGGGCCTCTGCATGCCGCTCAAAAACGGAGGTAACGCGTTCCGCATCTTCCAGGTGGCCATGCCTGGCAAGCCAGCGTGGAGACTCCGGCAGGAAGCGACAGAGTACCCAGACCACGAACGAGCCGGCTCCGCCGATCAGCATGACCCACCTCCACCCCTGAACATGCAAAGGAGCGTGCGGCACAAGGAGCCAGCCCAGCAGAGCGAGTATGGGAACCGCCGTCTGAATAATTGCAAAGGAGAGCGCAAACGCGCGTCCACGGAGATTGCGTGGAACTATCTCCGACGCATAGGTGTCGAGTGTAATCAGTTGCGCACCGATCGCAATGGCGTCGATCAGGCGTACTGCATCGATAGCGATGGCTGTATTCTGCATGGCCATGACGATCGTTGCCGCAGCGTAGCAGAGCGCAAAGCCCCGGAAGGCGGCGCGGCGTCCCCAGCGATCTGCGATTCCCCCCAAAGTGATGGTTCCCAGGAACAGACCGAGGAAGGTAACGGATGCAAACGCTGCCTGGTCGGGCAGATGGAAGAGACCGTTCGGACCAGCATGGAAGATGCCGTCGCGAATGAGACCTGGACTCACGAAGCCCGTCATGAAGAGTTCATAGAACTCGAAGAAGCCGCCCAGAGACAACAGCGCGATCAGTTTCCATAGATAGGGACTCGCTGGAATTCTGTCCAGCCGGGCTTCCACCTCTGCCCCACGCTCCTCAGCGATCTCCGAAGTAATCACGGAATCTCCACGTTCATCAGCGGAATGAACTGCTGGCCGCCGTGCGTGTCGCCGTCACCGAGTTCACCCTGGGTAAGCGGGCGCGGGATGCTGAACTTGAAAGCAAGGGCATTTTCGCATTCGAAGAAGCGCACCTTATCCACCGGGCAGCGGAAGAGTTTGGCAAAGGCAGCTGGATTCAGCGCTCCGGAATCCTTGACGCGCCGATAGCTGGCAAGGTCAGCGAACATGATGTCAAACGTGAGCGTGAAGGGACCCGCATTCTTGCTGCGAATTAGCGTTGCGATATCGGCTAGGATCATGATCTGCTCGAACCAGACAAGTCTGTAAAGTGAGTGCGAAACATCTCGACAGGAGTGGAAGGAACCGCGACATGGTTCAGGTTGAAGCGGTATACCGGGCCCCGATCGATGACCGCGGGATTGTGGAGACACGCAAATGCCGTAATCGACCCCGCCCACTTGTCGATTGGGTAGTGCAGCAACGGCTGGCGGCTGAGTTGCGCAAGCTTGTGCGCCATGTCCTGCGTCGGCGCTGTGGCTTCGAGGACGATACCCACTTCGTGGGGGAGATGTTTCGGGTCGGGCTCGAGACCGCCCATCACAGCGTTGATACCGTAGGTATGAAAGAAAATGCTGTACAAATTTTTATCTGCCTTGTCACCCAGCACACGAGCAACGCTTTCATCGATATAGCTGCGCACCGAGGCGAGCCAGCTGTCTAACTGACGGATGATGTATGGATCGCGTATCCCGCCGACAATAATGCTTTGATAGCCTGCCAGCTCGGCACCCTCAAGCTTCACAGTATATGGTTGGGATATGAATTCGCTCCCTCGAATCCTGACCGTTACGCCGTCAATCGCTTCAAAAGTAGCCCTCGCCAGATCGAAGGTCCCGGAACACTCACGATGCAAGTAGGGATCGGAGTTCTCATACAAGCTGTGCGCAGCCACGCTCTGCGGCGTGCAACGCAGGCCGAAGCCATACGGGCGGATAGTGATCTCGTCCTGGCTGACGGTGGTGAAGATGACGCCCTTGCCGAGGGTCTCGCAGACCAGCGTTCCGCACTCCGATACTTTGCCGGCATGCCATGCCAGCCCCGGCGGAAAGCCCTGCATCAACGGGATCGCGGCAAAGAGTGCCGAGTCGCTGCACCGCCCCGCCAGCACGAAATCGGCCCCATCCGATAAGGCCTGTTGGAGCGGCTCCACGCCCATCATGCCGACGATACGGGTGCTCCCATCAATGACGCCGTCACTGATCGGCGGCGCCGGATCGAGGGGAAGGATTCGATTCTCATGCAGCAGCCTCTTGAGGTAAGCCTTGTCCTGCTCCGCATAGATTACGGCTGTCCGCAAGGTTAGATCATTTTCGGAAACGATCTCGCGCGCGATCTCCAGAACCCAGTCGACGTGAACATCTCCACCGGCCGTGCCCGCAGACCCAATGATCACCGGGATGTTCGCTTTTCGACCAGCGCGCAGCATCAGCGACAGATCGCGCTTCACAGCCTCCCGAGGAAAAGCGGGCGTCCCCATTCCAAGCGAAAAAGGACCTGCATCCGTGGTGCCCGCATCGCAGGCGATGAAGTGCGGGGCCTGCGCCAGCGCCTCGTCCAAAGCATCGCCGCTGATACCCCCGCCCACGCTTCCGACCGGTGATATGAATCGAATTTGTTGTAATTTTTCGTTTGCCATCTTCTACGGTTTTTTCATGGTGCAAGAAGGTATAAAGCGGCTGCACTGCCGGATGTTTGACCAAAATATGCATGCACTTTTAAATGAGAAGTGCCTACAGTTGATGCGCGGCGCAATTCTCTATGCTCGGTCGTGCACTTTGGCGGAGTCCACATTTGTTATTTGAGGCGCGCGGCAGGTTCGTTCGCAACGAGGCCGTGAAAGAGGTTCTCTTGCGCATGGGCAAGGTGCCGTCGCATCAGCCGGTCACAGGCGTCCGGGTCGCGTGCCGCCAGGGCCTGCAGAATGGCTTCATGGTCAGCCTGTCCCAGGGGGATGCGCCCCGGGCTGAGCGCGCCCGGATATCGGTAGAGACGCATGAGGGACCAGATGTCTCCATAGAGGAGGTCGATCAATCGGCGATTCCCGCTCGCGAGGGCGATTTGATAGTGAAAGTCGAAGTTATGCCACTCTCTGTACATTTCTGAGAGTTTGTCGACCGTCACATCTTTCTGAAGCAGGAGCGTCAATCGCAGCTTTTCGATGGCCTCATCGGTGATGTTCTTTGCTGCCAACCGACAGGCGGCTACTTCAAGAGCCTCGCGCACCTCGAAAAGCTCTGCGAGTTCTGTTTTTGTTAGAGTCGTGATGGAAGTGCCACGATTGGGATGGCGAACCACCAGCTTCCGCCCCTCAAGCCGGCGAACTGCCTCTCGCAACGGGCCGCGTCCGACACCCAAACTGTTTGCAACCCTAGCCTCACGGATCCGGGCACCCGGCGGGAACTCCCCCCGGAAGATCGCGCCTTCAAGCTTGGCCACGAGTTCGTCGACGAGCGTTTGAGACATTCCTGTTTTGGGCAAGGCACACCTACCTTCCTATGAACGGGACGACCGGGGAGCCCATCTTTACGATCCGCCTTCGCGGAGCGCCATTCTTGTCCTCGGCCACTTTCCGGTTGACAGCACCATCTACTATCCCCTAGGATTCCCCGGTTGCCAAGTGTAAACACTTTTTTCAATAAAGTGTATACAATTCATGGCAACACAGGGGGCGCAATGTTTAGTAATGGAATGCTCGAAAAGTCTATCGCCTTCGGTTTGGCAGCGTTTGCCACACTCATGATAGCCAGCTCGACGGCCAACGCCCAGTTGGCTGGAGCCACCCTGTCCGGGCAGGTGCTGGACCCGTCCGGGGCCGTGGTGGTGGCGGCAAGCCTGGTAATCAAGAACAACGCGACGGGGGAAGTTCGTACCGCAACAACCAACGCCAAGGGTTTGTACAGCGCGCAGAGTCTCCAACCCGGCATCTACTCCATCACTGTCTCCGCACCAGGATTTGCAACGCACGTCGAGCAAAGCGTCGAGCTTACGGTAGGGGCGACACGAGAAATCGACCTCAGTCTGATACCCGGACAGGTAACAGAGCGGGTCGACGTAAACGCCGGCACCAATGACGTTGAAACGGATACTTCCGTGATGAGTGCAACCGTGGGGCAGAAAAGCATTGTCGACCTGCCCCTGAATGGCAGAGATTGGACCCAGCTCGCGACCTTGCAGCCTGGCGTCGCCAGCGTCCGTCCCCAGCAACCTACCACGGGAAATTCCAACCGCGGAGTCCGCGGCTACGGCAATCAATTGGCCAGCAATGGACATAGCCCATACGAGAACACCTACCGTCTGGACGGTATCAACGAAAATGACTATTCAAACGGCGCTCCCGGCAACGTGATTGGTGCGAACCTGGGCGTCGATGCCATTCAGGAGTTCAGCGTCGTCACCACTTCCTACACTGCGGCGTACGGCCGTACATCAGGCTCCGTCATCAACGCGGTAACTCGGTCAGGCACCAATGCCCCCCATGGAAGCGCCTACGTCTTTGACCGCGACAAGATATTCGACGCAAGAAATTTCTTCGATGGGCCGACTATCCCTCCTTTCCACCGCGTTCAATTTGGTGGCGCCGCCGGCGGGCCGATACGGAAAAATCGCACCTTTCTCTTCGCCAACTACGAAGGAATCCGGCAGTCGCAGAGCCAGAACTTCAGCAGCATTGTGCCATCTGCCGCGGCTCGATCAGGTCAGTTGCACGGAGCCGATGGCACCCCAGTGACCGTCATGGTGGATCCTAAGATCATCCCCTTTCTCGGTCTGTATCCGCTCCCTAATGCGGGCCTCAACCCAGGAACTTTCGGCGACACCGGCACCTTCAACACCACCGGCCTGCTCAACCTGACGGAGAACTTCCTCGTGACGCGGTTCGATCAGACCTTTTCGGAAAAAGACAGTCTGTCACTCACCTATCTGTACGATAACGGCCCGGAAACGATTCCGGACAGTCTCGGGAACACTTTGAGCCGTTTGAACGCCAGTCGCCAATTGGCGGGAATCACAGAGACACACATCTTCACTCCCTCTGTCGTCAATATAGTGCGCATCGGTTACAACCGCAGCCTGGGCGAGATTCTCGTGCCGATCAAAGCACTCACACCTTCCGCGGGCGACCCGACGCTGGGTTACACCGCTGGAACTTTCGCCCCGGCAATCAATGCAGGCGGCATTGCGTCTACAGGCGGGCTTGGCAGTTTGCGGCAGGCCAGCGTGCACTACAACTCCTATCAATTCGACGACGATCTGGCGGCCTCTCGGGGAGCACACTCCCTCACAACCGGCTTCGCTTTTGAACGCATCTATGCAAACGCGCAAGGCAAAAATCAAAACGGATCGGCCACGTTCAATCCTTCCGGTAACGCGACCGGGCTGCAAAGGTTCCTTACCAACAATCTTTCAAACGGCCTTGTTCTCCCCAATGGAACAACTAATCCTGTCGAAGCCCAGGACAGCTTGTTCGGTGGATACATCCAGGACAACTGGCGAGTCCGAAAAAATCTGACTTTGAATCTGGGCCTAAGATACGAGATGCTTACCATTCCGACGGACAGGGGGAATCGCCTGGGCTTGGTTACCAACCTGACTGCCGCCCCCGGCACCGGCCCATGCCCGGCAGTCATAAGTCCGACCTCCGTGCCGGGCTGCGTTGTCCCGGTCAGTCAGTTCTGGCAGAGCAATCCGACCACCCACAACTTCGAACCCCGGATCGGTTTCTCTTATAGTCCGAATCGCAACGGGAACACTGCCGTTCGCGGCGGATTCGGCATCTACGACATGCTTCCCCTCCCCTATATTTACGCCACCTACGCAGCCATCTCCGCCCCCTATTCACAGGATGAGATAGCCGTTGGCGTTCCGCAGGGGAGCTTTCCCGACAAAGTCGCTGCTATTGCCGCCAGGTTTGCGCCGTTCCGTCTCGGGCACTACATCGAACCACATCCTAAGCGAACCTATTCCCTGAATTACAACGTCAACGTCGAACAGCAGCTCTCGAAGACACTGTCGGCGATGGTAGGCTATGTTGGTTCACACACTCTGCATACTCCTTTTCAGGCACAGGATATGAATCAAGTGTCCCCCTCCAACACTCAAGTCATTGACGGCCGCCGTATACTCCCAGCTTCGGGCGCTATCCAGCAGGATGCCAACGGCTTCATCATATTCGCCCTGCGCTTCGACGGGGCCGCGCAGTACAATTCGCTGCTCACGCAACTAAAAGTGCGGAACTACCACGGGCTTACCGCGCAGGGCGCCTACACATGGAACCAGTGCACGGATTTCGGCTCGAGCACGCAGTCTCCTTCAACGTATCAAAATTCCATCGCCAGCCTCATCTATTACGACAATGTTCAGCGAAAGGGGATGTGCGATTTCAACGTGACCCAAAACTTCTCTGCAAATGCCATCTATCAATTGCCGAGTCCAGCGAATGGATGGATGAAGACGTTGGCCGCAGGATGGCAGGTGGCCGGAATCCTAACCGCAAGCACGGGAGTTCCCTTCACTCTGTTGCAGGCCGGAGACGTCCTGGGGCAACAGGGAACGAGCTTTGGGGCATTCCCCGACGTGGTCGCAAACTGCAATCCCATCAACGGGAATTTCAAGGGCAATGGCTTGAATTACATCAACCCGGACTGCTTCGTGTTTCCAACCGTCGGAGCGGGCTCAGCGATCGCGCCGCTCTGCAACCAGGGTGGAACAACGCCCGCCGGAGGCCAGGTGCTCTGCTTGAATGTCCAGGGCAATGAGCGGCGCAACCAGCTCATCGGCCCGCGCTTGGTCAATGTTGATTTTTCCCTCATCAAAAATATTCGTCTTTCCCGTATCTCGGAGTCGTTCAACCTGCAGCTGAGAGTGGAAGCTTTCAATGTCTTCAACCACACGAACTTCCAGGCCCCCACCAATAATTACACCTTCGGGGGGCGACTCGGCTTCAACCAGGAGTCCCCGGGAACTGCCGGGCTGTTGGACTCCACAGCGACACCCTCCCGGCAGGTGCAATTGGGAGCTAAAGTAATCTTTTGAAGAGGTGCCGCGGCGCCAGGAGACTCTGGGAACAGAATCGGAGTCGCTATTCCAGCACAGTGCAGAGATCGGCGCGAAGAAGCCCGACTTTACCATCCCACGCGAAACTCCAGGATTTGTACGGTTCGAGCTTTGAGAAAACTTAATGCACACGCAAGACCATGACCGTCGCGTCGTCGGTCTGGTGTCCTAGCGAGAATTCATCCATAGATCGAAAGATACCCTCGACCATTTCGTCGGCGCTTTGTGCGTCGTGTTCAGCCACTGCTCTTAATAGGCCCTCTTCTCCCCACTCCTCGCCGGTCGGATTTACCGCTTCCGTGACACCATCAGTGAACGCAAGGACCAGATCCCCCGGATCAAGCTGAACAGCGCCTTCCTTATACGTCCAATTCGGAAACATGCCGATGGGTGGGCCGCCGGATTCAAGCCGAAGGACCGAACGGTCTCGCCGAAGGACCATCGGAGGATTGTGCCCTGCATTAACATACTGCAGTGCGCGGGTTGCTTCGTCGAAAACACCGTAGAAAAGTGTGGCGTACCGATTTGGGAGCGACGATGCGTGTACTTCACGATTCACTGCCCCCAGCACGGCGGCCCCATCGTTTCCGGCGAATGCCACCGCCGTGCGAAGCGAGGACTGGACATTTGAAATCATCAGTGCCGCGGCGAGCCCCTTGCCGGAGGCATCTGCTACGGCCAGTGCCAAACGATTATGCGGCAGTGGCACAAAATCATAAGCATCTCCGCCCAGCTCGCGAACCTGCCGGCACCGTGCGCTGTAACTGAGGGTGTCGATTGCAGGTTCCAGGTACTGCAGAAACCGCTGCTGTACCTCGCTGGCGGCCATCCACTCGCTACAAGTTTCTACTACCTCTAGGGCTGTTGCACTGATCCTTTGACTCGAGAATTTCATAAAGAGTTCTCCTCTCTACTTCATTCTGGCGAACTGTGACGGGCAGTGCCGCTAGGAAGAGTGTTTCTCCTGCTAGTGTTTGTAGGCGAGCCGACGTGCAGCGGAACCTGCTCGGTGTGCAGGCGCGGCCCTTCCTCCCGGCTGGTTATCCCTTGCAATTCCTGCCGAGTTCTAGATCGCCACTTCTTGGCTGTTTCAAGATTCGGAAGTTGAAAGAGGATAGGCTCGTCAGCCCGGCACTTGCTGCGGTACGAGTCGAACTCAGACCTTGTACCTCAGAGGGGGGCTAATCGGACTTACTGTTTCCCGGGCCACGCATACAGATAGCCGATGCCACGGATACTACGGATCCTCTCGCCGCCCTCGGGCCGTGGCCCAAGCTTGCGTCGGAGATTGGTAATGTGAAAATCGATGCTTCGATCGAAGGGCGAAAATTTGCGATCCAGGACACGTTCCACCAGCTTATCTCGCGTCAGCACCTGGCCTGGAAATTCGAAAAACATGTGCAACAATTCAAATTCCGCCGATGTCAAATTCAAAGGCCCGCCGGGTTTCGAGACGATGCGTGCACCCAAATCGAGTTCCAGGTCTCCAAACTTGATTTTGGGCGGCCTAAGCCCGTTCTTGTTGTCGGATTGCCAGCCCGACCTGCGGAGAATGGCGGAAATTCTTGCCGCGAGTTCACGCGGGTTGAACGGCTTCGCCAGGTAGTCGTCGGCGCCGAGCTCCAACCCGAGGATGCGGTCAAGCTCTTCGCCCCTGGCAGTTAGCATTAGAACTGGAGTCCGCGCGCGCTGCCGAATGTCCTTGAGAACGTTAAATCCCTTCTTGTCGGGTAACATGACGTCCAGCACGATTAGCTCGAAACTGCCTTCAATTCCCGCCTTCGTGCCGGCGTCACCTGTATGCGCGAAGGAAACCCGGAAATCCTCGGCCTCGAGGTAGCGCTTCAGGATTTCGCAGAGTTCGCGATCGTCATCCACTATGAGCAGATGCGGCTTGAGCTGGTGCGTCGTCCTACCGGCAACTTCACTTGCGTTTGCGCTCGATGTGCTCTTATCGTCCATGACGACTCCGACGAATCCCTTCTAAACCAGGACGGACCTGCCCAAACAAATCGCAACGAAGAAATCGCTTTTCCCGACCGTATTATGCCGTGTCCCTGTCAATAATACGATGCAACTTAGAGCGGACCAGTCGCATACAATCCGTTACTCGGCATGACATTCGGCGACTCTGCTTCAAAAGGCGCTTGTCCTGTTTGTCCCGTCCACGGACGAAAGGAATGGACGTTTAGGTAGATGCTCATTCGTGGTGCCTAAGTAGATCACGCGAGCATCCCGCAGCTGGCTCAGACGATGCTAAGGCTGGTGGGGATGCTGCGGAACCCACCAGGCCGAAAGGATCTTCGGAAGGTGTATTTTTTTGGCCCACGGTCCCCGGGTTGTATTGTATACATCGAAGTGAGAACCTCTGATCAGGAGGGAAGAACTTTTGCCTCTTAATCTTCAAGCAAGACTCCTGAAGGTGAGAGCCAGAGTGCCCATGTGCCGGCTCTTCGTGAAGATCTTTTTTTGGTATTGGCTGACGGCCTGGGGCATGATCGCTATCGTGCTTCTCGGCAGTCGCCTGACAGGCATGAGGCAAGTCTCAGCTCCAAACATGTATTCGACGGTTGCGCCTATCCTGGCGGCAGAGGCCGCTAAGGCATATGAATCGGGCGGCCCTGAGGCGTTTGCTCGTTTTTCGCAGAGCAAGTATCACGATCACGAACGGCAACTCCTCTTGCTCGACGGATTTTATAAAGATGTTCTGTCGCGGCCGCTATCAGACGACGGTCTTCGAGTCGCGCAGGCGGCAAAAAACGGCCAACTCGTCGTATTTCGAGCCCATATCGCAGCCTACAAGTTTGTCTCTTCCTCAGGACATCCCTACATTCTGATGCTCTATCTGACGTCCGATTTGCGCCGGATAGGAGAAATACTGTGGGGCGAGGGCCTCCCTTTTAGCATTTCCCTGATCATTTTGGTCACCTTACTTTGCCTCGGGCTTGCATATCATATTGCCTCCCCGATCCACAGTATTCAGTCGACGGCTAGAAGAGTCGCGCAAGGGGATCTCAAAGCACGAGTGCCGTCTTCTGTTTCTCGGCGCTATGACGAGTTGGCAGCTCTCGCAAAGGACTTCGACTCGATGGTTATTCGGCTTGACTCACTGATTCAAACCCAAAAGAACCTCCTGAACTCGGTATCGCACGAACTACGCTCTCCTCTAGCTCGCATTAATCTCTCTCTGGCTCTTCTAAGGAATCGTTTCTCTGCAGATTCCGATGACCTGTTTCAGCGTCTGGATCGTGATGTTGTGAGAATCGATCTGCTAATGGGGCAGCTTTTGACGCTCTCACGCCTGGAAGCCCGGTTTTCGTCTGCGGAGAGAGAAGACGTGGACTTGGTTCAACTCGTCGAGGAAGTGGCGGCGGACGGCAACTTCGAAGCACAAGCCCTGGGCAAATCCGTCAGTCTTCAGACAACCGGTTCGATCATTCTCCGGAATGCTGATCCTCACGCCCTAAGAAGCGCTTGTGAAAACATTATTCGCAACGCAGTCCGCTTCACACGGCCGGGAAGCGATGTCCAGATCGTTTTGAAGGTCGATCGGAGTGCTCCGGAACCGCTGGCATTTCTTGCTATCCGGGACCATGGTCCTGGGGTTCCGGAAGGTTCTCTCCAGGCGATATTTCAGCCTTTCTATCGAATAAACGGGGAGGGGGAAGCAACGAGAGGGAACGGTCTGGGGCTTGCCATTGCCTCCGAAGCGATTCTTATGCACCGCGGTACGATCCGTGCCGAGAACCTTCGGCCTACGGGCCTCGAAATTATAATCCAGTTGCCCGTCGCATACGACATAGCATCTCACGGAGATGAACTCTCAAAGCCCGTGCACAGCACCGCGCTATAAGGCTCTCTCGCATCAATCGGCGGAACGACCAACCAGCTCAGTCTGGGTGAGCCGATGCGTGGTGTCGTGTCACCGAATATTTTCCGGACAAAGTCCGGATTGGGTTCCCTTCAATTCCTTACAAAAGGTCCACATATCCTCGCCGCACTCCTAGTCTCGTCCAAGTAACCTCTGGCTAAGTTCCTCGAACGCTGGGCGGCCGCTTGCCGGGAAAGCGCCCGAAATTTGATACGAGACGAGGGACACTATGAAACGCAGCGCTGTGTGGGTCTTGCTTTCCTATTCAGTCTTGGGCCTCACGGGCATTCCGGTGCGCGCACAAGCGACGAGGTCCGAAGGGAAAACTTTAGTTGTAGAACCCGGCAATGATTTCCGTGCCGCGCTCGAAAAAGGAGTGCGTCTCAAAGCTCCAGGGCAACCCATTACCGCGAGGCTGGTGGAGCCGGTCTATGCCGGAGAAGTTCTCGCGATCCCCGCAGGCTCGACGATCAAGGGACATGTTTCTGCAATTAGTACGGCTCCGATGCGCAAGCGTGCCGGAAGGCTCCTTAATGGCGACTTTACCCCGCCCAAGACGGCGCACGTGACGTTCGATCAACTGGTGCTTTCCGACGGAACGATGGTGCCGATTCACAGTGATTCCGCTGTCGGCCTTGGTCGTGTGGCGAATTCGCGATATCTTCCCAAGGCGCAGCGTCCTGGAGTCCGGCAAAAGCTCAAGGGCGCAATGGCCCCGCTGCGAGAACCGAATAAGCTGCAGCGCTTGGGCGAAGCCGTCGTAACCAGCTTGCCATACCATCCGGAATACATCGATCAGGGAACTGTTTTTGACACCGCCTTGCTCGAACCGGTGACGCTACTCGTCCCGGTTCAGGCTAATACGGCGTCTCCGCAAATTGCGAGCGACTATCTCCACCTTCACCTTTTGACCCCAGTCAACTCAAGTACGTCCCCGGCGGGCACGCAAATCGAGGCCGTTGTTTCGCGGCCGTACTACCAGGCGGATCATCAACTGCTCTATCCCGCCGGAACCAGAATCACCGGGACGGTCCAGAAAGCCTCCTCCGCGGGGTGGCTGAAGAGAAACGGAAGCATCCTGTTTGCATTCCGCTCAGTCCGGATGCCGGACGGCACGACGAGAGATATCCATCCAACTGTCGGAGGCATTCAAGCCGAGCGTTCGGAAGGTTTGGACGTCGGTAAGGAGGGTGAAATTAAAGCTACGACTTCGACTTTCGCGCGGCTTCTCGCTCCCGTTTCACTGGTGGGCCCGTCGAGGGGAGTTGCGGACATGACTACGCAGAAGACAGCATGGTCTCGGGCCGGCGAAGGCCGGAAAGGCTTCGGCTTGCTCGGTGCCGGCGCAGCGCAGGCATCTGTAGGCACGGCCATTGGGTTTGGATACTTTGGCGCCGCAAAGAGACTTTGCGATGCATTCATCACTAAAGGTTCAAACGTCGAACTGCCGGTAAATACTCCGATTTTCCTGCGACTGGATTCCAACGATCCCACGGTAGCGCTCGAAACGAGATAGCCGCAGGGGGTGTTCTTGCTGCCTCGCGCTCGGCGGATCGAAAGTGCGAGCAAGCGCCTGGACCTATCGCTTCCGAATGTTATGTCACCACTGAAGAGCAAGAGCAAAAGCGAACGAAACGACAAAGCAGCCACAGACAGCATCGACAAAGAAGAAGCGGCGATTGCTTCTATCGATGGCCTTCCGAGCAAACCAGACAAACTATTGCCGCGACGTCCAGACATGGCCACGTCAGACGCCGAGTGGCGGAAGCGAACCAGCAGTGCAGAGGGTGCTATCGGAGCAGTCTCTCCAGCAGTGACTTGGAAATCACGGAAAACGGGTCCGCAACGTAGGATCTTTAGAATCTTAGACTGATCTATCCGACTCGAACCAACATCTGAACTGTGGCGAGGTTCTGTACAAAATCCTAAGACGCTGTGCTGGTGGCACGTAGCGATGTATTATGGTCCTCAATTGGAAAGTAGCTGACCACGAAACTCTGGGCCGGATGAACTGTAAGGCGGGATCTCCGCCCATGACGCATCTCGTTCTCACCCTTCAAGATAGATGAAAAATGGGGCCGTGCGGTAACCCCTTTTAAAATCTGGAGCGGCCTATCGGAATCGAACCGACACCTGAACCTTGGCAAGGTTCGAGAAGTTAAATCTAACGCGCTGGAACGGCGGCACTTAACAAATTCGAGGCGGGCCTCAATAGGAAAATGATGGAAAACAAGAGCCGCGTAGTTCCGTTCCATTGTCGTAATCGGTGCCTTCGAAGGCTCAGTTCGTGTATTCTCAGAGATGCAGTTCATTACGCCGCGAGCTTTTCCAAGCACTCGCTGCAACCTGTCTAGAAAAGGCGCAACCAGCTGGAGAAACTTGATCGAATCACGACTGATCCTGCTCGGATGGACGGCGAGCCCTGCATCCGGGACCTCCGTCTTACCGTCCGCCGAGGACTTGAAGCACTCGCCATCTATCCTGACCGTGCCGAATTCAAGCGCGAATACCCAGAGCTAAAGGACGAAGATATTCGGCAAGCCCTGGCCTTCGCGGCTGCTTTGGTTGACGACAAGGTCTTGCCACTACCGCACGCCCGATGAGGCTGCTGCTCGATCAGTGCCTCCCGCGTACCGCAGTCCACCATCTCCGTGCCGCAGGGGTTTTCTTTAGCAGCTGCTGATTCTAGCAGCAGGATCACCAGGACAGTTTCGGGTAACGCGCTAGCGATAGATTTCTTTGCGATCTCCGATGAGGAGGACCAGAACCACCAGACGATCGTCTTCGATCTTGCAGATGAGCCGATAATCGCCCACGCGATATTTCCAGAACTCCCCAAGCCGCGAGCCGTGCAGCGCCTCTCCGATGCTGCGTGGATCGTCCGGCTTGGCAACGCGCTCATGGAGGAACTTCAGGATGCGCTTGCTGTGCTGCGCGTCGAGTTTGTCGAGTTCCCGGTCAACCTCGGCTGACAACTCAACGCTGTAGGCCATGACGTTTCACGACGTCCTTTAGCGGGATGGTCTGCTCTTCACCGCTACGGACGCGTTCCAGCGCGCCTTCAGCCAGATACATGTCCTCGAGATCCTCCAAGTGTTCGAGGATAGCTTCACGGACATAGTAGGTTTTAGTGCGCCCGGTGCGCCGGGCCAGCTTCTCAAGGCGTTTTTCAATGGACTGCGGCAGTCGAATAGCCAACATAAGCACCTCGCTATACAGGTATAGCATACCGTGAAGGTGGAACTCGAACAAGTAACTCGCTGCGGCCTGTAGACTTTTCCGCGGAGATACCGACCTGAAACCTACAAACGCGTAATGCTTAGAGATCCCTACCGATTGGCGGACCTATCCTAGATTCACAGCACAATCATTCGTAACGAAGGGCGATGAGCGGATCGACTTGCGTGGCTCGTCGAGCAGGGAGCAAACAGACTGCGAGTCCCACGGTGAGAATGATGGCCGCGACGGTGCCGAACGTCCGTGGATCGGTGGCCGAGACGCCCCATATTTGGCTAGCAAGGAAGCGAGTGAGGCCGTAACTCGCGACGCAGCCGATGACCATCCCTGCTGCGACCAAGCGCATGCCTTTTGTGAGGATCATCGTCAAAACCTTAGATTGCTGCGCGCCAAGCGCCATGCGAACTCCTATCTCATGCGTCTGCAGTGAAACGTTGTAGGCGTGTGTTTCCGGCCTGCCAGTCCCAAACTGCTCGCGAACGTCCAGGCTGAAAGCTTTTCCTGCGTGGGAATTGATCGTGATGATCACAGAGACTCCTGCGCCGGATCCTCCGCGGGTGATTCCTAACGCCCTAAGTTGCGGGAGCACTATGGTCTTTCGGAGCTGGGTGGAATCGCTGTACCGCGAGTCAGCGAGCCGCTCGGATGGGCAAATTGCTGAGGGCGGGGTGGACTAGCTGGAGGGCTTACACACAAGCGCTTATCTGTAAAATAGAACCTTCCCGGAAGGATCGAGTTGTTGCAAGAAATCAAAATCAAGAACATTGCGGGTCAGCACAAAGCAGCCATGCTTTCTAGCTGTGGCAAATAGCAAGGCGTCGTTCAACACCCGGCGTCGCTGGTCGCTCTTGTATCCCTGCAGCCGGGCGAGTGTACCGGACAGAATTCCCGCTTCACGCCATATTTCGGAATCAGTTGCGAGTGTGCGATGGCTTGGCCGCCGTTCGATCACCGCAACAACCTGTTCCATGATCCCGCGTCTCTGGGCATGTGCGGGGTCAAGGAGACCGCAGGTTGCCGCTAGTTCCGCTTCTGTTACTGGCGAATGCCACGCCTCGGCCGCCCGGAGCATGACGTCTCCCCTTCGCGGAAAACGGTTCTGGAGAATGTCGATATAAACCGTGGTGTCGTACAGCAGCTTGGTGGTCCAACTGCCGGTGGACTCGATGAATTCGAGTTCCGATTTAGGACGCGGTTTGAGCGGTGTTCTGTGCTTTTCGGGCTTAAGGCGTCTAAGGGTGCCCTGAAATTCAGAA
>WNFP01000350.1_pt1 | contig 46408 bp, 43 predicted proteins | sample 5400201 | NCBI WGS metagenome assembly WNFP01 (sample SAMN13153355, study PRJNA577476) | soil metagenome | isolation source: 115 cm saprolite under Madrone tree | place: USA:California | collected 2016-06-14 | reverse complement strand
CGGCCACATCCTCAAACGTGGCCCCGTGGTGGATCATTTCAATTGCCAGCGTGTGCCGGAACTTGTGACTGGTTGCTTTCGGGAAGCCAGCCGCGTCTAACAGAATCCGCATTTGCTTCTGCCAATACTTGACCGCTTCACGTTTCTCGGAGTCCGTGCCCTCACCACTCTTGCCGCCATTCCAGAACACATACCGCGGGTTGCCGTTGAGCACCGCAAACAGCTCTGCGCCCACCTTGTGGGGAATGGCGTTGTCTATGGCCTGCCGGGCCGCACGCTTCGAAGTCTTCTGTCGGGACGTTAAGCAGATCCGGTATTCAGCCCCGTTGCGGTGAATCTGCGACCGCTCTAGACAGGCCGCGTCAATGATGGACAGCCCGGCGTGGCGCATGACAAGCACAACGGATCTGATACGAGGGCGCATGTCAGAGGAAAAGCAATTCGGAATCATGCTAAGGATCTTCTCGAATTCCCTAGCCTCAAAGCCCGAGACCTGCTCGGTCTTGCCCTTGATTCGCTTCCAGGCCGCCGTGGGATTTCGGGCGATGGTCCCCGCGTTGTGGAAGTACCGGAAGAAACTCTTGACCCGTTCCTGATTTGTGATGAGGGAGTGCGTGGTCCCAAAATAACGAGTCCAGGGCCACGTGGTCACATGGGTGAGATTGACTTCCTCCAGGGCATATACACCCGCGCTATTGGAGAAGTCCAGAATCCGGGCCGTGGTCTTGGCTAGCTTCTGGAGTGTCGGTTCTTCCAGGCCGTCATTGCGCTTGGCCGCCATGAAGATCCCTACCGCTTCGGCAACGGTCATCACAGCCTTGGGCGCGTGGGGTATCGGGACGCCCGTCAATTGGGCCTGGAGCTGTAGTTTGGCGGTCTCGGCTTGCTCCCATGACCGGGTGCCTGCCGTCTTGCGGAACTGGTTACCGCCCTTGGACCATCGGAGGTGCTTGCGGCACTTGCAGCCCTTATAGAACTCATCCCCGACGTACTTGCAGCCCGGCGTATGGCGGACAAAGATTGTGATGACCATGAGCCCTCATTTCACTACTGAGGGGACCCTAGCACAGTCTTAGCACAAAACCGAAGACATCTTTGGTAACCACTTGATACTTTTGCCTTTAATATTGGTGGCGGCGGTTGGACTCGAACCAACGACCTAGGGATTATGAGACCCTCGCTCTAGCCACCTGAGCTACACCGCCATTTCAGGAAAACAAACCGAGGAGAGACGGGATGGGCCAAGTCCCGTTGGCATGTGGCAGAAGCCCGGCGAGCCCCTGCGTCGATCCTTTTTGATTCTAAGAGGCTCGATTGCAGCGTGTCAAACAATCAAAGCCCCCGGCTGCATCGCACGCGCGGACTCCGGCACTCCCCGAGTTGCATGTCTTGGCTTGAAGCACGAAACTATTGCCTCCTATGCGAACCCTTGCTGTAATCCCCGCGCGCCTGGCGTCCACCCGCCTGACCCGCAAAGCTCTTCGTGAGATCGACGGCGTGCCCATGGTCGGGCGCGTCTATCTGGCAGCAGCGGCTGCATCGCACCTTGCCGACGTAATCATCGCAACCGATTCTGAAGACATCCTCGCGGTTTGCAAACAATACGGCTGGCATGCTCGCATGACGTCTTCCCAACATCGCAGTGGGACCGAACGCGTGCATGAGGTCTCGAACTCAGTCGCGGCCGACGTCTACCTCAACGTACAGGGAGACGAACCCCTCACTCGTCCCGAACACATCGCATCGTTGTTGGCAGTAATGAACAATCCCGACGTTCAAGTCGGGACGCTGAAAACTCTCGCTTCTCCCGTTGACATCCCCAACCCTGACGCTGTGAAAGTGGTCTCTGACAGCCGCGGCCGTGCGCTCTATTTCTCACGCGCCACCATCCCCTTCGATCGCGACTCAGCTCGCCCGCCGTATTACAAGCATCTCGGCTTCTACGCCTACCGCAAGCCCGCGCTCGATCAATTCGTGTCGCTCCCCGAGTCTTCCCTGGAAAAGAGCGAGCGCCTCGAGCAGCTAAGGTTCCTGGAAAACGGAATTCCGATCCACGTGGGTGAGACGCCGTTCGATACAGTCGGCGTTGATACCGAAGAAGACCTTCGCAGGGTCGAGGAAATTCTGCGATCGAAGAAGCCGCCTCCGAGCGGCTGCACGTAACGAGCCGTTTCTACCGGCGCGAATCAACAGCCAACTGCAGCTTCCACGCCTCCGCCGCAGCGACCCGGCGCGAGATAGCGGGATGCGAATGGAAGAACCACTCCACCCATTTTGATGGCGTCCGCTCGGCGAGATTCTGCGCGGCCAGTTTGTTCATCGAACTGATGAAGGGCTGAACGCTCCGGATGGAGCGGAAAGCATAGCGGTCCGCTTGCCTTTCGTTGAAGCGGGAATACGCATTCATCGCCGGCATCAACAAGAACGACAGGATCGTCGAGACCAGGATCAGCAGGGGCAGGTTGGCAAAATCAGAAAGAGTATCGAACATCTGCCATTGGTCAATGGACACGCGCAGCACGAAGTTGGCCGCCCAGAAGCCAGCCAGCGTGATCCCGGCTTGCACAAAAATGCTCTTCAGGATGTGCTTGTGCACGTGATGTCCCAATTCGTGCGCCAGCACCGCCTCGATTTCCTCGGGCGAGTAGTGGTCGAGCAACGTGTCCGCGAGAATAATTCTGCGCGTCGCACCCAAACCGGTCAGTGCCGCGTTCGCCTTCTTGCTCTTCTCCGAGAGATTCCATTTGTAGATGCCGCGTACTCGCGTTCCAGCGCGTTCGCTCAACCTCACCAGCCGCTGTTTCAGATCCTCGTTCTCGAGCGGTTCAAACTTGTAGAAGATCGGGAATAACACCAAGGGCGCCAACTGCGCCATCACGAGGAACAGCACCAGGAAGATTCCCCACGCGATCAGCCACCAATGCTCGGGTGACTGGCGAATCGTGAAGTACACCAGTTCAGCGATCACGCCTGCAAACACCAGTCCAACCAGAAAACCCTTCACCTCATCCCACAGCCAGGATCGTGTTTTCTGGGTCGTAAGCTGGTAGCGCCGCTCGAGCTTCAGCCCGTAATAATCCAGACCCAGCCCCAGAACCTTGGCCGCCAGCAGCAGCATGAACACATAAAAAAAGACCGACAGCTGGTAGTTCTGGAACGCCGCGCGGTAGGCCCAATCACGCAACCCTCCGCTCCATCCGGTCAGCAACAGAGTCAGCAGGAACGCCAGCCCGAGAACCAGATCGGTGACCTCCAGCCACCGCCGGATGCGGTTATAGCGCCGCGCCTCCGGGGTGTCGGCGGCAGTCGTCGACATGTCCTCTGCAAATCTCATGATGATCGGGACTTTCCCTCAGAAAATAATACGGGATCAGCGCGCAATCCGTTCTGACCGAAAGTGCAATGGCCCGTCGGGCGGAGAAACCAGAGGATGCCGTCTGCCCCTAAGCGCTAGTGTTCACAAAGCTTTTCGCCTGCTCCAGGATTTCCGTGACCAGTTCCGGCGTCGCCGCCTCCGAATACACCCGCAACAGCGGCTCGGTGCCCGAAGCTCGGAACAGGACCCAGGGCTCGGCTCCATTCCCCGGCCTAGGAGCGTCGAGAAAGAACTTCACGCCATCCATATTTTCTTTCTTCACAATGTTATAGCTGGCAAGCTTCTTGGTGGTCTCCGACCGCGCCCGCTGAATAGCCGCCTGTTTCACAGGTTCCGGGATGTGCAAGTCCCGTCGCCCGTAATAGTGTCCGCCAAACTCGCGTTGCAGATCAGCCACCAGCTGCCCCAGTGGTTTCTGTTCTTCCGCCATCACGTTCGCCAGCAACAGCGCATTCAGGATCCCGTCGCGCTCCGGCAGATATCGCGAATAGCCGATGCCTCCCGACTCCTCACCGCCGATCACAATTTCGTGCTCCATCATCAAGTCGGCAATGTACTTGAATCCGATCGGGCACTCGTGCAGCTTGCGTCCATTCTTCGCTGCAATCCGGTCGACCATCCCCGTCGTGTTGAAGGCGCGCACCACGTCCCCTGGCCACTTTTTCCGCTCCAGCAGCCAGCGCGTCAGGACAGAGAAACATTTGTGCGAATCGACGAAGCTGCCGTCCTCTGCCACTGCCCCGATGCGGTCCGCGTCGCCATCTGTCGCCAGGCCGGCCTGGCAGTTCTCCTTCAGCACCGTCTGTCGCAGCAACTCGATGTGCGGCTCAATCGGCTCCGGATTAATTCCCGGAAACAGCGGATTCACTTCTTGCCGGATTGCCACATGCGGGATGCCCCATTTGCCGAAAATCCCGGTCAGCACTCCGCGTCCCGACCCATACATCGAATCCACCGCGAACTTGAACCCCGACTTCGCGATCAACTCGAGATCCACGAACTTCGACATGGCCTCGACGTGCGCCTGCTTCAGATCAACTTCTTCGATGGCCGCTGCCTGGGCCGCCGATGGTGGAGCGCTCCCCAGTTCGTCTTCCACCTTCTTCATGATGGCTGGGGTCGCAGACCCACCAAACTTCCCCTTGAACTTCACACCATTCCAGTTCCATGGATTGTGGCTGGAGGTGACCATCACTCCGCCCGCCGCGCGTTGCTGCTTCACTGCCCAGGAAACTGCCGGAGTCGGAGCGTAGTCATCGGTGAGCTTCACCGGAATGCCGGCATTCGCAATCACCTCCGCCACCAGGCGGGCAAATCGCGCAGAGCCGAAGCGCGTGTCGTACCCGATGACGACTCCGCACCCTGCGTCCTCATGCTTCAATACGTAAGCCGCAATCGCGCCAGCCACGCGGCGCACATTGTCGAAGGTGTAGTCATCGGCGATCACTCCTCGCCATCCATCGGTCCCGAACTTGATCTCAGTCATATCTTTTGGCTGCGAGTTCCTAACCATGAGCGTCGAGCTACCATGGAGCCGAAATCGATCAACGTCCGCTGCCCCTGAACCTCTTGCTGCGCGGTTTGCTCGGGGCTCATGGCTACGTAAGCCTTTTCAGTTTCTTCTCATCCAGATACCTGACGACCTTGCCCACGTCCTGCGCCTGCTCGCGAGTCGTCACCAGAAGCGCGTCTTCTGTCTCCACCACCACGACATCATTCACTCCGACAGCGGCCACGAATTTCCCGGGCGCATGAATGTAGTTACCGTGAGCGTTCAGCGTAAAGCTACCTGCGCCGGCGATCACGTTCCCGTCGCTCGCCGTCGTGCCCCCCGAGTGGTGCTCATGCAGCGCCGTCCAGGAGCCCAGATCGTTCCATCCAAAATCCGCCGGAAGGCAGAAAATATTCGACCCGCGCTCACCCTTTGCGGAACGCGGTTCCAGCACCGCATAGTCAATGCTGATGTTCTCGCACTTCCGATACAATTTGCGAAGCGTGCTGCTGAATTTTCGCGTACCATATGCCGCCGCAATTTGCTCCAGCGCAGCAGCCGTCTTTGGCAAGTGTTCGTGCAGCGCAGTGGTCAACGTCCGCGCGCTCCACAGGAACATTCCGCTATTCCAGTAGTAATTTCCCGCGGCCAGAAACTCGCTCGCCCGCTGCCCGTCAGGCTTTTCCGTGAAACGTCGGACCCGCAAGGCGCCTCCGTCGACCTCTACCCCGCCTTCGATATACCCGTATCCGGTCTCCGGGCGGGTCGGCCGGACACCCAGCACCACAATATTCTCGCCCGCGGCGGCAAGCTTCGCACCCCGCTCAATCGTCTCGCGATAGCGGCGTTCGTCGCCAATCACGTGATCTGACGGAAACATCCCGATCACAGCCTCCGGATGGATCCGCAAGAGAAGAAAAGCCGCCAGGCCAATCGCGGGTGCCGTGTTGCGGGGCGCCGGTTCTGCAAGGATCTGCTGCTTTTCGAGCTTGGGGAGTTGACGGGCAATGGCCGGCCGCAAGTCGTCGTTGGTGATGACCCAGAATCGCTTGGCGGGCGCCAGGGTCAGCAGCCGGCTCACCGTCTGCTGAATCATCGTCTGCTTGCCGTCAAGGGGCAGCAGTTGCTTGGCGCGCCGCTTGCGGCTCAACGGCCAGAAGCGCGTGCCCCGTCCACCGGCGAGGATTACGGGATAAAATTCGGATCTGTTAGCCACGAAGATTCATGAAGTAACAAACAGCAGCGTCCCCCAACGCTGCGCTAGAGTCGGGTCTCGGGTTCCGGCAAAGGCGCGCCCGGGACAGTCGCCTTCAGAAACTCCACCGCCCACTGCGGCCGGACCATGAACTCGTTCACGGTCGCCGGGATCACCACCCCGTCGCCCTTGGCAAACGTCACCGGCTCCATACCGCGCGCTTCGACAATCCCGCAGCCTTCTATTGCTACCAGGATCTGAACGGAGTTCTTGCCCGTTTCGTCGATCGTGGGGAACGATTGCGGCTCTTTGAGTGCATACTGGTCCACCACAAAATAGGGGGCCCGGACGAGCGGCGCCAGTGTATTCTTCGTGCCCGCAACCCCCGACGGTGCCGGACGCACCACCTTCCCTGAAGCTACCCTCTCCTTCACCGCCGCCAGGCCTGCCTTTAAGTGCAGTTCGCGCGGGCGACCGTAATCATACAGGCGGTAGGTGCAATCCGATTGCTGTTGCGTCTCTACCAGGATTGCTCCCGGCCCAAGCGTGTGCACGGTCCCGCCCGCCACGTAAATCATTTCGCCTGGATAAATATTGATCCAGTTCAGCAACTCCTCGGCGCGCCTCTCCTCGATCGCGCGTTGCAAGTCAGCCCGCCTCACACCCGGCTTGAGTCCTATCGCAACCTGCGATCCCGGCTTCGCCGCCGCCACGTACCAGCATTCGGTCTTACCCCACGGCTGCCCGGTGCTCTGCGCCTGCGCGTCGTCGGGATGCACCTGCACGGAGAGTTTTTCGTGCGGAAACAAGAACTTCAGGAGCAACGGAAATCGTTTGGGGTCCCGCGCCGCCTCGCCGACCAGCTCTCGCCCTCGCTCCGCGCTCAACTCGGCGAGCGTTCGCCCCGCCAAGGGCCCATTCGCTATTTTGCAGTGGTCGCCGGTCAGCCAAGCCTCGCCGATCTTTTCATCGAACTTGTGGTCCGGATAGATCGGCGACAAATCAGTCGTGCCCCAAGGCCGCGGGTCAAACACCGGCAGCATTCGGAATGGGTACAAGTCGCTCATGCATTCTCAAACAAGGAACCGGTCGACCCCGCGGGACGACCGGTCCACAATGCTTGTCTGTCTCGGCATGCCCGGGGCGCTCGGGTCCCAAACTCGCTTACAGCGCCGCGAAACACTTCCGCATCCGTTCCAGTCCGCGATCCAATTCTCCGATCGACGTGGCATACGAAACTCGAATGTGATCGCTCGTGCCGAATCCCTCGCCCGGCACGGTCGCCACGTGCGCCTCGCGCAGCAGTTTCCCAGCCAGGTCGGATGCCGAACTCACCCCTCCGCGTCCGAAGAACGCCGACACGTTGGGATAGGCGTAGAACGCCCCTTCCGGCAGAGTGCACTTCACGCCCGGAATCGAACGCAGCCCGTTCACCACGTGGTTGCGCAGCCTGATGTACTCCTGCCGCATTTCTTCGACGCACTGTTGCGGGCCCCTGAGCGCCGCCACCCCTGCCTTCTGCACAATCGAGGTCGGATTCGACGTCGACTGGCTCTGCAGTTTCGCCATCGCGCTCACCACCGGCGCCGGCGCGAGCGCATAGCCCAGCCGCCAACCGGTCATGGCATAGGTTTTCGAAAGCGATCCCAGAATCACCAGCCGCTCCCGATACTCGCGCAGCGAGCCCACCGAGAAATTCTTCTCCGTGTAGTTCAGGTACACGTAGCACTCGTCTGAGACCACCCAGATGCCGCGCTCGTGGGCCATGCGGATGATCTCGGTCATGTGCTCCGGCTTCATGACCGCCCCCGACGGGTTCGAGGGCGAATTCAGGATGATCATCTTGGTGCGCGGCGTGACCCATTTCATCACCATCTCGGCCGTGAGCGCGAAATTAGCGGACTCGTCGGTGTCCACCAGAACCGGATTGCCGCCCGCGTAGCGGATGATGTCCTTGAACGACACCCAGTACGGCACCGGCAGAATCACTTCATCGCCGTGGTCGACCAGCACTTGCAGCGCGTTGAACAGCGCATGCTTGCCGCCCACCGAAGCAATCACTTCCTCACGGCGATACTCGGATGCAAAATCGGCCGCGTGGCGTTGTACGATCGCATCCCGCAACTCCGCCGTCCCCGCCACGGCCGTATATTTCGTGAAATTTCCCTGGATCGCTGCAATCGCTGCCTCCTTGATAGGCTGAGGCGTGGCGAAATGCGGCTCGCCCGCACCGAAGTCCACCACGTCGATGCCCTGGCCGCGCAGCTTATCGGCTTCCGCCACCACCGCCATCGTGGCGGAGGGTTCGATGCGGTTGATGCGCGCGGTCAGCTTGATCGCCGTTACTTCGGTCGTCGTTGGAGTCATGACTTCTTCCTTGCCCTGGATTTCCGACTTTCGGATTTCTGCTCTTCGGAAGCCGCAAACTCCAGCTTGTAGGCCGGATCGAGCTTCCCCTTCAGATTTTGCTCCACCAGTTCCGGGACCAGGCCCTTGACGGACCCGCCCAACTGCGCCACTTCCCGCACCAGCCGCGCGCTCAGGTACGAGTATTTCTCGGCGGGCATCATGAACACGGTTTCGAGCTCCGGCCGCAACTTCCGGTTCATCAAGGCCATCTGCAACTCGTACTCGTAATCGCTCAGCGCCCGGATTCCTCGCAGCACGCTGCTCGCTCCCACCTTTACTGCATAGTCGACCGTAAGACCGTCAAACGTGTCAACCCGCACGTTGCTGTATTGCCCGGTCAGTGCTTCCAGCATGGCGGCGCGTTCACTCACGCTGAACAGCGGCGACTTCTCCGGATTCCGCAGGATCGCCACCACCAGTTCGTCGAAAATCTTGCTCCCCCGATCGATCAGATCCAGGTGCCCGTTGGTCGGGGGATCGAACGAGCCTGGGTAAATGGCAATTACCTTGTGCAATAACCCTCGCGGAAAGCAGGTGAGACTGAACGAACTACTGATTTTAGTGGGCCGGGAACAGGGATGGCAAACGGATTAGTCGTTGGGCACTCGTCACGGGTGGTTGCAAAGAGACGCTCGGGGGAGACTCGCTCAGCCTGGAAAGGCCGCGAAACGCCAGGGCAGGCGCAATGCTTACTCCCCGCCAACTTGTGCCAGCCGCCGTTTCAAGTAAGCCTGCTCCACTTCATTGCTGGCCAAGCTCATCGCCTCGCGATACGCCGTCGCGGCATCTCCATTGCGTCCAAGCCGCCTCAGCAACTCCGCCCGAGCCGCGTGATAAAGATAATAGCCAGCCAACTCGCCCGATTTGCCGATTTCGTCCATCAAGGCCAGCCCCTTCTCCAGGCCCTCGCTCATCGCGATGGCCACCGCCCGGTTCAAGGCGACCACCGACGTCGGCGAGATTGCCGCGAGTTTTCCGTAAAGCGCCGCGATCTGAGCCCAATCGGTCGCTTCGCTCGATTCGGCACCCGCGTGCACGGCCGCGATCGCCGCCTGCAGTTGGTACGATCCCACGCGTCGCCGCCGCAGGGCCGTCTCGACCAGCTGCACGCCTTCTTCGATCTCCCCCCGATCCCATCGCGAGCGGTCCTGGTCTTCCATGGTCACCAGTTCACCGGAGGCAGTCACGCGTGCTTCCCAGCGCGAATCTTGCAGCAACATCAGCGCCAGCAGCCCGGTAACTTCCGGTTCGCCCGGCATGAGTTGGGCCAGAATCCTGGCCAGCCGAATCGCCTCTCGGCAAAGTTCCCGCCGGATCAGCGCCGCTCCCGACGTCGCTGAGTACCCCTCATTAAAGATCAGATAAATGACCGCCATCACCGCCGTAAGCCGCTCCGCCATTCGCTCCGGCGGTGGTACCTCGTACGGGATTCGCGCTTCCTGGATTTTTCGCTTGGCGCGCACCAGCCGCTGCGCCACCGTCGGCTCGGGCACCAGAAAGGCCCGCGCGATCTCCGGCGTCGCCAGTCCCCCCAGAGTCCTCAGCGTAAGCGCCACCTGCGCCTCCAGGTTCAGTGCCGGATGGCAGCAAGTGAAAATCAGCCGCAGCCGGTCATCCGGATACTTCATCGCCACGTCGTCGGTGCCGTCGGGCTGCCCGCGTCGCGACGTCTCCACTTCGTATAAGAGCGAATCTTGCTTTTCAATGCGAGTATTCTCCCTGCGCACCGCGTCGATCAGCTTGCGGTGCGCGACCGCCGTAATCCAGGCTCCGGGATTCTCGGGAGTTCCCTTGCTTGGCCAGGTGGCCAAGGCCGACGCGAACGCTTCCTGCATGGCTTCCTCGGCCCGGTCGAAGGAGCCCGAAAGCCGGATCAAGGTAGCAATGATCCGACCGGACTCCTCCCGGAACACCGATTCGACCGAAGTGCTTGCGTCAGCCATTTGTCGAACGAACAGGACGACCATTCTCCGGCTGCTCTCCCCGGACTGGAAGCGGTCGAATGGGTCGAATCTCGATGCAACCTTCTCCGCCGCTGCAAACCAGCGGGATTTTCGAGGCCCACCCGATCGCTTCATCCAGATCCTTGCAGTCCAGAATGTAATAGCCGGCAAGTTGTTCCTTGGTTTCCGCGAACGGGCCGTCCAGCGTGACCGGCTTACCACCCTGCATCCGAATGGTGGTGGCCGTGCCGGTCGGCTGCAGCGGCTCCGCCGCCCGGTAAATACCGAGCTTCTTGGTCTCCTCCATGACCGCCCAATGTGCGGCCGTAGCCCGCTCGACTTCCTGCGCCGAGGGGGGACCGTCTTGTTCTTTCTGATAAATCAGCAGCATGTAACGCATCATCGATCTCCTGACTTGCTGACCTGCGATCCCTCGCGCGCTCCAGCTACTTCGAAGCCGCACCCGCGAGTCTCTCTTCCATCTCTGTCGCCGACACATCTTCGATGTGCGACGCCAGCATCCACTTGTGGCCGAATGGATCCGTCACTTTCCCGAAACGATCCCCCCAAAACATATTCTGCACCGGCATGGTCTCTTTCGCGCCCGCTTTTACCGCCTGACTGAAGGCCGCATCCACGTCCTGAACGTATAGAAAGAGGCCACAGGTGGTGCCTTTTAGCGTCTGCGGAGCCTGCGACTCGTTCGCACCGGATTCGTCCGCAAGCATGATCCGGGAATCTCCGATCGTGATTTCCGCGTGCATGAGTTTGCCATCCGGCCCGGGCATCCGGAAAAGTTCTTTGGCGCCAAAGGCCTTCTGATAAAACTCGATGGCCGCGCCCGCCCCTCGAATTGTCAAGTAGGGAGTAGCGGTGTGATAGCCATCGGGAACTGCCTTCACTTTGTTTTTCATGTCCAATCTCCTTAGAATTTGTTGGCCGCGCAGGGTTCTTTTCCTGACCTGGCATACCTACGACGTGCGAGGGCGCAGAAATCGACAGCCGAAGGTCGGCTGGCCAAGAAATTTGCGCGTCGCCGATCCCGGTCGCCCAAGTGGCTGATGCCCAGGGATTTATGCTATTTCCCCTGGGCAACCGAGTTGTCGCCAAGAAAATCCCACCTGCGTGTCGATTTCGGCTGGCTCAGACGTCGTTTGTGTGAAGCGCAAGGCCCTCGACTGCTTAACAGTCGCTCAAGGTCATCGCCCAATCCGCCGGCGCGCAGCCACGCAATCGGCGCGCGTGCGGTAAATTGTTAGTCGATATGTCTCGAGGAGGAACAGAATGCCGCAATTCCTGCTATTGCTTCACGCCGATCCCACCGGATGGCTGGAAATGCCGCAGGAGGCGCGTCAAGCGGCCTTCGCCAAGTACGCGGCCTGGAGTAGCCAGGCCCGCGAAAAAGGCTATCTCGTGGCCAGCAACAAACTGACCGATGACGCCGGCAAGGTCATCCGTGGTCCGAAGGCTCTGACCACCGATGGTCCGTACAGCGAAACCAAGGAAGTGCTGGGCGGCTACTACGTCATCGAGGCGCCCGATTACGAGGAGGCCGTTCGCCGCTGCCTGGGCCACCCGCAGTTGGAATTCGGCACGATCGAACTGCGGCAAATCGAAGTGCTGCCCCCGGCAAGCTAGTTGCCTTAAAGACCGGCGCCGCTCGGCGTCTGGATCGAACCGTACGGTGCCTCATCGTTTCGCGTGCTTGCGTGGCGACGAGAGGAAGCTGCGAAACAGCACCTTTTGACATCCTCCCCTTCGTGAACGGAGGGGATTCCTAAGTTCTCCATCACCGCGCAACCTATTGAAAAAAAGCCCTGAGCGACTTTCATGAGCTTTCGCGGGCCGTAGGCCCTAACAGGACAGGCTAACGAGGCGAGTCCCGCCTCTTTGATGTTTATCGCACCAACCCAATCCGCCTGGGCGGAGAAGCCACACTCGACGCACACGAAGTTGGTTTGCGTCTTGCGATTCTGTGCTGCTGTGTGGCGGCACTCAGGACACCCCGACACCTGGAGTTGACGCGTCCGAAAGCGAAAAACTCGCTCGCGAGGGTACCCCTCCCCGCCGGTGCTATGCAATCATCGGGTTAGCATATTTGCATGCAAACTATATCATTTTAAATGACTTAGCTCGGAAAACAACATCCCGAACAAGAGACTTGGGGCCGGCCGTTTTCGCCTTTAGCCGAGGCCGAGAATTCCGCTGCCTACGCCGATGCTTAGGTCTGGCATCGAAGATGTCCTCGAGCGCACTGAAATAAGGCTCTGAAATGCGGCTACCGCCTCGCCGCCGGCACCTTCGTCGCTTCCGCCGCGGCCGTCGGCATGGTAGCCACCTTGCCGGTTTGCGGGGCGCCCTGTGCGCCATTGGTCGGCGCTGCCCCCGGCGCCGCGGCCGCCGGAATCAGTCCAAGCGCTTTGCGCACTTCCAGCTCCAGCTTCGCCAGGGTGTCCTTGTTGTCCTTCAGGAACTGGCGCGCATTCTCGCGGCCCTGGCCGATGCGCTCGTTCTTGTAGCTGAACCACGACCCAGACTTCTCCAGCACGTTGTTGTTCACCGCCAGATCCAGCAGATCGCCCTCGCGCGAAATGCCTTCGCCGTACAGGATGTCAAACTCGGCCTCGCGGAACGGCGCCGCCACTTTGTTCTTCACGATCTTGACGCGGGTGCGCGAGCCGGTCACGACGTCGCCTTCCTTGATCGCGGCAATACGCCGGATATCGATGCGCACCGAGGAATAGAACTTCAGCGCGCGGCCTCCCGTCGTGGTTTCTGGATTCCCGAACATTACTCCGATCTTTTCGCGGATCTGGTTGATGAAAATCAGGCAGGTGCGCGACTTCGACACGATGCCTGTCAGCTTGCGCAGCGCCTGCGACATCAGCCGCGCCTGCAACCCCATATGGCTGTCGCCCATTTCGCCTTCGAGTTCGGCCTTCGGGACCAGCGCGGCGACCGAGTCCACCACCAGCACGTCGATCGCATTCGAACGCACCAGCGCCTCGGCGATTTCCAGTGCCTGCTCGCCATAGTCGGGCTGCGAAACCAGCAAATTGTCGACGTCCACACCCAGCTTCTTCGCGTATTGCGGATCGAGCGCGTGCTCAGCGTCCACGAACGCGGCCATGCCGCCGGTCTTCTGCGCCTCCGCGATAACCTGCAGCGCGATGGTGGTCTTGCCGGACGATTCCGGCCCAAAGATTTCGACGACCCGCCCGCGCGGGAACCCGCCCACACCTAGCGCCGCATCAAACGAGATCGCGCCTGTCGGAATCACCGCAATCGGGACGATGGCTTCCTTCGATCCCAGCCGCATAATCGAGCCCTTGCCAAACTGCTTTTCAATCTGGGAGAGCGCGAGATCAATTGCTTTGGTACGTTCGTCGGCCATGATGGCTCCTCGGAGAATGTGGGTTAATGAAGACCCTCGTAGCGTATACCCACGGGCTGGCGGGTCGTAAGTGTGCTGATTCAGCAATTTCGGTCAATATACCACAGAGCGAACAAAAAGCGAATCACATCTTACTCAGGAATCCTGACCGACAACACGTGACGACCGCCACCGACGTCGGTGGGCGGCCACAGGCGCGCACTGATCCTCGAGACCGACCCAAGCGCCGGAGGCGCCAAAGCAAACGAACGGCCCTCTCGCCAAGCTGATTTGCGACGTGAAAGGCAATTCGTAGAGGTAGAGATGGACGAATGAAACCGGTGTGTCCTGTTCCTGGCAGCAGGGATACGGCGCCTCGGCGTGGGCCCTTCCCGCATCGCTGCGCTCCAGTGCCAGATTTTGCAAGCAATCCGAACATCCCGGCAAGACGACCTTCGACGAAGAATTAGGCGGCCGGTGGAGGAAATCGGGGATTTCGTTCGGGGCCAAGCATGTCTTTGGATGAGTGCCGCACCTCCCGGCTCTGCCGATCACCGGCCAGATTTCCCGGCGCCAGCGCGCTCGGTCATTCCCTTTCGCCGCTCCGCTCCCTAACCTCTTCTGCCCGGCGACCCTACCCGAGCCTCAAAATTGCGGCCACCGACGGTCACCGTTTCAAAAGATCCACCGGCTCCCGCACATCCTGCACCCGGAAATACTTCCCGAGCGCCGGATACTTCCGCGCCACCGCCTCATACATCGCGTAGGCCACGCTGCGATAGGAGATGTGGCCTGCGGGTCCGGTGCGCAGCTCGGAGATGTAGACCACCTCGGCGAAGTCCATCTTGAACAGCGTGCGCTTGCGATAGCCGAGCGGGATCGCGTACTGCGCGTTCTCCGCGGTCTCCTCGCCCGGACGGCGGGTGAGCTGGTCGACCGCGGCGGCGGCATGTTTCATCGCGGCGTCGTATCCGTGGCGCGCGCCCGCGGCTTCGAGTTCGGGGGGTACGTCGTAACCATGCAGGGTCGTGAAGCCCTGGCCGATCTGGACGCAGCGGCGGTGGCGGTGCAGGTCGCGGAAGCCGCCGATGTCCATGTGGATGTCGAAGCGGAACTGCTGGCCGGCACAATAGGCGCGCAACATCTCGTCATGCCTGCCGCGGTGCTCGAGGCCGAGGTCGATGATCTCGCGGCGGATTTTTTCCCCCGTAGCCTGGACGGCGTGCCGCACCTGGCGGTAGGGATAGTGGCAATGCTCGTAGAGCAGCGTGGTCGCCAGTTCAACTTCCATCGGCTCTTCGTCCAGCAGGTCGACGAGCTTCGACGGAGCCACCTGGGTGCGGCCCATGAGCTCGACCGCGGCCTGTTGCAGGGCGCGGCGGGTTTCGATCTCATACGGGCTCGGGTCAGCGTATTTCACCAGCGTCGGAGCCACGCGGACTTCGCGCAGCAACTCGTGCGCAGCCCTCTCCCCCAGCTTGGGCGAGACGGCGCGGATTTCCGCGACCAACTGCTCGAGCGATTCCTGGCTGACGTTGTAGGCGGGCGAAAGAGCCGCGTTCTTGAGCAGCTCGCCCAGGTGGCGGACCTCGCTGTGGGTGTGGGAGAGCAGGTGCGAGACCTGCGACTCGAGCGTGCGCGCGTTCACGATCTCGCCCAGCGACGTGTTGGTGCCGAGCGGCAGGATGTAACGCGAGATGTCGAAGGCGCGAGCCTTGACCGTCCGCTCGTAGGCTTCGTGCTTCATGTCGTCAGGGCGGGGCGTCATCTCGGCGAGGTACTGGTACATGCGATGGGAGAGCGCTTCGTAGACCTCGAACAGGCCATCCATCGTATTGCGATATATTGTCCGCGCCTGCTCGTCGCCCCCGAAATTGGGAAGGCAGTAACCGCTCTTCTTGAAATCCTGGTAACGAGTGGAGCGTTCCTGGCCGTCCCAGCGCTGCTCGTCGGCCACGGCGATGGCCGCGAGGATGGAAAGCTTCTCGATGGCCAGCGCGATGTGGGCGAGATCCGCGATGGAGCGGTGACCGTATTGGAAGTAGAAGGTATTGAGAAACTTCTCGGCCTTCTGCGCCGTGATCTCCTTCAGCGACTCTTTCATGGAGAGCGCGGAACGCGAGTACTTGGCCATGGCGTAGGCCTGGACTTCGGGCTCGACGCCGTACACCGCAAAAACCTCCACGGCGGACGAATCGGCGGGAGGGGCAGCCTTGGTGCGGGACTCGGGCTTGGTGATCACTTCAGACATGGGAGTGCTGGAATGTTATCTGGCTGGATGCGGTTGCGCAATCCACAGCTGAAACCCGCATGGAGACAGCCTCCCGGCTGTTCGGCGATGAGAAATTTGCCAGCGGACGCGCATCTTTGAGCCCTGCGGGCCCAGCGCAGCATCGAATAAGCCGATGGGCCGGATCGGTTTAAAAGGGGCCTTTGTCTTACTTTGATACTTTTCAGCACCGTCGCGAATCAGATACAGTAGCGGGTCAAACTTTTTGATGAAACGTGTTGCCCTCATAGTCATTCTCCTCGGACTGGGTTTGCCGAGAGAGGTTTTTCCACAAGCCATGCTTCCCAAGGGCGGGGTGAGTGTGTCCGCTTCCGCTGACGGAATCTTGCTGGTGTCTCCTCTCGTCTCGGGCTACGACGGATCGGTTCCCTCGCTGGGATCGAGCGCCGAGCTTCCCGTGATGTCGCCGGAACTGGCGCTGGCCACCTACCAGCAGCGGTCCGCACAACAAGCCGCGGCGCTGGCCTCCTACTCCGCAGTCACCGTGATCCATGCCGAACTGCCGGACAGTTCCCAGCAAGGCGAGTTCGAGCTGGAGCGCAAATTCCAGGCGCCCCACAGCTTGCAGTTCACGCCCATGCATTTTACCGGCGACGGATTCGTCAAAAGCAACGTGATCACCCGGCTTTTGCAATCGGAAGTGGATCATGTGGAGAAGGACGACCCCGCGCTGACCGCGATCAGTCCCGCGAATTACAAGTTTTCCTATAAGGGCGCAAGCCGCATCGGAGAGCGCCTGGTGCATGTGTACCAGGTGAAGCCGCACCAGAAGCGGCCCGGATTGTTCAAGGGCCGGGTGTACCTTGACGCACGCACCGGGGCGCTGGTGCGCGCCGAAGGTAGCGTCGTGAAGTCGCCCTCGTTCTTCGTCAAGCACATCGAATTCCTGCAGGAGTACGCGGACGTGCAATCGTTCACGCTGCCGGTGCACGTACACTCGGAAGCGAAAGCGCGCATCGTAGGACGAACGGTCGTCGACATTGTGCACCGGGATTACCAGCCCGTTCCCGCTCCGCTCAATCAGACCGCTGCCGGGCAAGTGCCCGCCCTTTAGTCAACGAGCTGCCGGCTTCAGGCCCTGGGCAGGCCGACCGCGGCGCCGAGTCGCAGCCCCGGTTTATGACTCCGGCTCTTCAACGCCCTCTACAATTGGATCCATGCATCCAGCGCTCGAGTCTCTCGCGCATCGACCCTGGCCCCTGCCCTCTGGACCCTGGGTGATGGCGCAGACCTGGCACGATCTTCTGTTTGCACACTGGCCGATCGCCGCCGACGCCCTGCGGCCGCTGGTGCCGGTACAACTCATGCTGGACACATTCGATGGGTGCGGCTGGGTGGGTGTGGTGCCGTTCCGGATGAGTGGGGTGCGCGCCCGTGGCCTGCCAGCGCTTGCGGGACTCTCGCGCTTTCCGGAATTAAACGTGCGCTCCTACGTTACCCTGGACGGGAAACCGGGGGTGTATTTCTTCAGTCTGGACGCAGCGAGCCTTGCCGCGGTGCGGGCTGCGCGCGCCCTCTACCACTTGCCTTACTTCCACGCCAACATGCACTCTCAGGCGGCCGGGGACGAGATTGTCTACCGCTCGGTGCGCTGCGATAGGAGCGCCGAGTTTCGTGGGCGATACGGCCCATGCGCACCGGTCCAGTTGCGTGCGCCCGGGACGATCGAGCATTGGCTGACAGAACGATATTGTCTCTACACGATGCATGGGGGCAACGTGTATCGTGGCGAGATTCATCACCAGCCCTGGCCGCTGCAGGACGCAAGAGCGGAGATCGAGATCAACAGCATGGCAACGGCTGCGGGCATCGCCCTGCCCAATGCTCCCCCGCGATTGCACTTCGCCCGCCGACTGGACGTTCTGATCTGGCCGCTGCGGGGAGACACGCAAACGACGGCCTATGGGGGCTGACCAACGTCCCAAAGGAGAACTTCCGCATCCCTTCACGTCGCCGCGAGCTCGCTGCCGGGCAACCGCTCGCTCTACTTCAACAACCTCTCCATTGCTTTTTCGTCCAGCACGGGCACGCCGAGTTCCTTCGCTTTATCGAGCTTCGATCCCGCGTCGGTGCCGGCCACGACGTAGTCGGTCTTCTTGCTCACCGAACCCGATACGCGGCCGCCGGCGTCTTCGATCATCTTCTTGGCTTGGTCGCGGGTGTACTGGGTGAGTGTGCCGGTGAGGACGAACGTTTTCCCCGCGAGCTTGATGCCGCGTTCGCGCTTCTTGCCGGAGAAAGTCAACCCCGCTTCGCGCAGGCGCCTCGCGAGTTCACGGTTTCTTGGCTCTGCGAAGAATTCCCGCATGCTTTCTGCGATGCGGGGGCCGACTTCGTTGACTTCTTCCAGCTCTTCCTGGCTGGCGTTCATCAGCGCGTCCATGGAGCCAAAATGTTCGCCCAGGAACTGCGCCGTGCGTTCTCCCACAAAGCGGATGCCGAGACCGAAGATCACGCGTTCCAGGGGCAGCTTCTTCGACGCTTCGATTTCATCGAGAATATTCTGCGCGGACTTCTCTCCCATGCGCTCCAGGCTGAGCAGGTCATTTTTGGTCAGCTTGTAAATGTCGGCGACGTTCTTCACCAGACCACGGTCGGTGAGTTGCGCGACCAACGCGTCGCCCATACCTTCGATGTTCATCACGTGGCGGGAAGCAAAGTGCAGGATCGTTTCGCGCAGCTTGGCGGGGCAGTTTGCGTTGACGCAGCGGTAATCGACCTCGCCTTCGGTCTTCACGACTTTGGTGCCGCACACCGGGCACTTCTCGGGCATGTGGAAAGTCTTGTGACCACGCGGGTGATCCTTGTCCTCGATGACCTTGGCGACCTTCGGGATCACGTCGCCACCACGCTCCACCTGCACCCAGTCGCCGATCTTCACGCCCAGGCGTTCGATCTCGTCCATGTTATGCAGGGTGGCGCGGCTCACGGTGGTGCCGCCGATGGGTACGGGCTTGAGCGCAGCCACCGGCGTGAGTTTCCCGGTGCGGCCCACCTGCACCAGGATGTCCTCGATCTGCGTGATGCCGGCGCGCGCCGCGTATTTGTAGGCGATGGCCCAGCGCGGCGCCTTGCCGGTGAAGCCGAGCTCGTCCTGAAGCGCGGTGCGGTCGACCTTGATTACTACGCCGTCGATCTCATAGGGCAGCGTTTCGCGCTTGCCTTCCCAGCTTTGGATAAACTTCCAGACCTCGTCCATATTCTTTGCCAGCGCGCGGTGCTGGTTCACCTTGAAACCGGCGCCTTCAAGCGATGCGAGCGTCTCCGAGTGGCGATCGCGGTAGGTGCGGCCGTTGTGAAGCAGAATGTAGGGGAAATAATCCAGGCGGCGCTCCGCCGTGATGCTGGCGTCGAGCTGGCGAACCGTGCCCGCGGTCGCGTTGCGCGGATTCGCAAACAGCGATAGTCCCCTGGACTCGCGGTCTTCATTCATCCGCTTGAAGGCTGCCAGCGGCATGAGCAACTCACCGCGGACTTCGAAGTCCGCCGGCATCCTGGCCTTCTTGAGCTTTTCCTTGGGAATCGAGAGCGGGACCGAGCGCACGGTGCGGATGTTGAGCGTCACATCTTCGCCCACGGAGCCGTCACCGCGGGTCACACCACGCACCAACTTGCCATTTTCATACACCAGCGCGAGCGACATGCCATCGAGCTTCAATTCGCAGACGTAGTCCACGTCCTTCCGGCCGCTCAGTTCATGCACGCGACGCTCCCAGTCGCGCAGCTCGTCCTCGCTATAGGTATTGTCGAGCGAGAGCATGGGCGAGGAGTGCGCAACCTTAACAACCCCCTCGCGCGGCTTGCCTCCAACCCGCTGGGTGGGTGAGTCGGCGGTGACCAGCTCGGGGTGCTCGGCCTCCAGTTTCTTGAGTTGCTCGACCAACTTGTCGAAGTCGTAGTCGCTGATTTCCGGATCATCGAGCACAAAATAGCGGTATTCGTGATGCCCGATCTTCTCCCGCAGAGCCTCGATTTTCTTCTCGACGTCTTTGCTCGCGCTGGCCATGGCCAAGGAATTATATTCGTCGGGCACAGTCGGCGACGGCCTGGGGGTCAAGCACGCACCAGCTGGGGACCGACGCCTCGGCGAGCCTGCCCTGAGCCTAGCCGAAGGGTCCATGCCGGGCAAACGCTCGGCTCGTGTTCTCGTTCATGCAGATCGTCCTCGAAACCTCGCGCCTCATGCTCCGCGAGTTCGCTCCCGAAGATGCGGATGCGCTGGCCCAGGTCATCTCCGATCCGGAGACGATGCGCTACTATCCCGAGCCGTTCGACCTCCCGGGAGTTGAGGACTGGATCATCCGCAACCGTCGCCGGTACGAAACCGACGGGCACGGGCTGTGGGCGATGGACCTGAAATCCACCGGCCAGATGATTGGCGATTGCGGGATTACGTTACAGGAAGTCGACGGCCAGGCTCTCCCGGAGATCGGCTACCACCAGCGCCGCGACCTGTGGTGACAAGGGCTCGCGACCGAGGCCGCAAAAGCTTGTCGCGATGACGGCTTCGTGAAACTGGGAGCCGGCCTCCTGATTTCGCTGATTCGCCCGGAGAACGTGCCGTCGTGCCGCGTCGCCCAGCGCAACGGCATGAAGATCTGGAAGCAGACCGTCCGGCAAGGGTTGCGGCATTACGTGTACCGGGTCTCACGCGAGGAGTGGGCGCAGATCCGGCAACGATAACGATAGCCCCCCAGGTGGCCACTCCGAGCAACACCAACTCGCGTTTTCACACTGCTATCGAAGAGCAGGTTCCTCGTCGCTTCGCTCTTCGGAGCGACAATTCTTTTTGGGGATCTCCTGGCAGCGGACATCGGCCCGCAACCGTCGGCCCGATTTTGGTGAACCCCTACACCAGATCCTCCATCTTCAGCGAATTCGGGCCGCCCTTCCAGGAGGCATCGAACTGCTTCTGTACGAAGCCCGCGTCGTAATCTCTGCCTTGCTTTTTCAGCGCCTGCTGCAGCCCGTACAGGGAACGGGGGTTGCGCGGGTTCCGTTCCAGGTCTTCGCGAAAAGTCTGCTCTGCTCCGGCAAGGTCGCCCTTCATGAGCAACGCTGCGCCCAAGGACTCGCGCACCGGGAAAAACCAGTCCGAAGGCTCGTCGTACTTGAGCGTGTCCTGCACTGCAACCGCATCCCGCAGCATGGTAATGCCGCCATCGGCGTCGTGCTTGGCCAGGGCGAGCTTCGCGCCCAGTACGCTCTCCGCGATTTTCATAACGTCTTTCGCCTTGTTGTTGACCGGCATCGCGAAGATCACGTCTTCCGGAGTGGCTTTCTCGGCCTCGGCGACGATTTTGTACTCGGTTTCCGCTTCGCTCACCTTCCCCTGGCCGGCTAGCGCCATACCACGGGCAAAGTGCCAGAACACGGTCGTGATCTTCATCTCCGGATCAGGCTGCTTCATCGCGAGAATCGAATTCCACTTGTGGAAGCGAACCTCCACCGCCATGGGGATGGTCATGAAGCCCTCGAGCGGTGGCATCTCCTTCACTCCCGGCCCGACGTGCGCGGCCAGCAGGTCCGCATTTTTCTTCGACTCGGCGTAGTTCCCGTTCATCGCAGCGCACATCGCAATGAAATGCAGGTTGTGGCTGTAATACATCATCGGGTAAATGCCCTGTATACCACTCGCCTTGATGTAGGCGCGGTCGACCGCCGCCGCTTGCTGGTTCGTCCTGACGGCGGCCTCATAGTCGCCAGTGCGGATGTAAACGTGGGCGGGCATGTGGACGAGGTGGCCAGCGCCGGGAGCCATCGCAGCCAGCTTGTTCGCGCCCGCCAGGGCGCGCTCGGGATTACGCGAAGCCTCCACCGAGTGGATGTAGTAGTGCACCGCGCCCAGGTGATCGGGATCGCGCTTGAGCACCGATTCGAGCGTCGCAACGATTTCTTCCGTGCCTCCTTCGGGCGTGCCGTCCACGTGCCACAGGCCCCAGGGATGCAGGTTCATGCCGGCCTCGGCGAAGAGCGTGGCCGCATCGAGATCATCGGGAGAGCTCTTCACGAGTTCCCGCATGGCGTCGCGGTAGTCCTCGGCAGCCTTGCGGCGGTCGGCCTTCGGATCGTCGGGGAAGCGCTTCGCCATAGCCTGGATATAGGCCTTTTCGCTGGGCGAGGCGGTCGAGGAAAGATCGACAGCTTTCTGGATGGCATCGTGCGCGGCCCGGAAGCGGTCGTCGCTGGCCGGATCGTTGTAGTTCGGGCCCACCGCTTCGGCGACGCCCCAGTAGGCAATGGCGAGTTTTGGATCGAGATCGGCGGCGCGTTGGAACGACCGCGCGGCCTCGTCGTGGTTAAAGGCAAAGATCAGGCGCAGTCCCTGGTCGAAAAATTGCTGTGCCTGAGTATTGCTGGTCGAAACCGGGTGATGAAGGTTGCCAAGGCCGGTCATCAAAGTTGCGGGCTTGGGCGCGGTACGGCTGGCATGCGGTTGCGAGCTGGCCAGCGCACACCAGAACAGGGCGAACAGGACGGGGCTCATCTTCCTCATCGAAGTGATCCTCCACAAATCTTGGTTGAATCGCCGGGCTTCGTCGCACACAGAAGGGAACGCGTCTAGCGATGAAACACACCCCAGGATGGGTTCTAGCTTAGTAAAAACGGCACCCGGGCGCAATACGGACCGGGAGTCCTGCTAAGCTGTGGGCGCCATTTTGCTCGGGAGATGCCCATGCCGAAGACCTCGTCGACTAGCGGGTTCGTAGTGCCCGACGCTTTGCTCAATGCATTCGCGATCAACGACCGGATCAACCAGTACACCATTGACAATCTGCCCGCAGAGGCGTGGCGCGCCCAGCCGCCCGAAGGGAAGGGCCGTGAGGTCGCAAGCATTGTGGCCCACATGCACAACGTACGCCTTATGTGGCTCAAGGCCGCGGCCAAGGGTAGCAAAATTCCTGACCAACTGGATCGTCACACGGTGACTCCGGCGCAAGCGAAGAAGGCACTGGCGCAGAGCCATGCTGCTCTGCATGCGGTCCTTAAGAGCGCACTGGAGAGCGATGGACGCGTGAAGGGCTTCAAGCCGGATGTGGCCGCTTTCTTTGGCTACCTGATCGCACACGACGCGCATCATCGCGGGCAGGTCGCGATGCTGGCGCGGCAAACCGGGCACCCTGTGCCGCAGAAGGCAATCTTCGGCATGTGGGAATGGGGGACCCGTTAGACTCTCACTCAGCATGCGGAAGGCGGCTCTGCTCTACAACTCGCGATCCGGCGGACGGCGCTCGCAACGCCACTCTGACCTGCGCGCGGCTTTGAAGGTCCTGGCTGACGCAGGCGTGGAAGCGAATCTCACGTTCACGCAGTCCAGCGCCGATGCGGCCGAGCAGGCGCGCAAGGCCATCGCTGAGGGCTGCGATACGGTCTTCGCCTGCGGCGGTGACGGCACGGTTCACGACGTGCTGCAAGCAATGGCGGGTACGCGGGTGGCTCTGGGCGTTATCCCGATGGGAACGGCCAATGCGCTGGCCCATGACCTGGGGCTGCCGCTCGACCCGGTGCACGCGGTGCGTGCCGTCCTCGATGGCGAGCGCCGGCGCGTCGCCGTCGGACGTGTGCAAGTGGTGGGCTTAGACGGGCGGCCTGCAGCCCACTACTTCACGGTCGCGGTCGGAATCGGTGTCGACGCGCACCTGTTCTATAAGCTGCATTCCGGCATGAAACAACGAATGGGTATGGCCGCCTATTACGCGAAGGCCTGGGAACTCTGGTTCCGCCACCGCATGAAGAAATTCGTTGTGGAACACGGGGATGCCGGATCCGGCGGGGAGCGGCGTGCAGGCATCACCGAAATGCTGGCCGTGCGCATTCGCAATTTCGGTGGCGTTTTGCAGGAGTTGGCGCCCGGAGCATCCCTCGACCGCAACGACTTGCGGGTGGTCCTCTGCCAGACATCGAGCCGGTTCGCCTATCTTCTGTACGTGACTCGAAGCCTGCTGCGAATGCACTGGAGCGTGCCGGGGGTTGAGCTGGTTCACAGCGAGCGGGTACGGTGCGATTATGGCGCGCGGGCTGGCGACGTCGAGCCTGCGGGCCGAGTCCACGTTGAGGCTGACGGAGAGTTGCTGGGAACGTTGCCGGCGGAGATCACGATGGTGCCCGACGCGCTTACGCTTCTGGCACCGAGGAGGAAACAGGGTTGATGTTGGAGTCTAGCAGCCGACTGATCAAGGGCCGTCCAGGGCAGTTGGTGTGAAGGCCAACGTCCAGGGCGGCTTGTTTGCGGTCTGCTTCGACCCGTCTGCCGATGCGCCCCTGCCCCCCGAACCGCCGCAGATGGTGATCCCTATGCCGATAGCCCCAGCGCATCCGGTCAGCCTCGGTCATCATGCCGAACATGGGATGCGGCTGCCATTCGAAGTCCCGCGACTGGCGCGTGAAGCGATCGAGTAACCGGAACAAGTCTGCCCATGACCGAGGATCGATGATTTCCAGACGCAAGTTCGTGGCAGGCTCAGTTGCTCTTGTGGTCTCCTCAAGTGCCTCTGGCGGACTGGCACTAGGGCCTGAACCGATCCTGGTCAACGATATTCATTCCCAGCTCAATTCCACTCGGGTGCTCAAAATCTTACAGCCACGTTCTCTGGAAGATGTACAGAACATAGTTCGTGGCGCCCGCAGAGACCGGAAGGTGATCTCAGTTGCGGGCGGGCGGCATGCAATGGGCGGGCAACAGTTTGGTGTCGACACCCTGCTGATCGACATCAGGAAGCTGAGCCGAGTGCTCAATCTGGATCGCAGGCATGGAATGATTGAGGTTGAAGCGGGGATTGAGTGGCCAGAGCTGATTGAGAGTTACCTCGCCCTGCAACATGGGGATCGCGACTCTTGGGGAATTGCCCAGAAACAAACCGGGGCTGATCGACTGACCATGGCCGGGACAATAGCAGCGAATGCACACGGTCGCGGTCTAACGATGAAGCCCTTTATCAGCGACGTCGAGTCGTTCGTTCTGGTAGATGCGACTGGGGCTGTCCACACGTGCAGCCGAACGGAGAATCCGGAGTTATTTGGGCTGGTTCATGGCGGATACGGCCTCTTTGGAGTCGTCACTTCCGTACAATTGCGCCTCGCGTTGAGAAGGAAGGTCGAGCGGATCGTGGAGATTCGGACCGTGGACACCCTGATCGGTGCGTTTGAGAAGCGCATTGCCGCCGGCTTTCAATATGGCGATTTCCAGTTCTCCATCGAGCGTGATTCGGAAGATTTTCTACACAAAGGCGTTTTCTCCTGCTATCGGCCAGTATCCATGGAGACGCCGATACCAGTCGCGGAGAAGCAACTCACAGACGAGAACTGGAGGCAACTCCTGCTTCTCGCCCACACAGATGGGCGACAGGCATTCGAACGATACGCAGCTTACTATCTCTCGACGAATGCGCAGGTTTATTGGTCGGACACCCACCAGTTGAGTATCTATCCCGACAATTACCATCGCGAAATCGATCAGAGGCTCCACGCTCCTTATCCTGCGACTGAGATGATCACTGAGATTGCCGTCCCAAAACCGATGCTGCAGGGACTCCTCGATGAGGTGCGTGCAGATTTTCGCAAAAATAAGGTCGAGTTGATTTATGGCACCGTGCGTCTCATAGAGCGCGATGATGAAAGCTTTCTGCCATGGGCGAAGCAGGCGTATGCGTGCACGATCTTCAACCTACATACGGTTCACAGCCCCGAGGGGCTTCAGCGTTCGGCCGACGCCTTTCGGAGGCTCATCGACATGGCCGCACGGCGCCGAGGTACGTACTATCTGACCTACCACCGTTACGCCACTCGAAAGCAGGTTGAAGCCTGCTATCCACAGTTCGCAGCATTCCTCCGGCTTAAAAAGAAGTACGACCCTGAGGAGCGTTTTCAAAGTGACTGGTACCGACACTACAAAACCATGTTTGCTGACAGCCTCTGACTCATGCCGCGTCGCACCCTTCCGTATCCCCTGGGTGTGCCCCTCGTCGAACCGCTTCAGTTCCGCGTCGACTTCGGGACGGTCTGCGTGCCGCCAGGCCACGCCATCGGCGGGTCGAGCGCCCCCCACTTCACGAACCGACGCGGCAGGGCAATGGGCGCGACCGAGATGCGGGCAATCTTCCCGGGCTTTTCGCCGTTAGTCACCCGGAACGAATCCGCGAGGTGGCAGAGCATTGGGGCGGGGCCATCCTGCCCCACGGCCGCGTGCTCGAAGACTGAATCTTTTGCAGGCGTCCCGCGATCGGTTGCTCGCCGGCGGGATTCGACAGGGTGGGTTTTACCGTTCGGTTGCGTGTCCGCGTAAATTCGCAGCGTAGTTTACCGGGAAACCGGCGGGCATTGTATTCTCAATCTTCCACCAGGAGTTCGGCGAGCAAGCTTGGAACCGATTACTCACTTTCTGACCGGCGCCTGCATGGGGCGTGCCGGATTCAATCGCAGCACCGCACTCGCCACAGCCACCATGACGCTGGCCGCCGAGGCGCCCGACCTGGACATCCTCGGCGGCGTGCGCGGGCGGGTCTTCGCCTTCGCCCATCACCGCGGCTTCACCCACTCGTTTCTTGGACTATTCCTGGTTTCCGCCGTGGTGGTCGCGTTCATGTACGGGGTCTGGCGCGGGCGCGGCCGCAAGACGAACGATCCCAACTTGCCTCCTCGCTGGGGCTTGCTGTTCGTGTACGCCTACATCGCCGGGCTCAGCCACATCCTGCTCGATTTCACCAACAACTATGGCGTGCGTCCTTTCTGGCCGTTTTCGGAGAAGTGGTACTCGTGGGACATCGTTTTTATCGTCGAGCCGATTGTGCTGGGCGTGCTGGTACTCGGCCTGGTGTTGCCCAGCTTCGTTTCCTTGATTAACGAGGAAATTGGGGTGCGGCAAAAGGGTCCCAAGGGACGTCGGGCGGCGGTGACCGCCCTGACTGCAGTGATCCTGGTATGGACCGTGCGCGACTACGAGCACCGTCGCGCCGTGAACGCACTGCAGGCCCGCACTTATGAGAACGCCAATCCTCTGCGCGCGGGAGCTTATCCGAACTGGCTGAGTCCATTCCAGTGGCGCGGTGTGCTGGAGACGCCCGGCTTCTTTGTGCTGGCGAATGTCGATTCGCTCCGGCCCGAAGTCGACCCCGCGGGCAGCATGGAGATTCGCTACAAGCCGGAAGAAACGCTCGTTACTCTGGCCGCCAAGCGATCGTATCTGGGCCGCGTGTATCTGGACTGGGCGAAGTTTCCGATCACGGAGACCGAGCCGCTTCCCGATGGTGGCTACGTGGTTCGCTTCCAGGATCTGCGTTTTCAAGCTCCGATCCGCGAGAGTACCCGGAAGCCGCTCACCGCCAGCGTGATCGTCGACCGAAACTTGCGAGTCGTTCAAGAGTTCTTCGGAGAAGTCCCCCAGCCGCCCGATTAGCGTCCGACCGCAATTCCGGCTTCCTGACCTAATCGATGCCCCTCGAGGGTGTGGCATTCGGGACCAGCACCAAAAAATCGTAGCCGAAGATCAGCCGCTCCATTTCCTTGTCGAGCGCGCCCAGCGACGAGAACCCCTTGCGAAGTGCCCGCAGGTCGAACATCGCCATGCCGTTCCCCTGGACCGCCGCGAACATGGGCTTGAGGTAGAGGAAGTCGGAATCCTTGTCCTCGGCGAGATTGAACGGTGTCGGCTGAAACGGGCGGCCAATCCTCGCGAATCGCAGTTGAGTCCCTTTCATTGCCAAGATCATGATGTGCACCGAGCGCGTCCCCTGGCTATCGGCCAGTTCGGTGACAGAGTTTCCCATGTCGTTATTGTGCAGGGGATTGATGCCTTTAAACATGTGCCAGGCACCGAACTTGAACATCACCTTGGGAGCTTTTCTGTCGGGCTGCTCGGCACCTCGATAGTCGCTGAAGAAGGTATGCTTCATCAGCAAGGCGCGCTGCCGGTTGGAATCGAAGCCACTGCCATTCATATTCTTCTGATAAATCTCGCGGCTCTCGAGGAGCGCATCGATGAGCGACCGTGAGACCGCGTTGCCCTCTTGCCGCAGGAGATCGCGCAAGTGTCTGAGCTCTTGGTCTGAAGCCGCAAACATGAACAGGTCGCCCGGACTGCCGCTTTTGACCGCAGCAACATGAGCGTCGTCGTTTTTCTTCAGGAGCCGCTGCGCTTCCCGGGCGGCGGCAGGCCCGGGATGCTGCTCCAGAATCCTGGTCAGGAGCAGTCGCGGCGACCCCATCAGTTCCTGATCGAGTCCCCAGATATGGAACGGACCACCGGTCGCGGTTCCCGCACAATGCGAAAGCAGGTCGTATTCCTCGGACCAGTTGTAGAAGGCGATGCTCTCCGGATACTGGCTCTCGAAGGCGGCCAGCTGCTTCCGTCCGTCGGCCTGGCGCACCCACTTCTCAAGTTCAGCGCCCGCCGAGGGACCGGTTTCGATCGCCATGATGTGGAATCCGGCTGGGCCGACGATGTCGCACAGCCCCGCATAAAATGGCGGGATTTGGGCGATGCCATGGTCTTCGCCCACCATTACAAATTGCGCGTCTTCGAGGGCCGACGTCAGCACCGGCACACCATCGCCGGTGAGGCGACCATTCTCGACTGCAAGCTGATAGCGATTCCGGCTGAGCCGGTCGGCGAAATCCGATTGCGATGTTTGCGCCGGCAGCGAACCGACAAACACCAGCGTCAGTGAGAAAGCAACGATGCTTTTCCCCAAAGGCGAACCCCTTTCGCTCAAAACCTACGCCCGGCCAGGGGACGAAGTTCCACAATTCGTCGCTCGCCGTTTTGTCTCCACGGCGTCACAACTTGACGAGGCCGCCCGGGCGCGCCACAATCATAGTTCACGACTTTGAGGTGATCATGCAGGCCTACTTGTTCGTCATCCTGGCGCTGGCGGTCCGCTTCATGCCGCATCCTTTTACGTTTACTCCGGTCACGGCGGCGTTGCTGTTCTTCGGGGCGCGGGGACCGCGCCGGCGGTGGTGGCTACCGCTTGCGCTGCTGGCTGCGTCAGACGTCATCCTGACCAGCGTGGTCTACCGGTACCCGTTCACCTGGGATACCTTCGTGACTTGGGCGTGGTATGGCGCCATGCTGTGGCTGGGAACCAGACTGCGAGATACCAACCGCCCGCTGCCTATCCTGGGCGCCTCGCTGGCGGGATCGGTTTCGTTCTATGCAGTCAGCAATTTCGCGGTCTGGGCGGCTTGGGGCGACATGTATCCCAAGACTCTCAGTGGATTGGTTGCCTGCTACGCTGCCGCCGTGCCCTTCTTCCGCCACGCGCTCGAAGGAGATCTTTTCTTTACCTGCGTGATGTTTGCGACGCCCGTGGGGCTGCACGCAATTTCGAAGGCGCTGGAAAAATCCGGAGATCACACGGCGGCTGCATAAATCCGGAAGCGCGATACCTGGACAGATTGGGGACCGGTCGAGAGATCGACTGGCCCTTTCGTTTTTGCGATTCACTTTCGAGCGACCGATGCGCCCAGCGTCTCTCCGTTTGAAGTCCCGTTCTTCTTCCTCCACCAGACCATCAACCCAGCCGCAATTGCGACACCCATCCCTCCCACGACCCAGCGCCAATGCTGGTGCAGTAGGTCGCTGGCAAATTGGACAAACTGAGGTCCGAATTTGATGGTGAGCAGCGCCAGGATCAGGAAGCGCACAAACCGTCCCGCAAAAATCGCAGCCAGAAAGTGGCCGAGGCGCATTTCAAAAGCGGACGCTGCCAGAACGAACAGCTTGAATGGCGTCGGCGGCGGCAGCATGGCCGGGAACATCAGCGCCCAGAATTCGTGCCGCTCAAACGATGCATGAATCCGGTTGAAGCGCTCTTCAGAGATGCGCTTGCGCAGGACCGCCTCGCCCCCGAAATACCCGATGCCATAAACCACCACGCTGCCCAGCGCCGATCCTGCCGAAGCCATCAACACGTAGAACAGAAAGCTGGCACGGTGATAGTAGACATAGCCGGCCACGACGGCGTCGACCGGCATGCCGAGCAATGAGCCATCCACGGCCGCAATGGCGAACACCCCCCATGGTCCGAGCGGGGCCAGCACCTTGAAAATCCAGGCGGTATAGCTCTTCAGAATGTTTTTGATGGCATGCAAGGGAAGTTACAAGTGTACACGCAGGCTCGGACACCTCGTCTGGCAGGCCGGCCGGTCGGCAGCAATTCTCGGTCGCCGGGTAGACGTGTGCGCGCCGCAGGCATCCGCTGCTAGGCCGGTGGGAGGACCGGCAGAGACTGGCACAGAAGCAAGCGAGCACCCCGGAGCAGTCGGACTAACTCGCTTCGCTCGAACGGAAATCGTCGACGGATCTCGTCTATGACTTCGGGAAGTTCGGGTCGGCCTTCACTTCCAGAATCTGCTTGGTGTGCCGCTCGCTGTGCGCGCTGATCAGCAGGATCCACTCATAGCCGTCGAGTTTCTTGCCCATCGGACTGTCCTTGGCATGATCGCGCAAGCCGTCGGTCTTCTGCAGGTATTCCTCGGTCAGCGCGCGCGATTCCAGGAAGTGCTTCAGCGATCCATCCGGCGAGCCGAAGCGGTTGCTGGGCTTGAGCTCTTCGGGCGCTTGCCGCTTGTTGCTGCGGTCGGAGACCATTTTCACGACCATCTCATCGATGGCAACCACGTCCTCTCCCGCAGGTCGAGGGGGCGCAGTCATGGCCTTTTCTACCACCATAGCGCGCAGGTATTCCTCGGCGGCAGCGATGTGCTCGGTAACCTGGGCGATCGACCAGCGGTCCGGAGCGGCCTTGAAGTTCCACTGCGCGGGCGAAAGGTCCTTGGTCGCGTCGATCACCCCCTGCCGGGTCATCTCCAGATGCTTGAGAGCCTTGTCGCGATCGGCCTGGGTGAGTGTTTGTGCATGTACCAGCGCGCCCATACAAGCGACGGCAAGCATGAGGACGAGGCTGCGCTTCACAAGATTCTGCATTCGATTTCTCCTGACTGAATTTGCCTGGGCCGGCGTGGCGACGGCCACGTTTGTAGGGATTGCCTCGGTGCGTACGGCTTTCTTGTATGACGCTCCAACACCTTGGGATTCCGACATCGTACACGAACAGGCGCCGGTCGTGCGCCTGGCAGCAGGGCGCCTGGCAACCCCCGGACCCCAGTCCGACAAATACAATCCTTGAGCGTCTAATCGTGGGTCGTGTCCCCACTCAGCAGCCGAAGCATGTGCGGGATCAGGTCGATCACGGCCTCAAGCGATTCGAGCGCTCCTGACGGCTTGCCGGGCAGATTCAGGATGACCGACTCCCCCCGAACTCCGCACACAGCACGGCTCAGGGCAGCGAACTTCGTGCTCTTCAGGCCTTCGGCCCGCATCCGCTCGGAAACGCCTTCGACCAGCCGGTCGCAGACGGCGCGTGTGGCCTCCGGAGTAACGTCTCGCTGGGCGATGCCAGTGCCGCCGGTTGTAACTACCAATCGAGCCTGGGAACACAAGCGGGTGAGAGTATCGCGAATCGTCGCCTGGTCGTCGGGAACGATCTCGCGGGCCACGATCTTGAAGTTTCTTTTCTCGAGCGCCACGGCTACCGCGGGGCCCCCGAGGTCGGCACGCTTGCCACAGGAAGAGGAGTCGCTGACCGTCACCACGGCGGCGCTCAGCTCAGGTGTCGAGGAGGACATCTTCTTCCTCGGCCTTCTCTCCGGAGTCGCGGTTGGATTCGTCGAGCAGGCGCAGGCCCTCCATCAGCAGGCCCTGAGTGTTGAGTTGCGTGCTGGTTTCGGTGGTCTTGCCCTCGAAGTCGAGCTGGAAGTTGCCACCGGTCCAGCGCAGGACCTTGAACACAGCTTCATCACCCTTCGAAGATCCGTAGAGCGCGTGCACGACCTGACCTTCGGTGAAGTATACGTCGCACTTCTCATCGTCGTTGGTCAGGGTAAGCAGGCAGCTCTTCCGGCCCATTTCAAGCGACTGCATCAGATCGATCACGTTCATCTGCGAGAGGCTGCCGCGCAGCACGCCATCGGAAGGCACGGCCCTGGTCATCTTTTCCAGAGCGATCTTGTCGATCACACGTTTGATGCGCCGGGTGGCTTCCTTCAGGAAGAAGGGCTTTTCGACGAAATCGTCGACCGGATCCTGCTGCGAAAGGCGTTCGCTGATGTCGGTCTTGCTGGCCAGGATGATGGCGGAAAAATTCGCGGTGGCGGGCCGGCTGCGGAGTTTTTCGATGAGCTGGCGACCGTCCATGCCGGGCATGCGGTAGTCGGTGACGAGAAGATCCGGCGGATCGTCGACCGCCTTAAGCAGAGCGTCGGCCGCGTCCCCGGCAGTACTAACCTGCCCCAGCGTCGCCAGTGACTGCTTCAGCATCCCCAGGACCATGGGATTGTCGTCCACCAGCAGCACTTTGACGTTGCTCGACATGCTTGCTTACGACTTCCTGTGCGGGCGGGCGTAATCGCCGCTTTTCCCGCCCGACTTGCGCTCCAGAACAATCTCGCGGATTTCGATGCCCTTGTCGAGCGCCTTGCACATGTCGTAGACGGTCAGGGCAGCGACGCTGGCCGCGACCAGCGCTTCCATCTCCACCCCGGTCGAAGCCGTGGTGGTAACTTTTGAGGTAACAGCGACGCCATTCTCGCACAGCCGCATATCGACAGCAACGTGCGCCAGGGGCAGCGGATGGCACATGGGAATCAGGTTCGACGTCTGTTTCGCTGCCATGATCCCCGCCAGCCGGGCCACTTCCAGCGGATCGCCCTTGGGATTGTTCGGCAGAGCTTTCAGGACGGCAGGTTTCATCACGACGAACGCGCTAGCCTCGGCCTCGCGCCGGGTCACGGACTTGGCGCTGACGTCGACCATCCGCGCCTTGCCGGAGCGGTCGTAATGAGAGAGCTTCTTGGGCATCGGGAAGAATATCTTACAGGGCAGACGCGCTTGAGGTCGCAAGGGCGGGAAGGTTTCAGGGTTGCAAGGCATCCAGCGGTGGAGCTGCAAAGCCGAGGAGCGCTCGCAGTGCTTGGTTCCAGCCCACGCCGCCGTACCCTTGAAACCTTCGAAACCTTGAAACTCTTGCACGCTCGAAGCTCATCTCTCCATCACTGCTACCCACTCTCCCGTCGCGATCTTCTCTCGATCCGGAGGGATCACGATGTAGCAGTTGGCCCGCGCAGTCGAAGCCACATCGCCGGACCCGTGCCAACGAGCAAGTTCCACTTCCGAGTTCTCAAATTCTCCCGACAGATATCCCGGAAGAAACCGTGTCAGGCCGGTTTTGGTCCGGATGTCGGATTTCAGACGTGCGTGCAGAAAAATGAGCTTGCGCGGGGCCATTCCCGCCAGCGCTTCCAGCAATGGCCTGGCGAACAGCTCAAAGGTCACCATGGTCGAGACCGGATTGCCGGGTAACCCGAAGAAGTACTTTTCCTGCGCGCGTCCGAACACGATCGGCCGTCCCGGCTGAATCTGCGCGCCGGTAAAGAAAAATTCGGCGCCCAACCCGGCGAGTTCCTGCTCCACCAGGTCGTACTTGCCCATCGACACGCCACCCGTCATCAGCAGCAGGTCGCTTTTGAGGCCCGCTTGAATCAGCCTGCTAAGCCTCTGCGCGTCGTCCCGGGCGATCCCAAGAATGTGCGGTTGTCCTCCGGAGACCTCGACCTGCGCTGCCACCGAATAGCTGTTGGAGTTCCGGATCTGGTTCGGCCCGGGGATCGCGTCCACCTCGACCACCTCGTCCCCCGTGGCCAGAATGGCGACCGTCGGCCGCCGGAAGACCGGGATCGATGCCCGGCCAACCGAGGCGGCCACAGCAATCGCTCCGTAGTCGATGCGCGTACCCGGATCCAGCAGCACCTGCCCGGTCCGTGCTTCCGAGCCGACGGGCACGATATTGTCGCCGCTCGCAATCCCCCGCTCGACCCTAACCCGGTGGTCCTCGGCCGACGTGTACTCGACCATGACGACCGCATCCGCCCCCGGGGGGGCCGGAGCGCCGGTCATGATCGCAACCGCTTGTCCCCTCCCGACGCTGCCGGGAAGAGCCTCCGGGGGTGCGCCTGCCCGGATCTCGCCAATGACCTCAAGGGTTGCAGGAAGTTGTGCGAGGTCGGCTGCGCGGACCGCGTATCCGTCGCGCATCGCGCGCGGGAAGGGCGGGAAATCCCGGTCCGCGGCGATCGGCGCCGCCAGCACACGCCCCAGACTGGCCCGGAGATCAACGTTCTCAGCTTCGCCCGGCCGCACCCCTCCCGCGTGCTGCTCCACTGTGTGGCGAGCATCTTCAAAGCTCAGAACGGCCGGGGATGGCGGCGGTGCAGCCATATCGTCAATGATACGGGCAAGAGGCCGGGAAATTAAACTGTCGCGGCGGATTTCATCCGGCACACCGGTCGGCGGGCGCGCCGCGAAAATTGACCACCCTGACGCGCCTGACCATGGCGGATCGCGTCAGCCCCGCAAGGGCAAGGAGCACGCTCTATGTACGGACTAATTTCTAAGGTGACCACTGTAGCTGGCAAGCGTGCAGAGTTGATCACGATCCTGCAGGAGAGTGCCGACAACAAGCCGGGGTGTTTGAACTACGTGGTGGCCAATGACTCCGTGGATGAGAACGTCATTTGGGTGACCGAGGTGTGGGACAGCGGGAACAGCCACGACGCGTCCCTGTCATTGCCGTCGGTCAGCAACGCGATCGCCCGAGCCAAAGCGGTGGTTGCGGGTTTCGACAAGGTGGCAGTAACAAGTCCGGTCTGGGGAGTGGGCCTCTAACCCACCAGAGCGGGCTGATCTGTGGCCAAAGTATGTGTCGCCACAGGCTGAAAGCCGCTTACTTCGCCAGTTCCTGCCCGAGAACCGAAGCGTTGCTCGAGAACGACACGCCCGTTTCCAGATCAATCATGCCCGAGCGTACGAGCTTGGCGATTTCGCCGTCGAAATACTGCATGCCGTCGGCCTCTCCGCTCTTGATGGCGTCCAGCAGCGTCTTGCCGTCGTGCTCGCCCTTCTCGACGAACTCACGGGTGCGCGCATTCGATTTCAGGATCTCAAACACCGGCAGCCGCCCGCTGCCATCGGCGTTTGGAATCAGGCGCTGCGAAATGATGAAGCGGAAAGACTTCGCAAACCGCTCGCGGATCGCTTTCTGCTCTTCCGGCGCATACGTGCCGACGATGCGGTCCACCGTCTTCGAGGTATCGATGGTATTCAGTGTCGAGAAAACGATCAGCCCCATGTCGGCCGCTTCCAGCACCATCTCCATGGTCTCGCGATCGCGCATCTCCCCCACGAAAATCACCTTGGGAGCCTGGCGCAGTGCTGCGCGCAGAGCCAACGCGAAGTTCGGCGTGTCGCTGTGCAACTCACGCTGGTGGATCGTCGACCGCTTGTGGTTGTGCAGAAATTCGATGGGGTCTTCGATGGTGATGATGTGGTACTCGCGCTCCCGATTGATGCGGTCGAGCAGCGCGGCCAGCGTGGAACTCTTGCCTGAGGCGGTCGGCCCGGTCACCAGCACGATACCGTTGCGCAGATTGGCGACGTCGCCCAGATGCGCGGGCAGGTGTAGCGAATCGAATTCGGGAATCGAGGTTGGGATCACGCGCATCACCACCGCGCAGCTGCCCCGCTGGATGAAGGCATTGACCCGAAAACGCGCCAGCCCGGGAAGCCCGTAGGAAATGTCGCAGGACCCCTGTTCGCGCAGCGTATTGATCGCCTGCTTGTTGTTGCCAATCAGATCGGCGGCAATGCGGCGCGTGTCGTCAGGCGAAAGCGTCGACATTCCCTCGACTTGTACAGGGACAAGGTGTCCGTACACCTCGACCTGGGGGGCGCGTCCGGGAGAAAAGATCAGGTCGCTGACCTTCTCCGATGCGCGCAACATCGCGCTCAGAAGCGCCTGGGTCGGTACCGCTCCAGGTCCGTGGACTCCTTCCAAGGCAACAGAAATCGGGGCAATGCCCGGGGATGCCATTCCATTTCCTCACACGTGCAGAAATTCCTGGCCACAGAAGGAGAACAACCACCAACAGTCGGGGGGAAAACTACCCCTAACTGTAGCGCGGAGGGCGGTTTCCGCGAAGGACGGAAGGTATGTGCCCCTTAGTAACCTCGGAGGGGTTACCACGTCCCGCCTGGGACTCGGGGACGTAACAAATCAAGGAAAAGGCGGCCCGAAGGCCGCCCGATTTCTAGCAACGAGTTTCTTTTGATGCGGGGACTTCTCGTTCCAGCCCCTACTTCTTGGTGGCGGTCTTCTGCTTCTTGAAGCCGGTCTCCACCGACGCCCCGATGCTCGCCAGCATGTCCTTGGCCGGTTGCGCGTACGGTCCGGTCGGCGCCAGTTCCAGGTACTTGTTGAACGCCTCGGACGTGCCGTCGGGAGCCACCATCTTGTCGCCCTTCAGGGTAGCTTTGCCGATCATATTCACGCCCTTCCAGTAATAGGCGTCCGCCTTTGTCGGATCGGCTGCGATCACCTTGTCGAAGGCGGTGATCGCATCGTCGACCTTGCCGGCATTGGTCAGGACCGCGCCGATGTTGAAATTGTATTGCCCGGCACGGGTCGGATCGAGCTGGGCTGCCTTGTTGTAGCTCGCCACGGCGTCGTCAATCTTGCCCGACTTGGCGTAAACCTCGGCCAGGTTGTTGTAGTAGGCGGCCAGTTTGGAGTTCGCCTCCGCGTCCTTGGGATCCGGGTTAGCCGTCTTGAGTTCGATCGCCTTCTGGTAGTTCGCGGCCGCCGCCGCGTAACGCTTCTGCTTTTCCGCCGGGTCGGTCTGCTTGGGCGCCGACAAGCGGTCGTAGTCCGCTAGCTTGAAGAACAGCAGGTCACGGGTCGGATCGAGCTGGGTCGCCTCCGTCAACGTACCGATGGCCGTGTCGAAATCGCCGGCATCGGCAGCCGTCTTGGCAGCATTCAGCTTGTCGTTCAGCGTTTTGACCGTCGATTGCTCTTTCTGGTTCTTCTCCTTGGTCTCCTGCATGGCCTTGATCTGTTCGGGAGTCATCCCCTGGCCCTGGGCCGCCGCGGTCTGCTCCTTCTTCAGGTCGAAGTCCTGGGTCAGTTCGTCCAAACCGACTTGCACGCCGCCGTAATGAAACAGCTCCTTGCCATCGGGTGCAAACAGCGTCGCCTTGTACTTGCCGGGTGAAATGCCCAGCGAAAAATACTCGCCCTTTTTGTTCAACTTCAGGGTGTATTTGCGTCCCGTGTCGAGGCTGAGCCACTCCACCGTGCCCTCGGTGATCGGCTTGCCCTCCGAGTCCCGGCACACGCCCTTTACCGAACCCGTCGCCTGCGCGAAGACCGGCGGCACACACAGTCCCAGCCACAGCGCGACCAGCACTGCCCATGCGAAACGTTGCTTCATTGTTAGCCTCCCGGCTGATTCCATTTAAGATTGCAGATCTCAAATTGCGGATTTCGCGCGCGCTTTTGCGCGCACCACTCTATCCGAAATTCGCCATCCTGGATCTGAATTCGGCGCTCCTAAATCCTTACTGTGCGGACGAAGCGGGCGCTGCCGTCGTTTGCACGTACGGGATCGGGTCTCGCGTTCCCGCCTGATCGAACGCGCGCAGCCGCAGCACGCAACTGTCGCACACCCCGCAGGCTCGATCCTCGCGGCCGTAGCATGACCACGTTAAATCCAAGGGCGCGCCCAATTCAAGGCCGAGCCTCACAATCTCATGTTTGCGCAGCGCGATCAGCGGCGTCACAATCTCGATCTTGCCTTCTTTCGTTCCCGCCCGGATGACCCGGTTGAATGCCTCGTAATACGCCGGACGGCAATCCGGATATCCGGAACTGTCCTGCTCGACCGCGCCGATGTAGATCTTCTCCGCCCCCAGCACCTCGGCCCAACTGACTGCAACCGAGAGAAAATGCGCATTGCGGAAGGGCACGTAGGTGACCGGAACACTCTGTCCGATGGTGTGCGACTCGGGCACGGCGATATTCGGATCGGTGAGCGCCGATCCTCCAATGGCGCGCAATGCTTCATTGCGCACCACCAGCCGGTCCCGAATTCCCACCCAATCACAGACCGCCAGGAACGACTGCAACTCGCGTTCTTCGGTTCTCTGCCCGTAACGGATGTGCACCGCCGCCGCATCAAAATCGCGCGCCGCCAAAGCCGCACATACACAGGAATCCATCCCGCCGCTCAACAAGACGACTGCCCTGGATTTGCGCTCCATCACAGATTTAGATGCCATTTCCGACCGTTCCGCCATTGCTTATGTCGCGGCCGAGACGGGGTTTTGCCCCCTACCAGGCGCGGCGAACCGCGTTTGAAGCAGAGCCGTCAGACCCGCCTGCCTGGGTTCTCAATCCGAAGTCTGAACCCTGCAATCGAAAATGCCTCAGACACCCTTCACGGCCGGATCCCAAATAAACTTATGGATCTGCAGGCTTAGCCGCGCCGGAACATCGTCGGCGAGTATCCACTCGGCCAGTTGCTGGGGCTCAAGCAGGCAGTGCGATGCGTCCCGTGCTCCGGTAGCGTCTTTCCGGAAAGCCGGAGAAAACAATACGGCATTGACCCGCTCGGCCAGATGGTGCCGTGCTTCAAAGTCCCGCGCAAATTCATAGTCCGCGCGGTCGCTGATCACGAACTTCACTTCGTCATGCGGCGCGAGCGCATCCAGGTTCTCCAGGTCAAACGTGTCGGGCTCGCCCGAGTGCGGACACTTCACATCCACGATCTTGATCACGCCCTTGGGCACCCGTGCCAGCGGACGCTCGCCGCTGGTCTCGATCAGCACCCGGCAGCCCGCGTGCAGCAATTGCTCCATGAATGGCACCAGTTCGCGCTCCTGCAGCATGGGCTCTCCGCCGGTGATTTCGACCAGTCCGCCCTGCGGACTCAGTCTGCGCACTTCCGCGAGCACTTCTTCGGAAGACTTCCGCTGCCCGCCCGTGAACGTGTATTCGCTGTCGCACCACGAGCAGCGCAGGTTGCATCCTGTCAGGCGCACGAAGACACAGGGCAGGCCAGCGTAGGTGGACTCTCCTTGAAGCGATTTGTAGATCTCGGTTATCTGCACAGGGTGAACTCGAACGAAACATTGAGTCAATGATTCAATGATGCAATTCGGCAATGCCCCGGTCTACTCCGAATACTTCGCAGTCGTGGTGTCGGTCTCAAAAATCGTGACATCCCGCACGAACACGCGGCCCTCGGTGACGCTCTTCAGGCGGCCATTCGTTTCCTCGAAGAAATACCTGGCCAGATTCTCGGCGGAAGGGTTCAACTCGGTAAACGGGGCGACGTCGTTGATCATCTGGTGATCGAGCCGGTCGATCACCTGCTTCATCACTTCGCGCAGATCCTTGAAGTCGAGCAGCAATCCGGCCTTGTCGAGTTCCTCACCGGCCAGCGTCACCCGGACCTTGTAATTATGACCGTGGGGGTTTTCGCACTTACCCTTGTAATTGCGCAGGTAATGACCTGCCGCGAACGTATCTTCGACCGTTACTTCGTACATGGATCCCCCGGCGGCCCGCATGGACACAGCGGTTCCGCGCCTTCAGGCTCAACCCTACATTTTACGCGAGGTGGTGATTTTACGCCGGGCAGCCCGACCCACGCGGATCTTGCTGTGCTCGAAAGACCGACGGGTAGTGACCCCTAGTCAGCCACCCCCCCGCCTAGGTTACTCTCAGTCGATCCGCGGACCGGCCCCGGGGCCGGGCGCCCCAAAGAACTCCTCGACTTCCCGCATGTCCGTCGTCCGCCGGTAGTTCGGCAGGCTCTCCACGAACACCCGCCCATAGGCTTTCTTCAGGATGCGGTTATCAAGCAATGTGAGCAGTCCCCGGTCGTGCAGCGAGCGGATCAGGCGTCCGAAACCCTGTTTCAGCGTGATGACCGCAGCCGGCACCTGGTACTGGAAGAACGCATTGCCGCCCTCGGCATCGATCGATTTCACCCGCGCCGCCACCACCGGGTCGCTCGGCACCGCGAAGGGCAGCCGGTCGATGATCACGCAGCTCAGTTGCTCACCCTGCACGTCCACGCCTTGCCAGAATGACGATGTCGCGAACAGCACGGCGTGGGGCGTCAGCCGGAACTCCTCGAGCAGTGCGCTTTTGGGCGCGTCGCCCTGCAACAGCATGGGGAACTCCAGTTCTCCCAGCAGTCGCTGGTAGACCTCGTTCATCTGCGCGTAGCTGGTGAACAGCACGAAGGCCCGCCCGCGAGTGATCTCGAGCAACCGCCGGATGCGGTCCGCCGCCCTCGCCGCAAACTGGGGCGTGCGCGGATCGGGCAGGTCAGGCGGGACATAGAACATCGCCTGGTTCGGGTAGTCGTAATGGGAGGGCAGCACCACCTCGCGCACATGCCCGAGGCCCAGCCTCCGCTTCATGTACTCAAAGCCTCCGCCCACGGCCAGCGTCGCAGAGGTGAGCACCGCCGTCTCCATTTGCTCGAACAGCGTGGCTTTCAGGATGGGCGCCACATCGATCGGCGTAGCCTGCAACCAGACATTTTTCCGCCCCCCTCCGACACTGCGGGATCCATCCGAGGCCTCTTTCGCCTGCTCGGTGTCTCGGTGCCTCTGTGGTGAAAAACCCCTTCCCCGCCGCTCGATCCAGAAAACGGTATTGGTATCCTCTGACTCCATCAGGAAACCGAGTTGCACCTGCAGTTCCTGCGCGCGTCGCGAGAACGTAAAGACTTCTTCTGACTTGCTCGGTAGGTTGTGCAACTCCGAGCCCAGCCGCTGGAGCGACTGGTTGAGCGCGATGAACTCGTCGCCGTTTTCCTCCATGAACTCGCGCCGGTTCTCGAACGCAAACCGTCCTTCGCCCGGCGGCAGCACCGAGAAAAACAATTGCGCACGGTCACGCAGGCTCTTCAGTGCACCCCTGACCGACGCCGAAAGCAGCTGGTTGCGCGTCAGCGAGGCCTCCACGTCGCGGACCAGCTCGTCCACTCGCTGGTTGCTCACCGAGACCCCGAAGTAGCTGCCCGCTACACTTTCCAGTTCGTGCGCTTCGTCGAAAATCACCGCGCCCGCTTCCGGCAAGACGCCCGCATCCGGCGCATACTCGGAAGCCTGCTTGATGGCGAGATCCGCAAAGAACAGGTGATGATTGACGATGATGATGTCGCTCACCATCGCCCGCCGGCGCATTTCAGTGATGAAGCAAGTCTCAAACGCGCTGCACTTCTGGCCAAGGCATGTGTCGGAGCGCGCGTCCAGCTTGTGCCAGAGCGCGCTCGCCTCCGGCAGCGACGCTAGTTCGCTGCGGTCGCCGGTGTGCGTCGTCTTTTCCCAGGCCGCGATCGCGCGGTAGTGCTCGATCTCCTCCAGCCCCGAAAGCACCGGCTGGTCCGTCAGGTCGTAGAGCTTCTTCTTGCAGAGATAGTTGCTTCGCCCCTTCATGTAGCAGACGTTCAGCTTGCCCTCGCCGTTGGGGAAAAGCGTCTGCTCCAGAAACGGAATGTCTTTGTAGAAGAGCTGCTCCTGCAGGTTCTTGGTTCCGGTCGAGATGATCACGCGCTTGCGCGACCGGATCACCGGCATCAGATATGCCAGCGTCTTGCCCGTGCCCGTGCCCGCCTCGACGATCAGGTGCCGCTTCTGCTCCAGAGCCTGCTCGACTGCCAGGGCCATCTGCAGCTGTCCGCGTCGAAATTCGTACGCCGGATGGGTCTTCGAAAGCACGCCTCCGGGCCCGAAGAAATTGTAGAGAGAAACGTCCGGTTTCCACGCGCTGGAGCTACCGGAAGACGCGGGCTGAGAGGTGGAGGGCACGGAGTCTCTATAATAGCTGCAAGGCCCACGTAGGCACAGACGCTCTCCTCATGTGCGGCCGTGGCGGTTTCTGCCGCGGCTGGATTTGCGACCCTGACCAGCCTTGCGACCGAGAGCTTGAGAGCGGCACGGCTCAGGCGGGGACGGCCGCCCTCGGCCGACCAGCCAGCCCGAAGGGCTGGAGAGATTTGCAGGAAGCCGAAAGACCGGATTTGTCGAGGCTAAAAACACAATACGCGCGAGCCACCGGACTCCATGCAGCCAGCTCAGGGCAGGCCCTCGCTGATCGCCAGACGCAGCCACCCCTGCTCGCCATCGTCGGCCGCCCCAACGTCGGCAAGTCCACGCTCTTCAACCGCCTGGTGGGCTCCCGCCGCGCCATCGTCGGCGACGAGCCCGGCATCACCCGCGACCGCCTCTACGGAGACAGTGAGTGGCGCGGCCGCGCCTTCCGCGTCGTCGACACCGGCGGCATCATCCCCGAAGACAAGGACTTCATCCCCTCGGAAATCTTCCGCCAGGCCCGCGTAGCGCTTGACCAGTCCGCGGCCATCGTCATGGTCGTCGACGGCCGCACCGAACTCGCCGCCCCCGACCTCGAACTCGTACGCCTGCTGATGAAGACCGGCAAGCCCTTGTTCCTGGCCGTCAACAAGATCGACAGCGACAAGCAGGAGTCGCTCACAGCAGACTTCCATCGTCTGCGCGTGAAGAAAGTCTTCCCGCTCTCCGCCGAGCACGGCCACGGCATCGATGACCTGCTCGATGCGTTTCTCGAAATCCTGCCGCCTCAGGAAAAAAGGGAAGAAGAAGACTTCCTCGCAGAAGACCCCGACGTCACCGGGGAACAAGCTCAACCCAACGAGACGGTCGAAGGCATCGATGAAGACGCCGTCGCTGACTCGGCCGAGGACGAGCCAACGACCACCGACCAACGACCAACGACCGCAATAAAAATTGCCATCATCGGCCATCCCAACGTAGGCAAGTCGACGCTGCTGAATCAGCTCACCGGCACCGCGCGCGCCATCGTTTCGCCCATCCCCGGCACCACCCGCGACGCAGTCGACGAAATCGTCGAACGCAACGGCAGGCAATTCCGTTTCATCGACACCGCCGGCATCCGCCGCAAGGGCAAGACCCACCTGATGGCCGAGAAGCTCTCCGTCGTCATGTCGCGCAAGCATCTCGAGGACGCCGACATCGCCTTGCTGGTCATCGACGCCACCGAAGGTGTCAGCTCCCTCGACGCCACCATCGCCGGCTACGCGCACGAGAGCGGCCGCTCCCTCATCATCCTTGTCAATAAGTGGGACCTGATCACGACCGGCCAGAAGCGCGCCATCAGCCAGGCCCGCGCCGCCCGCATCCACGACTCCAAACGGCCCCAGGACCAGAAGCTCTACATCGAACGCCTGCGCAACTCGCTCAAGTTCCTGAACTACGCGCCCGTGCTGTTTATCTCCGCCTCGACCGGCAAGAACGTCGACCAGATCTTTTCCCTGATCGAGGAAGTCGCCGCGGAACGCCGCAAACGCATCGGCACCGGCGAAATGAACCGCTTCCTCAAGACGGTCGACTTCGAACGCGCTTCGGTCCCCGTCAGCCAGCGGGTGCGCATCCTCTACATGACGCAATCCAACGTGGCGCCTCCCACCTTCATCCTGTTCACCGACCGCGCCGTGAAACTGCACTTCTCCTACCAGCGCTTCCTGGAAAACCAGATCCGCCACGCCTTCGGCTTCGTAGGCACGCCCATCTGGATCAAGAACCGGGCCAGGGGCTCGGAATAAAACCCTTTGCAAGATGGTCGGGTGCTGTGCTTATTCTTTGGTATCGGCTCGCTCACATCCTCGGGATCTGCCCAAAAGGCTGACCTTCGGCGTCGCGATCGGGTGCTCAACGCCATATTCCATGAGACGGCGAAAGTGACGCCGCCGCGAGCGCGCGCTGTCTCCCCGGTTTCACCCGGCCCTGTCTGCATGGATCGCTTGTTTGTGGCGCGACCTGGAGGAGGCGCTGAATCCGAAGCAATCTCACGGGGGGTCGCGGTCCGACCCGCCCGGACCAATTTCGCCGCCCAAGCTGTGCTGCGCCGCTGATTCCCGGACGACCGTTATGGCGGACGAATGCGGATGCAGCCCTCACCGCTTCGCGATCTCCCGCGGCATCAGCCCCACCCGACTCACCCCTGCCGCCCGCGCCGTATCGATCGCGTCCGCCACATACTCAAAATCAACCTCATCGTCACCCTGCACGAAGGCGACCTTCTCCGCCCGTTGCTTGAAGATGTTCGCCAGCTGCGGCTTCAATTCCGCCCAGCTCACGGGTTGTTCGTTGATCTTCAACTCCGGCGGCTCGCCGCTCTTGGTCTCGCCCAGCTGGATCACGATGGTCCGCACTGGCTCCGGCGCACCATCGGTCTTTGCCGGCTGCGGAATCTGCGCGTCCAGCCCTTTATGTTCCTCCTTTGTTTCCGTCACGATCACCATAAAGATGATGATCAGCACCAGCAGCACATCAATCAGCGGAGTCACATTCATCTGCGGTGCAGACGCACCACCGCCTGCCATCGACATTGCCATGATTTTCTCCCCGGCGGCACGCTGCGTGTCTGAGGGATTGGACACCCGTTTCCCGCGCGGAGTTCCCAGCCGCGAACGGAGTGTTTCCTCTGTCTCAGTGGTTCAGAAATCCAGCCTCCACATTCCGCCGATTCATCTCTTAAGAATCGCAACCGAGCTCGGTCTGCCCGGACGCGGGGTAGTGGGACGCTCCTGGCAAAGAAGCAATTCTGCATGCGCAAGCGGCGCTTTCTCGCATCCCTGCTTTGGCTTTTACTGGCGGCCACCATCGCCGCACGCGCGCAGGACAACTAGCAAATCCAGGTCTACGACTCCGAACTTGTCCCCGCCAACTCCGCCATGGTCGAGATCCACTCCAACTTCACAGTGCCCCGGAGCAAAACCGTCGTCGACGGTGTCCAACCCACCAACCAAGCCATGCACGAGACCCTGGAAATCACGCAGGGCTTCAACGACTGGTTTGAGAACCGGTCTCTACGTCTTCGACATGATCCAACCCAACGGCGAAATGGGAGTTCAATTTTGGCGTCGGCTGGGGTCTGACCCCCGGGGTGGCTCCAGATGCCGCACACCCGAAAAGTCCCGCCCGCAACGACAGCGGCTAACCGACCGGGGAAACCGTTGGCGATAACGGCGGAACCGGAGGGATCGGCGCCGCCGGCGGCGGCGGATGCAGCAGCGCGTGCAGCGCCGGATAGCGTTCCGCGAAAAAGTACAGGGCGTACGCCGGAAAGAACACCGTCTCGGGGACACAGACCAGCGCGATGACATACAACAATCCAGCCAGCACCAGCGTCCCCGCCACAATGGCTGCTGTGATCGTGAAGGCGTTCCAACCCAGACCGGCCCCCTTGGCAAGAATCACCACGATCGCTCCCACAATTGCCACCGGCACCATCACCACCACCGCGGCGATCAAGCCGAGGATGTTGAACACGACGGCTGCTCCGATCGCCAGCACCATCTTCATCCCGATATAGCCGGCATAGGCCAGCTTCTCCGCACTCATCATTCTGAACAGGCGCCCCCAGCTCTCCATCACACCCAGGTTCTCGACCGCCATCAGCGGAATCACAAAATCCTTGGCCAGCACCACGACCAGCAGCATGGCCAGACCAAAGGCCACGAACACGGCAATCATGGGCAGAAACGCCAGAAGCAGCGCCGGCCCAGGCTCTTGGTTCTTCCACATGGTGGCAAGCACCGGCAGGAGGAGCGGAAGAAACAGCACCGCCGCCACCCCCAGGGCCACCCCCGACAAGGCAAGCTGCCAACCGAAAAAGCGCAGCCCTTGCCGTTGCCAGCGGTTCCAGCCTGCTTCCAATTCGCAATGCCTGCGCAGCACCGCTTCGAACAAAACGAAGCGGCTGATGCTGGCGACGTAAACCCATACCAGTCCGAGGATGAGAAAACCCAGCAGAGCGACCACGATGACCGTGGCCAGAACGGCTGGATCCAGTCCCAGGCGCCCGAGCGCGTCGTGCGAGCCCGCAAAATTCTGTGGGTGGGTTGGAAACCTGGAGGGCAGGTTGCTCATGCTCTGAAAGCTATTGCAGCCGCCCCCGGAACTCATCTCCCCGGTGGCCAAAGCAAGCACCGCCAGGCGGGCCCACTGCCCGAAGCGGAACGGTTTCGTCAGCTGTGCCTGGGTGTGTTCAAACGCGGCGCCGATGACATCCACGGCGGATTTTGACAAAGCCTGCCTCGGTGCGGATTTTCGCGTCTTCCTGAGCCTGCACGTTACTGCCAAGGGGAAAAACGGTCAACCGAAATTCGTTTCACGGCAGAGACACGGATTGACATCCTCCCCTTCATGAACGGAGGGGATTCCTACCGGCTGTACACTCGCGCATACGATGCCCTCGGTGGGTTCCTGACACGACGCACTTGCAGCATGCGAAGATGACGAACAGGGTCGAAAGTCAGTTCTCCATCACCGCGCAACCTATTGAAAAAAAGCCCTGAGCGACTTTCATGAGCTTTCGCGGGCCGTAGGCCCTAACAGGACAGGCTAACGAGGCGAGTCCC
>WNFP01000183.1_pt1 | contig 46683 bp, 35 predicted proteins | sample 5400201 | NCBI WGS metagenome assembly WNFP01 (sample SAMN13153355, study PRJNA577476) | soil metagenome | isolation source: 115 cm saprolite under Madrone tree | place: USA:California | collected 2016-06-14 | reverse complement strand
GAATATGTATACGTAGGCCCAACGCTTAAGGTGGGATAGAGTTGAGCACGAGCCTGGGCGACAAGCGTGCGGGCTGCCATGAAGTTTTCAAAGGATTGTTTGATGTTTTGGTTGTTGATGTCGAGCTGGTCCTCGAGCGCGTTTAATTCCGGATCGTTGTAGATCTCCCACCATTTGCCATGGAGCATCGCATCTTGCGGTTGAGCAACTTTCCAATCAGCCGGATTTTGAGAATCTGCTGGCAGCTCCTTGTAGGCGATTGCAGGAGGTTGAAGCGTTGCAGACGGCGGATGATATTTTGGTCCTACCGTGCAACCGGATAGAGCAAGTAAGCAGATTGCTGGAATCAGCAAATATTTCAAGCGAGAGCTATGTATGCATTTTCCCATATAGGTTATCCCGCGCCAGAGGGAATGGTCCCTTCCCCTGGATGAAAAGTGTCCCGCTCTTTTCCGAGAAAGCGCAGACGCAAACGATCGAGTGTTAAATAAACGACTGGTGTTGTGTAGAGGGTAAGAAGCTGGCTGACGATGAGGCCGCCGACAATCGTAATGCCCAGAGGGCGGCGAAGTTCTGATCCAGTACCGGTGCCAAAGGCAAGTGGCAGAGCACCAAAAAGCGCCGCCATCGTAGTCATAAGGATTGGCCGAAAACGGAGCATGCACGCTTCAACGATGGCGTCCTGCGTGGTCTTACCACCCTCGCGCTCAGCCTGCAGCGCGAAATCAATCATCATAATGGCGTTTTTCTTGACGATGCCAATCAGCAGCACGATACCGATGATGGAGATGACGTTCAGATCTTCTTTAAAGAGTATCAACGCCAACATCGCTCCAACGCTCGCAGATGGAAGCGTCGAAATAATGGTGAGCGGGTGCATGAGACTTTCGTACAAGACGCCAAGAACGATGTACACGGCCAACAATGCAGTGAGAACCAGGATGGGCTCTGTGCTGAGCGATTGTTGATAAGCTTGCAATGTACCGGCGAAAAAGCCACGCAGCGTCGAAGGAACGCCCATTCTCTGCTTCAGTTGATCGATGGCGACGGTTGCATCGCTGAGCGAGTAGCCCGACGCAAGATTGAAGGAGACGGTGACAGAAGGGAATAAGCCAGTGTGATTTAGGGTGAGCGGAGTGGTGTTGGCCTGGTATGTGGAAATTGCTGCAAGCGGTGAGTTGCCGCTCGCTGTAGGGCTACTGCTTCCTTTCGGATGAAAATAGATATTTTTGAGGCCTTCAGGGTTCTGTGAGTATTCTGGAGCGACTTCCAAGACGACATAGTATTGGTTCAACTGTGTGTAGATGATCGAGACTTCGGATTGTCCAAAGGCGCTGTAGATGCCTTGATCGAGAGATTGCGCGGTCTGCCCGAGCCTGGCGGCGGTCACGCGGTCATAGTTCAAGCGAATGTCCAAACCACCGTTCTGCTGGTCGGAATTTACGTCTTGCAAAATGGGAATGTGCTTCATCTCGGCGAGTAGTTTTGGTCCCCAAGTGGCGAGATCCGTAACGTTGTCGGACTGGATGGTGTACTGATAGAGAGCTGAGCTGGAACGTCCTCCGATGCGCAGATCTTGCGAAGCCTGCAGAAAAGTTGACGCAACCGGTAAGCGATTGAGTTGCGGGCGGAGCTGGTTGATGATCTGCGGCGCGCCGATTTTGCGTTCATTCAACGGCTTCAGTGAAATAAAGATATTTCCGGAATTGGTGGCACCGCCGCCTCCAGTGAAACCAACAACATTTTGGACGGCAGGATCTTTTTTGATCACTGCTTGGATTTTCTGGATCGAGTCGTTCATCACCTGGAAGGACGCATCCTGTGGTCCTTGCATGCCACCGCCAAGCGTACCGGTGTCCTGCTGAGGAAAGAAGCCTTTAGGAATTTTAATAACAATGGCGACGTTGAGAGCGATGGTCAAAAAAAGGACGGTTAGCGTGAGAAAAGCGTGGTCGAGAACCCAGTGAAGGCTATGGCGGTACCACGACAGGATGCGTTCGAAAAACCTCTCACTGGCCGTGAAGAGCCGCCCGTGTTTCTTCGAGCGTTCATCGCGGAGCAGGTACGCGCACATCATCGGCGTAGTGCTCAGGGAAATGACCATGGAAACGAGGATTGCCGTCGAAAGAGTGATCGCAAACTCGCGGAACAGCCGCCCAACAATCCCGCCCATCAGCAGAAGCGGAATGAAGACCGCGATCAGCGAAATGCTGATGGAGAAGACTGTGAAGCCAATCTCCTGTGCTCCTTTCAGCGCTGCGGCGAACGGTTCCATCTCTGCTTCCAGATGGCGAGTGATGTTTTCCATGACCACGATGGCATCGTCCACCACGAAGCCGGTGGAGATGGTCAATGCCATAAGCGAAAGATTGTCCAGACTGTAGCCGCACAAATACATCACGGCGCATGTGCCGATCAGGGATACTGGAACCGCTACGGCGGGGATAAAGGTTGCGCGGCCATTGCGCAAGAAAATGAAGACCACCACGATCACCAGAATGACGGAAAGGCTGAGCGTTCGTTCGACGTCACTGACCGAGGCGCGGATAGTGGTGGTGCGATCCAGAACGACGGTGGTGTCAATGCCCTGAGGAATCGATGCTTTGATGGACGGAAGTTCTGCGCGAATGCGATCGACAGTCTCAATAATATTGGCGCCAGGCTGGCGGAAAATGATCAGCAAGATGGCGCGTTTGCCGTTCAGATATCCAGCGGCGCGAACATTTTGTACCGAGTCGATGACGTCAGCGACATCCGAGAGATGGATAGCTGAGCCGTTGTTATAACCGACGATGATGGGCTTATAGTCGACAGCGTGCGAAATTTGATCATTCGCAAGAATGTCCGCGCTGGTCACACCATCCGTGATTTGTCCCTTTGCCAGAGCCGAATTCTGCAGGCGCAGCACGGACTGGATATCGGCCATGGTGAGACCGAAGCTGGAAAGTTTGGTCGGATTTACTTCGACGCGAACGGAGGGCAGCGCCCCGCCGCCGGCGTTTACCTGGCCTACACCCTGAATCTGCGAAAGCTTCTGTTGAATAACGGTAGAGGCTTCGTCATATAGTTTGTCCGGCCCGTATTTGTCCGACGTCAAGCCAATGATCATGATGGGAGAATCGGCGGGATTAACCTTGCGGTAAGTGGGATTTGCTGGCAGATTCGCCGGAAGATAGGTGCGGGCCGCATTGATAGCTGCTTCGACGTCACGCGCCGCACCGTCAATGTTCCGGCTTAAGTCAAATTGAATTGTCACCGAACAGGTCCCCAAGCTGCTGGTCGAAGTCATTTCCGTAACGCCCGCGATGTGACCGAACTGACGTTCGAGGGGAGTGGCCACGGACGAGGCCATGATTTCCGCGCTGGCTCCGGGCAAACTGGCATTCACAGAAATAGTCGGAAAATCCACCTGCGGCAAAGGAGAGACCGGAAGCACCTTGAAGGCGATGCCGCCGGCAATCGCGATGCCGATGGTTAGCAGGGTCGTGGCGACGGGCCGATAAATAAACGGAGTAGAGATGTTCATGACTGTTCGGCCGGTTGCGGAGCTGCACCGGACTGCGACGCTTTAGTATTTCTTGAGAATCGGTGCGCCAGATTGTCGAAGAAGATGTAGATCACGGGCGTTGTATAGAGCGTGAGCACCTGGCTCACGAGAAGCCCGCCAACCATGGCGATTCCCAACGGCCGGCGCAATTCGGAACCGATTCCTTGTCCAAACGCCAGCGGGAGACCGCCGAGCAGCGCCGCCATGGTGGTCATCATGATCGGCCTGAAACGCAGCAGGCAGGCTTCGTAGATGGCGTCGGTGGAATTTTTGCCTTGGTGTCGCTCCGCATCGAGCGCGAAGTCCACCATCATGATTCCATTTTTTTTGACGATGCCGATTAAGAGAACCAGGCCAATGATGGCAACGACGCTGAGATCCAATCCAAAGAGGATGAGCGCGAGAAATGCCCCGACGCCCGCAGACGGAAGCGTGGAAAGAATGGTAATCGGATGGATAAAACTCTCGTAAAGCACACCGAGGACGATATACACCGTGACGAGCGCCGCGAGGATCAACAAAGGCATGTTGGAAAGAGAGTTACGGAAGGACGCGGCCGTACCTTGAAAATCGGCTTGGAGGCTGGCAGGAAAATGGAGGTCTTTTTGGACTTTTGAGATAGAGGTGATGGCATCGCCCAGAGCGGCATTGGGAGCGAGGTTGAAGGAAACTGTGATCGCCGGGAACTGCCCTTGATGGTTGATCGAAAGAGATTCTGATTTAGTTTCAAAATGGGAAAACGCGCCGAGGGGCACGGCGCTGCTCATCGCGGAACTGGTCGTTCCAGCAGACGTGGCTCCCTTGCTGGAGGTGATTGCTGCTGCGCTTGATGCTAGGGCATTTAGCGGTGGACTAAGCGTATTTGGCGACGCTGTGTACAGCGCGGAAGTGGTCAGCGCGTTAGAGCCAGCGGAAGTGGAACCGTTCCCTGTAGTACTGGCAGGCGCGCCCTGGGTGCCCGATCCGGCGTTGGACTGAATGTACAATTTGTTTAACTTATTCGGATCCAGTTGGAACTGCGGTTCGCTCTCAAGGATCACGTGATACTGATTGAGCTGTGTGTACATTGTGTTTATCTGGCGTTGGCCGAATGCGTCGTACAGCGTGTTATCAATTGTGGTGGGCGCAATTCCGAGGCGCGATGCGGTCGGACGATCAATCACTAGAGAAACCGCCAGTCCGCCAGGCTGTTGGTCTGTGGCGACGTCCTCCAACTCCGGCAATTCCTTCAAGCGATCGACGAATTTATTGGTCCATTCGCTTAACTCGTTCGGGTCAGGATCTTCCAAGGTGAACTGGTATTGCGTGCGGCTGACGCGATCATCTACCGTGATGTTTTGCACCGGCTGCATGAAAAGCTGGATGCCTTGTACATCGTTCAGTTTTGACTGCAGGCGACGAATGACGTCGGAAGCGTTAAGATTTCGCTGTTCAAGCGGTTTTAAGTTAATGGACATCCTTCCGCTATTGGTGGTGATGTTGGTGCCATCGGCTCCGATAAAAGAGGAAAGGCTTTCAACGGCTGGATCCTGAAGGATGGTGTTTGCGATTTCTTGCTGCTTCTCCGCCATCGCCTGGTGGCCAATGATTGGCGGCGCTTGAGAAATGCCTTGAATAATTCCGGTGTCTTGAACCGGGAAAAATCCTTTTGGGATGACGATGTAGAGGAACACCGTGAACAATAGAGTTCCCAACGCAACGAATAAAGTGACGGTCTGGAAGCGCAGCACAAATTTAAGCGTGCGCCCGTAAAACGCAATCATGCTGTCGAACATGTGTTCTGAAGCTCGGTAGAAGCGGCTCTGCTGTTCTGTTGGATTGTGTTTCAGTATGCGCGAGGCCATCATCGGCGTAAGAGTAAGCGATACAACTGCAGAGACGACGATGGTCACTGCCAGAGTGATGGCGAATTCGCGGAACAGCCGGCCCACAACGTCACCCATGAAGAGCAACGGAATCAGCACCGCAATTAAAGAAACGGTCAGCGAAAGAATGGTGAAGCCGATCTGTTCCGCGCCTTTAAGCGCTGCTACCAACGGCGTCTCGCCTTGCTCGATATAGCGCGAAATGTTTTCGACCATGACGATGGCATCGTCGACGACAAATCCCGTAGAGATGGTGAGCGCCATGAGTGAAAGATTGTCGAGACTGTAGCCAAGCGCATACATCGCGGCGAAAGTACCAACCAGCGACAGCGGAACGGCAACACTGGGAATAATCGTCGCGTAGAGACTGCGCAAGAAAAGAAACATCACCATTACGACCAATGCGATGGTCAGAACCAATTCAAACTCCACGTCGGAGACCGAGGCTTGAATCGGAGTCGTAAGGTCGGTAAGCGTGGTTATGTCGATTCCTTTTGGAAGATTGGCTTCCAGCTGCGGCAGTAAATTCTTGATGCTCTTTACGACGCTGATGGTGTTTCCGCCAGGCTGCCGTTGCACGTTGATGATGACTGCCGGCGTCTTGTTCATCCACGCGGCCTGATTCTTGTTCTCTACTCCGTCAATAATTTTTGCCACGTCGGTGAGCATGACTGGAGCGCCGTTGCGATAAGCAACCACGACGTTACGGTAGTCTTTGCTGGTAACCAGTTGATCGTTGGCATCGATCTGGTAGTCCTGGCGCGCGCCGTCGAAGTTGCCCTTGGCAGCGTTTACGCTGGCTTGAGTCACGGCGGTGCGAAGGTCCTCAAGATTGATGCCATAGGAAGATAGAGCGGCCGGGTTGGCCTGAATGCGCACGGCGGGTTTTTGGCCGCCGCTGATCGTTACCAGGCCCACGCCACTCAACTGCGAAATTTTCGGCGCTAGCCTGGTGTCAACCAGATCTTCAACTTGCGAAAGAGGAATGGAGCTTGATGTTGCAGCCAACGTCAGCACCGGAGCGTCGGCCGGATTTGTTTTACTGTAGATGGGAGGGGCAGGGAGGTTGGCGGGCAGAAAACTCTGCGAAGCGTTAATTGCCGATTGCACTTCCTCTTCCGCGACGTCAATGTTTAAGCTGAGAGTGAACTGCAGGACGATTACCGATGTTCCGCCGGAGCTGCTCGAAGTCATCTGATTCAAGCCTTGTAACTGGCCGAATTGGCGTTCGAGGGGGGCGGTCACCGTTGTTGCGACCACGTCGGGGCTGGCCCCGGGATAAAAAGTCAGGATTTGAATCGTGGGATAGTCAACCTGCGGCAGTGCCGATACCGGCAGCTGCGTATAACTGACAATCCCCACCAGAAGAATTGCGGCCATCAACAGAGCGGTCGCAACCGGCCTCAATATAAACGGACGTGACGGACTCAAGGAGCGTTGCTCCCGGCAACATTGCCAGACGCGGATCCAGCCGCTGGCTTACCACCAGTACCAGAAATTACAACCTTTGCGTTGTCCTGCAATTTCTCGAAACTGCTGTTGGCCAGCACGTCGCCCGGCGAAACTCCGGTTACCTCGGTCATTCCCGCGTCCGTCGCGCCCGGCTTAATGCTGCGCATGTGTGCGGTGTTGTCTTGCAAAACGTAAACGAATGCGGCCTGACCGTTGTGCTGAATGGCAGAAGAGGGAATTAGCGTCGCTCCGTGCAGCGTGTCCACGAGCAGCCGAACGTTTACAAACTCATTCGGAAACAGTGCCGAATCTTTATTGTCGAAGGAGCCGCGCGCCTTCACCGTTCCTGTGGTGGTGTCAATCTGGTTGTCGAGTGTCAAAAGCGTTCCCGTGGCCACTTTTTTCTGTGCAGCACGGTCAAACGCATCCACGGGAAGCTTGGCATTCTTGCGAAGCCGCTGCTGCACCTGGCCAAGATTGTCCTCGGCAATCGTAAAAATGACGGTGATCGGTTGCAGCTGCGTGATCACCGCGAGTGTCAGCGTTCCGGATGCTTGGACCACGTTCCCCGGATCGACCAGCCGCAAGCCGACCTTGCCCGTGATCGGAGCAGTGATGTGGCAATAGTCGACTTGAATTTGATCAAACTGAACCGAGCCTTGATCAAGTTTTACGGTGCCCTGCTCTTGCAATACGAGTTTTTCCTGATCGTCCAAAGTTTGTTTCGGAATGGCTTTGCGGGCCCACGCGTCGCGGTAGCGCTCGGCGTCCATTCTCCCCTGTGCCAGAAGGCCTTCGTCACGTTCGAGGGTACCTTGGGCTTGCAGAAGGGTGGCACGATAAGAGCGATCGTCGATGTCAATCAGGGGATCGCCCTTATGAACAATCTGACCCTCTTTGTAGTGCACCGCAGTGACAATTCCGTTGACCTGACTGGTAATGGATGAAGTGTAGATTGGCGTGACCGTGCCAATCGAATCCAGATAAATTCCGATGTCGCCTTTCTGAGCGGTCGCAGTCATAACCGTTACCGGACCGCCGCCTCCCCTTGGCGACCTCGGACTGCTCGTAGACTCATCGTGCTTACGCAAAACAAGCACAAACGCCGCAGCGAAGATCAGCAGCAAGACGATCCAGACGATAACGCCGGCGAATCTAGGCCGGTGTTGGCGGGGAGCAGGTAATGTGTGTTCGGGCCCAATGATTGGGCGTTCATGTTGATCAGGCAAGGCGATCTCTGACCACCGTCGTCAATTCGGATAATAAAACATTCATCCGTAGTGTTAAGACGGATGTTAGCCTTCTTTCGGATACAGAGCCATACCGTGGTTTAACGATACCTTAAGGTTGCTCCGCCCCGAGGGGCTGATTGACGTTGCGACAAGTCCTGTAGTTCCGCGGATATGCTATATAGAGTGAGTAAACAAATCATTTCCCGGTACGTCCGCAGATCAGATGAACGGTCACCCCTGCGAGGGCACACTACCCGCAATCCTGTATAGACCTGCCTATCGTTACAAAACCAACCGGTACTATATTGGCCTGATGTGCGTGTAAATTTCATCCTGGCTCTCCCATTTTTTCTAATCACTAGCCGGGGAAAGTCTCCCGCCTTCCAGGTATTGGTTGTGACGAGCCGGGAGTCCATGCTGTCGCCATGAACAACCAAGCTGACAATCACATAAAATCATTTGCTCACGTAGTTGTGTTTAGATGTCCGGGTTCAGGCGACCCCATAGGAGCTTCGTTTCTGAGCGATAGCAAGAATGTGGAAGAAGTTGATGGCCATACTTTTGATGTCCGGTGTGCGTGCGGCTGGGCTGGAGCACTGCTTGGGATCAGTAGGGTCAATGGTTGGGTTGAAAATTGGAAGTGACAACGGGCAATAGGTACGTCAACCAGGCGATGAGGGTAAAGCGCAGAGCAGTGCTACAGAGAATGCCTTATGGTGGCGTGAAAGCAGTCCTCATACAATTAAATCGACTCGCCATGAGCCAACATAGAGTTCTCATTGTAGATGATCACGAGCTCGTGCGCCGAGGGTTGAAGGATATCCTGCGAGGCACCGAATTCGAGGTTTGTGGGGAAGCGCAAAACGGCCAAGAGGGCTTGGCGCAAACCGTGAGCCTGCGACCGACCCTAGTGCTCTTGGACATGAGTATGCCGGTGCTGACGGGTCTGCAGGCCGCGACAAAGATTCGCCAGCTGTTGCCCGGCACGAAGATACTGATCATAACAATGCACGATTCTCCCCAGATGGAGATTGAAGCTCGCGCTGCCGGCGCCGACGCCTACATCACCAAAATGGCAGCAGCTAGATCGTTAGTGAAAGCAATGCGTGCGCTAGTCGGCGCCTCAAACGCTTAAACGACGCGCGTCTCGTCCAATCAGAACTCACAGCCACTCAAAAAGTGGGCCTAATCCATATAAACACCGTCTTCGGCTGTTATTTCGCGACAAAATTGTGTCCCGGACTGCAAACAACCACTTTGGTGTCGCTAATCCGCATCGCCTACTTATCTCCGCAAGGCAGAATCTGAACGTTCTTTGTCTTCAGCGCTATTCTATCTAGGGAAGCGAATACTAGACCATAATTGATGTTGGCGTAGGCCCCAGCCACTCAAAGTTCACAGCGTTCTGTCACTCTTGGGAGCCTTGGCGCGCAAAGCGGAGACCTGTATGAAGCTTGATCACGGCGTTTTGAAAAGCCTCCCAAAAGTTCTGCTACACGAACACTTGGACGGCGTTTTGAGACCGGCGACGGTCATTGAGTTGGCAAAAAACGTAGAGTACGGTCAACTTCCAACCCAGGACCCCGAAAATCTCGCCCGCTGGTTTCACCAAGGAGCAAACCAGGGCAGTCTGCCGAAATACCTGGAGGGATTTGCCCATACCATCGCAGTGATGCAGACCGAAGCAGCGCTTGAACGGGTGGCTTACGAACAAGCGGAGGACCTTAGCGGCGATGGCGTGGTGTATTTCGAAACGCGTTTCGCACCGATTTTTCATACCCGCAAGGAGTTAACACATCAACGAATCGTCTCGGCTGTATTGAAGGGCTTGGAGCGCGGCCGGAAGGACTTCGGAATTTCGTCGGGATTAATTATTTGCGCGATGCGCAACATGGACGTCTCGCTTGAGATGGCTGAACTGGCCGTTGATTTTCGCGAACGGGGAGTTGTGGGATTCGATCTGGCTGGCGAGGAGGGTGGTTTCCCCCCCAAAAAACATGTGGATGCGTTTCATTATATTCAGCGCCAGAATTTCAATATTACAATTCATGCCGGCGAGGGGTTCGGAAAGGAATCGATTTGGCAGGCGATTCAATACTGTGGAGCGCACCGCATCGGCCACGGTACTCGATTGATTGATGACATTGCTGTGGCGGAAGGCAAAGCCGTGAAGCTGGGTGACCTGGCGCAGTACGTTCTCGATAAAAGAATTCCGCTTGAGATTTGCCTGCTCAGCAACGTTCACACCGGCGCTGCGCGCAGCCTGGCCGAACACCCCTTCAAGATTCTTTATCAGGAGAAATTTCGGGTAACACTGAATACGGACAATCGCTTGATGAGCGATACGACCATGACCAAAGAATTTGAAGCGGCGCGCGATGCCTTCAGTCTTTCCATGGAGGATTTCGAAAAGATCACCATCAATGCGATGAAGAGCGCTTTTCTGCCTTACAACCAACGCTGCGACTTCATCTATTCGGTGATCAAACCAGGTTACGCCAAGGTCCGCAACTCCCTGCCATCAAATTGACCCGCCTGGTTTCAGGCGGCGAGAGTGGCAAGAGTCTGTGCGAGCACGACGACTCCCCGTTCGATGTCTTCCGGAGATGCGTATTCGTCGGGTCGATGGCTATATCCGTTCCGGCAAGGAATAAATAGCATTCCCACCGGAACAATGCGCGACATAAAAAGTGAATCATGATACGCGCGGCTGACCATGGGGATAAACGGTAGTTTGTACTCCGAACATGCGGCAGAAAGTGCCTCAACAATCACGGGCGAACAATGGGCCGGCGCGTCAGCGTTCACCAATTCCTCGTGCATCGACACTTGCCGTTTCATTGCGATGGATTGACGCGCGGAATTGATTTCCAGCCTGACCGTGTCGCGCCGTGCAAGATCCGTATCGCGTATATCGACCGTAAGCTGAACGCGGCTGGGAATACTGTTCACCGCACCCGGAAACACTTCGCAGATGCCCACGGTGGCGACGGTATCTACCGTTCCGCTCGTTCGAGCCGCGGTTTCGATTGCGAGCACCAGTTCGGCAGCCGCACACAAAGCGTCTCTGCGATCGCTCATCAGGACGCCCCCCGCGTGTCCCCCGGAGCCCTCGATCGTGATGCGCAGGCTGGCAGGTGCCGCAATATCCGTGACAATTCCGAGCGCAACTTTTTTCTGCTCCAGCACGGGGCCTTGCTCGATGTGCAATTCCACGAACGCTTTATAGTAATCGCTTGGGAGCTTGACCGCTTCGAGCGCGCCAGCGAACCCGGCGGTCCCGCGCAACTCGTCGATTGAAGTTCCATCTTTGTCCAGCAACTTTCTCGCCACATCACGCGACATCGCTCCGGAGAGCAATCGGCTGCCAAGACATCCGATTCCGAAACGCGTGGGCTCTTCCGAAGTGAACATCAACAATTCGATTGAGTGTCTTGGTCGGAAGCCGCTGCGTTGCAATGACCGAATCGCTTCAAGACCTCCAAGAACGCCAACTGTTCCGTCATATTTTCCGGCGTTGGGAATTGCGTCAATGTGGGAACCTGTGCCGACCGCCGGAGCGCCGCGGTCCGATCCAGCCCACCTCGCGAAAATATTCCCGATGGCATCTTGCCGGACTTGCAATTCGGCCTGCTCGCATCGAGCGATAAGCCACGCCCGCGCTTTCAGGTCCGTCGGCGAAAAAACAATTCGTGTCACAGCCGGAGCTTGGGCATCGGAAATTAATCCCAATTCATCAATTTCCCGTACCAGACGCTCTCGATCTGCAACGATGGTCATCGGGGAGCATCTGCCAACGGATGGCGGTTCCAATCCTTGTAAATGAGATACTTCGCAGGATCTTTGCCGATGGCGCCGAACCATTGCGGACACCATGGCCCCATCCAGATGAAATCGCCGGCTGTTACCGGATACCACGAATCGCCCAGACGATAGATGCCGCCGCCTTCGAGCATCAGCAGACCGTGCTCCATCACATGCATTTCGACCATACTGAGGGCAGCGCCAGGCTGGTAGACCATGGTGTTCACCGCGAAATCAAAACTCATTGTATCTGGGAGAAGGTGTTTAACCTGCAGGCTCGGATCACCGTCAAGTGGCTCCGAGGAGACCGCCTCCTCAGTCGAAATAATTACGCCAGGGGCTTTCGCCTCGGCAATGCGCTGATATGACTTTTCGATGACAGCGGCCCGGCTGGCCTTAGCCGCTACGACTCGATGTGCAAGGCCAACGGGGAAATAAGCGTAGCCGTGCGCGCCCAGTTGGCTTGCGCGGGCGTCAACTTCCGTTTTGACTTCGCCCTCAAGGACATAGACGAAGCGTTGCGCGTCTGTTCCGCCAAGCTCGCCGCCGGATTCGAATTCGGCGGTGTATTGCGTAAATCTCGCGCCCATTTCCGGACCCGCATGGACAACCGCGGCGCAGGCCTTCATGCCCGGCAAAGCGGTGCGCACAAAAGTGTCTGCCGTCAGGAGCATATGATTGTGTTTTTGGACGCTGCGCGTTTCACCCAGTTTATGCACGGCACATCCTTTTTTGAAATTCAGAGGAACTCGCAAGTTGTTGGAGCAAGTGCAATCCACATTCGATCGCCTTCGCTACGTCTTCGGTCATGACCGACTCCGCGGGATCGTGGCTTATTCCGCCAGGAGTTCGCAAAAAGATCATTGCGGCAGGTACTTTTTCTGCCAGGATCATGGCGTCGTGGCCAGCACCGCTGACCATACGGTGCGGCTGGCATCCTGCACTTCGCATTGCGTTTTCAATCACGCCAGCAAGAAATTTGTCCATCTCTACGGCGCGCTGACTCACCAGTTCACATTGCTGTAATTTTAGACCGCGCCGATCGGCAATTTGTTGCGCACGTTGTGCTATCTCGGCTGCCGCTCGAAGTCGAATCTCGTCCGACCGGTGACGCAGATCAAGGCTTACTCGAGCTTGACCGGCGATCACGTTGGTCGCTCCTGGCTTTGCTTCAATCTGGCCAACGGTCGCTACCAACCCTCCATCTTTCTGCGCACTGCGCTCGACTGCAAGAATCCATTCTGCGGCCGCCGCAATGGCATCGTGCCTGAGGTGCATGGGAGTTGTGCCGGCATGGTTGGCGCGACCCAGGAATACAAATTCCATCCGAGTCTGTCCGGCAATTGCTTCGACAACCCCCAACGGCTGCTTAAGTGTGTCCAGAACTGGTCCTTGTTCGATGTGAAATTCCAAATAGGCCAATGTATCTTCACGAATCATCGCGTGTGGAATCTCTGCTGGATTCAATCCAAAGTTCTCAATAGCCGTTCGAATTGAGATTCCATTTCGATCCTGACAATTCAGAAATTGTTCATCGAGGCTGCCAACCAGGGCGCGGCTGCCGATGAAGGGCGTGGCAAACCGTACGCCTTCCTCTTCAGAAAATCCTACAAGCTCGATTCCGAAAGGAAGCCGGCGGCCTTCTAGTCCCTCAAGCAGGGCGACCGCAAGAATTACTCCCAGGACACCGTCGTATGCTCCGGCGTTTGGAACCGTATCGAGGTGGGAACCGAGCAGCAACCTCGGTGCTCTCGATTCTTCCGCAGCATAAAAGGCGCGCAAATTTCCCGCGGAGTCCACGGTTACCTCCGTTCCTGCCGCGACCAACCACTTGGTAAGCTCCCGGTGACAGTCGTGCATCGGTGGAGAGAGAAACGTCCGGCGAATGCTTCCGGAATCTTCCGAAAACAAAGACAGTTTCTTGCATCGAGCGACAACTTCTTCCGCGTGAGCTGTTGACACGGTCTCCTAATCCTGCCGCCGGATATGCGCCTCTATGTAGCCGTGCGGCTCGTCGATAGGCACAAAAATTTCATTTGGATTGTCCTGCCCGAAGCGCGAAAGGTCCACCAGCAGGCAATGTTTATTCGGCATTGCTAATTCGATTTCCGCAATCTCCCGAACATCCGCGAGCACCCCTTCGCCCATTGCGTAGAGCGTATGTTGCACGGATTTACTCTTATGCGCGGCGAAAACCCCCACTAAAGTCTCACGAATCTTGGAACGTAACGTGCCGAAAGGCAATGTGGGCGACAAATAATTCCACCGCGCCTTTATCGCAGTGCCGAACAGCCGGTCGGTCGATTCTGCCAGGGTCGTCAAAGAGTCCTTTATGAATCCCACGAATTCCGAGCCCGCAGTCTTCAGGATCACCAGGTTATCGAAGCCTGACCGCACTGTCGGCGCCCCATTCCGAATTGCAATGACCTCAGCTGTTTGCGATTCACTGCTCGATTGCACGAACGTTGTGGGATGCGGTGATTCGTGGGTGCTGAGATGCTCCCAGGTCTTTTCCGAAATGCTCGCTCGAGCCAGCGAGACTTGCGGATTCCGTTCCAACAGAAAGGCCACAAGTTCCTTGCCAAACTCCTCCATGCATTCCGCTGTGGAACTTCGGGCCAGAGAATAAACGGTGTTTTTCATAGTATCCGTCGGGAGGATCTTGCTGTTATCCCCATCGACAAAGCAGGACTCAAAGTCCCCCTCAAGTAAAATCTCAACGGTCCAGTCGCGAAGTTCGTGGTGGCTGGGATGCCGCTTCACTTTTACAACGCGGACGCGGGATTTACCGTAGCTGTTTTGGCCTAGCGTAATCATCCGGTCAGCTTCCGCGATACGTGGTATAGCCATTGGGGCTCAAGAGCAGCGGTACGTGAAAATGCGATTCGCCTTGGCGAACTTGAAAATGAATCTCGACAACCGGATAAAAACCTTCGATATTCTGGGCGAAGTGATAGCTTCCAGTATCAAACAGCAAACGGTATAGCCCCGCCGACAGGAATTCGTTTTCCGGCAGCAATTGACCGCATCGGCCGTCTTCGTCCGTTCGCGACGATTTCAGTTCCACCCATTGGCCATGGGCTGCTTTCCGCTCCAGACGCACCATTACGCCTTGCGCAGGCTGGCCTTGAGTCGTATCCAATACGTGTGTCGAAATTCGATTCATGACCCGAGCCATTTCTGCAGCCGGCGACGTGCGATCTGCCGCTGCTGCTCTGCAGCTTCGTGCAGTTCCGTGAAGTCGTCGTTTTGCAATCGGCGCCTCAGACTATCCAGGATTTCAGCAGCTGATTTTCCGGCGGCACAAATGATGAACGTGCGGCGAAAACGTTCTTCGTAAGCGCGGTTACCGTTCGCCACGGTCATTTTGGTGTCGCCGCTTTCACTCTGAACGCCCCGCTGTTCTTCGCAAGACCACGCCGCGGAACGCAGCGAAGTTGCCGCCGGTACACTTGTCTCTCCGATTCGAGGATGACTGAGAAACGCCTCGAGCCAATCGGATTCCGCCAAACTTTCGCAGGCCGCGTCGCAGGCAGCCAGCAAAGCAGTTTCATCCGCAATCGGTCGTTGTGCCGCCATTTTGTCTGCCCAGGCCTTTGATCCGCAACAAGCCAAAACTTCCTCCGCTGCTTCGTGCGACAGCAGACCGTTCCATCGCGCCAGCACGTCGCTCATTTTGTCGTCCCGCTCGCGCTCATTTCTTCCAGAAATTCCGCGACCAGATTTCCCGCGACGCCCGCGCGGTATCGCGCCGTGGATCGAATGTCGTCGATCGGCCGGACCTCCGCGGCCGCCGTAGCTCTCGCCACCCTGAGAAGCGCGGGATCAATTCGTTTTCCCTTCAGCACGCTCTCGGTCTGGCTCAAACGAAGCGGAACCGGCGCTATGCTGCCCATTGCGAGGCGTATATCCTCAACCACGCCTTCCGCAATCCGCCCGAGTGCCGCCAAACATAGCTTCGAAATCGCCTGCGCGTTTCGAGCACCGACCTTGCGCGCTCGCGCATAATACTCTGAAAAATGTCTTTTCACGCAGATGGTTCGAATCAATTCATCCGGTGCGAGCTGCGTCTTCCGATAATCAATATGAAAGCTGGAATAGGGCACTCGCCGCTCTCCCTTCTTCGATACCAGAAGAAGTTCTGCCTCGTATACCAACAGCGCAGGCAGAGAATCCGCGGCTGGAGATGCATTCACAATATTACCCCCGATCGTTCCACGATTCTGGTTGGCGATTCCGCCGGTCCAACCCGCAGCTGTCGACAGCAGTGCGAATTCCCGGTTAATCACCTCACATTCGCGCAGTTCGGTATAGGTACAGCCAGCCCCGATGTGAATCTCGTCAGCAAGATTCTCGATTCGGCGCAACTCCGGAAGATTCCATATGCTAACTAGTTTCCTGGCGGCCATTTTACCCGCGCAATATTGCACCATCACGTCCGTGCCGCCGGCGATGGGCAGCCACTTGCCGGGCGCTTCAGCCAAAAGCGCTAACACCGCCGGCAAACTTCCCGGCGCAACCACTTCATATTCGGCCGGCTGCGCTCTCATCTGGCAGCACCGCTGCGTGCAACTTCAGCGACAGCATCGACAATCTGCAGGTACCCGGTGCACCGGCAAAGATTCCCCGCCAAGCCTTCGCGGATCTCTTCGACGCTGGGCTGCGGTTTCTTGCTTAACAAGTGAAACGCCGCGAGGATCATCCCCGGCGTGCAAATTCCGCATTGCGCCGCGCCGCAGTCGAGAAAAGCCTGCAGCAGACCTTGGGCACTGGATTCAGCCGTCAGACCTTCAATGGTTACGATACTCGCGCCATTGGCATGCACTGCTGGGATCAGGCAGCTATTCACCAACATTCCGTCCATCAGCACAGAGCACGAGCCGCACTCACCCTCTCCACAACCTTCTTTTGTTCCGGTCAATCCGAGTTCATGCCGTAGCACATCCAGCAGCCGCGCCATCGCGTAGACCTGCAAGCTTGTGGCTCGGCCGTTGACGTTAACGGAGATTTCGCATTTCGCACTGTGCTGGGACGATTCGCTCATCATTCTCCCCGGGCCCCCAGTCGCGACGAGAACACATCCTCCCGCGCTGCTTCACCTCCCAATGCATCAAAAATGTCCTCCGGCATCAGCGGCACCGAATCGAAAGGAATGCCCACTGCGTCCACAATCGCGTTTACAACCGCTGGAGCAGGTCCGTCCATCGGCAGTTCTCCGATTCCTTTGGCGCCATACGCGCCGTGAACATTTCCCAATTCCTCGAAATGTACTCGAATGGATGGCAAGTCAGCCGACGTGGGAATGATGTAGTTTGTCATCTGGCCGTTCTGCATGCGCCCGTTTTCCCAAATCACTTTCTCGTACAAGGCGAAACCAATCCCTTGAACGATTCCACCGATGATTTGTCCTTTGGCAAGAACCGGGTGCAGAACTTTTCCCACTTCTTGCAGCGCCACGAAGTCATCCACGGAAACGCCGTACGTGACTGGATCGACTGTCACCTCCGCCACATAGACAGCCCACGCAAAGGCTGCGTACGCCGATCCGCGATATTTTTCTTCGTCCCAGATCACATCCTCAGGCTGCTCGTACTTCGCGATGCTTCGAAATGTTCCGTTTTCTTCAACGTATGCCCGGCATGCGGCGCGGAACTCCTCGGCGGAGTAGGAATCTCCGATCTTTCCGCTGGTCTTCAGGGTCTCTCTGATCCCGACCGCCGCCGATTGCACCAGCTTTCCAACCACCATTACCGTGCGCGACGCCACCGTCGGACCGCTGTTTGGAACCTCGTCCGTGTCTGGTTGCGCGATTCCGACGTCTTCATAGCGCAGCCCAAGTGTCTCCGCTACGATCTGGCACAGCACAGTCTTCGTTCCTTGGCCGAATTCCGTGCTGGAGACCAGCACCCGCACGCTACCGTCAACGCATGCTTCCACGCCAACCGCTGATCCCAGAAATCGCTCCCCTGAGCCTGTAAATCCAGCTCCGTGCAGAAACGCCGCGACGCCCATTCCTTTCTTGCGGCCGCTCGTCTGATTTTCCACTGCGAATTTTTCTTTCCTAGCATGATAGTCGGAAAGTTCCAGCGCGCGGTCTAGAAGCTTGTCCAGGTCGATCTCTTCGCGTACCACCTGTTGCGTTGTCGTTGTCTGTCCGCTCTTCAGGAAATTTCGCCGCCGGATCTCCAGCGCAGAAACTCCAACCACTTGCGCGATTCGATCCATGTGACGTTCCAGCGCGAATAGCGACTGTGGCGCACCAAATCCGCGAAACGCACCATGCGGTGGCATGTTGGTCGCGACAGCCTTAGCGCGGATCCGAACGTTGGGCCAATAATAGGCGCCCCCGGCATGAATCGCTCCGCGCGACAGAACTACCGGCGACAAAGTCTTGTACGCGCCGCCATCAATGGTGAATTCAATCTCTCCGCCCAGAATTCTGCCTTCTCTGCTGACGGCGGTGCGATGCCTGGTACGCGAAGGGTGGCGTTTGGTGGTGGCCGCCATGTCTTCCATTCGGTCATAAATGATTTTCACCGGTTTTCCTGATTTCATAGCCAGCAGCGCCGCATGCGCCGCGATCATTGACGGATACTCCTCCTTGCCGCCAAAAGCACCGCCCGTTTCCATCTGCACCACCCGCACTTTATGTGCTGGCAGGCCGCAAAGCTTCATCAACGCCTTATGAATGTAGTACGGGCACTGCAGCGAACCCCACACCGTAATGCCTTTTTCAGCGTCGAAGCGCGCAATCATGCCGTTATTTTCTATATAAAGTTGTTCCTGCGCTCCCGTTCTGTATTCTCCTTCCACAATATAGTGGGCCTTTTCCCACACTGCCGCGACGTCGCCCTTTTCGATCAGATAGCTTTTAAAAGTGTTGTCCGCCCCCCATATGACTTGGGCCAGCGTCTCGCTCTCTTCCATGCTGAAGATCGCGGGAAGGGAATCGTATTCGACGGTTATGGCCTCGATTGCTTTCGGAAGCAGATCCCGGTCCGGATGAGCCAGCAACAAAAGCGGTTCCTCTGGATGATTGACCACTCCATCGGCCAGACACGGCTGGTCATCGTCGATCAGCGTGATGCAATTTCTTCCGGGAATATCGGCAGGACTGACGATTACAAACTCTTCCCAATTGATTCCTGATCCGAAATTAATTTTCCTGACCCTGCCGCGCGCGATTCGGCTGCGAACTGTCGCACCATACAACATGCCCGGCAGTTTCATGTCATCGACATAACGCGCCTGTCCGCTAATTTTGTCGCGCCCCTCCAATCGCGGGACTGATGCGCCGACAATGTTAGAATTCTTCATTTGAGCATCTCTCGAGAAAGCCCGGGCTGGCACTCCTGCCCAAGAGCTTCTCCCGGAAATTCGCCGTCTCTAAACACCAGGTTCCCACGGAGATAAGTCGCCTTCACCATTCCACGAAGCTTTTCTCCGAGGTAAGGCGATATGGGGTGGCGGTAATGCAATCGATCCTTGCTCACCGCAAACTCGCTCTCGGGCTCGAACAGCACGAAGTCGGCATCGTATCCCGCTGCAATTCGGCCTTTCCGGGCGTCGCATCCAGCCAGCTTCGCCGGAGCTTCCGCCATCCAGCGCGCGAGATCACTGAGCGCATACTCCCGCGTACTCACTTCCGTATTCATAACCGGTAATGCCATGGAAAGGCCGGCAATGCCGCCCCACGCGGTGCGAAAATCTCCTTCCGAGAGTTTCTTCATTTCCGGCTGACACGGAGAATGATCGCTAGCCACCAGATCAATCGTGCCGTCACGCAGCCCTTCCCATAGACGCTCGCAATTTTCTCCGTTACGAATCGGCGGTGCGCACTTAAAAATCGTCGCTCCCTTAGGAATTGTTTCGGCGATCAAATGCAAATAGTGCGGACAGGTCTCCACGCTCACCGCCAGGCCCTCGGAACGTGCCGCGCGCAGTTCAGGAAGCGCGGCGCTGGCTGAGAGATGCACGATGTGCAGGCGAAATTTGTATTCGCGGCACAACGCCAACAGCATTCGAATTGCTGATAATTCCGCTTCCTCAGGCCTCGATTGCAGGTAGGTTGTGTAATTGGTCCAGTCTGCATCTTTCAGCTTTTCTGCCGCCATGGCAATCGGCGCTGGAAGCTCCGCGTGCACCAGCAGTGGCAAACCCGTGCGCGCAATATACGGCAGCGCGGTTCGCAACTCCTGCTCGCTGACCATGGTGAAGCCGTCGATCCCGGGAGGAACGAGAAAACACTTAAAACCGGCGACGCCCGCTTCCGCCAGTGGTGCCAGGTGGCGTTGATTATCGGAAACAACGCCGCCCCACGCCATCCAATCAACGCGGCATCGGTTTCGCGCCGCTGCGCGTTTCGCTGCCAACGCCGCTACATTGATTGTTCCCGGCAGGCAATTGAGCGGCATGTCCACCAACGTCGTGTACCCACCGGCCGCCGCGCTGCGCGTCGCTGTTTCAAATCCTTCCCAGTCCGCGCGTCCCGGATCATTGATGTGAACGTGGGAATCGACCAGTCCGGGAAGTATGGCCGCATCGCCAAAATCCTCCGCTTGGGCCCCCGCCGGCACTTGATCGGCGGAAACTACGCCGCGGATTCGCGCTCCTTCCACCAACACGGCAGCAGGACGCACTCCGTCCGGCGTTACTACACGGCTGGAAAGGAAGGCGCGCAAACTCATGGCAACACGAAGGTCTCGGAGAGTTCGATTCGAATGAAAATCGAGCCTAGCTTTATATCCACACTTTTTCAAGCCGACAAAATCGATAATTAACCTCGAAAAAACTTCTGGCTGTATGTCCGCCCGGCTTATACTTACCGCGTGACAGCACCATCAAGCTGACCGCCTTTTCGAACTTATCAGATCGTCAGCAGTCGCAGCTTTTCGCATGCACGACGGCGATTCCTTATGAATAGATCCTTCATGGCGCGCGCCATTCAGTTATCGATTGAAGGAGTTCGCTCCGGCCAAGGCGGTCCATTCGGCTCAGTAATTGTCAAAGACGGCAAGATTATCGCCGAGGCTGCAAATCAGGTTACTTCGAACAACGACCCCACGGCCCATGCCGAAGTGCTGGCCATCCGTAAAGCGTGCGAAATCCTCCGCTGTTTCGAACTGAAAAATTGCGAGTTGTATACCTCCTGTGAACCATGCCCCATGTGCTTAGGCGCAATTTATTGGGCCCGGCTCTCGCGCATCTATTTCGCCAATACTGCTGAGGACGCCGCCAAAATTGGTTTCGACGATTCCTTCATTTATAGTGAGTTGAAGCAGCCCTATTCGGAACGCCGCATACCCGCTCTGCAAATCATGCGAGAAGAAGCACTCGCGGGCTTTCGAGCCTGGGCCGACAAGCCTGACAAGACCTCGTACTAGACGCCGGACGCTGCCGCCACCGGACCAGCGACAGAGCTCTCAACATTCGACGTTCTGAATCCAGCATTCACGGGATGCTGAACGCTGGCCAGCGTCCTTCGACAATTTTCTACCATCTGCGGAACGCGTCGCAATGACCGGGAATGGCGGGAGAAAATGGTTCCAGCGCTATGAATGATGATTAATTTTTCTTCTTGACATCAGAATGGAATTTCATATTATGGCACGCGTGCCACAATCCAAGACGAACAATTCGCCGTACCGGGTTCAAGTACTTGATCGCGCTCTGGCTGCTCTAGAAGTGCTGGCGAATCGAAGTACCGAATGCGGCTTGGCGGAAATCTGCAAGACCTTGAAGCTGCATAAAAGCACTGCTCATCGTTTGATGATGGTGCTTGAACAACATCGCCTGGTGGATAAGAACCCCGACACCGGCCGGTACCGGCTGGGCCTTAAACTCTTTGAGTTCGGTTCGAAGGCTTTTGGCGCGATCGATTTGCGCCGTCACGCAAAACCCTACCTCGACCGGTTGCAGAGCGAATTTGGCGAAACGGTGTTCTTTTGCATGCTCGACGACGGGCAGGTTTTTTACATCGAAAAAATCGAGTCCCAGCAGAGCGTACGGACCGCTTGCACCGTGGGCAGCCGCGCCCCTGCGTATTGCACGGCCGTCGGAAAGGCCATGCTTGCGGAGCTGCCGGATACAGCGGTGAGCGAAATCATCCGCCGCTCGGGGTTGAAGGCGGTCACACCGAACACGATTACTACGGTCGCAGCGTTCAAGGCCGAATTGCGGGCCATCCGCGTGCGCGGATACGCGATTGATAATGAGGAGAAGGAACCGGGTCTGCGTTGCGTGAGCGCGCCCGTGCGCAGCGAGTCAGGAAAACTGTTGGCAGCCTTGAGCGTTTCGGGGCCAGCTTTCCGACTGACCAAGGAAAGGGTACCGGAAATCGGCAAAGCGGTGATGCAGGCGGCCGGGGAACTGTCCTACGAGCTGGGATATCGGCCGACGGCGATGGAGTTGGTGCGAGGGGCGGTTAGCTAGAGCATTGAAACAGGGGAATTCCGGCGAAAGCCGGTTTTTTTTGGGCCAATCATTATGTGGGACATAGTCTCATAATGTGGTACAGCGACTGGGCCTCACTTTTGGGCTAGCAATATGGAACCCGCGCAGGGGTGCCCTGCGCGGGGATTGGAGAAGCCAATGCGTGGAAAATTCGGAGTTGCGTTTTTTTTCGGCTTGCTTGCCATCCTCTCTTGCGATCGCGTGCGGGCGCAGATCACCTCAACGACGATGTATGGCCAAGTGACGGACGCAAGCGGCGCTACCGTTCCGGGCGCTCAAGTATCCGTCACAAATACGGACACGAACCTCTTCCGGACGGTGGAAAGCAGTGCCGACGGGGAGTACCGGATCGAGTTGCTGCCTGTCGGCAGCTATAGGGTGGAGGTCACGGCAGCAGGTTTCAAGAGAATGGTTCGACACGGTGTGGTGCTGGAAGTAAATGTCCCAGCCCGCGTGGACTTAGTGCTGCAGCTCGGAGACGTGAGCCAAACGGTCACGGTAACGGAACGCGTGCCGCTCATTAATTCCACCAGTCCGGAAATCGGACGCACCATCGAGCATGAAGAAATCGAAAATGTGCCGCTGGTAAACCGCAATGCGTATCAGTTGCTAGAACTTACACCCGGAGTCCAGAACAGCACGTTTAACCCGGGCCAGCCCAATCCGGTGATAACCCTCGGATATCCCGAGCAACGGACATTCATCAACGGCGGCGTGGATGGCGGAGCGGGATCGGTGAGCTATTATCTCGATGGCGGGATCAACATGACCGGCTTGCGCAACACCGGCAACATTCTTCCCAATCCAGACGCTATCCAGGAATACCGCGTGGAAACTAACAACTATGATGCCGAGTACGGAAAAATGTCCGGCGGCGTCATCACCGTCCTCAGCAAATCGGGCACGAATACCCTTCACGGTTCGCTGTTCGAATACTGGCGGGATAGTGCACTCAATGCGAACAACTGGAACTCCCGGCTTGCCACACCTCCACTCCGGCGAAACCAATTTGGTGCAACCCTCGGCGGTGCGATCAAAAAGGACAAGACATTTTTCTTTGTTTCCTACCAGGGCTTACGGCAGCTCAGCAGCTTTTTCTTCACCGGCGCGACGGTTCCAACCGCGGCAGAGCGCACTGGCGACTTTACCGGAGTCGTGACGGCCCTACCGAGCCAGTACACCTGCGGCTCATCAACCGTGGTTTGTCCGTCGCTCCTTGATCCGGTTGCACAAAAACTCCTCAATCCAACAAACGCGGCGGTCGCTTTTCCCACGATTCCAGTGGCCAACGTGGGGACAACCGGCTGGCAAGGAACGACTGCCAGCCCTTACAACCCCGACGAATTCATCGTTAAGCTGGACCACAATCTGACCAGCAATCAGCGGCTGAGCGGAAGTTACTTTTATACCAGCGGAACGAATGAGGTTCCTCCACTGAATTCCACCAGTGGACAGCCAAACGGCAACATCCCCTGGGCCGTCCAGCAGTTCAACTGGCGTCAGCAGAATCTGAACATCAGCGACACTTGGACCGCCACTCCTAGTCTTGTCAACCAGGTATGGCTCGGTTATACGCGGAATTTTGGCGGCCGGTTGAACCTGCCGGCGACCTCGTTAGCGGACTTGGGATCGGAGTTCACGATTCAAGGGCCCCATTCCCTTCCGCAGATTACAGTGACGGGTTTCTTTACTGGAGCGAGCGCTATCGCCGGTCCGGTTGCTGGCTCGAACTTTTATACCGTGCGCGACGTGGTCAGCCTTAACCACGGTCGTCATTCGATTACTTTTGGCGCCGACGAAACTCTCGACAAGGATATTCAGCAGACCTTGTTAAACAACTACGGAGTTTTCGGCTTCAACGGCACCAACATCAAGGACTCTGTTTCCGGCAAGACTCTTTCGGTTCCCGCTCTCGCGAATTTCGTGATGGGCTTGCCTACGTCGCTTTCACAGGATGCTCCGGTGACCGGATACACTAACAGTTGGAGCACGGGATTGTTCGCACAGGACAATTTCCGAATTCTCCCCCGCCTGACGCTCAATCTCGGTTTGCGCTGGGACATTCAAACTCCGCCGACGGATCCTCTTAATCGGGGAACGAGCTTCGAAGTAGGCCAGCAATCCATCGCGATACCAGATGCGCCCACAGGAGCACTATTCGTTGGCGACCCGGGCGTCACTCGCGGCATCGTGCCAGTCCGCTGGCGCCACGTTTCACCCAGAATAGGACTCGCGTGGGATCCATTTGGCGACGGCAAGACGTCCATCCGGGCTGGCGCCGGCGTGTTTTATGGGAGCGTTTCTGGCAACGAATGGAACACGGTGACCAATTTCGAGCCTTCCGCTGTGCGCTATTCCTTCACCAATCTGACTCAGCAAGTGACGGGTTCCGGGATGACAGCCGTTCCAATGGGCGCTACGCTATCCTGTCCGTACAACAAGCTGGAGGCGAAAAATGCGTCGGGCGCGCCCCTCGGCCCAACCGTAGTCTGTTCAACCGGCGCGGGGAGCGGTATTTCCGGTATCGATCCGTTCCCATTCGTTCCGCCGCAGTTCATCATCCCTGGAGGGCCGTACTTCGGTTTCGCAAAGAATTTCCAATGGCCGTACAGCTATCAGCTGAATTTGTCCGTTCAGCGCCAAGTCAGTTCGAGTTTCAGCGTTTCGGCGGCCTACGTAGGGACTTTGAGTCACGATTTGCCTTTCTCACAGGATATCAATTCTCCCGCCACCGGCGCTCTTGCACCCGTCTGCGCGACCAGCGCCTCGGCTAACATCACCGCGCGCCGGCCAATCGACAATGCAGGCGTAGCCACCTGCGCCACGCCCGGAAGCCCGTTTGGTTCGGTTCTGCTCACTCAGTCCAATCAAACCGCTTCGTACAACGGTTTGCAGACGACGGCCCAGATGCGATTGACGCGCGGCGTGATGCTTTACGGTTTTTATACCTTCAGCCACACGTTTGATAGCGTCCAGTTGGACAACAACACCACACAGGGAGGTGCCGAGGATCCAACGAATCTGCGCTTGGAGCGTGGCCCAGCGGATTTCGATTTCCGCCATCAATTCGCGAGCGCCGTCGTATGGCAATTAAATTATTACCATGGACAGAATTTCTTCGGGCGGTCGCTCCTGAACGGCTGGGCAGTTTCCTCGATTGTTACTATCCACAGCGGCGCGCCCTTCACTATTCTGAACGGCAAAGACGCCAACTTAACCGCCAGTTCCGGCGAGCGCGCCCAACGCGTTCCCGGGCAGAATCCTGTTTTGGGCAACCGCAGCGCTGCGGAGTGGTTCAATACCGCCGCGTTCTCACAGAATCCCTCCACCCTGGTTAACGGCATTGCCGTGAATGGAAACTCGAGTCGTAACATGCTGCGCGGTCCGACCTTCAAGGACGTGGATCTGGCGATTTCTCGCGATTTCCTCTTGTCTCGATTGCGGGAGGGCATGGGTCTCCAGCTTCGGGCGGACGCTTACAATGTATTCAACATCGTGAGTCTTAATCCGCCGGCTGGGAATGGCGCCACAGTTGGCTCCTCCACCTTCGGGCAAATCACCTCAGCGAGCGCAATGCGCCAGTTGCAGCTCGGATTGCGTTTCACATTCTAAAACGCAACCAGCGCCGCTTTCGAGTGAACACATCGGAGCTAAGGCAGCTTAAGCTTGTCTTCGTTCATGACATTTTCATAAATTAGGTCCAACCAAGAAGGAGTTGGCTATGAGCACGCAAGCGGAAGACGCGATCGATAAAATGGTATTTCGAAAGACGAACAGCCAGACCGGCCGTCACTTGTCAGTGACTCCAGAAAACAGCACAATGCTGCACCTGTCGTATGGACGCATCCTTCTCGATTCATCAAGCCCTGTGGTTTCGTTTGCGAACGGAGATCGGGAAACTGGATTGATTTGCTTGTCGGGAAAAGCCACGGTGAAAACGGGGAGCAAGGAGTTCGCGATGGGGCAGTTCGACGCGATTTACGTCCCTCGCGATTCGACGATTGAGATTTCCACTACCAGCTCCGTAGATTTTGCGGAGTTTTCCGCTGACGTGCAGGGGAAATATCAGGTACAGCTGGTGCGACACGCCGACGTGGACAAAGATCCTGGGCTCAAATTCGTGACCGGTGGTCCCGGATCATCCCGGCAATTAACCATGCTGATTGCGAAAAACGTGGAAGCGGGACGGCTGGTGGCGGGCTTCACGTATTCGGAGCCCGGCAATTGGACCAGCTGGCCGCCGCACGAGCACGCAAAGATGTTGGAGGAAATGTATGTTTACTTCGATATGCCGGAGCCGGCTTACGGGATTCAGCTGGTCTACAACAACACACAATACCCTGAGTTGGTAACGGTAGTCCGCGACGGCGATGCAGTGCTAATGCCGGAAGGCTATCATCCGAACGTTTCCGTGCCAGGACATCGCATAGCATTTCTTTGGGCGATGGCCGCTCATCGGGAGGTTGAGGACCGGCAATTCGGTGTCGTTAATATCCAACCTGGATTCCAGCAAAGCGGTTCCGGACTTGAGGTCGGCCGCAAATAGCTGTTGCACGAAAAGCCGCAGGAGCGAATGAAGGAACACATTCCAACAGCTGAGATCGGTGCCGGCGTCCGCGCGGATGCGTCCACGGGACTTGTTTCCGGTTTGGCCAAAGCCAGCATCTTCGCCGGACGCTACCGCTGGGTTATCTGCGGGCTGCTGTTCCTGGGCGTGACCAAGAACTACATGGACCGGCAGGTGTTGGGCGTGCTGAAAGGGCCGCTGCAACACGAATTTAGCTGGAACGAAATTGATTACGGCAACCTGGTGTTCGCGTTCCAGACGGCTTATGCGCTGGGAATGGTGTTCATGGGCCGGCTGATCGATCGGCTAGGAACGCGAATTGGTTATGCAGTGGCAATGGTGTTCTGGAGCATCGCATCGATGGGGCACGCAATGGCAAATTCTCTTGTCGGTTTTGCGACGGCTCGAGCAGCGTTGGGATTCGGGGAAGCGGGAGTGTTTCCGGCGAGCATTAAAAGCGTTGCAGAGTGGTTTCCGAGGAAGGAGCGGGCGCTAGCGGCGGGGATCTTCAATGCGGGAACGAATATCGGAGCGATCGTCACCCCGCTTGTCGTGCCGTGGATTGCCATGCATCTCGGCTGGCGATGGGCTTTCCTTTGCACCGGAGCTCTCGGGTTTGCATGGCTGATTCTCTGGCTACTTCTTTACAGAAGACCAGAAGAACATCCGTCCTGCACGAAAAGCGAACTGCGACTGATCCAAAGCGATCCCGTGACTTCTTCGGGGCAGATTAAATGGGCACAGTTGCTTCCTCACAGACAGACCTGGACATTTGCGACAGCGAAATTCCTGATTGATCCGATCTGGTGGTTTTACCTCTTTTGGATTCCGGATTATCTGCAGCGAGAGCACGGCCTGAGGTTGACGCAAATCGGGTTACCGATTTTGGTGATCTATCTGATTTCAGATTTTGGGAGCGTCGCCGGGGGGTGGCTTTCTTCGACTCTGATTCGAAGGGGCTTTTCCGTGAACGCTGCGCGCAAGTGGGCAATGTTCATCTGTGCGCTGATGGTCGTACCGGTCGCAATTGTGTACCGGGTGTCCGGGCTGTGGTCCACGACCCTGCTGATTGGTCTCGCGGCGGCGGGGCATCAGGGCTTCTCGTGCAATGTCTTCACGTTGCCTTCTGACCTTTTCCCCTCCCGAGCCGTTGGATCGGTGGTGGGGATTGGGGGGATGGCGGGGGCGGTCGGGGGCATGTTGATTTCGCAAATCGTTGGCCACGTTCTGCAGTGGACGGGCAGTTACATGATTCCTTTTTTCATTGCGGCTTGCGCGTATTTAGTGGCGCTATTGTTGGTTCATTTGCTGAGTCCGAAACTTGCTCCAGTGCAAATTGGGGATACGTGATTCCGATGGGCATTGAGGGCTTCCAATTGGATGGCAAGAACGCTCTTGTGACCGGCTCGAACCGTGGACTGGGCGAAGCGATTGCCATAGCTCTGGCAAGAGCCGGCGCCAACGTCGGATGCCACGGCCGGCATTCGAAGCCCTGCCTGGCCTGTGAGGAGATCCGCGCTGCGGGCAGGAAAACGTTCTATTTTTCCGGCGATGTGGCGGAGCCAGTGGTGCGCTCCGGGCTGATTGAGAAAACAGTTGCGGAGTTCGGGTCGATCGACATTCTTGTGAACAACGCAGGAACCATTCGTCGCGCGCCCGCGGCGGAGTATGCGATGGAGTTCTGGAACGAGCTGATCGCGGTGAACCTGACGTCGGTTTTTCATCTGTCGCAGCTTGCCGGGCAGCAAATGTTGAAAAAGAGCGGCGGAAAAATTGTGAACATTGCGTCACTGCTGTCCTTTCAGGGAGGAATACTAGTCTCCGCGTATGCGGCGGCGAAGGGTGGAGTGGCGCAATTGACGAAGGCGCTTGCCAATGAATGGGCCGCTAAAGGGATCAATGTGAACGCCATTGCGCCTGGCTATATAGCCACAGACAACACCACGGCTCTGCGCAACGATCCCGCCCGCAGCAAGCAGATTCTGGAGAGGATTCCCGCCGGGCGATGGGGAGAACCAACCGACATCGCTGGCGCGGCCGTGTTCCTGTGTTCGCAAGCCAGCAACTACGTGCATGGACATGTTCTGGCGGTGGACGGAGGCTGGCTGGCCCGCTAAGAACATGCCTCTCGCGATCAAAGAAAAGAGCCGGTGCCGTTGGGACATGATCAGTCTCGGTGAAGTGATGCTGCGTTTTGATCCCGGCGAATACCGAATCTGGACAACGCGGCAGTTCACGGTGTGCGAAGGAGGCGGAGAGTACAACGTGGCGCGGGGATTGAAGCGCTGCTTCGGCCTCGAAACGGCAATTGTGACAGCGTTTGCGAAAAATCCGCTCGGTTCACTATTGCAGGACTTGATCTACCAGGGAGGCGTCGATTCCTCATTAATTCGTTGGGTGGACTATGACGGGGTCGGAAGAACAGTCCGAAACGGTCTGAACTTTACAGAACGGGGCTACGGAGTGCGGGCGGCGCTTGGGTGCTCCGACCGAGGACATACGGCGGTGGCGGCACTGCAGCCAGGTGACATTGATTGGGAAGCAATCTTTGGCACGCATGGCGCCCGCTGGCTGCATACGGGCGGGATTTTTTGTGCGTTATCAGAGACAACTCCGGAAGTGGCGATGGAAGCTGCGCAAGCAGCTCGGAAGCACGGCGCCGTCGTTTCCTACGATCTAAACTATCGTGATTCGTTGTGGAAATCGTTCGGTGGGAAAAAGCGAGCACAAGAGGTCAACCGTAGACTCGCGCCGTATGTCGACGTGATGTTGGGCAACGAGGAAGATTTTTCCGCTGCGCTCGGATACGAAGTTCCTGGGACGAACGACAGTCTTTCCGCGCTTGATCCGGAAGGCTTCAAACGAATGATCCGCAAAGTAGTAGCTGACTTCCCTCTGAAGGTGGTGGCCACGACTCTGCGAAAAGCGACCACGGCAACGCGAAACGACTGGGGCGCCATTTGTTATCGCGAAGGAGAATTTTATCAAGCAAAGAAGCGCGAGAATCTGGAAATTCTGGACCGCGTAGGAGGAGGAGACTCTTTTGCATCAGGGCTCATCTACGGATTTCTCGCGGGAAAGGACGTACAGTGGGCGGTGGAGTGCGGCGCCGCGCACGGCGCGTTGGCAATGACCACCCCGGGAGACACGACGATGGCCACGCTTGAGGAAGTGCTGCAGGTTATGAAAGGAGCGGGAGCTCGAATTGCCCGCTGATAGAACGGAGATGGCTGTTTCGAATCGAAAACGAGAAGTACGCGCGCTTATAGAGTCCGTTGGCATTGTGCCGGTGATCCGCGTGTCCTCTCAACCAGAGGCCCATTTTGCGGCTGAAGCGGTGTCCCAGGGAGGCATACCGATCGTGGAGATCACAATGACGGTGCCTGGCGCGCTCGAGGTAATTTCGCAACTTTCGCGCAGCATGCCACAAGTATTGGTCGGAGCCGGAACGGTTCTCGATGAAGAGTCGGCATTGAGGTGCGCGGAAGCCGGAGCGCAATTCCTGGTTACGCCGGGCTTTGATGCAGCGACCGTAGCCGCCGCGCGAAAACTGCAATTGCTCATCATGGTTGGAGCGCTTACACCGACCGAAGTGATGGCGGCTTGGAAAGCAGGAGCAGACTTCATAAAAATCTTTCCTTGTGGAAATTCGGGAGGGGCCAACTACATCAAGGCCTTGAAAGGGCCCTTTCCCCAGGTGCCTATGGTGCCCACGGGAGGCGTGAATCTTGAGACTGCAGCCAGTTATATTCGCGCAGGAGCGGCAGCGCTGGGCGTAGGCGCAGAGTTGATCGTCAAAGAGGCGCTGCAATCACGCCAGGCGGAGATCATTCGCAGCTTGGCGGTGCGCTTTGTGAATTTGGTGCAGGAAGCGAGAAATCCGAGATCCGGCCAAAGCAGCGCCGAGGGCCGGAGTCTGCTTTAAGGAAGGAGAGCCATGGAAACAAGAGTGAAGACTTTTCCTGACATTGCCGTGGTGCCGCACAAAGACAGTAAGGAATCGCAACCGGAGCCGGGGTTGAGGAGGCGAGTTCTCGCTTACAACGAAAAGTTGTTTCTGGCTGAGCACGAGATGGAAAAGGGTTGGGTCGGCGCGGTCCACAGCCATCCGCACGACCAAATTGTTTATGTTGTGCGCGGCCATTTGCGAGTCTCCAGTCAGGGAAATGCATTCGAGGTTCGAACGGGTGACACGTTCGTCGTGCGAGGGGGCGTGGAGCACGGCGCGTCGGCGATTGAGGATTCGCTGGTGGTGGATGTGTTTACGCCGTGCAGGGAAGACTACATCAGCTGAACCGCCGCTCGAGGCTCTGGAAACTCAACTTCATTCGGGAGCAAGGGACCGACTATGTCAAAGATTTGCCCGCGAATTCTGTGCCTCCTGCCGGTTCTTCTCTTTCCCCCGGCGTCTGAAGGGCAGCAGATCAAGAGCATCAAGATCGCGGTTTCGAATCCCGGCGTCTCTGCCCACTCAGCGGCTGACGTGACGATTCCCATTGATGCGCTGCGCAAGATTGCGCCTGATTTCAGGCCCGGCTCGTTGATCGTGACAGCAAGCGATGCGGGCACGCTCGAACAGGATGCTGCCATGCTGGAGACAGAGGAGCTTCCCTCCCAGGTCGACGATCTGGACGGCGATGGCAAGGGCGATGAGCTGGCGTTTCAGATGAATCTCGGCCCACAACAGACGCGCGTTGTCACGATCTCCTACGGCGACGAGGAGCACATCTGGCGCTTACGCGACGACTACAAGCAGAGAACCGCAGCACTCTTTAGCCGGAAGATCGAAGGTCTGGGCTGGGAATCAGAGCACATGGCGTTCCGGATCTACTTTGACCCGCGGAACGCAATCGACCTCTACGGCAAACGGCGGCCCACGTTGCAGCTCGAAATGTATGCCGCGCCGGACTACGCCTACCACGACGAGTCGCCTGAGGGCCGCGACATATACAAAGTAGGAGACGCCATCGGAGTCGGGTCGGTTGCGGGATTTGTGGATGGAAAGGTTCTGAAAGTGGCGGACGTCAAGGATCGTAAGTGGCGGATTCTTGCTAGCGGACCCGTGCGAAGCATCGTCGAGCTCGAATACGACGGCTGGCGCGCGGGTGGGAAACTGATCCATTTGCGGACGCGAATTACCCAGTGGGCGGGAGAGCGCGGGTTTGCTCAGGAGATTTCCGCGGACTCGGGAAATGATTTTGAATTCGTCACCGGCTTGCCCGCGAAGCGCGGTTTGCCTGCGGTGACCTCGGAGAAAAATTCGCAGTGCACATGGATGGCAACTTGGGGAGAGCAGGTCGTCGCTCCCGGCGCCACGGCCACGGAGGAAATTCCAGGCCAGAATCTGGGACTCGCGGTGATCATGCGAGAATCCGGCGTCAGTATTAGCGATGATGCTTTGAATCATTTGATGCGGTTCAGGCTGAAGGATGGAAAAGCCTTTTGGTACACGATGGCGGCTTGGGACCAGGAAGAATCGGACAATCGCAGAGGGCACGGCGCTCAAAAGGAGGACGGGGAACATCAATCGCTGGTGCTTCCTCCTGCGGATGCAATAAAAACGCGAAAGGAATTCCTCAACGCAGTGAAGACGCAGACCCAATGGATGGAGCAGGCAGCAAAGGTAAAAATTCTTAGCCAGTCCGCAAGCTTCGAACCAGCACCCGCAGACACGCTGGTTCCGCACAAAGCAAAGACCGTGGAGCAAGCGCTCGGACTATTGCGCGTGGCGGTTGACCGCACCGCGACCCGATGGGAACCCGTGCTTTGCTCGACGACCGAACCCATCGCCACAAACCGCGGACAAGGATTTTTCACTGAAGCCGACAACCGGACGGGCGAATGGCAGACGCAAAATGGCTACTACTGGACCGGAAGCTTCTGGGTGGGAGAGCTCTGGCAGCTGTATGCGGCAACGCATGACGAGAAATACCGCAAGTGGGCGGATCTGTGGGGCTCGACGATGAGCGGCCAGGAGGCGCAGCAGAATCACGACGCGGGCTTTCTGTATTACTACTGTTCCGCGCTCGGGTTCGATCAAACCCACGATGAAGCACTTCGCGCGAGCGCCACGCGCGCAGCGGAACGGCTCGAGCAATTGTTCAATGCCAAGACCCAGTTGATCGCATCGTGGGGTGTCGATGGCGATGACACGATTATCGACACCATGATGAACCTGCAGCTGTTGTGGTGGCTGAGCGACCACACTGGCAACGAAAAGTGGCGGGACATCGGCAGAAAGCATGCTTTGCGAACGGCGGAATGGTTTGTGCGGCCGGATGGCTCGGTCACGCAGTCGGTGCACTACAATCCGGGAAACGGCAGGCAGAATTTTCAGCTGCACGGTGCAGCGACCAGGGATTTGCAACTGCAGCTTGAGAATAGCGCCCCTCCCGGACAATGGGTCTTCACGCACACGCACCAGGGATTTGGGGCGGACACCACTTGGTCGCGCGGGCTGGCGTGGGCCGTCTACGGATTCTCGTCGGCTTACCGTGCCACTCACGAGGCAAAGCTGCTTGAGACCGCACAGCGAACGGCAGATTACGCTCTCGCAAACCTGCCAAGCGACTCCGTTCCCTGGTATGACTTTGTTGATGAAGGCGTGCGCTTCCGGAATCGCGACAGTTCAGCGGCGGCTGTCCTTGCGGGTGGACTCCTGCGCCTCTCCACGTTGGTCCAGGACGGAGAACGAGCGAAACGTTACCGGCAAGCGGGAGAAGGTATGGTGCAGTCCCTGATCGACGGCTATCTGACTCCGGTCGGGACAAACGACACCACGCCCGCAGGCGTTCTGCGTCACGGCAGTAGCGTCAGGCCAAACGACTCCATGCTCATCTACGGACAATATTACCTGCTGGAAGACTTGCTCTGGATCGAGCAGCACAAGTGAACGGATGGCGAATTTCGCCTGTTCGACGATGACACCTGCAGACTTACTGATTGACTCCGCTTGCCAGAAAGCCGCCGTCGACTACGAGCGTGTGGCCAGTGACGAAGCTCGCGGCGTCGGATGCAAGAAACACCGCCGCTCCGACCAGTTCTTCGACCTTTCCAAAGCGTCGCATGGGCGTGCGAAGGAGAAATTCCTTGCCGCGCTCAGTGCCGTCCAGAAGCGTGGAGTTGAGATCGGTTCGGAAAACTCCTGGCGCGATGGCGTTGACGCATACATTGTGCTGCGCCCACTCAATAGCGAGAGACTTCGTCAGCGACGCGACTGCGGCTTTGCTGGCCGAGTAGGCAGCGACCTCGTACAAGGCCACGAAGGAAGACAGCGACGCAATATTAATGATGCGGCCATAGCCGCGTTCCACCATGTGTCGGCCGATCACGCGACATGTGCGAAGCGTTCCGTTCAGATTCGTTTCCAGGATCGAGTTCCACTCCGCATCGGAGAGGTCCAGCGTGGGAGTGCGTTTGGTCCGTCCGGCGCAATTCACAAGGATGTGGACGTCGCCGAAAACTTTCCGCGTGGCTTCCAGAAGACGCTGGATCGTGGCTTCGTCGGTAACGTCGCAAGTGACCTCGAGCGAACGTCTTCCGAGAGCCTGGATCTCCTGTGTGGCGGCGCGGACAAGATCGGCACGGCGTCCAGAGGTTATGACGTCAGCGCCGGCGATGGCGAGACCCTTGGCCAGCGCGAGGCCGATGCCACTGGTGCCGCCGATTACCAGAGCCGTCTTGCCCTTGAGACTAAGCTGAGGATGACCCAAGCGTTTCTCCTTTGACGCAGCCGCAGGTCGGTCAGATTTTACAGAGAGCAGGCAAATTAGCAATGCGAATCGCGAAATGGAAGAGATTGCCGGCGGCCACTGGCGAAAAACAGATGCTGAGAATAACTGTGCTGACCCTGATTTGCTCATTGCCGTTTTATTATTCGTCCGGGGCTCGCGCGCAAGACACCAGGGCGCACGTGGATACTGCCGAGCTCAATCAGGAAATCCGAGGTTTTCTTGAGCGAGAAGTCACGGCCCATGTGGCGGATATTAGGACTCTCGATCCGCCTCCAGACCATGTGGTGGGGGCGCTTACGATCGGAGAGTTTTCCTGGGGAACCTTCATGCGCACCTTGGGCGACTATTCTGAATATGCCCCTACGAAGACTGTCGTTGGCCACGACCTCGCTCAAATGATCGCCAAGATGGCGCGGATCGAATTGAGTCATGGAGGAAAAACCTGGGCGCAGCTCTATGCCGCCATGGCACTGGAAAGTTTCGGAAAAGACCTCAATCAGAATACGTTGTGGCAGGGCATGTCTGCCGAAGAACGGGAAACTTACCGCGCTCTACTCGATCCCGGCCGCTTCTATGACGCCAAGACCCGTACACTGATTCGTCTTCCGGAAAACTATTTTGGCGTGGCGGCCCGCATCGCTGCGATTGACTACGAACTGGGCCTTACAAAAGACCGTGGATCCCTGGACGATCTTTTGAACCGTGCCGCCAAACAGTTTACCGACGGAGCGCTTTTTGCCGACGATGCTCTGCCCACAGGGCGTTACGACCGGTATTCCAACGAATATGCCAGAGCCATCTTCGATGCTGCAGCACTAGCGGGGCGCGAAGACATCGTGCAGGCCATCGCGCCATCGCTAACAGAACAAATGAAGCTTTGGTGGGATTTGCTCTCGCCGGATGGCTACGGATACGGCTGGGGACGGAGCCTGGGCGCGATCAGCTACATGGATACCATGGAAATCACGGCTTTTTTGGGAAAGCACGCGGAGTTTCGGCCAGCGCCGCTTCCCGAACTTGCGTCCGCCTATTTTGTCGCGTGGTCCTGGCTGCACAACGACTTCAACACTCAAACCCATCTGCTGTCGATCTTCGCTTTCGGAAGAGGAGAATATGGATATATTACGAAGGAGCGCGAATGGCAGCAGACAACGACCTTTCTTGGCAAGGTGATTGGCGCTCACAAGACGTTTATGGCGGTGCTCGAGAAAGAAGGAATAAGGAGCTTTCCTTCTCAGCCAAAGTTAGCCAACGTGGTGCGTTTCGAATATTTTCTTCAGCGCCCGGATCGCCAGTTTGGCGTGTGGGTTGTGCGCCAGGGAAGTCTGCACTTTGCCTTGCCCTTTGTGACCGGTCCGAAGGCCGCGACGTCCGACTATCAACCGGCACCGTACGGATTTCCCGGCTTTGCCGCGCCGGTGGAGAAGATCTATCCTTGCCTCGTGTCGTTTCTCGAACTGGAAGACGGCAGAACCATCGCAGCTGCCGATGGCGCCGATGAAATCAAGCCCACAGCCGATGGACGGAGCGTTACTGCCGTGTGGAAGAAATGGGTTCTCGTCGGATCGAAAGCGGGGGAAACCGTGAATCCTGGCGTCACTTCAACCGTAACCTGGACGTTCGAGGGAAACCGCCTTCACAGAAGGGAATCGCTTGCGGCATTAACGGCACTTCGAATCAAGCGACTCTGGCTGGCGGTTCCAAGTCAATACAGTCATGTGGAGAGTTCGAACCAAAACGGTTTGCGCGTTGACCGGTTGACTGCTGACGGCAAGACTCTTGAGGTACAAGTGAATCACTCCGCGTGGCCGGTTCAGATTTCGGCTTACGCGGCGGGAGACGATTCGCTTGGCAGAGGCGATCGCGGAGCACTACCGCTGCACCTGCTTCTTGAAACAAAGAATATGTCACTGGCACCAGGAGCAACCCAGAGCTGGGAGATCGTCCTCTCTGCCAATTCAATCGGCATCGGCAAATCAGGACTTTGAAGTCAGCCGGGGACGGTTTTTGTGCGCCAAGAAAAAGTCCGGGATGGCATATGGACGCAGCCAATTTCAATCGTCAGAAAAAGAATGCGGGGACAATGATGCCAATTACGCGCGTGATTTGGTTTCGCTTTTGCCGACTGCTCTTTTTCTGTCCGCAGTCTCGCCGGAGTTTTCCGACGCAAAGAGCGACGATACTCCGTCGAATTCCTTGCTTTCGGCCGTTTATCCGTTCGCAAGCCTTCCCGTGCATCGGTCACCGAAGGTCGAGACTCGCCCGATCCTTAAAGGAAAATTGGCCACCGCAGAGTCTGTTGAAGTTCACGAGACGGTTTTGCCGGCTGGAGGTGCGCCGCATCCCCCGCACCGCCATGTTCATACGGAGATGTGGCTCATTCGCGAAGGCACGGTGGAGATCACGATTGAAGGAAAAGCGCATCGCCTGGACGGAGGGTCTCTGGCCATGGTGCGTTCTAACGAAGAGCACGGCATCAAGAACCCAACCGACAAGCCTGCGACCTACTTCGTCGTGGCTATTGGTCCCGGTGCGGACAGCTAGCCGGCGCCCCAGCAATCGCATCTGAGAACTTCGCTAAGGAATATCTCTGGACTGGCCGTAAGATGACGATTCACATTGGCCTGATTGGCGCCGGAAACATTTCGCAAACGCATGCGCGCGCTGCCCGTGCCATTCACGGCGTTCAGATTGCAGCAGTGTTTGGCAGCAATGCCAGAAAGCTCTGGCACTTCGCCGCAGAGCACGCCGCCTGCTACACGGACTATGAGAAATTCCTCGCTCACCGTCCCATCTCGCGTGCCGCACGGGCCAACGCGAAGTGTTGTCTGGCGAGCCCTTCGACTTTTCTTGCGGTCGCTCCATCCCAGCAGCAAAGGCCCTAGAAGCGGTTATAGAGAGGATCGCGAGTCACTGTACATTGCAAGAATGTCAACGCAGTAAAAAGAAGCGGATGCTCTCTTCGAGATGGCTCTGATTTCAAGTACGATACGAAGGCTCGAGAATTGACGATTTTGTTTTCGGAAGCGGGCATTATCAGAATTTGTGGGCGCATCGGATGGTTCGGCGGCCGTGCAGCCGGTCAGGAATTGGGCATTCAATATGGCTTTCATCACGGAAGATTTTCTATTGCAAGGACGCGCAGCGCGGCGCCTCTATCATGAGTATGCTCGGGAGGTTCAGATACTGGATTTTCATTGCCACCTTCCTCCGCGGGACATTGCCGAAAACCGCACTTTCAACAACCTTACGGAAATTTGGCTGGACGGCGATCACTACAAGTGGCGGGCCATGCGCGCTGATGGTGTAGCCGAAGAATTCTGCACCGGCAATGCCGGTGCGTTTGAAAAATTTCTGGCTTGGGCGCGTACGGTTCCCCATGCCCTTCGCAATCCTCTCTATCACTGGACTCATCTCGAACTGGCCCGTTACTTCGAGATCGACGACCTTCTCGGCGAAGAGACTGCGGCAAGTGTCTGGGATCGCGCTAATCGTCGGCTTCAGGAAGAAGAAATGTCGGTGCGCGGAATATTGAAAAAATTCCATGTGTCCGCTGTCTGCACCTCAGATGACCCTACCGATTCCCTCGAATACCACGAGCAAATCAACGCTTCCGGCATCTCCACACTGGTCTTTCCCACATTTCGTCCCGATGCAGCCATGCGCACAGAGGAGCCGCGGGCGTTTTCTGAATGGGTCGAAAAGCTCGCTGCCTCCGCGAACGTAGATATCACACGGTTCTCGGATTTTCTCGATGCACTTCGGATTCGTCACGACTTCTTCCACCGTCACGGGTGCCGGCTCTCGGACCACGGCCTAAATCAGTGTTATTCCGCTTCTTGCGGTGACCACGAAGCTGCGGCGCTCTTTCAGAAAGCCCTCGAGGCCAAGCAGCTTTCCGCCGACGAATCTGCCAAATTTGCTGGATACATGTTGCTTTTTTTTGGCCGGCTGGATGCCCAAAAAGGCTGGACCAAGCAGCTGCACCTGGGTGCCTATCGCAACGTCAACTCGCCAATGTTGCGCCGTCTGGGCCGTGATGTCGGCTTCGACTCGATTGGAGACTGGTCACAAATCTCCGCGCTGGCAACGTACATGGACCGCCTGGAGTCGGAAAGCGCCTTGCCCCGGATGATCATCTTCAACCTCAATCCCGTTGACAATTATGCTTTTGCCGCCTTGGCCGGTTCCTTCACTCAGGAAGAAATTCGCGGCAAGATTCAGTTCGGCACAGGTTGGTGGTTTTTGGATCAAAAGGAAGGCATCGAGTGGCAGATCAACGCGCTTTCGAACTGTGGCCTTCTCTCCAATTTTGTCGGCATGGTCACCGACTCGCGCTCCTTCATGTCTTTCCCCCGCCATGAATATTTCCGGCGAGTCCTGTGCAATTTGCTCGGAACCGAGATGGAAACCGGCTTGCTCCCCAATGACGAGAAGCTCGTCGGCGAGATGGTCAAGGACATCTGCCAGCGGAACGCTGTGAACTATTTTCGCTTGCCGCAAAGCTCGTTTCAGCCGGAAGCTGCCAGTATCAGTACCGAACGGCGCAGCTAGGCATGAAGAAAACGTGCTGCAAAGCGTCATCTGGTCTTGGCTGTGTTCCGGAAGCTGAACCATGAGTCTATATTGCGCACAAGGCGGTCCCGATCGCGAGCTCGCCTCAGTCGAGCTGCGGGAGTTTTTGTTTTCTGCGTTCGAAAGACTCGGAAGCCGGAGCAAGGTTTTGGCCGTTCCTCCCGACCAGACGCGTACCGCATCGCGAGCCGGCGAATTAACACGCTACGCGTGGCATTATTACGGCGAACGTCTCGGTGCTGTGCTGCCTGCTCTCGGTACACACAAGGCCATGTCGGCAGATGGTATCGCCGCGATGTTTGGCGATGTTCCGCAAAGTCTCTTTCATGTGCACAAATGGCGTGACGACGTGGAAACGATCGGGACCGTGCCTTGCGAATTTATCCACGAACAGTCGGAAGGGAAGCTGGACTACGAATGGCCTGCGCAGGTGAATCGCCTGATTCTGCAAGGGGGTTTTGATCTGGTTCTGTCCATCGGACAGGTTGTACCGCACGAAGTGATCGGCATGGCCAACTACAACAAGAACATCCTGGTGGGAACCGGCGGGCCCGACAGCATCAATCGCAGTCACTACCTCGGAGCGGTCTATGGAATGGAACGGATTATGGGACGGGCGGACAATCCCGTACGGCGGGTACTGAACTATGCCGCGTCTCACTTCCTTAGCGAGGTCCCGATTGTATACGTCCTTACGGTCGTAGCCCGTAACGCCGCCGGAGCAACCGTGGTGCGCGGTCTGTTTATTGGAGATGACGAAGAATGCTTTCAGCGAGCGGCGGAGCTGAGTTTTCGCGTGAATTTTGTGCTAATGCCCTATCCGATGCGCAAAGCAGTCGTGTATCTTGACCCGCACGAATTCCATAGCACCTGGCTAGGAAACAAAGCGATTTATCGCACCCGCATGGCGTTGCAAGATGGCGGGGAGTTGATGGTGTTGGCTCCGGGTGTGCGCGAGTTTGGTGAAGATCGCCGAATCGACAAACTAATTCGCAAATACGGATATCACGGCACCGAGGCCACGTTGGCGATGGTGCAGAGGAACGAAGACTTGGCCGCGGACCTGAGCGCGGCAGCGCACCTTATTCATGGCTCGTCCGAAGGGCGATTCCAGATCACTTGGTGTCCCGGCCATTTGACGCGCGAAGAAGTGGAGAGTGCCGGCTTCGCATACGGTGAACTCGGCCAGATGTTCGAGCGGTACGATCCGCGGAAACTGCAGCAAGGTTGGAATCTGGTGGGCGGCGAAGAAATTTACTTTATCCAGAATCCCGGACTGGGTTTGTGGGCCTCTCAAGATCGATTTCAGGATTAGATGCTATCCGCACCTAGGGCCGACAGGGTCGGTCGCGGTCCGCATTCATTTTCACAACTTGTTGTCGACGTTTCTTCACGGAAGCTGGCGGACGGTTCCGCGCATCAGGAATTCCGTAGGCAGAACCCGCTGGCTGAAGGCCATTTGAGGATGATGCAGACGCTCGAGCAGCATCTTCATACAGGTTTCGCCTATTTCCTCCTTATGAACGCGCACGGTTGAAAGCGGCGGATCCATCAGAACCGCTTCCTCACGATCGTCGAAGCCGACCAAACTGATTTCGTCCGGCACTTTCACGCCTTGTCGGCACAACGATCGCCAAAGTCCGTAGGCGATTTCGTCGTTGCCGGCTACGACGGCAGTCGCTCGCGGCCGGCGGGACAGTATCCGGCCTACACTCTCTTGACCGAAGTCGCCGAAACTCAGGTGACTCCGGCCCCTGATCAAGACGGGTTTTAGTTTGCTCTCGCGCATTCCTTGCCGGTAACCTTCGAATCGGCGAAGAAGCCACGGGTAAGAGACATCTCCTGCGAAAACAATCTGTCGGTGACCCTTGCCGATGAGATGCCGCGTAGCGTGAAGCATGCCATTGAAGTCGTCAAAGCCTACTTGGTCGAATTGCTGGGCATCGTCCATTCCCACCACATTGTTACTGAACGCTACCAAGGGCATTTGCATGGATTCGATTCTCCGGAGCAGATTGGGATAAATGGTCCCGGCTAGAATGACTCCGTCAATCAAACCATGCTCTTGAAGAACGGGAGGCAGATCGATCTTATTAGGGGGCGTCCTCGGGGAATAATGCAATGCTGCGAACAGAACGTGTTGTTTCAAGCCGCTGGCGTAGGATTCGACTCCTTGCAGGATGCGCGCATGAAAAGGATGGAGAAAATCGCGGTTGCTCAGGAGAAAGCAGACCATTTCCGAGCGTTGTTTGAGAATCCGCCGGGCCTGCGCGTTGGGGCGAAATCCGAGACGGCGAATTGCATCCAGTACCCGTGCGCGCGTTTTCCGGCTCACTTGCGAGCTGGAATTTAGGACGCGCGAAATGGTTCCGATGCCCACACCTGCGGCGCGGGCTACTTCGCGAATCGTCGTTTTTGCTGGAACCGCTTCCATTGTTGTCAGCTTTCTTGTGGTCTTCGCGTCTTGCCCGGTGCCGGTGGCCAAACCCATCGCACCATTTCACCGCCGAAAGTTTAGCACATCATGAGCACGCCATCTAAATAAAGCCCCTCGGCGGCCCTCCGCGCGCTTTCGGCAAGGACTTAAAAGAGTCATCGCACGAAGTCATTTTTCGAGATTCTAACTTGACAGGCGCTTTTTGCTCGGTTAGGGTGTGGAACCAGTTCCAGCGTTTCGCAGGCGAGTGGGGGGTGTGTGATGAAAAAAATGGTTGCTCGTTTTTTCCGTTGGGCACTGACTTGCCGTAATGCTGTCGGCAGATATGGCTCATGCGCGGCACTTTCAGGATGTGCTTGCAGCCGGCAAGGACCTCTATTCGGAAAAAACAATGACCTGGTCTATCGCGGAGGCGGAGCAATGCCTGGCAGCGGCCAAGAATTCCGACCGGGTAGTTCAAATCGGATTGCAGCTCGAGAGTTCTGGCTCGCTCGCCGATACGCGTAAGTGGATCAAGGACGGCCTGGCCGGCAAGATCACTCAAGTGGATTCCTGGATGAGTCGCAACACACCGCACGGGAAACCTCAGTGGGTGCGGCAGGTACCTGCGGACTGCACCGCGCAAAATGTCGATTGGAAAGCCTTCCTCAATGGACGCCCCGATCGCCCATTCGATGCTTTTAAGTTCATTAACTGGCGGTTGTACTGGGAGTTCTCCGGCGGAAACGTGACCGAAAACATGGTGCACCAAATCGCCTGGATTATGTCAGCGCTCGAGCTCCCTGAACCCAGCGCGGCCTACATGTCCGGCGGCGTGTTTTCCGAGAAAGACGGGCGCCAGGTGCCGGACACGATCGCAGTCACGCTCGAATTTCCCGCAGACATAGTTGTCACCTGGCAGTCCACTTTCAACAACAGCCGTTACGGCTTGGGTGAACGCCTGCTCGGAAGTGACGGCACCATCGAACACATAGCGGGAGCGACTGACATGGGCACCGGCAAGTCCGATGAGACCATTCGCTATTACCCTGAAAAGGTGAATCGTCCGCGCGGCGAAGGACTGACCGGCCGCACTTCAAATCAAGACCACATGGCCAACTGGGTCGATTGCGTCCGCGCCCGGAAGATCCCGAACGCCCCCGTCGACATAGGCTATCGTTCGGCACTCGCTGCGCACATGGCGAACTTGTCCTATCGTCAGAAGCGCCGGCTCACGCTTGAAGAGGCGAGAGCGCTCCGGCCTGAGTTCTAAATCTCCGATCTCCGATCAGCAGATATCCCGGTAGCGTGAGGGCCGTGCCGCTAAAAATTCAGGGACGGATTCGCTCACATGGTTCGTCAAGTTCATTCACGGGAAGAGTTGAACCTTTGAAAAAAGACTGGCGGACCCTGCTCTACCTTGACTGCTGTCTTCGGGCCGGATCCGCCACTCGCGAAAGAAACGCGCGCAAACTGAGCGTGGAATCGTTCGGCAAGTTGCCAGATGAATTGACTTATCGCCGCTAGGCCTGCGCCGTGATGGTCACTGCCAAGAGTTGGCCGTTTTGCATCGCCTGATATTCCACCGTGACGGCCGTCCCCTGTCTCACTTGTCCTTTTACCTGAGTGTGGTCGTCCACGACAAAGTTCAGCGTGTTCTTCCCGGAACTATCCTTATCGGAACCACCGCCGGTGACATCGAGCGTGAACGAAGTGCCGCCGCTTCCGATGGCTGCAACCTTACCGGCAATAGATTTTGTGGGTTGCTGCGTTTGTTTTTCTGATTGCGTCTGGCCGGCCTTCGATGGAACGGCCGAATTGGCTCGGCTGCTGATTCCGAGAATCAGCAAGCCGGCAACAGAAATACCGCAGAGAAATTTCCGAATCGTAGAATTAGGCATAAGCCTCCTCGTAATTGGGGTGGGGTCTGGATAGCCTGAGCAGGTATGATTCCGTTCTCCAAGAAAAATTAAAAACCTTGCTTTCAAAGGTTCCGAGCGCAGTTTCACCCGATTTGCTGGCATAAATTACTTCACTGCCGATTTAATGGCACAAATATGATCTGAACCAGGAAAGTCTTTCATTGCCTCCACCGCTTTTTTCTAAGGTAAACAGAGTACGTAGGGAACCGATTCAGCCAACACAACCTGCTATTTTTCAGCGAAACTTCTAAATCGCGTTTTTTTGCACGATAAAATAAAATGAAAACAAAATGCGCGCCGGCTGAAGTGTTCTTGTCGCTGCGCGTCGGGGCCTAAGGGCGCTGCCTTCTGTCGCAGGGCGGCAGGACCGCGTCCGCCTTCACCATCGGCCGGGGAAGCGATGACTGACTGCGAGCGCTGGACGCGCATAGGCTCCGAGCGTCCAGCGCTCGCACTAGGACCCGGTGTCTAGTCGTTACGGATAGCTCACTACGGTGACCGGGACGTCTGGGTTGGCGATAGTCGACGATCCGCCTGTGTCGTTCACCACGTTCAGAATGCCACCGGACCCGCCCGTGGAGGAAAGGAAGATCGTGAGGAGATCATGCAGGCTTGATGTTGGGAGGGTCGCGGGAACCTCAAACGCGCGTGCGGCGAAAATGTCCAGGCCCTGATTGAAGAAGCTGTAGCTGCCCATACCATATCCGCTGAAGCTGGTCACAGTGTCGGCAACCTTGAAGGCCGCCCAGCCGTCGACGCCGGGAGCCTCCATCCACGCAGCTTGGCTGGGCGGGTCGTAGGGCATCTCGTTTTGAAAGAAGAGGTCCGTTCCGCCGTTCCCATTCCAGATCACCTCGTACTTCTGGTAGTGCTCGACAAAAAGTCCATAAGCGGTCACGTTGTCACCGTTGACGATGACGCCGGTGTCGGCAGTGTTGCTATTCCAACCCACACCGTTCCCGTGATCAGCGCGCCAAGCCCAGATATCATCAAGGATAACGTTGTTGCTGTTGACCACCAAACTGTTCGTTGCGCTGCCCGGCTCCGCACCGCCAATCCGGAAGAACACATCGTGAAGAGCGGTCGGATCAGAGGCTTCGTTGTCACTGCGCGCGTGGCCGCTTCCGACCTGCAGTAGCGCCGGAGAGTTTGTCGGGCCCGCGTCGAAGATAATCCCCGAGACCATCATCCCCTGCGCGCTGGCGACTGTCATTGATACGATTCCATTTTCAGGAATCAGAGTCGGGAAACCGATACCGAGCACCACGCTATCGGGACGCGTGACCTGGATACTCCGGTCTAGCTGATAGATGCCCGGGGTAAGGATAAGATTTTTGCCGGAACCTAATGCTCTATTGATCGTCGCCACTGTATCGGTCGGCTTGGCAACAAAAAAACTCTCGATTGGGAGAGGCAACCCGGGCGTCGCACCGGCGGCCCATGTCGTACCTGCGGAGTTCTGCTGCGCGGAGGGGACGAAGACGTTGTAATGCTCATTGGAGTCCAGGTACAGATATGGCGCCTCTCTTGTTACCGGGCTGGTCGCCAGCGTGGTGTATGGGCCACCGCACGAATTCTGACTGGGAAAACACTGCGCGGGCGCACCGACGACGCCGGAGAACACCTGGTTCCAGACGCCATTCGTCCAGCCATCCAGCTTGCTGTTCCTGACGATCCACTGTTGCTGTGAGCCGTTAAGCACGGTGCTGCCCTCGAAGTCCGAATCGGCGATGAACCCGCCGCTCGCGAAAGCCGGTTTGGAGCAATAGTCCATGAGCGTAGCGAATCCGTTGACCCGAACGCGACGAACCGGAGCAGCCTGCGAAACAGCCCAGAATTCGGCACTGGTGCCGCAACTGGTTGGGGAGGTCACGTTGATCGTCAGGTTCGACAAGGACCGCCAGAAGTTCACCAGTGCTGTGCAGTTGTCTATGCCAAAGCACTGGTTGTATACGTCAATCGATCCGTTGATGACTACGTCCCCGGGAGACTGGCCCAGGCCTGCGACGCTCGTGTAGTAGCCAACCTGAAAAATGAGCGGGTTATCGCCAGATCCATATGTGCCTGGCTCAAATAGCAACGCATAACGCTGAGTTCCGAATTGGTTGGACACCTGTTGTTTTGCAATGGAATTAACCGTCGCCTGGATCTCGCTCTGCGGCATGCTGGGAGTGAAGATGTAAACGTTCGAGCCGAAGTCAGGCTGGCTCGTCGAGTCTAGCGGCGCCGCCGCTACGCCGCCGCCGCTCGCCAGACTGCCGGTCGGACTCTTCAGCGGATGAAACTCCGACGACTTGGCCGCAGCAGCGGACAGAGCTGGCGCAAACGATGCCGCCACAGCCAGAGCCGAAAACATTACTAAATGACTTATCACATGTAATGACGCAGGTCTTTCAGGACACCCGAATATCCGCATGAGTACACTCCCCTCGAACACTTGGATTAAATCCGCTCTCGGACTTCAAAAGCGGCAGGGAGCGTAATATTCATTTCAAAGGTATGCCATCCCCGAAGTAATGTATGCGGAGCGCCTTAGCTAGTAAGCACCGGTTTCGGAGCGGAATTGATAAGGTCTAGCCACAGAACTTGGCCCGGGAGAAATTTACGGCACAGCGCTTGAGCCACACAACGCATGAGGTGGGCTCGACGGGGCGATTCCCGATTCTTGGACAGTGAGCGCTGCTCGGGACTAATCCACTTACCGATAAACGCAGTCTACGGGATGCCCAGATGACCAGGTTTGCAGTATGCTGTCTGGCGCAGCAAACCGCCTTGGTTGGAGGCCGCGTGAATGATTCAGGGATAACCAGGAGCCCGGCATGACCACACGACGAGAAATTTTGAAATATGCGGGGCTGGGAATGGGCGCGGCGGCGGCTTCAGTGTTAGGGGTGACGGTAAACGCTAAAGGCGAAGCCAAAGAGGCGCAGACGCCGACGAAGCTGGCGCAAACAGAAGTCACCGACAAGAGCGGGAAGCGGCTGGCGGCGGGGACGGAGATTGCTTGGACCAAGGTTGCGAGAAGGGCCGCGGCAGCGGACGTAACCGTGGACCCGACGAAACCGGCGCAGACGATCTTGGGATTTGGCGCGGCGTTTACCGATGCTTCCTGCTTCAC
>WNFP01000283.1_pt1 | contig 46686 bp, 49 predicted proteins | sample 5400201 | NCBI WGS metagenome assembly WNFP01 (sample SAMN13153355, study PRJNA577476) | soil metagenome | isolation source: 115 cm saprolite under Madrone tree | place: USA:California | collected 2016-06-14 | reverse complement strand
TGACCCAGCTATCGTCGGGGACACGTCGGGTCACTTCATCGAGCAGTTCGGTGACGGAGGGATTGGCGAGCTTGCGCTCGGCGAGGAAGCGGCTGCGCTCCAGCATCTCGGCAACCTGCTTTTTGAGCTTTTCCGCCGCTGCCGCGACTCCGCGAGCCGCCTCCACCTTCGTTTCGTAGGCGGCCAGGAGTTGCTTCTCCTGATACAGGGGCAGATACGCTGCGACCGCGGCCAGCAAGCAGGCCGTCATGGCGAGTCCGCCCGACAATTTTCGGAAGCGTCTGCCCTGGATCGGGCCGGAGGTGAGCGAGAGAAGGCTCGCGGTCTCGCCATGTTCCGGCTGCTCATCGGCGATGCAAACGCTAATGGGGGTCAGTCCCCACGACTTCAACATCGCCAGCGCTTGGTCGACATACGCCTTGGCGGCCGCAGTGAAAATGGCGGTGATGCGCCTGGCGTCGCGATCGAGCTTGGCAATTCGATAGTCGTAATAGACCTCCTCGGCCCTGAACGGCGTATGGCGGTCCATTTCGAACCCCAACACCTCTCTGAGGTTCTCCGCCGCTGCCAGAGGCAGACTGACCGAGCGGCGAAGGACGCGGGTGCTGGGCAGGTAGAGGACGATCTGCTGCGCTCGCAGACCGGCTCGTCGCGCCAGGCGGACGAGCTCGCCGCGGATTGCGGCCGGATCCTTTCCGGTCAGCTCTATGCGGCCGATGTCCCGCCAGCGATTGCCTTTGCGATGCCCGAGGATGGCGCGGGCGCGGTCGATCTCGATCGTCAGGATATGCGGCTGGTGTTTGAGGATCCGGCTCACGGGGTCCGGGATCAGTTTGGACAACTCCCCGAGCCACCATGCTAGGAACCGGGAAACGATGTCCAAGAGCCGCGTCACCGGCATCGCTCCACTGGACCGAGCGCGCGCCCGCAAAGAGGGGTCGCATGCTGGACGGGACTTCGCGGCCGGTTCCGCCGCAAGCCCCGCGAAGATGATCGGCCGCCGGCGAACTCTGCCGTAAATCCTGCCGGTTGAAGGCCGCTTCGGCGTTCAGGGTTCAAGGCCCACCCTCCGATTTCAGTTCGATGTCCAACTCCGGCCAGTAGCGGCGCTCCCCGGCGGCAAAGCCAACCCGAATCCGGACCAGCTTCGGCAGGTCGCGCCGGTCGCCCCAATCGTCGGTCCAGCCAGGCCGTCCGTCCTCCTCCGACTGTCCGTAGTAGGCGAATGCGATACCCCCGATATCGTCGAGCAATACGGCCTCCTCGCCATGCTCGTCGCGTCCGGCGGCGAACATGTCCGGGCGATAGATTCGCCGGGCCAGAGCGAGGCCGAGGCGACCACGGATATCTCTGGCATGCAGCGAGAACAGGTAATAGCCGCCGGCTCCCATATGCGCCGGCAGCGGAGCAGCGAACTCCAACTCTCTCAGCGATCCCTTGAAGGTCTGGTTGGCCTCGGACCTGCTGCTGCCGATGAGCAGCATGCGTGCTTGGCTGATCTCGCTTCGAAGAAGATCCTGCACGGCTGAGATCTGGTTCGACCGCGCCATCCGATGGCCACCGCTCTCCCAGGCGCTGATGCCAAATCTGAAGCCGCCCAACAACAGTGAAAGAATCAGGCCGAGCAGCGTGAGAGCAATCAGAAGCTCGATCAGGGTAAAGCCCTGGCCGGCGGGATTCCTCGCGGAAGCCGACCCTCGCGATTTCACCGGAGAGCTCATTGCTGGCTCGCTAGACGCAGGCTCGTCAGCGTGAGCGCGCGATGTTGGCCCCACGACACGGTAACTGTGATCTCATAGGGGATGACGGCCAAGGCCGCGTCGCCGCCGGATCTGCCTACCTCATGCCGGCGCAGCCGGGCCGTCCACGCCATGCCGTCGGCGAAGCTTCCGGAATACTGTCCTTCCGCGAGCGGAAGCTGGGCTCCCAGCCGGTCCATTTCGGAGCGCGCCTGCATCACCGCGGTGGCATAGTCGTCCAAGGCGGTCAGTCTGCGAAGGCCACCCGCGAAGGCCTGCAGAAGCGCACCGAGCGCGAAACCCAGAATGGCGAGCGCCACCAGAACCTCGAGCAGCGTGAAGCCTGGCGGCTGCGACCCTCGGACGGGCCGGTCACTCCTCGATGGCCGCCAGCCCGGTAAGCCAGTCCACCACGACATTGTATTTGCTCCCATTGTCCCTAAGAGTCACGCGCCCACCGGTCGAAGTTCCATCCGGGAAGAATCGAATCTGACCCGCGCTGCCGCCGATGAGTTCCGATCGCGCGGTCAAGAGCGACATTTCAAGCTGCCGGCTTAGTTGAGTCGGGTATTGCTCGGCGCCGACCTGCAGGGTGCGAGCGTCGAGATCGATGATGACCGGAATCTCTCTGTTGTCGCGGATCGCCTCACTGCGGCCCTTTCCGAAGGCCGCCGCCACGGCCCGAGCGGCCGCCTTGGTCTCCAATGCCGGAACAGCGCGCTGGAAAGCGGCCGGCGCAAGGAAGATCACCAAGCCCATGATAAAAAGCACAACCAGGAGCTCGATGAGGGTAAACCCGCTGCAGCTACCAGTTTGTGACCTCACGGTCTTCGCCCTCGCCTCCTTCCTTGCCGCTCGCCCCCAGCGAATAGAGATCATATTCGCCATGCTCGCCGGGATAGCGGTAGAGGTATATGTGGCCCCAGGGATCGTTCAGCTCTTCGCGCTTCTTGACATAGGGCCCATTCCAGTTTCCCTCGTCCATCGGACGTTCCGCCAAAGCCTGCAAGCCTTCCTCTTGCGTCGGATAATGGCCGACATCGAGGTGGTAGATGTCGAGAATGCCGGAGAGCTTCTCGATCTGGAGCTTGGCGGTTTGGGTCTTCGCCTGGCCGAGATACTTGATCAACCGCGGCGCAACCAGCGTCGCCAGCAGACCCAGAATGGCCAGGACGACGAGAAGCTCGATCAGCGTGAAGCCCCGTTCGCGGGTGTGTCCCTGAAGTCGTGCTTTCATCTGTCGATCCCTCCTCCGCGGGGCAGGCGCCATCGGACCGGCCGCCGATCAGAACGGCAGGTCATAAGCGCTCAATATGGCCGTCAGCATCGAGCTGATGACGACGGCGACGACGAGGCCAAGCAGAACCGTGATCATGGGGACAAGTAAGGCCAGCATCCTCTGGAGGGTTTGCCTGGTCTCTTCGTCATAGATGCTCGCGACCCGGAGCAGCATGTCTTCCAACTGGCCGCCCTCTTCACCGACGTGAATCAGCTGAACGGCCAAACGTGGAAAGATTCCGGACGCCATGAGTGGTGCTGCGAGACCGTCGCCTTTCTTGAGTCTGCCGGCGAGGCCGCCGGCCTCCTGGGCGATGGCGCGGTTGCCCAACGTGTCCACCGCAATGGTAAGGGCGTTGAGGATGGATACGCCGTTGCCCAGCAGCGTCCCCAGGGTCCGGCTGAACCGCGCCACTTCCAGCTTCGTGGTGAGATCGCCGATCAGCGGGATCTTGAGAATCGCCCTGTCCCAGCGGAGCCTGACCGTCGGCCGGCGATAGAGGTTCCTCAGTGCCAGGCTTAGCCCGGCCCCGGCGGCGAGGGCGAGCCACCAATAGGCCGTCAGCCAGTCGCCAAGCGCGATGATGACCATGGTCGATGTCGGCAAGGCCGCGCCGGTGCCCTCGAACAATGGCCGAAACTCCGGCACGACCCGTGTCAGCAGGATCACCAGGGAACACGCCGCGACGATCAGCACGATGACCGGGTAGTACATCGCCGACCTCACCGTCGCCTTGAGCGACTGGGCGCGCTCGAGCGCGTCGGCAAGACGCGCCAGGACGGTCTCGAGAGCTCCCCCCGCCTCTCCGGCACGCACCATGGCGATATAGAAGCTCGGCAACGTCCCTCTATAGGCCTCCAGGGCATCGGCCAGGCTGCTGCCGCCGCGAACTCTCTCGAGGACAGCTTGCATCAATCGGTGCTTGTGCCCGCGGTCGGCGAGATTGACGAGGATGACCAGGGCCCCCTCCAGCGGAACCCCGGCCCGCAACAATGTGGCCAATTCGCGCGTGAGCAGAACCGCATCCGTCGCGGACAGCATTCTGCGCCGGAAGAAGCCGTCCGGCAGGAGTCGGACCGCGGATCCCTCCGTGAGCTCATCGGCTCGGATCGGCGTATGACCGTCATTACGCAACCGCTCGATTACGGCCGAGCGGGTGAGCGCCTCCATCTCGCCCTGGACAAGCTCGCCGACGGGAGTCACGGATTTGTATCTGAACCGCGCCATTGCCATCACTTGTCGTGGGTCACCTTGAGCACCTCCTCGATCGTGGTCTCGCCGGCAAGTGCCTTCATCATGCCGTCGTCATACATCGTGCGCATGCCCTCCTCCACGGCCGCCCGATGAAGCTCGTTGGATTCCGCATGTCGGAGTATCAGCCGGCGAATTGTGTCGGTAACGATCAGCATTTCGAAGATGCTGGTGCGACCGAAATAGCCGGTGCCGTTGCAGGCCTCGCAACCCAAGGCGTGGTAGAGCACGAACTCGGATCCCGGCGCATAGCGCGCCAGCTTCAATTGGTGCACGAGCTCCGGCATGGCGCGGTAGGCTTGCCGGCATTGCCGACACAGGATTCGGACGAGCCGTTGTCCGACCACGCCGTTCAGCACGGATGTCAGGAGGTAGTCCGCGACACCCATGTCGAGCAGTCGCGCTATGCTGCCCGCCGCATCATTGGTGTGGAGGGTGGATAGCACGTGGTGGCCGGTCAAGGCAGCTTGGGCGGCGATTTCCGCGGTCTCGAGATCGCGGATCTCACCGATCATGATGATGTCCGGGTCGTGACGCAGGATGGACCGCAAGACATTGGCAAAGCTCAAACCGATGCTCTGCTTGACCTGGATCTGGTTGATGCCTTCGAGCTGATACTCGATCGGATCCTCCACCGTGAGGATCTTCTTTTCCGCCGTATTGAGCCGTACCAATGACGTGTAAAGCGTCGTCGTCTTGCCGCTGCCCGTGGGGCCGGTCACGAGGAGAATGCCGTTCGGTCGCTCGAGTGCGCCGAGATATGTCTCCAAGTCATGGCCGCTGATGCCGATCGCGGCGAAGTCCAGCGCCAGGCTCTCCCGATCGAGCACCCGCAGAACAACGCTTTCCCCATGCATCGTCGGCATCGTCGCGACGCGGAAATCGATCGGCGTTCCACGGACCGCCAGCTTGATTCGGCCGTCCTGGGGCAGTCGCCGTTCCGCGATGTTCAGCTTGGCCATGAGCTTGACACGCGATATCACGGCGGCGCGAAAGCGATTGGGCGGCGAATCGATGTCGCGCAATGCCCCATCGATGCGCAGGCGGACACGCAGCCTGTCCTCGAAGGGTTCAATGTGGATGTCCGATGCCCGCGCTTCGACAGCCTTGGTAACGAGATGATTGACGAGACGGATGACCGGAGCCTCGCTCGCCAAGTCCCTGAGACGTTCGACATCGTACTCGATCGGCTCGTCATCCTCCTCGTCGACCGCCTTAATGGGCAACTTCCGTGTCGCGTACAGCCGTTCGGCCGCCGCCTCGATTTCCGCCGGCACGCCGACACGCGGCAAGATGTCCTGGTCTGCGATCATACGCATGGCATCGATCGCGTAGCGATCCAGCGGATTGGCCATGGCAAGCACAAGGCCTTCGGGCGTTTCGGCAAGCGGCAAGACGCGCGCGTTGTGCAGAAATCGGACACTGACCTTGCCTTCCAGCAGCGGCAGCATCGGATAGTCTCGCGCCGTGACCAGAGGCAGCGAAAGCTGTTCGGCGAGCGCCTCGGCAATGTCGCGCTCCGATACCAGACCAAGCTTCGACAGGAGCTGCGTAACCCCTTCCTCGTCTCCGCCGCGGACTCGCATGGCGCGGTCGAACGCGCGCGGATCCAGCTTGCCGCGCTCGATCAGCAATGCGCCGAGCGCCTTCTCGCAGGAACTGACATCGTCGGCGATCGTCTCCATTGTGTCTCCGCTACGGCGCTATGGCATCTCTTCAACGCAAATCGAGGGGGCCGTAGAGCCAGACAAGCCATCCCGCGATGCACAGGTGAGGTCCGAATGGCAGCGGGGTCTGCAGTCGAAGCGGTCGTCCCGATCGACCCCAGGCAAGGCTCCACAGCAGGCCGCTGACCGCCGCATAGAGCAAAGCCGTCGGCAACCCTTGCCAGCCGACCCATGCTCCGATCGCGCCGAAAAGCTTGCCATCGCCGGCGCCCAGGCCCTCACGGCCTCTCACAAGGCGGTAGCCGCTCGAAAGAAGCCGAAAGCTCAAGAAACCCAGCAGCGCACCCGCAAGCTGACCGACCACTTCCCCGGTTCCGAGCAGAGAGGCATACAGCAGGCCGCCGGCGGCTAACGGCAGCGTGAGCCGGTCCGGCAGCAGAAGATGCCTCTGGTCGATCACGGCGAGGGTAAGCAGCGTCCATCCGAACACGGCGCCGACCCAGACCAACGGACCCGGCAGTACGACAATGCACCAGACGGCAATCACCAGCGCCGCTGTTTCGGCCGCGGGGCAAAGGATATCGATTCGCGCGTCACAGTAGCGACATCTTCCACGGCTCATCATCCAGCTGACCAATGGCACCAGATCGCGAGGGTTCAGGAGATGTCCGCATTGCGGGCAGGCGGAACGCCCGATTACGATTGGCCTGCCCTCCGGCAATCGCGTCGCAATGACGCCAAGGAAGCTTCCGACAAAAGGAGCGGTGATCAGCAGGAACATCATCTGAGTGGCGGCAATCGTCACAACGGCCTTTCCCTTACGGGGCGCCCATTTCCTGTGCGTTCATCCGGGCGACAGCACGAGATTCACGGTTCGCTGAATTCGTTCGAAGCTGCTGCTGCAATCGTACAGGCCCGCGCTCCAGCCGCTCGCGTAGTACAGCGCCACCCGCGGTGTGCTCACCTCCGAAGGCTGCTCGTAGAACGGGCTTCCCGCCACCGCGTAGCCGACATCGCAGCCATCGTGGTAACCTTGCCGGTATTCCAGCGGACCTGGCGGCATCGCGAACATCGGCAGGGTGCAGGACGCCAACAGCCCGGCCAATGGAATAGGGCTCATTCGTCTCAGCGCAGGGCATCTCAGCATTTCGAGCATCGCCGCCCTCTCCGGGCGTCGCAGCATCGCTAAGGTTACGATCAGGCGATGCGCGACGAGAACCTCCGCCACTCAAACGGCGTCGGCGAATCTAGGTTTGTCCAATCAGTCCGCCTAAGACGCTGTTCACTCTGCTCTTATGCCTGACGACCTCGCGTAAAGTTTCCCTTCACAACTCGGATCTCCGCGGCATCCGAACTCCTAACCCTCCGCCCTTCGCCGAACGGCTCGATCAGGCGCGCATTCAAGTAATCGAAGTGCACCACGTAGACGAGCAATCGTCGTCCCCCAATTGGGTTAGAGAATCGAGGGACCAGCGCCGGGAATTACGGAACTCGAGGAGTATTCCAGCCAGATCGAGCGCTTAGGCTACAGATCCAGCTGGATTGCAATGCCGACTAGACACCTATCTGGGTCGTCAGGGTGAGCAGCAACCGCACAAGATCAGCCTGGGTCGCCACACTCGTCTTGCTGAAGATTCGCTTGAGATGTGTACGCGCGGTCTCGAAAGTGATCCCGAGCTGGCCCGCCGCCGTTTTGAGATGCCCACCCTCGGCGAGCAGTGCCGCCAAGCGCGCCTCCGCCGGCGTGAGGCCGTAGGTTTGCTGTAGCCGCTCGCGGTTGATGGCGATCTTATGGTCAGGATCGCTGATAAAGACCAGGTAGAAATCGCCGTCATCGTCCCGTTCCTCAACACCCATGCTCAAGCGGAATGTGAGGGCCGAAAGCGGGTGCGGCTTTTCAGGTTGAGGGACGGATATCAGGCAGCTACCGTTCACGGCCGCTATGCGCGAGACCGGCGTACCATCATGACAAACCGTTTGTTCACAGTTCGTCGGTCGGTGCTGCAGCAGGGTCGGCAAACCAGCCGTCGCGCTCCGCCACGCGGGCAATAGGTTGCGTGCATATCTGTTGACGATCACCGGCTGGTTTCGGGAATCAAGAATCATTACGCCGACCGGAAGCTTGTCGAAGGCACTCAGGATGGCCTCGGAACTCCTGCGCGGATGATCGATGAGGAGCTCCAGGACGGCCGCGCGCTGCAGCTTGGGCAACAACGAACGACATGTCTCAACATCGTGCTGATCATAGCCGCCGGCCTCATCCCCCCGGCCGACATCGACATAGAGAATCTGGCCGGCGTCGCGGTGGATGACGCCGCGCAGGACATGGGAAATGCCCTGTGGCTTTAGCCACTCGTTGTAGAACCTGTCGCTGGCTCGCTCTGCCTCGGAGAAGACCTGATCATTGATCCAAATCCTCCCCGGCAGCGCTAGATCCTTGGCCCGCGCGGCCAACGGATCGTACGCGGGATAGGAGTGCAGATAGTGCGAGTCAACATTGTCAGCGGCGTGGATATGGGCATGACAGTCACGGAGAACATAGGAGGCAAGCATTGAAATCTTGCCACGCTGGATCTGACGCAGGTACCCGAGCAAGGAGCAGCACGTGTCAAATGGTCCGACCAATTCGGAGATTGCCGAAACAAGCTTCGCTTGATCGGCCTCGTGATAGGATTGCTCACCCCGTATGCCCATGGCAGCAGCCCTCCCGGCGCCACTGGTCTAGTCTGTTGCTTCAAGGCATGCTGCCCCCTCCCGACAGCGAAACGTTACGCCTAGTTACCCCCTTCGCAAATTTTGTTGCCTTGCCAAATTTTGAGTTTGAACTTCTCCTACTTTTTACCATTGTGCCTCAGGCAGCATCCACGACGCGTCACCCATTTGGGGTAGCGAAGTTATGGAGCAGCTCTGGATAGCTGACCGACTGCGGTGTGCGCATTGGTGGTCCGGGTCGACTTGCACTGCTCGGGCGGGTAGAGCAGAAACGTGATCCTCTCGTCGCCAACGGGTTGCATGTCGAAAACGACATAGAGCGATCCATCTGCCTTCGCGAAATTCAAACGGCAAGAAGCGATAGACCCTACCATTCTGACGCGCCAGAGCAGATTCCGATCATTTGGAGGCATAGCCCGCATGCGTGAAATAGTTGCGGTATTCCCCGGGACTGGGAGTGGGCACGAACGAGCCGATGCTGCGGTACAAATCGGGTATGGTTCGCTTGGCAGCCTTGCGCAGGAATGCTTTGAGTTTGCTGAAAGGCATCTCAATCGGGTTGATGTCTGGGGAATATTTGGGCAGGTACCGGAGCGTTGCGACGACGGCTTCGATTGCCTCCCTGTCCTTGTCGTAAATCAAATCCGAACGTATTGGTGATGCAGACCACTAAGATGAGGCTTTGCGAAAGTCCGACCGACGCCTTGAACTTCGCCCGGAATCGGCGCGTCCTTGTCCAGCGACAGATGCGTGCGGGCTTCGTTGTGATATGCCATGTAGGATAGCAGTGCGTGCCGAAGGTGACGCTCGCCAAGTACTACGACTGATCGAGTGCCTCCCGCCTGATCGAGCCAATCGGGCGTTCAGCATAGGCGTTCTGCCAGGGGGGATCGCGGTGCAGTTGGTCGGTCGCGAATGCCCATCGCGCGAAGCCGCCGGGTTTGCCGTCAGCCCCAGTCACATGATTTGACGTCGACGGTGCCGCAAGATCAGGAACCCATACAGCAGTCGGAAGGAAAGCGTCGGCACGACGAACAAGTCCATGGAGGCGATACCGTCAGCACGATTGCAAAGAAAGGTCCCCCAGCCCTGCGACGGCCCTGCCCTCCTCTAGGCCATGTACTTTGCAACGCTTGTCTGGCCGACATCGATGCCGAGCTTGAGCAGTTCGCTGTGGATGCGGGGTGCGTCGAAGCCGTAGAGGATGATCCTTGCCATTTCGCTCCCTTCCGTTCACGGCCGATCGAAGATGGGACCGTCCCGCAGAATGGACCTCCGATCTTTCTTAAGTCGCCGGCACCGGGCTGGCCCACAGAAGGCCAGCCCGGCACCCGTCGAAGGTAGAGGTCCTACTGGCAGGAAACGGAGCTGTCAGGCACGTTCCCGTTGGTCGTAGCCGGGCTGAAGGAGCACGTGACTGTAAACACCTGGTTCGTCCCAGGGGGGTTAGGTTGGAAGACAGTGATCGTAGCACTTGTGAATGCCAGGTCAGTTATATCCTCCGTCCAACTGGAATTGGGGCAACCCGGTGCCCCTGGGATCGGCGTTTGGGGCCCCCCCGTCATCAACGTGAACGACAGGTTGCCATTCTTAATCTGGTCCCCTGAAACCGGCAGGACACCCGAGACCGAGACCGGTGCGGGGTTCTGCCCCGGCGGTTGGTTCGCCGACCCCCCAGGGTTGGTGCAGGTAGCCGTCGCATTCGCTGTTGCATTCAGTGCGATAACAAGGTTCGCCCCGCTGAGACCCGCCAAGGAGGCGGACGCAGTGAGCACGAGGCCCCCATCGACGAACGATGGGTTCGCGTGCGGCGGTTTGAGATGCACATTCTGCGCATAGGCGCTTGCCCCGAAAGCCAGCACGATAGCCAGCGTGAGGGCGGTACTCAGTGTCATCCGTTTCATCATGGCCTCCCGTTATGTTTCCGAATCTCTTCACTTGACCACTGCTCCCGGACTTGTTGCCGGGCTGCGCACAGTGTCATTTGTTCCTAGAGATCATCGCCGACACAATCGGCGTTTGATGACATCACATGACATCACGGAAAAAGACCCTGTCGACCCCCAAACGGGTTAGAAAGTCGAAACACCAGCGGGCATTCATCCCCTCCGTGGCGGTGAACAGTGGCGGGATGTTCGTCGTCACCTACTACGACTTCCGCAACGATAATTCTTCGGGCGAACTCACGGATCACTGGGCCGTATTTTGCGATCCGGCAGCCAGTGACTGCGCCGATCCCGCGAGCTGGGGCGATGAGGTACGCTTGACCGATACATCGTTCGACATCCTCAACGCGCCGGTCGCGCGCGGCCATTCCGGACACCGTCGTTACCGTGACGGGTGAAACGGCGCATTATGGCTTTCGCCACTTCTGTCCGGTGTGCGGCTCCTCAGTCTTCGACAAAAGAGGATCCGAAATCGAGGTCAATGCTGGGACTTTGGACTCGGACAACGTGGTCCGCCCGACTTACGAGACCTGGGTCTGCCGAAGAGAGCGGTGGCTACCCGCCTTTCCGGTCGATCATCGATACGAGCATGATCGCGAGTGAGGCTCGCCTTCTTCCCCGCCGCCCTTCTTGACGCTAGTCGTCAGACTTCTCTGGTAGTCTGGCTAGTAAACCGGCCCTCTTTCCAGAGCTCCACTCCAGTGCACGACTGCCGATGCGCCGATCATGTCTTAGGGTAGAGAGACTGGGTGGGTCCACCCAATCGCCTCCTCGCGTTTACGCTTTGCGTAATATCAACGGTCGCCAGTCTGTCGCTAGAAGCCAACTATGTGCTGCAGCCAAGTGTCTGCTCAGCTGCCGGGTTTGATGGGCCACTTGACATATACGTCTTTTGCGTATATCCTCAGTTTAGGCGGGCCTGGAAAAAGCTTCGAGTCCTGACCCTTCAACATCGAAGAAACCGCGCGTGCGAGCGGATTTTATCGCGGGCAGTCCCGGTAGCGCGCGTTGGTAGCCGCCCGCCTGCTTTCATCCCAGGCAAAGGAGACGAAAATGACTGCAGATTCCCTGCAGAAGCAGAGCCAGGGTCGGGCCGGTCGGCTCTTCGAGAAGGGCCAGTCGGGCAACCCCGGCGGTCGCCGGCCGGGCTGCGGCAACCGCGCGACCTTGGCGGCGGAGGTGCTGCTGGAGGGCGAGGCCGAGGCGCTGACCCGAATGGCGATCGCCCGGCTCTAGGCCGCCTCGCCGAAGGGGAACACTTATCGTCATGCGCGACCAGCCAGACCGGCTAAAAAAGGTGCATCTACCCTACAAACCCGATTACTTCCGCCACATCTATCGAGAGATTGCCGACGCGGCTGAGTTGCCGCGCAAGTTTACTTCCTCGGCTGCCGTACCGGCGGCATGACAGAACTCGGCGACGTCGAAGGGACCGATCAGGAGATTAGTGCACTCCGCACCCGTAGCCGTGCCACGATCACGGTCTATACCAAGGAGACGCAGCGCCAAGTCACCAATGCTTTGCGCAAGCGTCGTGACAACCGCTTCGGGAACAGGAAGTGACCGCGACGGAATTTTCGTCGGAATGGAATTTCTCTAGAAAAGGTCGGGTGACGAGAATTCTCAATTTCACCAGAGGTTTGGAATGGTGGGCCGCGTAGGATTCGAACCTACGACCCGCTGATTAAGAGTCAGCTGCTCTACCAACTGAGCTAGCGGCCCGCCGAACGAGGGCGCGATATAGCAAACGCTTTGGGCTTTGTCGATAGCGCACCGCCGCACGAGCGGTGGTAATGCCGCGTCAGTGTCCCCCGGAGGATCCGGGGCGAGGCGGATTCTCGATTCTGTTCTCGCCCTCGGGCCGCCGCACGCGAAGATTGTCGACGGCATAGGCGATGAACCGCGGCTCGAAATGCGGTGGCTGGTTCATGAAACGGCAGGCGGCGAGCACCTGATCAATGATGAACCGCGGGTGGTAGGCGGCCAGTCCCATATTCTTGGTCTTGGTGATCATTTGCACAACCGATTGCAGTACATCGTCGGTAGCGGCAAGACCGGCGGCCTGAGCCGCCTTGGCGAATATCTCGCGAAACACTTGCTCCGTCGGCGCGACGACCTCCAGCTTGTAAGGCAGCCGCCGCAGGAAGGCCGGATCCATGAGATCTTCGGGATCCAAATTGGTCGAGAAGACCACCAATTCCTCGAAGGGAACGCAGAAGCTTTTGCCGGTATGAAGCTTGAGGAAGTCGACGCGGCTCTCCAGCGGGACGATCCAACGGTTCAACAAGTGAGAGGGCGATACGAGCTGCCGGCCAAAGTCATCGACAATGAAGCAACCGCCGAGGGCCTTCAAATGCAGCGGTGCTTCATAGAAATTGGCGGTTGCGTCATAGCTGAGGTCGAGCATTTCAAGCGTCAGTTCTCCGCCGGTCACGATGAACGGCCGACGGATGGGGACCCAGCGGGCATCGAAGCCTTCGTGACGAAACGGCGTCACGGCCTGGTCGGACGCCACCGCCGGCACTGCCGGCAGACGGTGAAAGCTGGGGTCGAAGACCCGCATGATCTGGCCTTCGACCTCGACGGCATACGGCACATAGATGATGTCGCTGAACACCTTGGCGAAGCTCAAGGCGATCGATGTCTTGCCGTTCCCCGGCGGGCCGTAGAGCAGGATTGCCCGTCCCCCGTTCAGCGCCGGCCCAAGCTTCTCGACCATCGTATCGTCGATCGTCAGATCGCCCAGGCCGTTTCGGATATGCTCCCAGGTGACCAGTTCACCCGTAATCTTCTGCTGCCGGACACGCTGGGTGAAACTGTCAATGGAAACGGGCGCCGGGCCGGCGTATTGCGAGCGCTCCAGCGCGTCCTTGGCCCAATGCTGCCCGGTGTCCGTCAGGTAATAATGCATATCGGCGAAGCCGGACCGGCCCTCTGAGCCGGCCGCCTGCAGGAGGTGACGCTCGACCGCCTTGCCCGCGAGTTCGACGACCAGCGGGCGCGGGAGCTTTATCGCCTCGGCGAACTGGCTGAGGCTCTCGAGCCGCCCGATATAGATCAGTTTGATCAACGAGTCGATCAGATCGGTCTCGGCGATCCCGGTGTCCTTGAGGGTCACCGGCTCCGGCGGCAGGCGCATGAAGAAAGCTTCGACCATGGCTCGGTCCATCACGCCAAGCTCGACAAGGATCTCGCCCAGCCTGCCGCCGCTGAGCGCCTGTCGCTTCAGGGCGGCATCGACGCATTCCCGGGTCGCGAGCTTCGCCGCGACCAGCAGATCCCCGAGAGGCATCATGACTTAGCCTTTGCCGATCAGGCGTTTGGGGTGACAAACCGGAAACTCGAAATCAATTTTAGTGCATGACAATCGCAGAACCAAGCCGGAAGACTCTGCGCCAATCCACCGGGGGAATGGCGGTTTTTAGAAACGAGATAAGGCGCCGCCGGCCGACGGTTCAATCCTCGGCGACGCCGCCGCGCCGACCGATCCTGAGATCCCGATTGATATAGACCGACATGATAAGGCCGAAGCCCACCAGCACCGTCAGCATGGCCGTGCCGCCATAGGAGATCAGCGGCAGGGGCACGCCCACCACGGGGATCAGACCCATCACCATCGCCATATTGATGAAGACGTAGAGAAACAGATTGCCGGCGAGGCCGACGGCGACCAGCCGGCCGAACTGGTTGCGGCTGCGCAGGCCGATGGCCAGGCCATAGGCGATGAGCAGGGCATAGAGGCCCAGCAGTACGAGCCCGCCCACCATGCCGAATTCCTCCGCCAGCATGGTGAAGATGAAGTCGGTCTGGCGCTCGGGCAGAAAATTCAGATGGCTCTGCGAGCCCTGCAGGAAACCCTTGCCGAACAAGCCGCCCGAGCCGAAGGCGATCTTGGACTGCAGGATGTGATAGCCAGCGCCCAGCGGATCGGTTTCCGGATTGAGGAAGGTCAGGATGCGGTCCTTCTGGTAATCGCGCAGGAAATTCCAGCCGATGGGGATCGCCGATAGGCCGGCGACGAGTACGATAGCGAATTTCCACAGGCGCACGCCGGCGGCGAAGAACATCAAGGCGCCGCCCAGAACCAGCATCCCCGCCGTGCCGAGATCGGGCTGCAACAGCACTAGGCCGGCGGGTACCAGGACCATCACGATGGGCAGTAGGATGTTGATGGGCTTGCCGATATCCTCGTAGGTGAGCCCATGAAAATAGCGGGCGAGCGCCAGAACGAGGGAGATCTTCATCAGCTCCGAGGGCTGAAGCTGCAGGAAGCCGACGTTGATCCAGCGCTGGGCGCCCATGCCGATATGCCCGGCTACCTCGACGTAGATGAGCAGCAGAAAGGCGAGCGCGTAGAGCGGATAGGCATGGCGCAGCCAGAACCGAAAATCGACCAGAGCCACGACGATCAAGGCGCAGAACCCGCCGGCAAAACGCAGGGCCTGGCGCGACATCCACGGGTCGGCATGGCCGTTGCCCGCGGAATAGAGCATGGCGAATCCAATGCCCGCCGTGGCCGCGATCGCCAGCAACAGGCCCCAGTTGAAATGGCGCAGCTTTTCGAGCGCGCTCATGTTGGTGTTGGCGCCGCCGCTGGCGATAAATGGGGTAGCCACGCCTAACCCTCCGCCCGGATGGCGGCCAGCTTGGTGCCGCCCGGCGGATGCGCCGGATCGCGCTGCTGGCATTCCAGCATGATGTCGCGGGCGATCGGACCGGCGACCTTGGCCCCGCCGCCGCCGTGCTCCACCACCACCGCCGCGGCGTAGCGCGGCGCCGATGCGGGCGCAAAACAGATGAAGAGCGCATGGTCGCGCATTGGCCAGGGCAAATCCTCGTTCTTGCGGATGCCGGCGAGGCGCTCGGCCATGGTGATGCGGCGCACCTGGGCGCTGCCGGTCTTGCCGGCCATCTCCATGCCCGCCTGACTGATATGGGAGCCATAGGCGGTGCCGTCGGGCTCGTTCACCACCATGCGCATGCCCTCGCCCACCAGCTTCATATGGACCGGGTCGACGTTCATCTTGGGGAAGGGCGGCGTCGTATCCAGAGCCGTGGCGTCGTCGAGCCGCGAAGCTCGCACGAGATGGGGCCTGAGCGCATAGCCGCCATTGGCCAATCGCGCGGTCATCACCGCGAGCTGCAACGGCGTTGTCTGGATGAAGCCCTGACCGATACCGGCGATCAGCGTCTCGCCGGGATGCCAGACGTCGTTGAATGTTGCCTTCTTCCAGGCCGTGTCGGGGATAAGGCCCGGCTTCTCCCCCAACAGATCGAGGCCGGTCGGCTGGCCCAGGCCGAAGCGACGCGACATGTCGGCGATGGCGTCGATGCCGATGCGCCGCGCCACGTCGTAGAAGTAGACGTCGCAGGAATTCTTGATACCCCCCAGCATGTCCAGGGTGCCGTGGCCCTGATGGCGCCAGCAATGGAAGCTGACGCTGCCCAACGACATGAAACCGGGGCAGAAGACCGTGTGGCTGGCCGACATCCCCGCCTCGAGCGCCGCCATGGCGGTCATGGTCTTGAAGGTGGAACCCGGCGGATATTGGCCGGCGATGGTCTTGTTGGTCAGCGGATGCGAGATGTCGCTGGTGAGACTCTGCCATTCGGCCCCGCTCAGGCCCCGGTTGAAAGCGCTGGGATCGAAGCTGGGGGTCGAACCCATAGCCAGTACGTCGCCCGTCACCACGTCCAGCACCACGGCAGAGGCGCTTTGCTGCTCGGCCAGGCGTTGCTGGACGAATTGCTGCAGGCCGATGTCCAGGGTCGAGACCAGCTCGACACCGGCATTGCCGTCGCGCCGGGCAAGCTCGCGGATGACGCGGCCCAGCGCGTTGACCTCGATCTCGCTGGTGCCCGCCGTGCCACGCAACTGGGAATCGTAGACCTTTTCCAACCCGGTCTTGCCGATACGAAATCCCGGCAATTGCAGCAGCGGATCGTCGCCCGCTTCGTTTTCCGCCGGCGGGCCGACATAGCCTAGCACATGAGCCGTGCTGGCGCCGAAGGGATAGGAGCGGCTCTGGTCCACTTCGATGCTGGCGCCCGGCAGATCGGGGGAATTGACCTCGACGCGAGAAACCTGGCCCCAGGTCAGATTCTCGCGCACCGGGATCGGCATGAAGGCGCGATAGCGGTTGCGCTCGCGCAGGATGCGCTCGATCTCCTCGGGCTCGATGGGCAGCACCCGGGCCAGCGCCTTCAATGTCGCGCGCATATCGGCGGTCTGCTCCGGCACCACGACGACGCGATAGTTGGGATCGTTGATGGCCATCGGCCGACCGAAGCGATCGACGATCTTGCCGCGCAGCGGCGGCAACAGGCGAAGATTGACCCGGTTCTGCTCCGCCAACAGGCGATAGCGCTCGGTCTCCATGACCTGCAGGTAGTACATGCGCCCGACCAGGGCGGAGAACAGCACCGCCTGCCCGCCGGCCAGCATCGCCACGCGGCGACCGAAGGTGCGCTGAAGAATCCGGGGCTTCGTCATCGCCCGATCCCGGGCGCTAGGCCGAGCGCAGGAAGGAGCGCTGGGCGCGGGCGAAAAGGTCGCCGAGAGCCGGATAAAGGGCGAGTGTCATCAGATAGGCGAAGATCGTCGGCTTGGGATCCAGCGCCCCGCCGCCGACGATGGATGAGAGAATCCATCCCAGCGACATGGCCCCGGCCCCAATCATCATGAAACCCCACCAGACGACGAGGAACGGGTGCCCGAAGAAGAGGCGGCGCTGCGAGAGCGCAATGGCATAGACCAGCAGCAGCACCAGCGTGCCGACGCCCAGCGGGGCGGCCCCCATCAGATCGCCGATGAGGCCGATGGCGAAGACCGCTGGTGCGGGCAGCAGCCCCGGTCGATGAATCGCCCAGTAGTAGACGGAGATCATCGCCAGGCCCGTGCCGAGTGGCACGAAATAGGGCAGATGCAACGGCGTTGTCCCGATGATGAGCATCAGCAGAGTCAACGCGAAGGGCGAGAGATTGCGCGCCCAATTATCCAGCCGATTGAACAAAGAGAAGGTCATTGCAGCTTGCCCGCGCCCGATTGCAGCACGCCCGGCAATTTGTAATCGACCAGCCGCAGATACTCCAGGCGATCCCACTCGACGAAAAGCTGGACCGTCACGACGCCGTCGTCGATGGAGCGGACGATGCCGATGGGCAAGCCCGGCGGAAACGCGCCGCCGGCGGTCGAGGTGACGATGCGGTCGCCCGGAACGAGGGCGATTCCATGCGGCAGGTAAAGCAACCGCGGGTTATCCGAATTGTCCCCGGCCATAATCGCCTGATCGCGCGTGCGCTCGATTGCCACGGGAATCCGGCTGTTTATGTCGCTTAACAGCAGGACCCGGGCTGAATGTTCGCCCACCTCGGCCACCCGTCCGACCAACCCTTCGCCGGTCATGGCCGCCGATCCTTTGCGCACCCCCTCGCGCAGTCCGGCGGTGACGAGAAGGGTGCGAACGAAGGCCCCGCCATTGTCGGCAACGACCCGGGCGGTCACGAAGGTGGCGTTAGGTTCGGGCACCAGCTTCAGCAGATCGCGCAAGGCATCGTTCTCGGCCTGGAGCTGGCGGGCGACGCCCTGCCATTGCAGCAAGCGCTCCTGCTCCGCCTTCAGGGTTGCGTTCTGCTCCCGCAGGCTCCAAAAATCCCGGGCGTTTTCATAGAGTTGACGAACACTTGCGATGGGCCTGGCAAGGCCCTCCATGATCGGGGAGAGAGCGTCGACGACCGTGACACGGGCACGTTCGATCAACGGCGTGTCGGCCTTGCCCAGGACCATCAAGGCGAAGGCAGCGCCAACCAACAGAACGAAGGTGCCGCGATGCAGCCATGCCTTCGCCGAGGCGAGTCGCAGAGCCGATCCCCCTCGCAGCTTCACCGTAGTCCTCCCGACCGGTGCTCCGAACGGCGATTCGAGCCGTTCAGGTTAGAAGAATAGTGGATAAAGCACAGAGAACAAATGGCTTTTTTGGGAATCGCGGAAAAGTTGCGGGTCTCGAAATAGAGACTCTCGCTAGTAAGTGCTGATCAGCACATTCTTCAGAGTCTTCATTTCCTCGAGGCAACGTCCGGTTCCCAGCGCCACGCAACTCAACGGATCGTCGGCGATGGAAACAGGCAGCCCCGTCGAGTGGCGCAAAACGAAATCGAGATTGCTGAGCAACGCGCCGCCGCCGGTGAGCACGATGCCCTTGTCGACGATATCGGCGGCAAGCTCCGGTGCCGTGTGTTCGAGAGCGACCTTCACCGCTTCGATGATGGCGCCCACGGGCTCGGCCAGGCTTTCGGCGATCTGTCGCTCGGTGATGACCAATTCCTTTGGCACGCCGTTCATCAGATCGCGGCCCTTGATCTCCATGACGCGGCCTTCGCCGTCTTCGGGCGGACAGGCCGAACCAATTTCTTTTTTGATTCGTTCCGCACTGCCTTCGCCGACGAGAAGATTATGGTTGCGACGGATGTAGGCGATGATCGCCTCGTCCATCTTGTCGCCGCCCACGCGCACGGAGCGCGAATAGACGATGCCGCCCAGCGACAGCACGGCGACCTCGGTCGTGCCGCCGCCGATGTCGACGACCATGGAGCCCGTCGGCTCAGTCACCGGCAAGCCCGCGCCGATCGCGGCGGCCATCGGTTCTTCGATCAGGAACACCCGCCGCGCGCCGGCCGATTCGGCCGATTCCTGAATGGCGCGCCGCTCGACGGCGGTGGAGCCGGAGGGCACGCAGACGATGACCTGGGGACTGGCGAAGCTTCGCCGGTTGTGAACCTTGCGGATGAAATGCTTGATCATTTCCTCCGCCACCTCGAAATCGGCAATGACGCCGTCGCGCAAGGGCCGGATGGCGGAGATATTGCCCGGGGTTCGGCCCAGCATCATCTTTGCCTCGTCGCCGACGGCGAGCACGTGTTTCTTGCCCTTGACCTCGGCAATGGCGACCACCGACGGCTCGTTCAGGACGATGCCCCGTCCCTTGACGTAAACCAGGGTGTTGGCGGTCCCCAAATCGATCGCCATGTCGGCCGAAAGCATGCCGAGTAATCTACCGAACATCCGCTGCAACCTCGCTTTGGCGTTCGCGTGTCGTAGCCGCCTAGTGAGGCAATTTCAAGGCTCATCTGAAAATGGCGGCAATTGGCTCCAAAAACGAGGGGCGGAGCCTCGCGGTCCCGCCCCGGTTTTGTCGCCCGACAGGCTGGCGGCTACGCCGATAGGGCCGCGGGCGCAGTCTTTTGGCGCTTCACCAGCAGCTTGTTGAGGGCGTGGAGATAGGCCTTGCAGGAGGCAACGAGGGTGTCCGTATCGGCGCCCTGGCCGTTGACCGTTTTCCCCCCCTCCTCCAGGCGCACCGTCACCTCGGCCTGGGCATCGGTGCCGGCGGTGACGGCATGGACCTGGAACAGCTGGAGTTTCGCCTCATGGGGGCAGAGCATTTTGATGGCGTTGAAGATGGCATCGACCGGACCATCGCCGGTGGCGCTGGCCTGGACCGGCTTGCCGTCGACCTCGAGTTCGAGATCGGCCTTCTGCGGGCCCTTGGATCCGGCGATTACCTGAAGGGAGACGAAGCGGATGTGTTCGTTGCTGCGCACGAAACTGTCGTCGACCAATGCTACGATGTCCTCGTCGAAGACGTCCTTCTTCTTGTCGGCCAGTTCCTTGAAACGACGGAAGGCATCCTCCATCGCGTTCTCGCCCAGATCGAAACCCAGCTCCTTCAATTTGGTCTTGAAGGCATGGCGTCCCGAATGCTTGCCCATCACCAGAGTCGAGCGGCCGAGGCCGACGGACTCCGGCGTCATGATCTCGTAAGTGCCGGCATGTTTCAGCATGCCGTCCTGATGGATGCCTGATTCATGGGCAAAGGCATTCGCGCCTACGATCGCCTTGTTGGGCTGCACGGCAAAACCGGTGATGGTGGAAACCAACTTGGAGGCCTTGGTGATGAAGGTGCTGTCGATGCCCGAGGTGTAGGGCATGAGATCGGGGCGCGTGCGCAGCGCCATGACGATCTCCTCCATCGCCGCATTGCCGGCGCGTTCGCCCAGGCCGTTGATGGTGCATTCCACCTGACGCGCGCCGGCGCCGATGGCCGCCAGCGAATTGGCGACCGCCAAGCCCAGATCATTGTGGCAATGCACCGAGACCACCGCCTTGTCGATGTTCGGTACGCGGTTGAACAGCATGGCGATGAGGGCGGCGAATTCCTCGGGCAAGGCATACCCAAGTGTATCGGGAATGTTGACGGTGCCGGCACCCGCTTTGATTGCGCTCTCAACGCAGCGGCAGAGGAAATCATGCTCTGTGCGGGAGGCATCCTGGGCCGACCATTCCACATCATCGCAGAGATTGCGCGCATGGCCGACGCAATCGATGGTTGCCTGATGTACCGCCTCGGGCTCCATGTTCAGCATGTATTTCATATGCAGCGGGCTGGTCGAAATGAAGGTATGGATGCGCGGCCGGGATGCTCCTTTGAGGGCCTCCCAGGCGCGATCGATGTCCTTCTTCGATGTCCGGGCCAAGGCGGCGATGCTGGCGTTGCGCACCAGGCGGGCCACCTCGCGCACCGCCTCGAAATCGCCGTTGGAGGCGATGGGAAAGCCGGCCTCGATCACATCGACGCCCATCTCCTCGAGAACCGCAGCGATGCGCAGTTTTTCCTCAAGGTTCATGGAACACCCCGGCGCCTGCTCACCGTCGCGCATGGTGGTGTCGAAGATGACTACGCGATTCTTGTCGCGGGTTTCAGTCTTGGTGGCTTGAACCGTGGGACTCATCTGGGTAACCCCTTGATATCACTGTTGACGGACGACGCGCTCACGACCCCTGAGGGCGCCTCGCCAGGCAACGGCGGCGGCGCTCAGGGGTAGGTAAGTCGAAGCGTCCGGGCAGCGGATGAAAGGGCGGGTTTCGGCGCAGCCGCAGCGATGGCACCCAAAGGCGCGCCCGCTTTCAGCACCTGTCGCAACAGGATCGGCATCGACTGCTCCAAAGGGTTCCGCAGAACCGGGGGTCCAATTAGAACCCTGGAGCCTTTCTAACCTGCCCCCCCTTGGCTTCACAAGGGTAAATTTCACGGCAGGCCTGCGAGCCAGACACAGACCGGAGCCAGAGGCGCATTGAGGGAGCCGATCAGCCCGGTTTCGATCGCCGGCAACAGGCGTGAGCCAAGAGCGAACAGCGCGATGGCCTGCATGACGGCGATGCCCTGAAAATGGCGCGCGATCACCATCATTCCCGTCATGGCCAGCGTCATGGCGAAGGCAAGCAAGTCGCCGCTCATGCTACCCTCACTGCTGAACTCGACCATGACCCCGACACCGGCGAGCGCGCCGCAGCCGGCCGCAACCGCGCTCAGCCCGCATCGTCGAATGCAAGGTCACGGGACGGCGCTTTGCCGGCGAGGGCGATAAACTGCGCGTCCTCTGGCACGAGCAGCATCGTCTGCCCCGAGGCACGCCGATCTTACGCCGACAGGCGCTCTCCCAACCGGCTGCGGGCCTGGCCATCGGCCCGGAACATTGCCCAATGGAGTGCCAGCGCCGTGGCCGCAACGAGCAGGCCGCAGAAGATCACATCGCTGAAGAAATGGCTGCCCTGGAGCATCCGCATAAGGCCGATGCTGCCACCCAGCAGCAGGGATCCTGCGATACCGGCCGGCCGGCGGCGCGGCGGCAGAAGCAATGCCGGCGCCAGAAGGGCAAAGCCCGCCGCCGGATCGCCGGCAACGAAGGAGCAATTGTCACCGCAGGCGCCATCGAAGGCGAAGGGCGGCGCATAGGGGAACGCGCCACCGAAGTCTTGCGTCTCGCCGGGGCGCGGACGATGGGAATGGTCCTTGACCACCGTATTCACCAGCAGGCCGGGGCCGATGGCAAAGACCGCAACGACGTAAAGGGCCTGCCATTGCGTGATGCCCCAGATCGGCCGCCGGCGCAGATGGGCTATTCCCGCCACGACGAAAAAGGCGATGGCAAGCGGGACGAGGTATTGAATCGCATCATGGATGCGGACGAAGGGAAGCACCCAGAACAGCAGGAAGTGGCCGTCGGGGCGCAGCATCCAACGCCCAACCGCGAGATCGAGATCGGGAAATGCAAGAAAGACCCCGACTGCGATCACCGTCGCGCCGAGCAGGATGAACGCGGCCCGTCGACGCATTCGGCCGACCCTGATCTCGCCTAGTTCTTGGTTTTGTCCACCAGCTTGTTCTTGGCGATCCAAGGCATCATGGAGCGTAGCCGCGCGCCCACTTCCTCGATGGGATGCTCGGCCTCGCGCCGGCGGATGGCCTTGAAGCTGGGTTGACCGGCCTGGCATTCTTGCACCCAGTCGCGGGCGAATCGGCCGGACTGGATATCGTCCAGGATCTTCTTCATCTCCGTGCGCGTGGCGTCGGTGACGATGCGCGGGCCCCGAGTATAGTCGCCAAACTCGGCGGTATTGGAGATTGAATAGCGCATATTGGCAATGCCGCCCTCATAGATCAGGTCGACGATCAGCTTCACTTCGTGCAGGCATTCGAAATAGGCCATCTCCGGGGCGTAGCCGGCCTCGACCAGGGTTTCGAATCCGGCCTTGATGAGTGCGGTCAGGCCGCCGCAGAGCACGACCTGTTCGCCGAACAGGTCGGTCTCGCATTCCTCGCGGAAGTTGGTCTCGATGACGCCCGAGCGCCCCCCGCCGATGGCGCTGGCATAGCTGATGCCGATTTCGAGCGCATTGCCGCTTGGGTTCTGCGCCACCGCCACCAGACAGGGGACGCCGCCACCGCGCAGGTATTCGGAGCGCACGGTATGGCCGGGACCCTTGGGCGCCACCATGAATACATCGAGATCGGGGCGCGGCTCGATCAGTTTGAAATGAATGTTCAGGCCATGTGCGAAGGCGAGTGCGGCGCCCTTTTTCATATGGGGCGCGAGATCGTCGATATAGAGCTTGGCCTGCAGCTCATCGGGGGTCAGCACCATGATGACGTCGGCCCATTTCGCCGCTTCCTTGGGGCTGAACACCGTCAAGCCCGCGGCCTCGGCCTTCTTCACCGTGGCCGAGCCTTCGCGCAAGGCCACGCGCACGTCCTTGACGCCGCTGTCTTTCAGATTGCGGGCATGGGCATGGCCCTGGCTGCCGTAGCCGACCACGGCAATCTTCTTGCCCTTGATCAGGTTCACATCTGCGTCGCGGTCGTAGTAAACGCGCATGGCGGCTTCCTTTCAGCGAGAAGCGATGAGGTGTCGAGGCGCTTTTAAAGGGGCTCGGGCCCGCGCGCAATGGCGGCAACGCCGGTGCGCGCGACATCCACCAAACCCAGCGGGCGCATCAGGTTGATGAAGGCGTTCAATTTATCGGTCGAACCCGTCATCTCGAAGACGAAGCTTTCGATGGTGGCATCCACCACCCGGGCACGGAAAATATCGGCGATCCGGAGGCTCTCCACCCGCTTCTCGCCGGTCCCCCGCACCTTGACCAGGGCCAATTCGCGTTCGAGGCTGGGACCGTCGATGGTCAGATCGCGTACCTTGTAGATCGGCACCAGGCGATCGAGCTGGTTCTTGATCTGCTCGATGATCATGGGTGTGCCCGACGTCACGACGGTGATGCGCGATAGCTGCTCCACCGGATCGATTTCGGCGACGGTCAGGCTCTCGATATTGTAGCCACGGCCGGAGAAGAGGCCGATGACGCGGGCGAGCACGCCGGACTCGTTGGCGACCAGGACCGAAATGGTATGGCGGGCAATCGTTTCGATATTGCTCATCACACCAAGACCATGCCTTCTTCCGACGTCGGCTTGGCCACGTCGTCGGGGCCGAGCAGCATCTCGTTATGCGGCGAGCCCGAGGGAATCATGGGGAAGCAATTCTCCTTCTGGTCGACGGCGACATCGACGATCACGGGCCGCTTGACCTTGATCATCTCGTCGATCACCCCATCCACATCGCCGGGCTTCTCCGCGCGCAGGCCCACGGCGCCGAATGCCTCCGCCAATTTGACGAAATCGGGCAGCGATTCCGTATAGCTCTCGGCATAGCGCCCGCCATGCATCAGTTCCTGCCACTGGCGGACCATGCCCATCCACTGGTTGTTCAGGATGAAGATCTTCACCGGCAGGCGGTGCTGCACCACCGTGGACATCTCCTGGATGTTCATCAGGATCGAGGCCTCGCCTGCAACATCGATGACCAGCGCGTCGGGGTGGGCGATCTGCACGCCGGCAGCGGCGGGCAGGCCATAGCCCATGGTGCCGAGCCCGCCCGAGGTCATCCAGTGATTGGGCTTGTCGAAGCGCAGGAACTGGGCCGCCCACATCTGGTGCTGGCCGACTTCGGTGGTGATGTAGAAATCCTTATCCCTGATCGCCGCATAGAGGCGCTCGAGGGCGTATTGCGGTTTGATCAGCGTATCGGACTTGCGATAGGTCAGGCACTTGCGGTCGCGCCACTGCTCGATCTGGGCCCACCAAGCCTTCAGCGCCTTGGCATCGGGCTGGACCTGCTTGGCCTTCCAGATCTTGATCATGTCCTCCAGGACGCGGCCGACATCACCTACGACGGGCAAATCCACATGCACGTTCTTGTTGATGGAGGAACGGTCGATGTCGACGTGGATCTTCTTCGAATGGGGCGAGAAGGCGGCGAGCTTGCCGGTCACCCGGTCGTCGAAGCGCGCGCCGATATTGATCATCACGTCGCAGTCATGCATGGCCATGTTGGATTCGTAGAAGCCATGCATGCCGACCATGCCCAGGAACTGCGGGTCGGAGGCGGGAAAGGCGCCGAGGCCCATCAAGGTCAAGGTGCAGGGAAAGCCCGTAAGGCGAATGAACTGGGCCAGTAACTGGGAGGCGGCCGGGCCGGAATTGATGACGCCGCCGCCGCAATAGAACAGCGGCCGCTTGGCCTTGGCCATCAGCTCGATCGCTTCTTCGATCTGCCTTGCGTCGCCCTTGACCTGGGGTTTGTAGCTCTTGTGCTTCACCGCGGCGCCACCGGCATAGGCATGCTTGGCCTGCAAGACGTCCTTGGGCAGATCGACCACCACGGGGCCCGGACGGCCGCTGCGCGCCACGTAGAAGGCCTCGTGGATGATGCGGCCCAGGTCGGCGACGTTCTTCACCAGGTAGTTGTGCTTGGTGCAGGGCCGGGTGATTCCGGTGGTGTCGGCCTCCTGGAAGGCATCGTTGCCGATCAGGTGGGTTGGCACCTGGCCGGTCAGGCAGACGACGGGAATGGAATCCATCAAAGCGTCGGTCAGGCCCGTCACCGCATTGGTCGCCCCGGGGCCGGATGTGACCAGGACGACGCCCACCTTGCCCGTCGAACGGGCATAGCCTTCGGCGGCATGGACGGCCGCCTGCTCGTGGCGCACCAGGATGTGGCGTAGCGCGTTCTGCTTGAACAGTTCGTCATAGAGCGGAAGGACCGCCCCGCCAGGGTAGCCGAAAATCACATCGACGCCCTGATCGAGCAGCGCCTTGATGACAATCCCCGCGCCAGTCAGCTCCTGGCCCGCCATAGAACTAACTCCTTCGCACTTGCAAGATTTGGCAAAAACCCAAGGTTTCCGCCGAAACCGTGGGACCCTAATGGCTCAAAGTGTGACGGTCAACAGGAATTGGCGAATATTCTTAAAGATTTCTGGCAAGATTCTTTCCGAAAATTGCTCGGAAAATACCGTGACCTCCGGCATTTGGTGGCGAAGCCAGGTCATCTGCCGCTTGGCGTAGCGCCGCGTTTCTTGCTGCGCCGCAGCAATCGCTTCCGCTAGCGTTGTTTGTCCAGCCAGCGCTCGCCCCAATTCCCGCACGCCGACCGCCTTCATGGCGGGAAGCAGGGGATCAAGGTCGAGGGCCAACAGGGCCCGCACTTCCTCCACCGCGCCTTGGTCGATCATACGCAGGAACCGGGCGTCGGTGGCGGGATAGAGTGCATCGCGCGGCGGCATGAGAGCAATCGTCAGGTGTGAGCCGCAGTCGGGCAGCGGTGTTTCTCTCTGCCAATCGGCAATCGTGCGGCCAGTCGCCCGATATACACACCAAGCGCGCAGGATGCGCTGACTGTCCCCCGGCGCCAGACGCGCCGCCGTCACGGGATCGAGGCGCGCCAGCTTGCCATGAAGTCCCGCCGCGCCGATCTCGGCGAGCAAGGCCGCGCCTTCGCGCTGGATGTCCTCGTCCAGATCCGGGATCGGCGAAAGGCCTTGCGTCAACGCCCGCAGATAGAGGCCGGTGCCTCCGGTGACGATGGGCAGGCAGGCGGGCTCATCCGCCACGGCCGCCAGCGCCATCTGGCGCCAGCGTCCGGCCGAGCAACGTTCCCCCGCCGGCAGGACGCCGTAGAGTCGATGGGGTGCCGTGCCGAGCTCGCGCGCGCCGGGCCGCGAGGTCAGGATCGACAGCTCGCGATAGACCTGCATGCTGTCGGCATTGATGACCGCGCCCCCGAATTCCTGGGCGATGGCGAGAGCAAGGGCGGATTTGCCGCTGGCCGTCGGGCCGGCGACCATCACGAACGGCCGCAAGCGGCCATCGGCGGCGGATGGCAACGGGAGATCGCTCCGGTTCATCACCGCGGGCGCGCCCGCGTGATTGCGGGCCTTGTTCGCCGTACCAATCGGACCCGGGCGGCTCAGCCTCAGCCCACTCAGCCCTGATCCGTGCGCACCGCCACCCATTGGAAATCGCCCTGGCGATAGACCAGCAGGGTGACGACCTTGAAGCCATTGGATTTGGCAGCGGCGATGCGCTTTTCCACGTCCGCCGGCGTCGTGACCGAACCTTGGTCGACCTCGACGATGACGTCGCCCGGCTTCAGGCCCTTGGTCGCCGCATTGCTCTTGGGATCCACGTCCATCACCACCACGCCGGAAGCCTCGTCGGCAATGCCGAACTTCCGGCGCTGGCCCTCGCTCAACTCGCCTAGCGACAGGCCCAGCACGGTCTTCGTCTTGTCGGGCTGCTTGGGCGGGGCCGGCGTCTGGGTGGTGCTGGCCTGTTTGGTTTCCGCACCCTCGTCGAGTTCGCCCAGCTTCACCTGGAAGTTCAACTGCTTGCCCTGGCGCAGCACCGTGACTGGCACGGAGGTGTCGAAGGGCGTCTCGGCCACGATGCGCGGCAGATGGCGCATCTCGCCGATTTCCTGGCCGTTGAAGCTGACCACCACATCGCCCTGCTTGATGCCCGCCTTCGCGGCAGGTCCACCATCGGTGACGGCGGCGATGAGCGCGCCCATGGGCTTGGACATCTTGAGGCCCTCGGCCAGTTCCGGCGTCACACTCTGGATCCGCACACCCAGCCAGCCGCGCCGCGGATGGCCGTACTGGCGCAATTGCGCGACGACGCCCCTGGCAAGCGAGGAGGGCAAGGCAAAGCCGATGCCGATGCTGCCGCCCGAGGGCGAGAAGATCGCCGTATTGATGCCGATGACCTTGCCGTCCATGTTGAACATCGGGCCGCCGGAATTGCCGCGGTTGATGGCGGCGTCGGTCTGGAGGAAATCGTCATAAGGGCCGGCGTTGATGTCGCGCTGGCGGGCTGAAAGGATGCCGGCGGTCACAGTGCCGCCCAGGCCGAAGGGATTGCCGATGGCCAGTACCCAATCGCCGATCCGCGCCTTGTCGGAATCGCCCCAATCCAAGTAGGGAAAGGGCGTCGGCGATTCGATCTTGAGCAGCGCCAGGTCGGTCTTGGGATCGTGTCCGATCAACTTGGCCTTGTATTCGGTATTGTCCTGGGTGCGGACGGTGATTTCTTCCGCCCCATCGATGACATGGTTGTTGGTGACGACATAGCCTGTCGCATCGATAATGAAGCCGGAGCCCAGCGAGGTTACCTCGTGGGAGCCACCACCGCCGCCGCCCCCGTTGTCGCCCCCGCTGTTGTCGCCATTATCGCCATTATCGCCGCCGCCGTTGTTGTCGCGGTTCTGGCGATCGAAGAACTGCTTGAACAGCTCCTCGAGGTTGGGATCGTTGCGGCTGGAATCGGTGACCTTTTGCGTGGTGGCGATATTGACGACGGCGGGCAGCAGCTTTTCCGAAAGATCGGCGAAGCTATCGGGCGCGCCGCGGGCAAAGGCGGGCACGGCCACCAGCAGCAACAGGCCGACGAAGAAGGGCGTCGCGGCCAAGCGGATAACGGGGCGATGGGTCACTTGCGGACTCCTTGCAAGATTGGCGCCGCGCTCGGCCGCTCGATCTTGCGATGCAATGCTATCAGGATATAGCGCCAGCCCGCGCCCTATCACATCGCCGAATCGGGCGCAGCCGACAGTTAGTAAATCGGCGGCACGATAGGGCATTTTCAAGATGGACGGGTCAAGTTTTTCGTGATCGGCGGGGCTTCCCAATGAAATGGGGCGCTCAACCGCGCACGAACCAGACCAACAGCACACCGGCCGCCATGGCACCGAGCCCGATGCCTCGCAGAAGTCCGGGCGGCCGGGCCATCAGCAACGCCCAGGCGCGTTTGGCGCCCTCTGGCGCCACGGCCAGAACCAAGCCCTCGATGACCAAAACCAAGCCAAGAGCGGTCAACGCGTCGCCGAGACCAAGCGACATGGCGCCTGGCCCGCCTAAGGCGTCGTCGTCGTCGCGGGCGCCGTCGTCGTCCCCGTCCCCTTGGCCGTGCCCGGAAGAGGCACGTCGCTGTGGTTCAAGAAATAGCGGAAGAAGTCGCCATCGGGCGGCCCAACATAGGTGGTGGTGTCGCCGCTCAAGGCCGTGGTCAGCGCCTGCATCGAGCGATAAAAATCGAAGAAGGCGGGATCGCGGCCATAGGCCGCGGTATAGATCCCGGTCGCTTGCGCATCGCCCTCGCCACGCAGGATTTCGGACTGGCGGTTGGCGTCGGCTACGATGACGACGGCCTGCTTATCCGCCTCAGCCCGCAAGGTCTGCGCTTCCTTCTGGCCCTCGGCGCGGATTTTACGCGCCTCCTGCTCGCGCTGGCTTTGCATCCGGCGGATGATCGCCTGGCTGTTCTCCTCTGGCAGATCCACGCGCTTGATCCGCACGTCGATCACCTTGATGCCGAAGGTCTGGGCTTCGATGTTCACCTGGCGGGCGATCTCCTGCATGAATTCAGCGCGCTGGCTGGTCAGGATCGAGGCCATGGGAATATCGCCCAGCGCGCGACGCAGGTTGGAGCTGATGATCGGCCGCAAGCGCTCCTGCACCCCCACCTCGTTGGCGACCTTCTGGTAGAACACCAGGGGATCGACGATCCGGAAGCGGGCGAAGGCCGAGACGATGATCTGCTTCTGATCCAGTGTCGGCATAGCTTCGCCGCCGGCGTCGAAATTCAGCACCTTGTTGCTGAAATAGACGACGTTCTGGACGAAGGGCATCTTGAAATAGATGCCGGCCTCGTTGACGGAGCGCACGGGATTGCCGAATTGAAGTACCAGAGCCCGCTCGTAGGGATGAACGATGTAGTAGGAGGACAGCAACAGGACCAGGGCCGCGACCGCGGCCACAATGCTGCCGGTGAGTGTCCGGTTCATGGGTTTGTCCCCCCGCCGGTCGCCGGCGCGGCGGGCTCAACCGCCGGTCGCTTCAACAGATCGTTCAGCGACAGATAAGGCAGCGCACCGCCGGTCGTCTTCGAATCGATAAGAATCTTGCTCATGTTCTTCAGCACCATCTCCATCGTCTCCAGATAGATGCGGCGCTGCGTGATGTCCTTGGCCTTTTCATATTGGGTCATCACCAGGTCGAAACGCTGGGCGTTGCCGGTGGCCAGCGCCACGGTCTGCGCCTTGTAGCCCTCGGCCCCCTTTATAATCGTCTGGGCCTCGCCCCCGGCCCGCTGGGTAATCTCGTTGAAATAGGCTTGTGCCCCATTGACCGAGCTCTCCTTGTCGGCGCGTGCGGCCTGCACGTCGCGGAAGGCGGCCAAGGCCGCCTCGGGCGGGTCGACCTTCTGCAACTCGACCTGGCTGACCGCAATGCCGGCGTCATAGTTGTCGAGCAGCGCCTGGATCAGATTGCGCGCCTCCTGTTCGATGCGGCTGCGGCCTTGGGTCCGGGCATATTCAAAGGGGGAGCGCCCGATGATCTCACGCATGGCGCTTTCGGCCGCGTTCTTGACCGTGTCCTCTGGATCGTCGATGGCGAAAAGGTATTTCTGCGGATCCTTGATCACCCAGAATACGACGAACTGCATGTCGATGATGTTCTCGTCGCCGGTCAGCATCAGGCTCTCCTGCCCGACATCCTGGGTGTCGGCCGCGCTGCTGCTGTCGGGGTTGGAGCGAAAGCCGACCTCCACGCGATTGACGCGGGTTACCTTGGGCGTGAAGACCTCGCCGATGGGCGCGGGCAGATTGTAGTTGAGGCCGGCGTTGGTCTGTTTCCAGACCTTGCCGAAGATGAGGGCGATGCCTTGTTCGTCGGGCTCGACGCGATAGAATCCTGTCACAAGCCAGAGCGCGAAGCCGACAAGCACGATGAAGACGAGGCTGCGGCCGCTGCCGAAGCCGCCGGGCAGGAATCGTTTCATGCGATCCTGGCCCTTGCGCAGGATATCCTCGAGATCGGGTGGCCGCCCGCCCGCGCCCCAGGGGCCCTGCCCGCCGCCGCCGGTCCCCCAGGGACCGCCACCTCCGCTCTGATTCTTCCACGGCATTGCTCAGGATCCCCTTTGTGCCGGCCTCTGGCCGCTTCCCATCTGCGACCGAAGGCACTACTTAAGATGCGCTTGCGAGGAATCGCAAGGGCCCGCCGAGCGCGGCGGCCCAGCACATATCGGCAACCGAACGAGGAATTCAAGCATGGCCGAAGTCACCGAGGCCGCCGTGCTCGCCCAGCTAAAGACGATCGCCGACCCCGATCGAGGCGGCAATATCGTCGATCTCGGCATGGTGTCCGGTCTGGCGCTGCGCGCCGGCCATGTCGCCTTCGCCATCGAGGTCGATCGCGCGCGTGCGCCCAAGCTCGAGGATCTGCGTCGCGCCGCTGAGCGTGCTGTCGAAGCACTGCCTGGCGTGCTGTCGGTTTCTGCTGTTCTGACCGCCGAGCGGCCCAGCGCGCCGGCGAAGGCGCCCGCACCTGCCGCGGCCGGCCGCACGCAGCCAGCGAAGCCCCTGGTACCCGGCGTGCGAACCATCGTGGCGGTGGCCAGCGGCAAGGGCGGCGTAGGGAAATCCACCACCGCGGTCAATCTGGCGCTGGGCCTGAAGGCCCTCGATCTCAGGGTGGGCTTGCTAGACGCCGATATCTATGGCCCCTCGCAGCCGCGCATGATGGGTATTTCGGGCAAGCCGTCATCGCCCGACGGGCGGCGCCTGCTGCCGATGGAAAATTACGGCATCAAGGTCATGTCCATGGGCTTCATGGTGCCCGAGGATACGCCCATGATCTGGCGCGGACCGATGGTGATGAGCGCCATCAACCAGATGCTGCGCGACGTCGAATGGGGTGAACTGGACATCCTGGTGGTGGATCTGCCGCCTGGTACCGGCGACGCCCAACTGACCATGGCTCAGCAGGTGCCGCTCTCGGGCGCCGTCATCGTCTCCACGCCCCAGGACATCGCTTTGCTCGATGCCCGCAAGGGCCTCAACATGTTCCGCAAGGTCGACGTGCCGGTGCTGGGGATCGTCGAAAACATGAGCTATTTCCTCTGCCCCCATTGCGGCGAGCGCAGCGACATCTTCAGCCACGGCGGCGCCCGGCGCGAAGCAGATAAGCTGGGGATGGAGTTCCTCGGCGAGATCCCCCTCAACATGGCGATCCGCGAGACCTCCGACGGTGGCAATCCCATCGTCGTCTCGCAACCGACCAGCCCCCATGCAGCGACATATCGCGCCATCGCCGAGCGCATCTGGCAAAAGGTCTCCGGCGCGCCCCAGAAGACCGCACCGCGAATTGTGATCGAATAGTTATCATCTTCTGCGCCGTTTCCCCAATCGTCAGACCGGCGCTTGGCGGGCATCCATGACGTCCTTGCCTCGCCGAAAAGCCAACGGCAAGGCCGGCCAGCCCGCTATTCTTTCTGCAAATCGAGCGAGACCTGGAACTCGATCCATTCGCGTTTGCCGAGCCCGCTTGTCGCCTGGGTCACTTTTTCGCCGGCGAGCAGACGTTTGACCACGGCGAGCGCGCCAGCGGAAAGCGTGATCGCCTGCAGACGATGCTGGACGAAGGCGTCGTGGCAGAGCGGAACCCAGCGGCGCATCACATCCAGCATGGCCTCGGCATAGACGCGGATTTCATGCTGGGCATGGGGGTCGGCGCGGAGGGACAGGAAATGCATCAGATTGTGCAGATCGATCTTCCAATACCACTGGGTATAGAAATTGAGCGTCAGGCTCATGCGCGCCAACTCGCGGGCAAGGCCACGGCGCGCAGGGTCGATCGCTTCGCCCGCATCGTTCTCGTTCAGCATGTCCGCGTAATGGTCGTATTGCCGGTGCGAATCGTTTCGCAACAGGTCCAATACGCGGGCCGCCTCGTCACCCTCCAGCACATCGCCGCGCCCCTGGCGGTTGCTGGCGGACTGGGCTGCAAGCTGGGCCGGGGCCGGCATATAGAACTCGTTGTCCAAGATCGAATATCGGGCCGAATACTCGTTCACATTGGCGGTGCGGTGGCGGATCCACTGGCGGGCCACGAAAATCGGCAGCTTCACATGGAACTTGATCTCGCACATTTCGAACGGCGTCGAATGACGGTGGCGCATGAGATAATGTATGAGGCCGCGATCCTCGCTGACCTTGCGGGTGCCCCGTCCGTAGGAGACGCGCGCGGCCTGAACCACGGCGCCGTCGTCGCCCATATAGTCGACGACTCGCACGAATCCGCGGTCGAGAACAGGCAGCGGGGTGTAAAGGATCTCCTCCAGCGCGGGAACGGTGGCCCGCCGGGTGGTTTCGCTTGCCGCCCGCGATTCGGCGATTTCACGGTCCCGTTCCTTGTCGCTGCCCATGATTTCGCAACCACCCCTTTCGATTCGCTGAGAAGACACTTATATTTCAGTTGTCGGGTAACCGACTATGGCGATAAACGCCTTGCGGCATAAGCGTTGCGGACCCGGGGGCAGTACCCGGCGCCTCCACCAGTTTTCCGGCCGATCGAGGATCGGCCGTCCTTCGGGGGCGAAATAGGATCGACGCGCGTGGTAAAGGCATGGTTTTCGCCCGGCATGGTACCACCGTTATCGGGCTACACTAGAAGTGCCAACGACAATCAACGTTTGGCTCTCGCTGCCTAATAGGTAAGCGCGGTTCGGGGGGCGCCGGGCAACAGAATGCCCCCCACTTCCGATCAACGAATCGGAGGTTGCCAAGAAGACGAAGTGTGAGCTGGGTTGGGAGTCCCAAGGGCGATGGCCGAGAGCTGGCTGAGATATGACCGCATGGTCGAGCAGGCGTTGCGTGGGGTCGTGCGCAAGGCATTGAGCGAGGCGGGACAACGCGGCCTTCCCGGCGACCATCACTTCTATATCACCTTCCACACCGACCGGCCGGGCGTGGGCATCGCCGACTGGCTGCATCAGCAGTATCCGCAGGAGATGACCATCATCCTGCAGCACCAGTTCTGGGATCTCGTTGTCGAGGAAGACCGCTTCGCCATCACGCTCAGTTTCGGCGGGCGCCATGAGCGGCTGACCATTCCCTTTTCCGCGCTGACGGCTTTCGCCGATCCGTCGGTGAAATTCGGCCTGCAGTTCGAAGCCAACGAAGACGAGCTGCAGACCCAGACGCCGGCGGGCAAAGCCACCAAGCGGAATGACGTGCCCGCAATACCGGCAGCGAGCGGCGAGGATGCGCGCAAGGGTGCCGATGTGGTGGCGCTGGACGCCTTCCGCAAAAAATAGCGCCTGCCTCTCGCTGTTGCCGACTGGCCACAACCCTGTAAAATTCGACCTTTCCGCAACCTTTCGCCTTTGACCCCACAGCGCACACAAGCTATAAAGCTCGCCTCGCACCCGAGCGAGGGAGGATCGACAATGACCAATGCACCTGACATGAAAGGCTGCTTCGCAGCCTAACGGGTCTTTCGTCGGCGAACGTCGATTGGCGTTTCGCATCTCTCTCGTCTTCGATCGATCCCAAAATCGCCTGACGGCAAAACCGGCTGACGCGCAGCATGCGTTTTCCGGGGGATGTTGTCCCTAGAGACCGTTCGTCTCTTGTCGTTCTCCGACGGCGAACCCGTTTTTCCAACCGGCAAAACCCAGCAACGGGCGCTCGCAACCGCGAGGCCTGAAGGAGAGCGATCGTGACGAATTTCTTCGACCTGTTTTTATCTGCCGGCGGCCGCGCACCGACGGCAATTATGGAGCGGCTGACCCAGGCCGCCTCGGCCCTGTTCAACCGCCGGCGGCCGCAGGGCCGAAGACGCGAAGGCCCGGCGCCGCCGATCTTCCTGGGCAACAACCACATGCGCCGGGATATCGGCCTGCCGCCCGTCGACTCTTGTGGCTGGCCGATCTAATCAGACAGATGCGGGGCGCGTCCGGCGGGCGCCCCGCCCCTTCTGCTTGACTTCACGGCCTCGTGATGTTCAGAGGGAGTTAAGGCATTTTTTGTGGCAATCAACACATTTTGTGCAATTGTGCCCGCTCCCTGGAGGATGAACAGCGCCGGCCATGGAATTGCTCGAACGCGAAAGCGAACTGCAGATGCTGGCGGCGGCCTTTGAGCATGCAGCCGCCGGGCACGGACGTATTGCGCTTGTGAGCGGCGAAGCCGGCATCGGAAAGACGTCCTTTGTCGAGCGTTTCATTACGATCCGCGGCCAGACGATGCGCATCCTCAAGGGAAACTGCGATGCGCTATTCACCCCCTCCCCGCTCGGCCCACTCTACGACATAGCCCGCCAAACGAATGGACGGTTGCTGGCGCAGCTCGAAGACGAGACGCCGCGCGCTGCCCTTTTCTCCGGCATGCTGGATCAGCTGCGCGGCGCGGCGCAGCCCATCCTCCTGGTCATCGAGGACATCCATTGGGCCGATGAAGCGACGCTCGATCTCATCAAATTCCTGGGCCGCCGCATCGCTGAGACAAAAGTTCTTCTCGTCCTCACCTACCGCGACGATGAAGTTGGGGCTCGGCATCTCTTGCGCCAGCTCCTTGGCGAGCTGGCGACGTCGAGAGCGGCGATCCGCATCGAGCTGCCGCGCCTGACGGTCGACGCGGTACGCGTTTTGATCGCCGACCGGCCGTTCGATCCCAATGCGCTGCACGGGCAGACCTCCGGCAATCCCTTCTTCATCACGGAGGTTCTTTCGAATACGGGGCGCGGCATTCCCAAGACGGTGCGCGACGCGGTGCTGGCGCGGGTGGCGAGGTTGGGGCCGGGCGGCCGCAATACCCTGGAGGCCGCGGCCGTGATCGGCAGCCGGATGGAACACGCCCTGCTGGAGAGGCTCCTCGGCGGCGAGGGCGAAGGCCTAGCCGACTGCATGAAACTTGGACTGCTCGAGGCGTCCGGAAAAAACATCGCGTTCCGGCACGAACTGGTTCGCGACGCGGTATTGGCCGATCTCGATCCCGGACGCTATCGGGACCTCAGTCGATTGGCGCTCGATGGACTGAGGGCCGCCGGGATCGGGCGCACCGACCTGGCGCAATTGGCGCATTTTGCCGAAGGCGCGGGTGATGGCGCGGCCGTCCTTGAATTTGGGCCGGCCGCGGCCCGAACCGCGGCATCCGTCGGAGCCCACCGGGCGGCGGTTGCTCAATACCGTCGCGTCCTGGGCTTCGCCCGCGGTCGAGCACCCGACGAACAAGCACGGCTATTCGAGGCCTATGCAGAGGAATGCGCCATGGTCGATGAGCTCGCCGAGGCATGTCGCGCACGCCGAGATGCGATCGAACTCTGGCGACGGGCGGGCGACCGCCTGAAGGAAGGCGAGAATCTCGCGGCACTCGCCTGGCCGCTGGTTCGCAGCGGCCAGAATGCCGCCGCAGAGGATGCGAGCCGCCGCGCGATCGAGGTATTGGAATCCATGCCCGCGACGCGCCAGCTGGCGGCCGCATATCGAATTCAGGCTCATCTGCGGATGATGAATCGAGAGAGGACGGCTGCCGTGCGCTGGGGCAGCAAGGCGATAGATCTGGCCGCGCGCTTTGAGGACGATGCCACCATCGCGGCGGCAGAGATGGTCGTCGGGTCGGCGATGCTTGTCGCCGGCGACGAGAGAGGCCTTCCCCATCTAAACCGAAGCCTCGCGCTCGCGCGCCACGCGGGGCTGGATGATCTCGTCGGCCTTGTCTATCTGAATCTGGGTTCATCCTACGGCGAGCAATATCAGTTTTCCAAGGCCGCCCGCCTCCTCGCCGACGGCATCGCCTACACGGGCGATTGCGACCTGGATCATGCAAACAATTCCATACGCGCTTGGCTCGCTTTGACACGGCTCTATCAGGGGCGTTGGAGCGAGGCCAGCGACATCGCAACCTCGCTTGTCGGATGCCCCAATGTCGCGGCCACGAGCCGGATCATGGCGCTCGTCGCCTTGGGGCGCGTGCGCACCAGGCGGGGCGATCCGGGTGCCGCGGCAATCCTCGATGAAGCCCTGGAGCTGGCGTTGCAAACAGATACGCTGCAACGCCTGGCACCGGTTCGCGCCGCGCGCGCGGAAGGCGCCTGGCTCGCCGGCGAACGCGAGCGTGTCATCGCGGAGGCACCCTTCGCCCTGCAGATCAAGGGAGATTGGCGGCGCGCAGCCAGGGCCTGGGAGCGTCTGGGCTGCCCCTATGAACAAGCCCGCGCGCTGGCCGATGGCGAGCTACCGGCGCAATTGGCCGCGCTTGAGATCTTCGACAGACTCGGCGCGGCACCCGCGGCCGCGGCGTTGCGCCAACGGATGCGCGGCGAGGGGGTACGCCGCATTCCGCGAGGTCCGAGAGCCACCACACGCCAGAATCCGTTTGGGTTGACCCTGCGCGAGATGGAGATCCTTGGCTGCCTTGCCAACGGGCTCAGCAACGGGCGGATCGGTGCGCGATTGCACGTCTCGCCCAAGACCGTCGATCACCACGTTTCGTCCGTGCTCGCCAAGCTCGGTGCCGCTACGCGCGGCGAGGCAGCGCAGATCGCCCGCGAGCAACATCTGTTGGCGAAAAATAGGGAGGATTCTGCCGCAAAATAGGGAGGTCCTCCCGATGTGCAAGAGCGCCACGAGGCTTAGCTTGGCTGTGTTAGCTCGGTTCAATGCCGCAACAAGGAGACACGGCCGCCATGCCCCGTTACGTAATCGAACGCAATTTCCCCGATGGCCTCGGACTCGCCCCTGATGAAAAGGGCCGCCACGTGGCAGAAACCGTCATCCGGAATAATGCCAAGCAGGAAGTCAACTGGTTGCATTCCTATGTGACCTTGGACAAGAAGCGGACATTCTGCATTTACGACGGCCCTTCGCCCGAGGCGATCCGCAAGGTCGCCGAGCGCAACGGGCTTCCGGTCGACCGCATCACCGAGGTGCGCGTGCTCGATCCCTATTTTCACATGTAGGATCGGGGCCCGAGGCCCACGACAAGATCGACCGGTCGTCGTCTTGTCTGCCAGGTTCCCTGCCGCCGGACGGTTGACCCCGATGGAGTCAGCGTTCCGGCGCCTCTCCTGGGGAATCAGGGATGGATGTGCGTCTATGGTCAAACCCCGACCAGTCCGCCATCGCCCGCGGTTTGCCCCTTCAATCGGATGCAAGAGGTTCAATGACGACGCAACCCCTCAAGGCCGAGCGGGCGGTGGACGCTCGCGCCGTCAACGCCCGTGCGCTCAACGCCAACACTGCACGGCAGCTCGGCAGATCTCTTCTCTCGACTCTGCTTCGACTGAGCGAGACCGTCTGGACATGGCGCGAGAGTGCTTTCACGGCGCGATCTCGCCCGATTCATCGACCACCTTCTTAAGGACATCGGCATTTCACGGGCCGATGTCTATCGAGAAACTTCCAAACCATTCTGGCGCGAATGAGAACTCGTATTTTCTGGCGACGTTTCGGCAGGCCCTCCTGCGTCCGGCAAGATCCAACAGCAGTGCTCGCGAGCGCGGGCCCGGAAAGCGAGCGATCGTGACAAATTTCCTCCAACTGTTTCTATCCGCTGGCGGCCGCCCGCCGGCGGCAATCTTAGATCGATTTTTCCAGGCCGCAGCGGGCTTGTTCAAGCGTCGGCAGCGCCGGCGAATGGGTATCGAGCGGGCGCTTCCAGACTATCTCCAAAACAACCATCTACGCGGTGACATTGGCCTGCCGCCCGTCGACTCCCATGGCCGGCCGATCTAGATGACGCACGGCGGGGCACCCTATGGGGCGCCCCGCTGCTGTCGTCTGGCCTACGAAGGCCAAGGGGCATAATCTCGCGCTATGGCAGCGGCGAGCGCCCTACTCGACTATCTCATCGACCAACTGGCGCCGCTTGGCGACGTCCGGGGCCGCGGCATGTTCGGCGGCTATGGACTCTATCTGAATGGTGCGATCGTCGGCATCGTCATCGACGAAACGCTCTACTTGAAGGTGGACGCAGGCAATCGCGCCGACTTCGAGAAGGAATCCATGAGCCCCTTCACCTATTTAAGCAAGGGCCGGCGCGTTGCGCTCAGTTACTGCGAGGCGCCGGCGGCCGTGATCGAAGAGCCGGACGAGTTGCACCGATGGGTGGCCGGGGCCGCCGCGGCGGCGCGCAGAAGCCAGCTCGCCAAAGCGCCGCGCAGCCGCAAGCCCCGCCGGCGATCTTCCCCTTGACGGCGTAGCCGGCTAGAACCTTCCTTTATCGCGTGACCATCGAGCGAGGACATTCCCCATGACAGCCGCCGCGACCCGCATCGAAAGCGACTCCATGGGCGAGATCGCGGTGCCCGCCGATCACTACTGGGGCGCCCAGACCCAGCGCTCGCTGCAGAATTTCCGCATCGGAGGCGAGCGCATGCCGGCGGTGCTGATCCATGCCTTCGGGCTGCTGAAGCAGGCGGCGGCGGAAACCAATATGGCCTTGGGCGATCTGGACCCCAAGTTGGGCGCGGCCATCGTCAAGGCGGCAGCCGAAGTGGCATCGGGCGGGTTGGACGATGAATTTCCCCTGGTGGTCTGGCAGACCGGCTCTGGCACCCAGACCAATATGAATGCGAACGAGGTCATCGCCAGCCGCGCCAACGAAATGCTGACGGGCAAACGTGGCGGCAAATCGCCGGTCCATCCCAACGACCATGTGAACATGGGCCAATCGTCCAACGACAGCTTCCCCACGGCCATGCATATCGCCGTCGTGCGCCAGATCCATATGAGCCTGCTGCCGGCATTGAAGCACCTGCATGAAGCCCTGGACAAAAAGTCTCGGGCGTTTGCGGATATCGTGAAGATCGGCCGCACCCATCTGCAGGACGCGACGCCCATCACCCTGGGCCAGGAATTCTCCGGCTATGCGGCGCAGGTTTCCGCCGGCATCGATCGGGTCAATGCCTGCCTGCCGCGCCTCTATCCGCTGGCCCAGGGCGGCACGGCCGTAGGCACGGGCCTCAATTGCAAGATCGGCTTTGCCGAAACGTTCGCCGGCGACGTCGCCCGACTGACGGGCTGCCCCTTCGTCAGCGCCGCCAATAAATTCGAGGCCATGGCGGCCCATGATTCCATGGTCGAGACCTCGGGTGCCTACAACACGCTTGCCGTCTCGCTCACCAAGATCGCCAACGACATCCGCCTGGCGGGCTCGGGCCCGCGCTCGGGCATCGGCGAACTCATGCTGCCGGAAAACGAGCCCGGCTCATCCATTATGCCGGGCAAGGTGAACCCGACCCAAGCCGAGGCGCTCACCATGGTGGCGACCCAGGTCATGGGCAACAACGTGACCATCACGCACGCCGGCAGCCAGGGGCATTTCGAGCTCAACGTCTTCAAGCCGGTGATCATCTTCAACTTGCTGCAGTCTGGCCGCCTGCTGAGCGACGCCTGTGTCAGCTTCACCGACAACTGCGTGACCGGCATCGAGGCGAACCGCGCCCGCATCAACGAGTTGATGAGCAAATCGCTGATGCTGGTGACCGCGCTCAATCCCCATATCGGCTATGACAACGCGGCCAAGGTCGCCAAGAAGGCGCATAAGGAAGGCACCAGCCTGAAAGAGGCGGCCCTCGCGCTCGGCCTGTTGACCGCCGAGCAGTTCGACATTTGGGTCCGCCCGCAGGACATGGTGGGCCCCCGAAAATAACAAAATCGGCAAATAGCCGGCCCATGCGGTTGCACAAACGCTCCGTCACGATCGCCGGTCATCGCACCAGCCTGTCGCTGGAGCCCGAATTCTGGGCAGCCTTGCGCGATCAGGCAAAGACGCGGGGCTGGTCGCTGGCCCGCCTGATCGGCGAGATTGACCGGGACCGCGCCGGGCGCAATCTGTCTAGCGCGGTGCGGGTCTTCCTTCTAACCGAGGCCGGGCGATCGCGTCGCAGCTAGAGCAAGGTTCGCCGCTCGGCGCGGGTGGCACCGGTGTTACCGCCCTCCCTTTATTGTACTCAATTGTACTCACATCTGCCTATGCGGCGAATCGTGGGCTCCGATATCGCTCATTTTGTGCCATTGACGCTTGCTGGCAGGATTGGCCACTGGATACCGGGCTCCGTTGATTGGCGCGTCGTTTTGTAGCGCCTATCCAATTCAACAAGGAGCGGGCACGACGTTGGTTAATACAGCAGCTTACTTGACCTAATCGGCGAGCCGCCCGTTGGGTATTTTCCGGCGCGATAGCTATTCTTGGACCAACAGGCCTGCGGCATTGGCGAGGGTCAAGGCCGGGACGACGCGAATCCTCGGCACGTCCTTTCTCACCTTTTTCACGATCGGCGTCGGAGACTGCGAACCATAGCTGACAGCAAGCTGACAGCGTCTCGATGCGCCCGATGCGAACCGAGCCGTTCTTGCTAGACTGGAACACGGCATTCGGTCGCTATCTTGCTGTGGCTCATGTAAATCGGCGGGACGGGTGAAGAAAATGCTTCATTGGCGTGCGAGTATGGTCGAGGAAGCGCCTCGCGCGGGGCCGGCAGGGCGGATTCTCGTTCCGACCACGGCGGCCATAAGGCTCAGCCGAGCGGTGTTGGCACAAGTTTACCGGCTCTATGAACGGCGCCTCCTGTCGCAGGTCGGGCACCATCCCATGCCGCGCCACATTGGTTTGATTCTGGACGGCAATCGACGCTATGGGCGCCAGCACAACCTGACTGATCCGCGCGAAATCTATGCCGCGGGCGCCGAAAAGCTCGACGACCTGCTCAGCTGGTGCGCTGACCTGACGATTCCCGCCATCACCCTCTGGGTCTTGTCGACCGACAATTTCGATCGCCGGCCAGAGGAGGTCTCCGGCATTCTGGCCGCAGTCGAGGCGAAACTGACGATGCTCGCCCATGATCCGCGGATTCACCGGCGCAAGGTTCGCGTGCGCGCGATGGGCCGACTGGAGTTGCTGCCGAAATCCACCTTGGCGGCGGTGAGGGCGGCCGAGGCGGCCACCGGCGACTACGACGACATGCAGCTCACGATCGCCGCTGCCTATGGTGGGCGCCAAGAAATCACCGACGCCGTCCAGGCCTTCCTGCGCGACCAACAGCAGCACGGCAGGGCGCTTGCCGAGGCCGTCGATCTGGTGACGCCCGAAGCGATCAGCCGTTTTCTGTATGCGCCGGATCTGCCCGATCCCGACCTGATCATCAGGACCAGCGGCGAGATCCGCCTCTCGGGATTTCTGCTGTGGCAAAGCGCCTACAGCGAGTTCTATTTCACAGACGTGTTCTGGCCGGCGTTCCGAAAGGTCGATTTCCTGCGGGCCGTGCGCGCCTTTCAGCAGCGCCGGCGGCGATTCGGACGGTAACGCGCTGGGGCCGGGATCGAACCGGCACGTGAGTCTCCACATCGGTGCGGCCCTACGCCGCCGGTGGCCATTCTTTCATGGCTCGCAAGATGGCCCTGCAGGTTGCCAAACCGGCCATCTCTCCGGTCTCAAGCAGCCTCTTGGCGGAATCGGCGGCGCAGGGTTCGCTGCGCCCTCCGCTGACGCCGCGGTGCTCTTAGACCGGCTGCCCATCTGGGCAGTAGGCGCGACGCCCGTTCTTACGCATGTTGCACGTCCTGTTCATCCGGAGGCCCCTATGACCGATCAACATCTGTTTGCCCCATTGCAAGACCTTTCAGGCGCGCTCGTCAGTCTGGTCGCCGCTGCCGCCGGGGCCGTCGTCTCGATTCACTCCCATCGATCGCGGTCGAGCGGCTTTGTTTGGCGGCCTGGCCTTATCGTCACGGCCGACGAAGCGCTGGCCGACGAAGGAGATGTCGCAATCGCGCTTCCAGACGGCGCCACCGTCGCGGCGAAGATCGCCGGGCGCGACCCGACCACCGACATCGCCTTGCTTCGGATCGACGGAACGGAACTGCCGGTCGCCTCTCTCGGCGGGGCGGAGCTCGCCGCCGGCGCCGTCGCCGTGGTGGTCGGGATTGAGGACGACGGGCCGACGGCGGCGCTCGGCATCGTGTCGCGCGCGGGCGGGCCCTGGCAAAGCATGCGAGGAGGGCAAATCGACGCCCGGCTCGATCTCGACATCCGGCTACGCCGACGCAGCGAGGGCGGGGTCGCGCTGGACGCGTCCGGCCGGGCGTTCGGCATGGCGGTGTTCGGGCCGCGCCGGCGCGTGTTGGTCATTCCGATTGCCACCATCGAGCGCGTCGCATCCAGGCTTGAAAGTCACGGGCGCATTGCGCGAGGCTATCTCGGCCTCGGCCTTCAGCCGGTGGCCGTGGAGAGCGGCGAGGAAGCGGGCGCGATGGTCATGAGTGTGGACCCCAAGGGTCCCGGCGCACTTGCCGGCGTTCATCAGGGCGATGTCATCGTGGCCTGGCATGGCGAGCCGATCCGCCACCTGCATTCGATGCTGCGGGCCTTGGGCCCGGACAGCGTCGGACGGACGGTCACGCTCGGCTTGCGCCGGGCCGGCGAGATGCGACAGGTCTCGCTGATCATCGCCGAGAGGCCCACCGCTTGAGCGGGATTGTTGGGAGCGAGCCAGTTCGGCTCGCGCTCAATATTGCCGATCCGGCGCTGGCGGACCGGCTGGCCAAGCTGCTCGCTGGCGTCCCCGGCATTCAGCTGGTCGCACCGGGTGAGCCGGCGGAGATTCTCGTGACCACCTCGTCTACGGCGGCGCAGGCCGATGGCGACCCCATTCTGACGCCCCGCGAACTGGAGGTGCTGGCGCTGCTCGCCGAAGGAGCTTCGAACAAAGCCATCGCCCGCCGGCTTGGCATATCCGTACACACCGCCAAGTTCCACGTCGGCTCGCTTCTGGACAAGCTCGATGCGGTAGGGCGCACCGATGCCGTGGCCCACGCGGCCCGTCGCGGCGTCATTGAACTTTGACGTTGAGGGCAGTGGGGTGGTATCGCCGCTTCGTCCTTCTTTAGATGTGAATTGCCGCCTTGGGGCGCAAATTGGGGTATGGTAATCGGGAACATATGGGGTTCGAGGGGGAGGAATGCATGCAGCCGCAAGAACAGCCGGTCGTGAAAATCGGGCAACTCGAAATCCGCTATCTGATGGACGGGACCGTGACGGGCGCCGGAACCGGCATGTTCGAGCTGACGGTGCCGCCAGGTGCGCGGGTTCCGCCGGCCCACAGCCATAGGGACAATGAAGAGATCGTCTACGTCCTCGAAGGCACGCTGCGTTATTCGGTCGATGACGAGGCGCGCGACCTGAAACCGGGCGAGCGCATGTACACCGCGCGCGGTTCGGTCCACGCCTTCAGCAATCCCCATGACCGCCCGGCACGGGCGCTCGTCATTCTGACTCCGGACATCGGCGCGCAATACTTTCGCGATATTGCGGAAATCGCCAACGCACCGGGCGGGCCCAGCTCGGCGAAATTGGTGGAAGTGATGACCCGCTACGGTCTCGTCTTGGCGCCGCCCAAGCCGCCCGCCGCAGCAGCTTCATAGGGGGTCGGCCGCTCGCCTCGTCCCCGCGGCTGGAAGCCGGAGGGTGCGCCCGCCGCATCCTACTGCGCGTCGAGCATGTCGAAGACGAAGTTGTACTCCGTGCCCTTGGCGTTGCGCGCATGCAATTTCATCTCGCCTCGCACCGAGGCATAGAGGCCGGTGCCCCCGGTGATCGCCAGGACGGAATCCTTGCTGTCATAGAATGGCCCTTCGACGGTGATCTGGCCCTTGTCGAGAAGCGTGGTCCAGAAACATTCCCAGCTTTGCCCCGCAACGGTGCGCACGCACCAGCCATTGTCGTGGCCGACCAACGTCTTGTTGGTTTCGTCGTAAACTTCGTTGGCAAAGGTCAACACGTCGCCGGCGCTGTCGCCCTTGGCGCCGATATCGGTCACCGTGTCCGACGTGGCCCGCTCCACGACAATCAGCCGGCCGCCGGCCGAAACGGATCCGGCGAAGAAGAAGAGCCCGGCGGTCGCGATGGCAAGGCCGAGAAGCAGATATCTGTCCGTAGACATTGATAAACTCCTCCGAGGAAGTTGCCGCTGTATTCGGGTTTCAGCCCCGGCGACCAGTCTGACGACGGTCGCCCAATTTGCAACGATAACGAACCCCGGCGCCGGGTACCATGTCATTCGTCGCCTCGTCTCCACCCGGTAGCGCCCGCCGGTTCGAACAAAGCCTTGCTCGTTGCGCCCAGAAGCAGCGGCGCAAGGCCGCGAGGTCGGCTTTGCGTCACATGACCGCTGGCCATAATGCCCTCCGCGGATCAGGTCCCGGTCAAAGCCCGCATTCGAGAATGCGCTGGCACGTGTAGGGTGTCCTGATCGCCGGATCGACCGGCACTGCATTACGTGCCGTTCGCCAGATCCCACCGGAAACGAGTTGATTTGATTGCGGGTATTGGAAAATCGCATCAGGAGCGCACACCCCTATCGAACCAGAGGGCGCCCTCATTCGCTGCGCCGCCCATGCATTGCCGGCAGGCGTCACCGACAATCTGGCCCCCGGCACGCGGTTCAGCCGCTGCGGAACCAATGAGTTGCATGTTTGGCTGCTATTTGGCAGATCGGCACCCTTGGCAGACGACCGAGCGGGCTGATTGAACGACAACGGGGCGGACTTGACCCCCGACCAGGGCGCACCCCATGCTTGCGAACCGGCTCGAAAGCCTGCGCCCAAGATCGGACCATGATCAGACGATTACCTTATGGATGAAGAAATCCTGCTGAAATTGGAGGAACGTCTCGGGCGGCTGTACGCGAGGCAGCGATTGGGGATCGAGACGGACCATGAAGCGCAACTCTTCGGCCAAGGCCTCAACTTCTTTCACATCGAGAACTGGGACTCGGCGCATACGGTCATTCGTGTCGCGCTGAAACTGACCGGTCTCTATTGGCGCGCGCGCCGAAATGCAGAGCGCATTCTCGTCAGGCACAATGACGTCAGGCTTAAACAGTTGCCGGCGCCTTTTGAGAATTTCACCATACTGCACATAAGCGACATGCATGTGGACCTGAATGAGGGCGCCATGCGGCACCTGACGGAGTTGGTCGGTGACCTGGCTTACGACCTATGTGTTCTGACCGGCGACTATCGCGGCAAGACTTTTGGGCCGTTCGAGGCAACCCTGGATGGCATCGCACGAGTGCGAGCTCATCTACGGGAGCCGATTTATGGCGTGCTTGGCAATCACGATACCATTCAGATGGTTCCCGGGCTGGAGGCTATGGCAATACGGATGCTGCTCAATGAATGCGAGGCGATCGTGCGCGGGGATCAGCGGATCCATCTAGCCGGAATCGATGACGCGCACTACTTCAGGGTCGACAACATTGAAAAGGCGGCATCGCAGATTCCGGAGGAGGAATTGTCGATCCTATTGTCGCATACACCGGAAATCTATCGCCAGGCGGCCCATGCCAATTTCAATTTATTGCTGAGCGGGCATACCCATGGTGGACAGATCTGTCTGCCAGGATCAATTCCGATCACACTCGATTCGGTATTGCCGCGACGCATGGGGGCGGGAGCTTGGCAGTACCACAACATGATTGGCTACACCTCTGTGGGAGCCGGATCGTCCATCATTGCAGCACGCCTAAACTGCCCGCCGGAAATCACCCTGCACCACCTGCGGCGCGGCTGATAGCGAGC
>WNFP01000184.1_pt1 | contig 46701 bp, 39 predicted proteins | sample 5400201 | NCBI WGS metagenome assembly WNFP01 (sample SAMN13153355, study PRJNA577476) | soil metagenome | isolation source: 115 cm saprolite under Madrone tree | place: USA:California | collected 2016-06-14 | reverse complement strand
TTTCAGCTCGTGCAAATTGGACGCATCGCCTTCCTGAAACTTGCAGTTCGTGAGGCCCTGCCCCTTGGCACGCTTGTTCCCAGCCTCAACAAGGTTCCTCGCGATATCGACGCCCAACACATCTGCTCCAAGTCTCGCCTCTGGTAATGCCGTCGTTCCATCGCCGCATCCGAGATCCAAAACCCTGAGCCCTTTTGTGATTCCAAATCCCCTGACGAGCGCTTCCCCGCTTTCTCTCATACTCTCCGCGATACGCGTAAAGTCACCCTTTTCCCAAAGTACTTTGTTCGGATTCATCGGAGTACTCCCCCCTGTTTCGCTCAATGATCTGGGCTGACTGTACCAACGGGCTAGAGAGGCTATCCGACATTCACCGGGTGATGGCCTCACCCTATCTGAGCCTGCCCCCGTAGCCTGACATTGGCAAGCCCGAGACGTTGCCGTGCCTTAGATACGTTTCGGGGTGGGCCGGCTCGCGGTCGCGCGGCGGCGGAAAGCCAATATTTCTGTTTCTAGTGGGTGTAAGGCCCACCCAGCAACCGCTCCAGCCGGAAGCAATCGGAGCAGTCATGGAGGTAACGAAATGGCTGAAACCTTCGATTAGCGTGTCACGAATTGGTGGCAGCGCGAGTGTGCAGGCCGGGCGCCCTGGGTGGCGGAGAGGTTCGTAGTACCGCTGAGACCGGGTAATGCTGATGGAGGGAAGGGACCTCAGTTCAAGACAGACACAAGACGTGGTGGGGGACCTGGAGATTGGGCAACCTATCAACTCCGAAGAGGGTTCAGAAACTGCAGACGGCGGTGCGCGCGAAAGCAAAGGCGTGAAGTCTTGTCCGAGAGCCGGATGCGGGAGATCTGCATGTCCGGTTCGATGAGCGGGGTGTGGAAACGGAGCCACGGTTGAACTATTGAGGCACCGCCAGACGAAAGGGGCGGAAACAGATATGCTCTACCTAACGCCACCGCGTCACACCTCGCCTCTACCAAACGCCGGCATCCACCTCGTAGTCTGGAGCTTCCGCTTGCCGTGGCTTTTATACGGGGCCCACTGCCTCAGCCACTAAACGGTACCTAACTTGTGTGGAACTAAAATCCCTAAAATAGTTGACGAGGTCACCCCAGGGATCATTGAGCCGACCTACGGCGGCGATGAACGCAACTACGCCCCCGATAGCGAGACGGTCCGTATAGACGTACCATCCGCCCACTAGCAGAATGCCAATTGTTTGGCTATGACTGCAGAGGTTCATTAGAAAGTTCATCGTGTACTTAAATCGGAAGATTCCCATGCCCAGCTGGAAAACGCGTTCGATGCGTCGCGCGGACTCGTCCAAAAATGCTGCGCTTTTGCCATGTGGTCCGACGACGCTCGCACTTACTTCGCGAAGGATTGAGACGCGAGTTTTAGTTCGCCAGTTGATGGCACTTTGCATCGCCGGCACAAAAATAAGCTGAGGAACAAAGAGGGCGAACGCTACGATTGCGATGCCCAACTCGACGTGAACCATATAGGCGAGCAGGCACAGCAATACGCCGCCTTGTAGTAGGGGCTCTGAGATGCACTCGCTAACGAAGGCGCCGATTGGCTCCGCCTCTGCCACAACCATCGAGAGCTCTGTGCCGGTTGCCTCCAGCGAATGCAATCCAGTAGGGGATGTCTCGGTGATCGCCAGTATCTTATTCCTAAGGTTGCGAGTAGCACGTTCGCTGATCCAGCCGCGATAGACATTGAGCGCGAGCTTCGTTGAGCCTTGTACGAAAGTAACAGCGAAATAAAGAACGCCCAAAATTATTACCAAATGAAAATCTCTGTGCTTAGCAAGATCATTGATAATGCGGCGGGTCAACTCTAGGGGCACAAACTCGAGCAGAAAAGCCGCGACGGCCAGCGCTGCAAGGAACAGCTGATGCCATCCGCTTTCTTCGAGCACATAACGCAAAAGGTTTCGTGGTAGCCCGATCTGACCATTCTTGCCTGCTGTCGATCGGCCTGACTCAATCGCCTCCGGGCCAGTAAGTTTGTTGTTGTCGGTGGCAGTCATTTTGAACAAACCTCCTAAAACCTATGGCTATTGAAAACCTTGTCGCCTCCGAATCCAATCCGGGGTTTTCCAAATGAGCAGCTTTCAAGTTTCCGGAAGGTTGGCGTTGCCGAGCAATCGACGTCATTTTGATGGATTCTCCGCTGGATCTCTATCCAGGACAATGACCATCGCCCGCATTCGCTTGCAAACTCGGTCCATCCAGGCGCCCGACAGATCATTTGTCTGAGCGCCCGCGGCATAGCATAGGCTCGAGCAAATCGACGCCGAATGTCCGCTAATGGGATGGTCCGGCCGTGCTCCTGCCCTCTGTCAGCAGGTAAGCTGGCAGGAGGCGCCCAACGAAAGGAGCACGCCATGGCTGAGAAGCTTCGCAGTGTGATCGCGGTGATCGGTGTCAATATCGGCAAGAACTCGTTTCACGTCGAGATGGCATAGTTGGGTGTCGTCTTACCAGAGGGAATCATTTCATGAGCGACGCGACTATCCTCCACGCCCAGCAATTGGCCTATTGGAACGGCCCGGCTGTCACACGCTGGGTCACAAAGCAGGAGCAGATGGATGCGGCACTGGCACCGGTGGCCGACGCCGCCATCACGCTGGCCGCCGTGCAGCCGGGCGAGCGGGTGCTGGACATCGGATGCGGCAGCGGCGCCACCTCGATGGCACTCGCGCGCCTGGTAGGGCCGACCGGCCAAGTAACTGGGCTCGACGTGTCGGGGCCCATGATCGAACTGGCCCGTAAGCGTTCGGTCGGGATGGGTAACCTAGACTGGCTGCTGGCTGACGCCGCCGCGCATGATTTCCAGCCGGGCTCGACTGACCTGTTGTTTTCACGCTTCGGGGTGATGTTCTTCGGCGACCCGGTCGCGGCGTTTGCCAATTTGCGCCGGGCGTTGAGAACGGGCGGCCGGCTTGTGTTTGCCTGCTGGCGCCCGCTCATCGAGAATCCATGGATGCTGTTGCCGCTCCAGGTGGTCCAAACACTTGTGCCTTCGGTACCGCGGCCCGGGCCGGACGAACCTGGGCCGTTTGCCTTCGCCGACCCCGAGCGAGTCACGCACATTCTTACAACGGCAGGCTTCTCCAGCCCTCGCTACATCCGATTTGAAATCGCAATGGTGCTCGGAACAAGCTTGGATGACGCGGCAGAACAGGCCACCTCCATGGGTGCCGCCAGCCGGGCCCTGCAAGAACAACCGGAGGCAGTCGTGGAAGTCGCCAGAGAGGCGGTTCGCGCTGCGCTGGTACCCCACTTCGAATCTGGAAGGGTGACGCTTCCGGGCGCCATCTGGCTCGTCGAAAGCCTAGCCACGTGATGCCCGAGGATTCGGGCGAACCGGAAATGGGCAGCATGCCCCATTTCCGGCATGCCGGTGGCCACCGCCCGAGCATTTTTCAGCACTAGCACATGATCGGGGGTCACATCGAGAGGCCATCACTTTTGGCACCGTCGTCTTCTCGACGACGGCATAGAAAGAGATTCTCTCAAAGTTTGGCGGCTACCTGGCGGATTGCGTTCCGCAAACTTGAGGTGCTATGCTCTCACCATTCGACAGGGGTGCTCCGTATCGTCGGGGCTGAGATGGCGGCACAAAGCGGCCAAACCCTCAAGCTGATCTGGGTAATGCCAGCGGAGCGAGGCGATCATGTTTTCCGGCGCACAGGTCTCTCTTTATCCGATGACGGACGATTTCGTCGGGGTCATCGTTGATGCGATCGGCGCGCTCGAACCGTACCGCCCCGATTTCCGGATTGAAACGGACGACATATCTACCCTGCTCGTCGGACCGCCCGACCGGCTCTTCCCGGCGATGCGCGATCTCTTCACGTCAGCCGCCGGGCGTGGCGTCCATTGCGTGCTCGCGGCGAGCGTGTCGCGCGGCTGTCCCGGCGAGCCCGATGATCCGATCTGCACGCCCATGGCCGGGATCGGATCCGGTGAGCCCCTTGTCGCCCGAATCGAACTGGCCCTCGCGGCGGTCGCGGCGACACCCACGGTTGGCCAGCGCGTCACCGCACAGTTTTCCCTCTACCCCCTCGGCGACAACCACATGGACGAGATCTACGGCTGCATCGATTTCCTCAAGCGATCTGGAGTTTTCGACCGCTCGAAGCATTTCTGCACCAAGTTGCGGGGCGATGCCGGAGCGGTTTTCGCCACCTTGAGCGAAGCGTTCCTGCGTTTCGGCGCGCCGGACGGCCACGTCACCCTGGACCTCAAAGTGTCGGCGAACAGCCCGACCGGCGCCTGAACAGGCGTGGGGCCTCAATCGCGACCAAGGAGAATTCCATGCCTAGAGAACGAAGCTGGACATTGCGCGACACGCTCGTCATTGCCGTACTCGGCGGTGTATTCGCCGTGTTCTACATCGGCTGGGTACAGATATGGCTGATCGCACAGGCCATCTTCGGTACGGTGACGATGGACGTAGTGATGGGCTTCTGGTTCATTGTCTCGATCGTCGCGGCAGCCATCATCCGCAAGCCCGGCGTGGCCTTCGCCTCCGAAGTTCTCGCGGCGGGAGTCGAGATTCTTCTTGGAAGCCCCTCAGGTCTCCTCCTCCTGGTCTCCGGCGCGGTCCAGGGCGCCGGTGCGGAATTGGTATTTGGCATGACGCGATGGCGGAACTTCTCGCTGCCGGTGCTAATGGCAGCCGGGGTCGGGGCGGCGATCTTCTCGTTTGCCTACACTTGGATCCGATTCGATTACGGTGCTCTTCAACCAACTTTACTCATCGCAATGTTCCTCTTGCGGTGCCTGAGCGGCGCGTTCCTCGGCGGGCTACTTGGATATGTCGTCGTGGAAGCGCTTTACAAAACCGGCGCCCTTGCCGGCCTGGCCATCGACCATGAGAAGCGCTCGGCTCGGGCCTGAGCCGGCGTCCGCGGCTGAGTGGCAGCAGGTCGAGGTACGCTTTCCCTTCAGCGGACGCGCCGCGGTTGGTCCCGTCGACCTCGTAGTCCGGCCAGGCGAGCGGGTCCTCCTTCTCGGCGCCTCGGGTTCGGGCAAGTCGACACTCCTCTTGACCTTGACCGGGCTGATTCCCAAGAGCATTCCCGCCAGCGTAACGGGACGGATAATCATCTTCGGCGCTGATACAGGTTCACAGGCCCCCTGGGGCTGGGCCGCGCAGGTGGCGCAGTATTTCCAGGACGCAGACCAGACCTTGTGCGGCATGAGCGTTGAGGACGAGATCGCGTTCCCCTTGGAGAACCGCGCAATGCCGGCTCCCAGCATCGCGGAGGCGGTCGCGACGGCGATGCAACAGGTCGGACTGCCGGATGCCTGGCGCCACCGCCGCACTTCGGCTCTCTCCGGCGGCGAACGCCAACTCGTCGCACTTGCCGCGACACTGGCGCAGGACGCCCCACTGTTCGTGGCCGACGAGCCGACGGCGCATCTCGCACCGGCGGCGGCGCGGCGCCTTCACGCGCTGCTCACGTCTCGGCGCCGCGATCGAGCGATTCTCATCGTCGATCACAAGCTAGATGGCCTGGTCGAATGGATCGACCGGGTCTTCGTCCTTGGCAATGAAGGTCGCATCGTCGCCGCGGGGCATCCACGCACTGTCTTCCGCGACGCACGGGGCCTGCTGGCGTCGCTCGGCGTCTGGCGCCCGGTTTCGAGCGAGTTGGACGCGGCGCTGGCTGACGCGGGCGTTGCGCCGCCGACCGCCCCGCTGACTGTCACGGAAGCGCTCGCGCATCTTGAACCGGGATCGGCGCCGCCGGACGCTATTCAAAAAGCCCGGCCGGCCGTCGAGATCTTCCTGGACACCTGTACCGCGCCCGCCGTCGTGCCCCGACCAGATCGTCCCATCCTCGCCAGGCTGATCGGGGCGGATTGCGCGCCATTCCTCGGGCCGACCGTCCTGCGCGGCGTTAATCTTGCCATTCACGATGGCGAGATCCTCGGCGTCCTTGGGGCCAATGGCGCGGGCAAGTCGACATTCGGTGCTTGCCTGTCAGGCCATCTCGCGCTGAAGGGAGGGACACGGAGCGGCCATCCCGGCGGGATAGCGTTCCAACGGGCGGAGAATCAGTTCACCACCGCCCGGGTCGACGAAGAGATTGCGACGACCCTGCCCGGGACAATGGCGGCCCCGGAGCGCGCAGGGCGCGTCGCGGAAGCGCTGGTCGCGTGGGGCCTTTCAGGGCTCGAAGCGCGGCATCCGCTCGACCTGTCCATGGGAGAGCAGCGCCGGCTCGCGCTCGCCGCGCTCACGGCTTCCGACCGCTGGCCGCTTTTGGTTCTCGACGAGCCTATGGGCGGATTGGATGCCCATGGCGCAGCCAAACTGGTCGAGAATATCGAGGCGCTGGGCGCGAAGGGGCGAGCGATCGCCTTGATCACCCACGACATGGACTTGGCACTGCGCCTCTGCGCCCGCAGCGTCGTCCTCGGCGAGGGGCGCGTGCTCGCCGAAGGGCCCACCCGGATGCTCCTGGCCGATTCGACGCTCCTGGGTAGGGCCGGCTTGGCGGAACCGTCCAGCGCCGAGGCGAATCGATGGCTGCGGCGAGTTGTATCATGCTGAAGAGCGTCAATCCGCTCACCAAGCTTCTCGTCTGCCTCGTCTGGCTCTTCGCCTCGGTGCTGGTTTTCGACCCAGGATTTCAGATTGCGACGATCGCCGTGATCGCTTTTTTGCTGGTCGTCGTCAATCGCACCTCGCCTGTCGCTATCCTAGCCCTGATGGCGCCTTTCGCGTTGTTCGGATTCGGCATCCTGACGACGAACCTGCTCTTCCGCCAGGATAGCCCGTTTGCCGCGCGGCTCGCAGGCGAAGCACTGTTCGCTTCGCCCGCCGTTTCGGCAGGCATCACGCTGTTTCTGCGCGCCATCGCCTGCGGAATGATCTCCATCCTCTTCGCCTTCACCACGGATCCAGGCGCCTTTGTGCGCGCCTTGATGGCATATTGCCGGCTCTCCCCGCGGGTTGGTCATGCACTCTTCGCGGTGATGCAACTCGTTCCGGATCTCGCCTCCGAGGCCCAGCAGATGCGACTTGCCCGCGCCATGAAGTCCGGCCGGCAGCTCCGGGCGGTGCCGCGCCCACAGGAGGCTTTTGGCCTTCTCATACCGCTACTCGCCTACGCCATTCGCCGAGCGGTACGAACATCGATTGCCATGGAAGCCCGCGGGCTGTCGCCTGGCCCTCGGACGATCATGAATGTGCCACGTTTCACGCGGCGCGACGGCGCCTTCGCTCTAGTGGCCATTGGGATGATCGCGCTCTGTGGCGTCGCTGTGCTTTTTTGGCGCGGGCGGTTCCCTCAACTGGGGTGAATCGCGCGGATAGTTGAGGCTTGGGTCCGATTCCAGCACGTCCGCGCCGAGTCGGCTCTTGCCCCGATAACGGAAATCGCCGGTCGGGGTCACGGCCCAGGAATTTGCCCAGTATCCGGCTAGTGAATCTCCGGCTCCGGCAGCGGCTCGGTGCCCAGCAGGAAGTCGAAATCGCAGCCCTCATGGGCCTGCTGGATGTGGCTCGCCACCAGCCGGCCATACCCTCGCGCCGGCAGCGGCTTCTGCCGCCAGCCGGATTTGCGACGTGCCATCTCATCATCATCCGCCAGCAGGTTGAGTTGGCGTGCTTCGACATCGACCTCGATCATGTCGCCGGTCCTGACGAAGGCGAGCGGCCCGCCGATGGCCGCTTCCGGCGAAATATGGAGGATGCAGGCGCCGTAGGAGGTGCCGCTCATGCGCGCGTCGGAGAGGCGCAGCATGTCGCGCACCCCCTGTTTCAGCAGCTTGCGGGGAATGGGCAGCATGCCCCACTCCGGCATGCCCACCGCCACCGGCCCGGCATTCTTCAGCACCAGCACATGATCGGGCGTCACATCGAGATCGTCGCGATCGATCTCGGCGGCCATGTGATTGTAGTCCTCGAAGGCGAGCGCCGGGCCGCGATGTTTCAGGAAACGCGGGTCGGCGGCCGAGGGCTTCATCACCGCCCCATGGGGCGCCAGATTGCCGTAGAGGATCGCCGTTGCCTCTTTCGACACGGGATTATTCATCCCGTGGATGACATCGGGATTGTAGATCTCGGCATCTGCGATGTTCTGGCCCAGGCTTCGCCCGTTCACCGTCGGACTATCGAGGTCCAACTCGCCCTTCAACTGGCCGAGCAAGGCGCGGATGCCGCCGGCATAATAAAAATCCTCCATGAGATAGGCGCCCGAGGGCCGCACGTTCGCCAGCACCGGAATCCGCCGGGCCAGTTCGTCGAAGCGCTTCAAATTCAAGGGGATCCCGGAGCGTCGGGCAATGGCGACCACATGGATCATGGCATTGGTCGAGCCGCCCATAGCCAGATGGCAGCGGATGGCGTTGTCCACCGCCCCGGGGCTCATGATGTCGGAAGGTTTCAGGTCTTCCCAAGCCATCGCCACGATGCGCCGGCCAGCATCGGCACACATGCGCGGATGATTGGCATCGGCTGCCGGAATCGAGGAGGCGCCAGGCAGCGCGAAGCCCATGGCCTCGGCCACCGCCGTCATGGTCGCAGCCGTGCCCATGGTCATGCACATGCCATGGGATCGGGCAATCCCGTTCTCCATCTCCTCCCAATCCTGTTTGGCGATAGTCCCTGCCTTGAGCTCGGCCCAGTATTTCCAGACATCCGAACCGGAGCCGAGCGTCTTGCCCCGCCAATTGCCGCGTAGCATTGCCCCGGCGGGCACGAAAATCGCCGGCAGGTTCATGGAAATCGCCCCCATGAGCAGGCCCGGCGTGGTCTTGTCGCAGCCGCCCATCAGCACCGCCGCGTCGATGGGATGGCTGCGCAGCAGCTCCTCCGTCTCCATGGCGAGGAAGTTGCGGTAGAGCATAGTGGTGGGCTTGACGAAAGGCTCCGACAGCGAAATCGCCGGAAGCTCCAGGGGGAAGCCGCCGGCTTGCAACACGCCGCGCTTCACATCCTCCACGCGTTCCTTGAAATGGGCGTGGCATTGTTGGATGTCGGACCAGGTGTTGACGATGGCGATCACCGGCTTGCCGGCATAATCCTCCGGCCCATATCCCATCTGCTTGATGCGCGAGCGATGGCCGAAGGCGCGCAAATCCTCCACGCCGAACCAGCGGTGGGAGCGCAACTGCTCGGCGGTCTTGCGCGGTCTGGCCTTGCCCACGAGTTCTGCTCCTGTTTTTCGGATCGCTCAGTATGTCGAGCCGCCGCTGGCCGGCTTCGCCGGCTTGGCGCGCATGGCCGCCACCACCTGCTGGGCGCCCGCCGCCATGAATCGTGAATCCGAGCCGATGGTGACGAACTGAAAGCCCTTGGCTATCATCTTGAGGGCATAATCGACGGTGCCGTTGTGAATGCCGGCGACGACGCCATGCTTCTTGGCGCGCTCCAGGATATGGTCGATGGCCTCCACCACGATTTTTTCGTCCTGGTCCAGCTTCGGTTTGCAGCCGAGCGTCAACGAGAGATCGTTGGGGCCGATGTAGATCGCATCCAGGCCTTCCACCGAAAGAATATCGTCCAGATTGTCCAGGGCCTGACGGGTCTCGATCATGGCAATGGCCAGCACGGTGTCGTTGGCGTGCTGGGGATAATCGGCGCCGGCATAGAGCAGCGCGCGAATGGGGCCGAAGCTGCGCACCCCCTTGGGCGGATAGCGTACGGCGGCGACCAGCCTCTCGGCTTCGGCGCGGGAATTTATCATGGGGCTGATCACCCCATAGGCGCCGGCATCCAGCATCTTCATGATGATGCCGGAATCGAGCCAGGGCACGCGCACCAGGGGCATGGTGGATGTCGTGGAGATCGCCGTCAGCATGGCCAGCGCCGCGTTGTAATCCACTACGCCATGCTGCATGTCGACAGTGAGCGAATCCCAGCCGGCATGCGCCATTGTCTCGGCCGAGAAGACGTTGGGGATGGCAAGCCAGCCGTTGACCACGGCTTCGCCCTGTTTCCACATCGTCCTGATCCGGTTCTCACGCATCGCCCGCTCCCATCGTTTCGCCGCCGTTCGACAGCCTGACACATCATCCCATATCAGGCCGTCAGGAAACTCAATGTTTCTCGTCCCCGGGACAGGCGTCCCGCTTGCCCTGGCGGGCAAGGAGCGTAAACTTGGAATCTCGCAGGGAGAAGCACCGATGATCAAAGGCCTCCATCACAGCGCGTATCGCTGTCGAAACTCGGAAGAAACCCGACGATTCTACGAGGATTTCCTCGGCCTGCCGCTCTCGGGCACGCTCCATATCCAGGAATCAAAGACGGGCCGCAAGACCGACGTCTTGCACACCTTTTATCGTCTGGACGACGGCTCCTTCATTGCCTTCTTCGAGGCCCCGGATCAGCCCTTCGACTTCAAGACGCAACATGATTTCGATCTGCATATCGCCCTCGAGGTGGACGCGGCGTCATTGCAGGCCATGTCCCGCAAAGGCAAGGCAGAAGGACGCGAGCTGCGCGGCATATCCGATCACGGTTTCATCCACTCGATCTATTTCCGCGATCCCAACGGCTATGTGATCGAGCTGACGGCCAAGACGGCCGACCATGATCGGGAAATGGACCCGGCCCGCAACAAGGCACGAGCGATCCTCGACAATTGGCAGGCCGAGCGGGCGCGCGAGCTTAAGGCGGTCTCGTGAAGGCAGAGGACAGGTCTAAAGCATGACTTCGATCAGGTTCGGCCCGCCGCTTTTGAGGCCACCGCGCAGGGCCTTGGCGAAGTCATCGAGATTGGCCACGCGAACGCCGGGCACCCCCATTCCGTGGGCCAGTGCCACAAAGTCGAGGTCGGGCCGGCCGATCTGAAGCATGTCGAGCGCGCGCCGGCCGGGATTGCCGGCGCCGACGTTGGCGTACTCACCCATCAGGATCTCATAGGCGCGGTTGGCGAAGATCACGGTGGTGACGTTCAGGTTCTCGCGCGCCATGGTCCATAGAGCCTGCAGGGTGTACATCGCGCTGCCGTCGGCCGAAAGGCACAGCACCGGGCGATCGGGCGCGCCGACGGCCGCTCCCACCGCCATGGGAAGTGCAATCCCGATCGACCCGCCGGTATTGGTCAGCCAGTCATGGGGCAGAGCGCCTTTGGTCATGGGGATCAGATTGCGCCCCGAGGTGATGGATTCATCGATGACGATGGCGTTCTCCGGGATCAGCGCGGCGATGACGGCGGCGAGACCGGGAAGCGATATCGCCCCGCTGGGAAGTTCCGTGCGCTCGGCCTCCTGGGCAACTGGCGCGGTCTTCTGAACCCCAAGTGCCGCCGCCAGCCCATCAAGAGCGCCGACGTAATCCTCGCCGAGGCGGGCCAGGCTATGGATCTCGCAGTCTTCGGGCGCGAGCAGGCTCGGCTTGCCGGGATAGGCGAAGAAGGCAACCGGCGGCGAGACACCGATCAGGATCAGCTGGCGGAATTCTTTCAGCCGCGCAAGCGCCCATTCGATCACATAAGGAATGCGCTCCACGATCGGCCGCCCCGCCCCGCGTTCGACCCGGGCGAATGTGACGGGGGTCAGCAGCCGGGCACCGGTGCCTGCGGCGATGCGTCCGGCCAGGACGAGCCCGGGGCCATGGAGCGCTTTGCCGGCCAGGATGATGCCGGTGGACAGGCCCGATTTCAGCATGGATGCGGCGCGTTCCACCGTCGCGTCCGCCGGCACGGGCGGCAGCGGTATGTTCGGCACCGGGGCGACCTCGCCGCCCTCGCCCCAGGCGGTATCGGCCGGCAGGATCAATGTGGCGATCCGACCCGAGGCGCTGCGCGATGCTGCGATCGCCTCGGCCCCATCGCCGCCGACCTCGGTCGCGGTGGCGCTGGTTCGCAACCATTTGGAATAAGGCAGCGCCAGGGCCTCGATATCGGCGGTCAGGGGCGCGTCATGGCGCTTATGGTATGTGGCGTGATCGCCGATGATGTTGACGATCGGTGTCTGGGCCCGGTTGGCGTTGTGAAGGTTGGCCAAGCCATTGGCGAGGCCCGGGCCCAGATGAAGCAGCGTGCTCGCCGGCCGGCCGGTCATCCGCCCATAGCCGTCGGCGGCACCGGTGACGACGCCTTCGAAGAGGCCGAGGACGCAACGCATCCCCTCCACCCGGTCCAGCGCGGCCACGAAATGCATTTCCGAGGTGCCGGGATTCGAGAAACTGACATTGACGCCGCCGGCAACCAGCGTGCGGACCAGGCTTTCGGCTCCGTTCATGGGTTCCACCTTCGTCGAATTGAACTCGAATGCAAATTGACCAGAAGGGCCGCTAGGGCCGGTTGATTCCGCCGGCGATCTCGCGCTTGCGCCGCTCGACGAAGGCATCGATCGCCTCGGCGATGGCGGCATCCAGCGGCGGCGGCTCGTAATGCTCCAACAGGGATTTCCAGATGCGGTGGGCCCGATCCGTTGCGGTTCGCGCACCGTCTTCCGCCCAGGTCTGGAACGGCCGCAAATCGGCCGTCATGGAATGATGAAAGGCGGTTTCGAAGCGTGCCAAGGTGTGGTCGGATCCGAAGAAATGGCCGCCGGGCGGCGTCGCGGCAATAGCCTCGTAGCCCAAAGCGGCCGCCGAGATATCGAGGGGCTGCAGCCAGGCGACCATGCCGGCAATCATGTCGGCGTCAATTACGCTCTTCTCGAAGGAAGCGGTCAGCCCGCCCTCGAGCCAGCCAGTGGCATGAAGCACGAGGTTGGCGTGGGACATGATGGCGGCCCAGATCGACATCATGGATTCGTTGGCCGCTTGCACATCCACCACATTGGAGGAGGTGACGTTGGAGGAGCGATAAGGCAGCTTCCAGCGCCGGGCGACCTGGCCGCCGATAATGACGGCGCGCACATATTCCGGCGTCCCGAAGGCGGGCGCGCCGCTTTTCATATCCACGTTCGAGGTAAAACCGCCAAAGATCACCGGGGTTCCTGGCCGCACCATCTGGCAAAAGGCGATGACTGCCAGCGCCTCCGCCGTCTGCTGGGCCAACGAGCCGGCGATGGTGACCGGGCTCATGGCGCCTGCCAGCGTGAAGGGCGTGACGACCAGCGCCTGGCCGTTTTCGGCCATGGCCATCAGGCCGGCGAGCAGTTCGTTGTCGACGCGCCGTGGTGAATTCACATTGATGACGCAGAGCAGGCTGGGCTCGGCCAGCAGATCCTCGCGCCGGCGGCCGCGTGCCAACGCGACCATTTCGACCGCGTCCTCCACGCGCCGGCGGCCGATGCCTCGCGCGTTCCAGCCGCGATCCGACAGCGTGATCTGCGCCCGATAAAAGTCGAGATGGCGGCTTTCGGCCGGAAGGTCGATAGCTTCCACCGGCGCCGAGCCCGCCAGATGCAGCACGTTCAGGGATTGATGCAGGCGAATGAGATCGCATTGCGCCTCGAAACTGCCCGGCCGGCGCCCGCGATCGAGGTCCGAGACGTTCGGTGGACCGCCGACCGGCGCGAAATTGATCCAATTCCCGCCCATGGTCAGGGTGCGCTCGGGATTGCGGGCGTGCAGGGTGAAGCTTTCCGGCGCCTTGGCAACCAGCTCGCGGATCAGCCCGCGCTCGAAGCGCACCATGCCGGTGGCGCGGTCCACCATGGCGCCGTGGCGCTCCAGAATGCCGAAGGTCTCGCGATTCTGGAATTCGAGCCCGAGTTCCTCGAGAATGCGCAAGGCGACATCGTCGATGAGGGCGAGTTCGCCGTCGTCCAGGACCGCCAGCGGGCTCATCGGGTTGCGGAACTTCTGCCAGGCCGGCTGCCCGCCGCCGCCGGATATTGCGCGGCGATCTTCGCGCTTCTGCTGCCTCAGCCTGTTTTCGGTCCGTCGCATCCTGCCGCCCCTGGCCCTTCAAGGCTTTGTTCAACGCGCCAAAGGCTAGAACATACCGAGCGAGGCCAGGCTATTGAATTGAATTAAGCGGGCTCGGCCGGCCTGCGGCATATTTCCGCCTTGAACCGCCGAGCCATTTGCCCGACCCTCTCGCCAGCGCACCCTCCTGCTAAAGCCCAATCGCCCATGAGATATTCGCTTCTCACCCTTCTCCAGCAGGCCCTCAAGGGCCAGGCCGGTTGGAAGCCCGCCTGGCGCGACCCGGAACCGAAATCCGAATACGACGTGGTCATCGTCGGCGGCGGGGGCCACGGCCTGGCCACGGCCTATTATCTGGCGAAAGAGCACGGCATCCGGAACGTGGCGGTGGTCGAGAAGGATTGGATCGGCGGCGGCAATGCCGGGCGCAATACCACCATCATCCGCTCCAACTACCTGCTGCCCGGCAACATCCCCTTCTACGAATGGTCGTTGAAGCTGTGGGAAGGGCTCGAGCAGGACTTCAACTACAACGCCATGGTCAGCCAGCGCGGCGTGATCAACCTCTTCCATTCCGATGCCCAGCGCGACGCCGCCGTGCGCCGCGGCAATGCCATGCGCCTTCACGGCGTCGATGCCGAACTGCTGGATCGCGAGGGCGTGCGCGCCCGGTTGCCCATCCTCGATTTCGACAACGCCCGTTTCCCGGTCCAAGGCGGGCTTCTGCAGAAGCGCGGCGGCACCGTCCGCCACGATGCGGTGGTCTGGGGCTATGCCCGGGGCGCCGATCAGCGCGGCGTCGACATCCTGCAGAACTGCGAGGTCACGGGCATCCGCATGGAGCAGGGCCGCGCCATCGGCGTCGAGACGAAGCGCGGCTTCATCAAGGCCGGCAAGATAGGCCTGGCCTGTGCTGGCCACAGCTCCCATGTCGCGGCCATGGCCGGGCTTCGCCTGCCCATCGAGAGCCATGTGCTGCAGGCCTTCGTCTCGGAAGGCATCAAGCCGCTGTTGGATACGGTGGTGACATTCGGCGCGGGCCATTTCTATGTCAGCCAGTCCGACAAGGGCGGCCTGGTCTATGGCGGCGATCTGGACGGCTACAACTCCTATGCCCAGCGCGGCAATCTGCCCACGGCCGAGGACATCCACGAGGGCGGCATGGCGCTCATGCCCATCATCGGACGGCTGCGCATGCTGCGCTCTTGGGGCGGGGTCATGGATATGTCCATGGACGGTTCGCCCATCATCGACCGCACGCCGGTGGACGGGCTCTATCTCAATGCGGGCTGGTGCTACGGCGGATTCAAGGCGACGCCGGCCTCGGGCTGGTGCTTTGCCCATACCATCGCCCGCGACGAGCCCCACGCGTTCAACGCTGCCTATCGCCTCGATCGGTTCGCCACGGGCCATCTGATCGACGAAAAGGGCATGGGCGCCCAACCGAACCTGCACTGAAGGCAAGCGACGATGCGAATCAAATGCCCCCATTGCGGAGAACGCGGGAATGAGGAGTTCGCCTATCACGGCGATGCGACCGTGAGGCGTCCCGATGGGCAGATTCCCGATTCGGCCGAAGCGCCTGCCTGGGGCGCCTGGATGGATTACGTCTATCTGCGCGACAATCCCGCCGGCCTGTTCCGGGAACTCTGGTACCACGCCTCGGGCTGCCATGCCTGGCTGGTGGTCACCCGCAACGTCGTCACCCATGAAATATCCAGGGTCGAGCCGGCCAAGGAAGCGAAGCGGTGAACGCCGCCCTGCCCTCCCACCGTCTGGCCTCGGGCGGATTGATCGAACGGCAAAAGCCGCTTGGCTTCACCTTCGACGGTAAACCCTATCGTGGGTTCGCCGGCGATACGTTGGCTTCGGCGCTGCTCGCCAGCGGCGTTCGCCTCGTCGGCCGGTCGTTCAAATACCACCGGCCGCGCGGCATTCTCTCGGCCGGTTCGGAAGAACCCAACGCCCTGGTCGAACTGCGCCAGGGCGCACGCCGCGAACCCAACACACGGGCCACCACCATCGAGTTGTTCGAGGGCCTGGCCGCCGACAGCCAGAACCGCTTTCCCTCGCTAGCCTTCGACGTGATGGCGATCAATTCCCTGTTCTCGCCGATTTTCGCGGCCGGCTTCTACTACAAGACCTTCATGTGGCCCGCCTCGTTTTGGGAGAAGGTCTACGAGCCGATGATCCGCCGGGCCGCCGGGCTCGGACGCGCGGCCGAGAGCGCCGATCCCGATCGCTACGAAAAGGCCAATATCCATTGCGACCTGCTGGTCATCGGCGCGGGGCCCGCGGGCTTGATGGCGGCGCTGACCGCCGGACGGGCCGGTGCGCGGGTGATCCTCTGCGAGGAGGATTTCGTTCTCGGCGGGCGCTGCCTCGCCGAGGATATGAGCATCGGCGAACTTCCCGCCGCGCGCTGGGCGGAATTGATGGAAGCCGAACTCGCCGCCCTGCCCGATGTGCGCATCATGCGGCGCACCACCGTCTGCGGCGTCTACGACGGCGGCACCTATGGGGCGCTGGAGCGGGTCGGCGACCATCTGGCCCTGCCTGGCGATCATCAGCCGCGTCAGCGGTTCTGGCGGATCATCGCCAAACAATCGGTTCTGGCGGCGGGCGCCATCGAACGGCCGCTCGTCTTCGCCAACAACGATCGCCCCGGCATCATGCTGGCCGGCAGCGTTCGCGCCTATATCAACCGCTTCGCGATTCGTCCGGGGACCCGAGCCGTCGTCTTCGCCAACAACGACGATGCCTGGCGGACGCTGCCTGCGCTGAGGCAGGCCGGCGTGACGATCGAAGCCATCGTCGATCCGCGGATGCCGACGGCCGAAATGAGGCGGCTGGCGGAATGCGCCGAGGCGCATCTGGTGACCGGCGTGGTGACCAAGGTCCGCGGCGGCCAGAGGATCCACTCGCTCGAGGTGACAACGGCCGACGGCAGGCCGACGACACTGGCCTGCGATCTGCTGGCCATGTCGGGTGGCTGGAATCCCGCCGTCCATTTGACCTCTCATCTGGGCGGTGTGCCGGTATGGAACGAGGCGCTGGCCGCCTTTCTGCCCGGCCGCCTGCCGCCGGGCATGGCGGTCGCGGGTGCAGCGGCGGGCCATTTCGCGCTCGCCGATTGCCTGGCGCGCGGCGCCGAAGCAGGCAGAAGCGCGGCCGAGGCCTGCGGTTTCAAGAGCGAGGCATCGCCGGTGCCGGCCGTCGAACCCCAAAGCGTTGCAATCGCCCCGCTCTGGCGGGTCAAGAATCCCCGCGGCAAGGCCTTCGTCGATTTTCAGAACGATGTCTCCGCCGACGATGTCCAACTCGCCGAACGGGAGGGCTTTCGCTCCGTCGAACATCTGAAACGCTATACGACCATGGGGATGGCCACCGACCAGGGCAAGACCTCGAACGTGAACGGGCTGGCCCTGATGGCGGAATTCAGCCAACGCTCCATCGCAGCCACCGGCACCACCCGCTTTCGCCCCCCTTATGCGCCCATCGCCATCGGCGCACTGGCGGGCCACCACCGCGGCAAGGATTTCAAGCCCACCCGCCTGCCGCCTTCCCATCAATGGGCGATCGAACAAGGCGCTGTTTTCGTCGAGACCGGCCTCTGGCTGCGTGCGCAATATTTCCCCAAGGCCGGGGAAAAGGGCTGGCTTGAGACGGTCAGCCGCGAGGTGAAGCAGACGCGGGAATCCGTGGGCGTCTGCGATGTTTCCACTTTGGGCAAGATCGATGTCCAAGGCCCGGATGCCGGCGTCTTCCTCGATCGGCTCTATACCAGCATGTTTTCGACGCTGGCCGTGGGCAAGGCGCGCTATGGGCTGATGCTGCGTGAGGACGGCATCGTCATGGACGACGGGACGACTTCGCGCCTCGGCCCGGATCGTTTCTTCATGACCACCACCACCGCCAACGCGGCCAAGGTCATGCAGCATATGGAATTCTGCCTGCAGGTGCTCTGGCCGGACCTCGATGCGCAATGCGTTTCGGTGTCCGAGCAATGGGGCCAGTTCTCCATCGCCGGTCCGCGCTCGCGCGAGGTCTTGCAGCGCATCGTCGATGAGCCGGGCGCTATCGCCAACGAGGCCCTGCCCTATCTGGGCGTGAAAGAGCTGAGCGTTCTCGGCGGCATCGGAGCGCGCCTTTTCCGCATCTCCTTCTCCGGCGAGATGGCCTTCGAACTCTCGCTGCCCGCACGCTTCGGCGACGGCGCGATTCGCGCGATCATGGAGGCGGGCCGCGAATTCGCCATCACACCCTATGGCACCGAGGCGCTGGGCGTCATGCGCATCGAAAAGGGTCATGTGGCGGGCAGCGAGTTGAACGGCCAGACCACCGCGCGCGATCTGGCCCTGGGCAAGATGATGTCGACCAAAAAGGATTACATCGGTCGGGTCATGGCCGGCCGGCCCGGCATGATCGATCCGGCCCGCCCGCAGGTTATCGGTTTCAAACCCGTCGATCGCAATCAGCGCTTGTGGTCGGGGGCGCATTTCATCGCCCAGGGCGCGGAAGCCAACGCCAGGAACGATCAGGGTTTCATGAGCACGGTTGCCTATTCGCCCATGCTGGGCCATTGGGTCGGCCTTGGGTTCCTCTCGCGCGGAAGTGAGCGCATGGGCGAGAAATTGCGCGCCTGCGACCTCCTGCGGGGCGGCGAAGTGGCAGTGGAGGTATGCAGCCCCGTTTTCTACGATCCCAAGGGAGAGCGGTTGCATGGCTGAAAGTCGCATCCGCGCCCGCAGCGCACTCGACGGATTGGCGCGTCCCGGGCGGTATGGCAAAGCCGGTGGAGAGCCCGGGGTGACCCTCGAGGAAACTACCGGGCTGTCGCTCGCCTCGGTCATCGCCCGCAAGGGCAAAGCCGCGATAGTGGCCACGGCCGCGAAGGCGGCGCTCGGCATCGATCTGCCTTCCACGCCGCGGCGCGTAGGCAACGGCAAAGTCGCTTTCCTCTGGGCCGGCCCGGATCAGTGGCTCGCCGTCAGCCTTGAGGCGCTAAATCCCGGCGAGTTCGAAACTCAGCTCGCCAATCTCTTCGCCGGGTCGGCGTCGGTGAGCGAACAGAGCGACGGCCGCACCGTCATCCGGGTTGCCGGGCCGAGTGCCCGCGATGCTCTCGCCAAGGGCCTGCCCATCGATCTTCATCCCCGCGCCTTCCGGCCCGGCGATACGGCCTTGACGCTCGCGGCCCATATCGGCCTGCAGATCTGGCAGATCGACGAAAATCCCACCTATGAGATCGCCGTGTTCCGGGGCTTTGCCGGCAGCTTCTGGCATTTCCTGACCGAGGCCGCCGCCGAATTCGGCTTTCGCATCGTCGAACCCGGCTGACGGCATTCGCGCCAAAAACCGGTCGCAATCGGCGAGATCGGTAAACAGGGAGTGCGCTTCAGGCGCTCAAGGGCGACAGCATTTCGATGCGGAAAGCATGACGGATCATGCGACCGCCGATGGGATCTTCCAGGCGGATGTCGATATCATGGGGGCCGGCGGGAAAGCTATTCGGCGAGGCGACAGTGCCGGAGAATATCATGCGCCCTTCCGCCGGGCGCTGCGTTGCCGCGGCGACGAGGTCGAGAAGGCCTTCCGGCCGCATCAAACCATCGACGCCGTCTTCCTGCATGATCGTGCCGTTGCAAATCAACCGCAACCGCAGGCGATCCCAGATGTCGATGCAGTCGGGCAAGGGCCATGCGTGCCTTGCTACCGCTTTCGGGCAGAGATTTTTCGCCTTTTCCGCCGAGAGCAGCCGCTCGACCTCGATGTCGCTCTGGTCGTTCCCCAACGTCACATAGTCGCGTCCCTGCCAAGTGAACAGCACGAACTCCACTTCGGGTACCGTGTCATGGCCGAAAACCGTCATCCGCGGAGCCTGGGTCAGCAGATGCGGGGCGACCGGGTAAAGGCACGGCGTTTGCGATGGCGCCTTGACCCCGGCGCGGGCCATCTCGGCGATATGCGCTTCGACGGACCGCTGGTCGCGGCCCCCGAAGCCGATGAAAACGAGTTCGCGGATCACCGGGTTGACGCTCGCGCCGTGGCCGCAAGCAAAACTGAGACCACCGGGCATGGGGAGGCTTTCCTTCGAGATGCGCACCGCCGTCATGCGGGTGTCGCACCAATCAGTATTCGTTGCGCCGGAGCCAGTCGACATATTGTCGGATTCCCTCTTCGAGTGTCCAACTCGGCCGATAGCCGAGCTCGCGCTCGGCGGCGGCGATGTCCCATGGACCCTGGCGGTCGAGATGCCAGAATCCGCCGCCGATATTGATGCGCGCCGCCGGGATGATCTTGCGAATGATCGCGGCCGCCTCATTCAAGCTCCAATAGCCGCCACCGGTGATGTTGAAGGCGCAACCTTGCGTCTTTGCCACTTCGGAGGCCCGAATTGCCGCCTGCACCACATCGTCGACGTGGATGAACTGGAAGCGGTGATCACCGCCACTGGGCATGACGAAGGCGTCGTCGCGCAGAACCGGTTTGATGATGTCGCGCAGGATCTGCGGCATCTTGTTGCCGGGCCCGTAGACCTCGCTGATGCGCAGCGAGATGACGCGCATGCCGTAGAGGTCGTTGTAGACCCGGCCGAAATGCTCCGTCGCCACCTTGGTCACGCCGTAGGGCGTGGTCGGCATCAGCGCCGCATCCTCCTTCACCGTGCCCTCGATATGGCCATAGACCGTTTCGGAAGAGAAATTCACGATGCTCTGGAGCCCGGCCATCTTGGCGGCTTCGAAAAGATGGACGGTTCCCTCCACGTTCGCCGCCACCGTGGTGATGGGAAGATCGATCGAGAGGTCGGGGTGCGACATCGCCGCGGTATGGATGATTCGATCGACGTTGTAACGCTTGATGGTGTCGACGATGCGCGGAATGTCGTAAAGCTCGCCCTGAACGGCGGTCACGTGCTCCTGCTTGAGCTCGACATAGTCGCGATTGAAGTTCACGACCTCTCGCCCGCGTTTGGCCAGTTCCTTGACGATGTATCGGCCGACATATCCCAGCCCGCCCGTCACCATTGTCGCCATGGCAGTTCTCCCTCGGTTGTTCAGCTGGCCGGGCGGGATCCCAGCAGGCGCGATATGTCGTCCCCGTGGGAGCGCACGAGCACCCCGATTCGTACAGGGCTCGGTATCATGATGCGCGCGGTGGGACCGGGCACGCTGATGGCCGCAATCGCGATGCCCATGCCGTTCAGGATCGGTGCCGCGATGCAGCTGACGCCTGCCCCCACTTCCTCATTCTCCACGGCATAGCCTTCAGCGATCACCGCCTTGAACGCCGCCTTGAAGGCCCTGGCCGTCACGATGGTGTTGCGCGCGAATTTGTGCAGCGGCTCGTCGGCGAAGATCCGGCGAAGCGCGCTGTCGTCGGGCTGATGGGCCAGGATTGCCTTGGCCGAGGCCGACGTATGGGCCGGAAATGTGCTGCCGATCCGCATCGCCATGCGCAGCGCGTGGGAGCCGTCGACCTTATCGATGTAAACCGAAAGCGCCTCGTCCAATACGACGAGATTTGTGGTCTCGCCCGTCTCGGCGGCGATCGCTTCGAGATGGGGCCGGGCAAGTGCGCGCAAATGGCTCGTGCGCTGCTGTATGGTCGCAGCCGTGCCGGCAATGCGATGGCCCAGCACGTAGCGGTTCGTCTCGCGGTCCCGGGTGACATAGCCTTCGGCATGCAGGCTCGCCAGCAGCCGGTGCGCGGTGCTCGGCGAGAGCCCCGTGCGCAGCGCCAGTTCGTTAAGCCCAAGTGGCTTTCCGTCCAGATCGGCGAAGGCCTCGAGCAGGGCAAGGCCGCGCATCAAGGACTGGACCTGCTCCCCGGTTTGCCTGGCTTCGGTCGTTTTCGCGGAAACGGGGGCCTTGGATCGGGGCAGGGCCGGTTTGTGCATTGCCATTCGTTGTCGGTTCCACTGGAGGTTAGCGCGAGGGTGTCAGATCGCCGTCCCGCCGTTGGGACTGATGATCTGGCCGACCATGTAGCTGCCGGCCTCACCGGCAACCGCCACGACGACCGCGGCGATCTCGTCCGGACGGCCGAATCGTCTCAAGGGAATTTGCGCGCGCGTCTCGTCATTGTATTCGATGGTGTCGTTGATCAGCATGTCCGTCTCGATTGGGCCGGGTGCCACGGAGTTCACCAGGATGCCGTGGGGGGCCATTTCCTTGGCGACCGCCTTGGTCAGCGCGATCACGCCGCCCTTGGAGGCCGAGTAGGCGGCATATGTGGGATAGCCGATAAGGCCGAGCTCGGAAGAAACGTTGATGATCCGCCCGCTGCGCCGCTTTATCATGCCCGGAAGTGCCGCCCGAAGGCATGACCATGTGCCGGAAAGGTTGACGGCAATGGTGCGCGCCCACTGATCCCAAGTGCATTCCTCCGTCGCCACGGAGATCAGAATACCGGCGTTGTTGATTAATACGTCGATCTGGCCATACCGCTCCTCCGCCGCCCGAACGAAGGCCGTCGCCTCGTCGGGGCGACTGATGTCGCCCTTGAGCGCCATGGCGTCGCCGCCCTTGGCCCTGGCATCGGCTATGACGGCGTCGAGATTTTCGCCGGCATCGAGGTAGTTCAAGGCAAGGCGGTCGCCCAGCGCAGCAAAGCGGCGGGCGATGGCCAACCCGATGCCCCTTCCCGCGCCGGTGATGGCGATTACGCGTCCCATATGATCAATTCCCGCTGATCCGCCGTCAGCGCGCCGGCGCGTTGTTCCAGCTTTTTGACATGAGCCAGAACAACAACGCGATTCCGATGAGCACCACCTCGCCCACCAGATATTGCGTTTCCTGCTCGATCAAGGCGAACCCGGTGAAGGCGGTGACGATCAGCGGTGGCAGCGGCCAGAGCGGCATGCGGAATGGGCGATTCGCGTCGCGTTGCGACATCCGACTCCACAATGCCGCAAGTCCGATGAAGAAATAGACCGCGGCGATGATGGTGCCGGCGAAGATGATCAGCCAGTTGAGCTCGCTGAGAAAGATCAGAACGCAGGCTGGCGCGAAAAGGGCGAACAATCCCCAGCCGGGCGCTCCCCATCTGTTCAGTTCGGCCAGCTTGCGGCTGACGACAGGCGGCCACATGCCGTCGCGCCCGGTGGCATAGAATCCGCGCGAGAAATACATGAACAGCGAAACCGTCGCGTTGAATAGGGCGATGATGACGCCGATGTCGACGACGACCCTGGCCGAGGAACCCAGAGATTGCTGCACCGAATAGACGACGGGCGTCGGATCGCTGAGGAACGCCTTGAGATCCGGCGCGGCGACCACGGCGGCGATCAGCGGCACGATGATGAAGACGGAGGCAAGGAAGGCGGAAATCAGAACCGCCTTGCCCATGTCCCTTTCGTGACCCCGCAATTCCTCGGCAAAGCCGAGCGAGGCGTCATAACCGTTGATGACGTTGAAGGCGGGCGCCAGGGTCGCCACCCCGGCCGCGAGCGCCACGGGTACCAGCGCGCCACCGGAAAGCACGACGGGGTGGAAGATGACGTCGGCAAGGTTTTGTTGGGGATGCATGAAGGCGGCCACCGTAACGATGCCAAGCACCATGATTTCCACAGCGACCATCACCAGGGTGGCCCAGGCGCCGATTTCGACTCGCGTCACGGTAATCGCGCCCGCCGCCGCGAGGACGATGAGAGCGATCAGCCAGTCCGGCCAAGTGATGCCCGGCAGAAGATCGCGCAGGAAGACACCGATGCCCAGCGCGATGGAAGCCGGAATGACGATGCCCTGAAGCAGATAGTTGAACGTCGTGATCCAGCTGAGCGGCTTGGGCAAGATCTTGTCAACCAGGGAGTACATGCCGCCCGCCAGCGGATACATGGAGGCGAGCTCACCCAAACAAAGCGCGATCAGCATGACCACAACGGCGAGAAGAATATTCGCGCCGATGGCGAAGGTACCGCCGATGACGAAGCAGCCTGCGGTCAGCAGCAAGACGGCCATGGTCGGCGATACATCGGCCATGGCAAGTCCGACGACATGGATTACCGACAGGTTTCGCCGCAAGCCCTGTTCATACCCCAGTGCCCGAAGGCGATCGGAACTTCCCGTCTCGCTATGTTCGGCCATTTTCCTGTTCCCCTCCTGATTTAGCCAAACCGGCAATTCCGCTATGCGGAAATAGGATTCCATTTTGCATAGACGATAGCGCTGGTCAATGCCATGCTCGGTTTCGGGGGGCCGTGCGTCGGCCGCCTGCCTTGCGCCAGAATAGCAGGGCGGCGGACAATGAGGTTGCACGGCACACCTCGGCGCTCTTGATGGGCGATAAAACCGACCTCCCTTGGGGCAGCCCGGCATGGCACTGCTGATCGCGAACGGACATATCGTCACCGGCGATGCCGCCGACAGCCGCTTGACGCGGGGCGATCTGCTGATCGTGGGCAATCGCATCGCCATGATCGGCCGCGATCTTGGCAGCGAGGCGGCTACGTTTTCCGATCTTGAGACAATCGACGCCCGGCGCTCCATCGTCATGCCGGGCCTGATCAACGCCCACATACACTCCAACGAGGGATTCGAGCAGGGCGCTTACGATAATCTCCCACTCGAATTATGGCTGCTGGAGAGTTATCCGCCATGGGGCATGCCTCGCTTCAGCGAGCGCCAGCATTATTTGCGCACCATGCTGACGGCCATCGAAGCAATCCGCAGCGGGACCACGACCTTGCAGGACGACCTGCTTCATTTTCTCTGCACGCCCGAGGGCCTCGACGGCGCCGCCAGCGCCTACGCCGATGCCGGCCTGCGAGCTTTCATCACCGTCACCATGTGGAACCGGCCGCTGACGGAGAGCCTGCCTTTCGCCCGAGAGCTCATCCCTGCCGCCCTGTTGAACGAACTCGCCGCGACGCCGCCGCCCAGGGCAGCGGAAATCTTGAACCTGTTTCACCGTCATTTCGCGAAATGGCATGGGCATGCCGGCCGGCTTTCCATCGTTCTCGGCCCCTGCGGACCGCAACGCTGCACCGACGAACTGCTTATGGAGGTGACCCAGCTTTCGCGACAGCATGGGATCGGCGTGCACAGCCATGTGCTGGAAACGCGGACCCAGGCGGTCACGGCGCAGCAACTCTACAACAACACCATGGTCGAGCACATGCACGACCTCGGCATGCTGACGCCGCGGCTCACCATCAATCACGGGATATGGCTGACGCAAAGGGAGATCGAACTTCTCGGCGCGGCCGGCTGTTCGGTCACCCACAATCCGCTGTCCAATATGAAGCTTGGCAGCGGCGTTTGTCCGGTCCGGCGCCTGCTTGAGGCTGGCGCCAACGTGGCGCTTGGCACCGATGGGCTCACGACCAGCGACACGGGCGACATGATCGAGGCATTGCGCGCGGCATCCTTGCTGCACAAGATCGGCTCGCCGGACTACGAAGCCTGGATCACTGCGAGCGAGGCGTTTCACATGGCGACAATGGGCGGGGCACGAAGCTGCCTCGCCGAGAAGCAGATCGGCAGCCTCGAGGTCGGCAAGCGCGCCGACATCATTCTGCTCGACCGGAACGCCTGGGGTTTCATCCCCCTGCACGATCCCTTACGCCAACTCGCCTTTTCCGTGACATCGGAGGCCGTCACCCACAACATTGTCGATGGGCGCGTCCTGATGCGCGACAGGAAAATAACCGTCCTGGACGAAGCGGCGATCAAGGCGGAGGTCGCCGAATGCGCCGAGCGCTTTCGCCGCGAAGACATGCCCCGGATGCGAGCCGGAGCGGCCCGTCTCAATCCCTATCTCGCAGCCATCTATCGCCGCGCCGTCGCGACGCCGCTGCCGGACGACTTCGGTGAGGTTCGCCGCTTCCCGCCTGTTGCAGGGCGCCCCGCGTCCGGCTAGCACCGCCGCGGTTTCAATACCGCCCGCAGGTCCTCGAGGAAGGCGTCGATCAGGCGCGGCTCGGCCGGCTCAAGGCGTGTGGCGACCTCGAACTGCGAGACATGGGCGAATATATCGGGGCGGATCGCCCGCAACTCGCCGCGCATCACCCAGCGCTCGGCAAAATGAACCGGCATGTAGCCGATGAAACGCCCGGATAGGATGAGGTGAAGCATCGCCTCCATATCGAAGACCTTGGCTGCCCAATTGACCGTGCTTTCCGACAATTCTGCCGTCCGCGGAACGTAACCGCGAACCACATAGTCATGGCTGCGCAGCTCTTCGGGATCGATGGCGTCCGGCGCGCGAAGAAAAAGGGGGTGGGAATTGCCGCAATGCAGTTCATGGCGCTCGTCGAACAGTGGCTCATATTTGAGTGAGGATACGTGATGATAGAAGGGCGCGATGCCGACATGGGCGACACCGTCAAGCAGCGAGCGCTCGATCTGCGAAGGTTCGCCGATCGTCAAGGTCAGATGAACGTTCTGACTACGCCGACGGAAACGATCGATCACGCTGGCAAGACCCATCTGCGGATGGGTGGCCGTTGAATCGATGACCGCGACTGCGAAATCACCGACCAGATCTGCGTGCATGCCGCCGATCTTGGTGATGAAGGATTCATGAGCACGAAACAACTCGCGCGCCGCGGCGTACACACGTTCGCCCTGGTCGGTCAGCCGAAATCCCTTCCGCCCACGGTGGCAGAGACGGATACCGAGGCGCTTCTCGAGCGATGACATTTTCATGCTGATAGCGGCGGCGCTGACATTCAGCTGGGCTTGGGCCATGGCGAAACCGCCGCATTCGACGACGGTGCAATAGAAGCGGAGCTGGTTAATGTCGACCCGATGCAGGGCCAGCGTTTGGCCGGATACGGTCAAGTCAATTAACCTCAAGCTTAAGTGACGTTTACCACTTCAATATAGATTGAAAGCAGGGTGCGGCGGAAGATCGCAGCTGTAACGCCGGGATGAAGGCACCGCCTTCGCAACGCATAAACCCCAAGCCGGCGGCAGATTAACCAGGGAGGATGCCAAAATGATGCTTAATCGAAGGCTTTTCATGACCCTGATGGGCAGTGCCAGCGTCCTGGCTCTAAGCGCCAGGGAACTTCACGCGGCGGGGCTCAAGGTGGCGATCGTGATGCCGGGCAACATTACGGACAAATCGTGGAGCCAGGCGGGATATGAGGGAATCCAGGCGGCGCAGAAGGCACTCGGCCTCGATGTTGCCTATAGCGAGAAGGTTGCCCAGCCCGACCAAGCGGAGGCGATGTCCGACTATGCCCGGCGCGGTTACAAGGTCGTCATCGGCCATGGCGGCGAGTTCCAGGACGCGGCCGAACACGTCGCAGCCAAATATCCTGACACCATTTTTGTCATAAACAACGGCACCAAGGCCGGCGGGAATGTCGCCACGGCGGACTTCTACTACAGCCAATTCGGCTACCTAATGGGCTACATCGCCGGCAAAATGTCCAAGACGGGCAAGGCCGGCTGGATTGGCGCCCAGAAGATCAAGTTCTCCACCGATCTGAATTCCAGCTATGAAGCCGGTTTCAAGGCGGCCGGTGGAACTGAAGTCTTCACCGCCTGGACCAACGACTGGGACGATATCGCCAAGGGCAAGGAAGCGGCGCTCAGCCAAATGTCCCAAGGCGCCGACGTTATATTCCCGACCATGGACAACGGCGCGATCGGCAGCCTGCAAGCCTGCAAGGAAAAGGGCGTCTGGGCCTTCGGGCTCTACTACGACGCCATCGCGGACTGGCCTGACACGGTGCTGCAATCGGCTATCTTCGACATCGATGGCGCAATGATGGACTATCTGAAGGCCGCGGTCGACGGCAAGCTGGTAGGCAGGAACTACAAGTTTGATCTCAACACACCGGAAGCCGCCCGCATCGGCACGTTTCATAAAGCCATTCCGGACGCGGTGAAGGCTGAGGTATTGGCCTTGGCCGACAAGATGAAATCGGGTGCATTGAAGCCATAGCCCGGTCTGAGGAACCTGCCGCGAACCCCGCCCGATAATTCAGATCGGGCGGGATTCGCGCCGGCGCCGCTCCGAGATGGACCATATCTTCATCGACCGCGTAACCAAGACCTTCGAGGGGTTTGTCGCTCTCGACAATGTGTCGTTGCGCATTCGCAAAGGTGCGATACACGCCATTCTGGGTGAGAATGGCGCCGGGAAGACAACCCTGATGAACATCCTCTACGGGCTGTATCAGCCCGATGGGGGCCAGATCCTGCTCGACGGCGCACCGTTGCGCCTGCACGCGCCCAAAGACGCAATCACGCACGGAATTGGCATGATCCATCAGCATTTCATGCTGGTGAATTCGCTGAGCGTCACGGAAAACATCGTGCTGGGATTGAACAACGGCCCGCGCCGCCTCGACATCCGAAAACACGAGCGGCGCATCCGCGAAATCAGCCGAAACTTCGGCTTCGACGTCGAACCTGCCGCGCCGGTCTGGTCCCTGCCAATGGGAATGCGCCAGCGCGTGGAAATCTTGAAGGCGCTGTATCGCGACGCGGAAGTCCTGATCCTCGACGAACCGACAAGCGTACTGACGCCCAATGAGATCGGCGCCTTTCTTGCCGGCCTGAAAAAACTGCGCGATGCCGGCCACACCATTCTGTTCATCACCCATAAGCTGGAAGAGGTCATGCAGGTTGCCGATCGGGTGACGGTGATGCGCAACGGACGCGTCGTCGCGGAAATGGATGCCGCCGGCACCACCGCAAAGGACCTCGCCCGCAGCATGGTCGGCCGCGATGTCATGATCGAATTGGAGCGCCGAGAAGACCAGCAGGGCGATGTGCTTCTGGAGGCCGAGAACCTGATCGCTACCGGCGATCTCGGAACTCGCGTCCTCGATGGTCTTTGTCTGAAGGTGCGTGCCGGCGAGATTCTTGGTGTCACCGGCGTCGACGGCAACGGCCAGCGGGAACTCAGCGAAGTTATCGCGGGATTGCGCCCGCTCGACGTCGGGCGAATCCTCGTCGGCGGCGAGGACATCGCCGCTCTCGACGTCAGGCAGCGCAAGGTCGAGTGCGGCATTGGCTTCGTGCCCGAGGACCGGCAAACGACGGGGCTCGTACTCGACTATCCTGTTGCCACCAATCTGATCCTGCGCGATTTCGAGCAGTCGCCCTGCTCTCGGCGCGGCCTGATGGATTTCGCCTATATCAGGCGCCACGCCGCCGATCTGGTAAAGCGCTACGACGTTCGGCTGCGCACAATTCAACAGCCTGCGCGGTTCCTTTCGGGCGGCAACCAGCAAAAATTGATTCTGGCCCGCGAAATAGAGGCGAACCCCCAGATCCTTGTCGTCATGCAGGCCTGCAAGGGGCTCGACGTGGGCGCAATCGAATTTGTGCAGAACACAATCCTCGACCTGAAAACAAAGGGGGTGGCGGTTCTCTATATTTCAACGGAACTCGAGCATGTGCTGGCGATTTCCGACCGTATCGCCGTCATGTATCGCGGCCGGGTCACCGGCCTGCTTGAACCGGAAGAGGCAACGCCGGGCCGGTTGGGCGAACTCATGGCCGGCGTTCCGGCGGAGGCGGCATGACGCCCCGGTTGATTGCTTTCATCTTCGCCACGCGAACGATCTGGGCCGTGCTGATCGCGCTGATTCTGGGCTCGCTCATGATCGTGGCTGCCGGGACCGATCCCCTGGCGGCCTATGGCAGCCTCTTCGGCGAGGCTTTCTTCGACTATTACGGTTTCGGTTCGACCCTCGTGAAAATGTCGCCGATCCTGCTGGCTGCACTGGCGGTGGCGCTGCCGTTGCGCGCGGGGCTGTTCAACGTCGGCGGCGAAGGCCAGATCTACATCGGGGCTTTATTCACGGCGATTGTCGCCCTCTACGCCCCGCCCATGAACGGAACGCTCCATCTGGTGCTGGCGGCACTCGCCGGCGCGCTCGGCGGCGCGCTCTGGGCGCTTATTCCCGCCTACCTCAAGGCCTACAGGGGGATCAACGAAGTCATCGTCACGCTGCTGCTCAACTATGTCGGCATCCACATCGTCAGCTATGCTGCCGGCGGACCGATGATGGAGCCGGGCGCTCCCTATCCGTATTCGCCGGAGATCCCCAAGGATCTCTGGCTTCCCCTGATCATGCCGCCGACCGACGCCCATGCTGGGGTGCTGGTCGGTCTCGTCCTGGCCGTGCTGCTTTATCTCCTAATGCGTTTTACGACCTTCGGCTTCGCCATGACCACGGTGGGAAGCAATGCGTCGGCGGCGCGCTATGCCGGCATTTCGGTGCGTCGGCAGATGATCCGGGCAATGATGATGGGCGGAGCCTTGGCGGGGCTCGGCGGCAGCTTCGAGGTGCTGGGCGTCAAGTACCGATTGTTCCACCTGTTCAGCAATGGCTACGGCTTCGATGGGATCGTCGTCGCCTTCATGGCCGACGCCAGCCTGATCTACGTCCCCGCCGCCGCCCTGTTCCTTTCCGGCCTCAAGGCCGGCGCCCAGCTTATGCAGCGGGCCGTCGGCGTGGAAAGCACGGTTGTGGACGCCATCCAGGGCTTGGTGGTGATCTTCGTTGCCGCCGGGCTGGCTTTGCGTTTCCAGGACTCGCGTTGGGCTCGCGTGCTGGCCCGGCGCCGGGTGATCGAAGCGAACCTTGCCGCTCAGGAGAAGGACAATGTCTGAGTGGCTCGACTTCGTCTCCATCGCGGACATTCTGCGCACCAGCCTGCGCCTCACGATCCCCATCGCTTTCGCCGCCGTGGGCGGGGTTCTTTCGGAGCGCAGCGGAATCTACAACATCGGCCTCGAAGGCATGATGCTTGCCGGCGCCTTCGGCGCCGCCCTCGGCGTATTCCTGACCGGCATGCCGATCGTGGGGCTTGCGCTGGGAATCCTCATCGGCATGTTCGGGGCTTTGATCCTGGTTTATCTGGCAATCGCGCTCGGCATCAACCAGATCGTGTGCGGCATAGCCATCAATATCCTCTTTCTCGGCCTTACCTCGTACTTTGCCCGGTTGATTTTGGGCCATGGCGCGACCACGACGACGCTGCCGGGATTTCATGCTTTGGCAATCCCCGGACTCTCTCGGATTCCGCTGATCGGGCCGGTTCTATTCGACCAGGACCCGTTGGTGTATCTGCTCTATCTCCTGGCGCCCGCTGTCTATTGGATGCTCTATCACACGACCTGGGGGCTGAATGTCCGTGCCACAGGCGAGAATCCCGGCGCTGCGGATTCGGCCGGTGTTCCGGTCTTTGTTGTGCGCTATTCCTGCGTGCTGGCGAGCGGCGCCCTGGCGGGCATAGGCGGCGCCTATATCGTGCTCGCGCAGGTTTTCGTTTTCACCGAGCATATGAGTGCCGGCAAGGGGTTCATCGCTCTTGCGGCCGTGATTCTCGGCCGCTGGAATCCGCTAGGTGCCGTCGCCGCCTCTTTCTTTTTCGGTTTCTGCGATGCCTTGCAGCTGCGTCTGCAATTCGCCAACCCCTCCGTCCCGTATCAGATATTCGTGGCTCTGCCCTATGTCGCCTCGATCCTGGCACTTATCGGTTTCTATGGGCGCGTGCGCCCACCGGCTTCGGTCGGCCTGACATATCGGCGCGAGTCCAAGTGATGGCCGCCCGCTTTCTGCTCAGGCCCAGCCGCCTCACTCTTGGCGATCTGCGCCGGTTTCAGGGCGAACGGCCGAGGGTCGTCCTCGCGGAAGCCGTTCGCAGGCGGATGAGGCGAAGCCGCGCCGTGGTCGATCGCCGCATTCGCGACCGCCGTCCGACATACGGCATAAACACAGGCTTCGGAAGCCTGGCGGGACGCAGCATCTCGCCGGCGGATCTCGCCGAACTCCAGCGTCGGCTAATCACTTCCAACGCCGCGGGCACTGGCCCGCTGATGGCGCCCGATGACGTACGACGCATGATGTTGCTGAAGGTAAATGCCCTTGCGAGCGGGCTTTCGGGCGTGCGGCCGCAACTGGCGACGGCGCTGCTCGCAATGCTCAATGCCGGCGTATTGCCCTGCGTGCCGGTCAAGGGATCCGTCGGCGCCTCGGGGGATCTTGCTCCGCTCGCCCATATGGGCGCCGCCCTGATCGGTGAAGGCGATGTAATGCTGGGCGGACGGATCATGCCGGCCCGCGCCGGCCTCAGGCGCGCAGGCATCAATCCCTTTGAACTCGCGGCCAAGGAAGGCCTTGCCATCGTCAACGGTACGCAGGCCTCCACGGCACTCGCCGTGGGCGGGCTGTTCGCGAGCGAAAACGTCTTTGCCGCTGCGATCGTCGCTGGCGCGCTCAGTGTCGAGGCAGCCTTGGGGCAAACCGGCGCGTTCGACCCCAGGCTGCACGCCGCCCGTGCCCAGCCCGGCCAGATTGCGACTGCGGCTGCCTATGCCCGGCTGTTGCGCGGCAGCGCGGTTCGCAGGATCGCGCGACGCGAGGGAAGGCTTCAAGATCCCTATTGCCTGCGGTGCCAGCCCCAGGTCATGGGCGCCTGCCTGGACCAGTTGAACCACGGCGCCGCCGTGTTGCGGCGCGAGATCAACGCCTGGACGGACAATCCGATGATTGCGCCGGACGGCGAAGTCATCTACGGCGGCAATTTCCATGCCGAGCCGATCGGATTTGCCGCCGACGGCATGGCGCTGGCGTTGGCGGAGATCGGTGCGATGTCGGAACGGCGCATTGCCATGCTGACCGATGCGCATCACAGCCTTCTGCCTGCCTTTCTCATCGCCGGCGGAGACTTGGATTCCGGCTTCATGGTGGCGCAGGTGACGGCGGCGGCACTGGCCAGTGAGAATAAAATGCTCGCCCATCCGGCCACGGCTGATTCGATTCCCACTACGGCGAACCACGAGGATTTCGTGAGCATGGCGACATTCGCGGCCCGACGCCTTGAGGACATGGCGGACAACAGTGCCGGAATCGTGGCCATCGAACTGTTGGCCGCCTGCCAGGGGCTGGAATTCCGCCGTCCTGTCCGCTCGAGCAAAGCCCTTGAATCGGCAGTGGATCTCGTCCGGGCGCGCGTACCGCGCTATGAGCAGGACCGGTTCTTCGCCCCCGATATCGCCGCCGTGAAGCAGCTGGTGCGTGACGGCCATTTCTTGCCGTGGCTTTCCGCCGACCTCAGGTTCGGCGCTTGAGCCCGGCCGACGTGCGGATTTCTTCACTCGAGCCAAACGAGGTGACGCCATGACGACAACGAGCGAACTGATGACGGTGCCGGCACGCAAAGGGCGCGCCGTGCGCGTAAACAAGGGCCAGGCGATCAAGATCATCAATACCCATGGGACCCAGGTTGTCGACACCTGGGCCTTCAGCGCCGAGGACCTGCACGAATTCCTGTCGGTCGAGCATATGCGTCCCACCATCGGCACCATATTCCCGCGCAAGGGCCATCATCTGCATACCAATCGGCGGCGCTCGATCCTCTTCTTCGAGGAGGACACCTCGCCCGGTATCCATGACACCCTGCTGGCGGCTTGCGACGACTACCGCTATGGCCTGCTCGGCTGCACTGAGTACCACGACAACTGCACGGATAATCTCATCGCCAGCATGCGTCAGATTGGCCTGACGCCGCCGGAAGTGCCCTCTCCGGTCAATCTGTGGATGAACATCCCCGTGGATAAGGCCGGCAACACGACCTTCGCCGAGCCGCTCTCGAAACCGGGCGACTATGTCGTGCTACGCGCCCAGATGGATTGCATTGTCGCGATGTCTGCCTGCCCGCAGGACATCCTGCCGATCAACGGCGCCGAGCGCGTGATCCGGAATGTGAATTATCAGATCCTTTCGTGACCCCCAACCACGTAGCCCGAAGGAGCGATCCATGATCCGCAGACCCGTCCCCTGGCCGAACGGCGCCAAGGTCGCTGTCGCCATCACGTTCGACATGGATGCCGACAGCATCCTGCACTTGGCCCACCCCAAGGATTCGATCACCCGGATCTCCGCCATGTCGATGATGCGCTACGGTCCGGAAGTGGCGGTACCGCGAATCCTGGAAGCCTATCGGCGCTACGGCATCAAGCAGACCTTCTTCGTCCCCGCCTGGTGCATCGAGCACTATCCCAAGGCCGTGGAAGCGATGGTCAAGGACGGGCATGAGGTGGGATTCCACGGCTATATCCACGAGGCTCCCAACAGCCTGTCGCGCGACGAGGAGCATTATTGGATCAACCGCAGCATCGATGTGATCAAGAAGCATACGGGCAAGCGGCCGCGCGGGGCGCGATCGCCGCTGTACAATTTCTCGATCAACACGGCGGACCTCTTGGTCGAGGAAGGGTTCGTCTACGACGCCTCGCTGATGGGCGACGACGTGCCTTATATCTTGGCGACCAAGAAAGGCAGCTTGGTCGAACTGCCCTCTCACTGGGCGCTCGACGATTGGCCGCCTTACGTCCACAGCCTCGACCTGAATTACGTGATGCAAATCATGTCGCCCGATTGCGCGATGGAGATTTTCATGTCTGAGTTCGAGGCCATGCGTGAATGCGGCGGTGGCTTGTGGATCGGCGTCTGGCATCCCTTCGTCAGCGGCCGGCTCGCCCGCTGGCTGCGCGTCGAACGCATGATCGAGCAGATGATGAAAACCGGGGAGGTCTGGTTCGCGCCGCTTGAGGAAATTGCCCGGCACGTGAACGCCTGCCGCAAGAAGGGCAGTTACAAACCGCGAGTCGACAAACTGCCCTACTACGACAAGCCGGTCGGCATCGAGGTGCCGCCGCTACTGACACGCGCGCCGGCCAGCGAGTAGAGAGCCTGCTGCCCCGGCACGGCAATGCCGGGGCAGCAGGCGTTTCGTTCATGCATTGATAGGACAACCCAGCCAATGCCAAAGACCCGGCTCGACCGGCCCTTCGTGGGAATCCCTTCCTTCCTGCGTTCAGCCATCTGCACCGACCTTGACGAGCTCGATGCCGCCATCGCGGTCATGGGCGTTCCCTTCGACGAAGGCTCGCCCTATCTCGCCGGCTCGCGAATGGGCCCCCGCGCGCTGCGCGAGCATTCCCTGCGCTTCGTGGGCGGCGGCAGCAAGGGCTTTTACAATCCGGAAACCGCGAAGCAATTTCTCGAATATGAAATGGCCCATGGCCTGATCGTCGACACGGGCGATGCCGATATCCTGCCGACCAATGTTGAAAAGACGTTCGCGAACGTCACCACGATGACCCGCGCCATTCTGGATCGGGGCGCCATGCCGCTGGTGCTGGGTGGCGACCATTCCATCACCTATCCCGTGGTGAAGGCTTTCGATACGCCGCTGCACGTCGTGCATTTCGATGCCCATACGGATTATGCGCCGTTCGTTCACGATCTGCGCTTCACCAATCAGCACCCCTTTCGGCACATCTCGCCGATGAAGCATGTTCTGAGCCTGACCCAGGTCGGCATCCGCAGCCTTCGCGAAACGGAGGAGATGGTCGGCGGTTCGAAACGCGACGGCAATCGCGTCGTGACGATGCCGGAATTTCGCCGACTGACGCCCAAGGGCTTGGCAGAAGTGGTTCCCGCCAACGCGCCTTGCTACGTCAGTATCGATGTCGACGTGCTGGATATTTCCTTGGTGCCAGGCTGCGTTTCAGCCGAGCCCAATGGCATGAGCTATGCCGAGTTGCGCGATGCCTTGCAGGCGATTGCCGAGCGCGCCGACGTGATCGGCTTCGATTTCGTCGAGGTAAATCCCCAGCTTGATGTCGGCACCGGGGTGACGTCCTATCTTGGCGTTCATACGGTAATCGAATTTCTCGGTCACATTTGCGATCAGCCGCGCTGGGTGGAAAGGCGCAAGAAGCGTGCGGCGCCAAAACCGGCCAGGCGCCTGCCCAAGTGACCTGGCGGCGGACCGCCGCCGCCTATTGCCCCCCAATGCGAAGGGCGAGCTTCCCGCTCACGCCCCGGGATTCGAGCCGCTCATGGGCCGAGCGAACCTCCGCCAGCGGATAGACCCGTTCCAAGGGAAGTCTCCATCGTCCCTCGGCGAAGCCGTGAATGATTTCCCGCGCAGCTTTCTTCCATCGCCTGCTGCCGGGGCCGGCGTGGAGAAATTCGAAGCCGGCGAGAGACGTGGAACGCCGATAGAGCTTGGCGCGGATGTCGAAATCGGGATAACCGGCAGCCTCGCCGATGTTCACCACGTGGCCAAACGGCCTCAGAGCATCGAAACTGCGCTCCAGAACATCCCCGCCCAGCGAGTCGATGACGTAATCGACCCCTTTGTCCCGGGTAAACGAATTCGCCGCCTCGACGAAATCTTCCCGGGATCGATCGATGACTCGGGCCGCTCCGTAAGCCATCGGCAGGGCCGCCTTTCCCGACGATCCAACGGTGCCGATAACGCTCGCTCCCTTTGCCACGGCGAACTGCGTTACCATGAGGCCCACGGCGCCGCCGATGGCGTGGACAAGCAGAACCTCGCCCTTGCGCGGCTGCAGGGCCGTATTGACCAGATGATAGGCTGTCGTCGCGGCGACCGGAAAGACCGCGGCGAGCTCCAATGGGATGCTTTCCGGCAGCTTGAAGGCATAGCTGGACGGCAGGACGCATTTCTCGGCATAGCCGCCGAGCATGCGCGGCCCCGTGATCGCCGCGACCCGTTCGCCCAGGCGGAACCCCCGCGTTCCCGGTCCGAGGGCGTCGACGATCCCGGATACTTCGACCCCGATGACCGCCGGATAGGCGATGGGATCCGGATAGACGCCCTGGCGTTTCTGGATGTCACCCCAATTCAAGCCGGCATAGGCAACCGCGATCCGCAACTCGCCCGGCGCCGGTGCAGGCTCCGGAACATCGCGCAGTTCAAGCCGGTCTACGCCACCCGGCTCGGAAATGACGGCGGCAAGCACTAATGCGCCACCTGCTCACCCACATGTACGATGATCTCGCATCCAGTAAGCCCGATCTCGTCATAATCCTGATCGTGGCCTTCACCAGGACCTTTGCGATCGACCACCAGGAAATCAGCGGCTTCGAAAGCAATCAGCGGATGATGCCATGTTCCCGGGCGGTAGTTGATGCCCTGGCGGCCGTTGGTGATGAAGGCTCGAAGGTCGGCCGGCTGCGGTTCTCTCGACCGATCGGCGACCACGATAAGAAAAGGGGCCTGCCCCATGGGAATAAAGGCCTGGCTTGAAATCGGATGGCGTTCCAGCAGAACGACGCGCAACGGCAAGGGGAACGGCTTGGCCCGGAATATGCTGAGCAAGGGCCTGCCGCCCTCGGCCGAGCATTCGATTCGAGCAAGATCGTGGAAGCGCTCGGCGTAGCCCGCGTTGGTTTCGAAATGTTGTGCCCCTTCGGTCTCGACCACATCGCCGAAGGCGTTGAAGGCATCCCGGGTCAGAGGAACGGCCGTTATCTCGATTTTCTGCATGGCGCGATGTTTCCGTTGATGCGTCTTGGCACACTAGCGAGGAGACGCTCGGCGAGGCAAGCGTGGCTGGCATCGGGCTGGCTGTGCTGGCAGTCATATGCGAACCCCTCTCCGCAGTCGATTCCCTGTTTATGGCCAACAACAGGCAATCTCTTACAAATTTGGGCCGAATGCGCCACCGTTCTGTCCGGCAAAGTGCTGGCATCACGGTGTCTTTCGGTGGAATTCCCTACGCAACGGAACAGGGAATTTTCCGATCAAAACAGGGATTTCAGTACTCCATAACTGGGTAGGCCGTGGACGAGCGGTCCATCGCGACATTGCGGCCTTATGCGGGCAATGCGCGTACGCACTCCCGGCGACAGATCCGGCAGCTGGCGGACAGCATCGCGGGGCTTCACCAAAGGGGTCAAAATTCGGAGCCGAATTACACCGGACCCACGTGTGTCAGCGACACACGTGGGTCCGGCGATCTTGACATCGAACATCGCGTTATATACCCTCGCAAGGTTTTGGAACGTTCCACAAAAATCAAGAAGAGGGAGGTACTAGCGATGGCGAAGAAAGCAAAGGGCTCGTCTGGATCGCAATGGCACCATCCGTCGAAACCGATGAATGAAACGTCGGCTGGATCTGCGCGACCGCATGTCGGCCTTGGGGCGACGCTAAGGATCTCGCGTCGGGTCTTCGTTAAGGGCTCGGCCGGCGCTGCTCTGGCGCTCAGCGGACTTTCCACTTTCCCTGCCTCCAGCAAAGCTGATAGCGGCACGGTGGTTGTGATGGCGTGGGAGAACTACGTCGATGCGGAGATCCAGAAGCGATTCCACGCGGCGACCGGCATCACGATGCGAGGCGTCGCGGCGGACTCGGATCAGGATATGTTCACCAAACTGAAGGCCGGTGGCGGCGAGCAATACGATATCGTATTTGCCAACGCCGGCTTCTGTCCCTTCTACCACAAGGCCGGCCTGACTGAGCCACTTGATCTCAACGAGGTACCGGCCGCGAAGAACCTTTGGCCGATCTTCAAAACGAATACCGACTTTCCCTATGTCCTTGAGGCGAACAAGACGCTGCTCTACCCGAGCATGTGGGCGTCCTTCGGAATCTGCTGGAACGTCGACCAGTTCCAGGTCCCGGCTCCGTATTCGTGGAAGTCTCTTTGGGACGCTCCGAAGGGCAAGGTGATCTTGCAGGGCGCAGGCGACGACTTCATCTCACTCGCCGGCCTCGCCTTGGGTGTGCCCCGATCCGAGATCTACGCGATGACCGGGCCCACCCTCAAGAAGGCAGCCGACTACCTGAGGCAGCTGAAGCCGTTCCAGATCAGCGCCAGCTCCGACCTCGTGACCGCCGACGCCATCCGGACCGGGAAAGCCGTCGTGGGCCAGGCGACGAGCCTCGGCCTCGCCTACCGGATCAACGAAAAGGCCGGCAAGCACGTGGCGGACATTAAGCTTCCCAGTGAGGGCGCCCTCGGTTGGGTCGACGGTCCCCAGCTCGTCAAGGGCGCCAAGAACCGCGAGAACGCTCTCAAGTTCATTGACTTCCTGATGGGCGATTCGGCGATGCAGGACTGGCTCTGGCAATCCAACGTCTTCGGGATGGCGAGCCAGACTACCTCAGAGCGTATCCTGAAGTCTGGCGCGCAGCTGAACGCCCCCGTTTACGATGCCCTCGGCGGCGGGAAACCGGAGCTCGCGACCAATATGGTCTTCCAGGCGCCGTCCAACTATCCGAAGGAGTGGGCGGCGGCGTACGACGCGGTACTGGCAGATTAGCTCCCCGCGAATTCGCAACCAGGGGCGCGCTAGACGGCTGCTCCGCGTGCCCCGGTTGCTGACAGGCGAGGATCATTCATCGAACGCCAAAGGGCAGGCATCGATCCTGTTGCCCGACCGTGTCCGTCATCGCGGCCTTGAGAATCCGCTGCTCCCTCTCCCGGCGGTGCTTGTGGTGGCGGTCGGCTTCTTTGTGCCCCTGGCCGTCCTTATTCAGTATTCGTTCTGGCCGACCGAAGATGGACAGATCGTACACCACTGGACTATGGGGAATTACACCCGGTTCTTCACCGCGCCAGCCTATTGGCGGATGCTGCTTCGCTCGTTCGGGTTGGTCTCATTGGCCTCCGCGCTCACCGTTTTACTGAGCTTCCCGTTCGCCTATTTCGTGGCGGCGAAGGTGCGACCGTCCCGGAGGCTGGCCTGGATATTGATCGCAATCATTCCATTCTGGACCAGCTATTTGATCCGGGTCCTCGCCTGGCTCAACATGTTCGGGGACCAAGGGCTGATTAACAAGGCGCTGATCGGCCTCGGCCTCGTGGACTCACCAATCGCCTTTTTCGGCTTCGGCAAGCCGGCGATCGTGATCACTTTCGTCTACCTGCTGTTCCCGCTCTCCTTCCTTGCAACCTACATCGCGATCGAGCGGCTCAACCCGGCGATGTCAGATGCTGCCGCCGACCTCGGTGCGAGGCCCTGGAGAAAGCTGCTCACAATAACGCTCCCAACCGCTCGCTCCGGTATCGTTGCCGGGTTCGTCTTCGCCTTCATCGCAATGCTGGGCGACTATGCGACACCACAGCTGATCGGCGGGACCAACGGCACCCTTTACGCGAATCTGATCACGAACCAGTTTGGCTATTCGCTTCAGTGGGGGTTCGGTGCCACTCTTGCGGTGCTGTTCCTGGTCGCCATCCTGTTCCTCGTGGCCGTACTCCGGGTCATTGTCGGCGGGGTCGAGTCAGCCGGCGAGTACACCGGCGGCTTCACACGGCGGCGGGCGCCGCTTCTTTTCGGCTACTCGGTATTGTATCTCGTCTTCCTCTACACGCCGCCGGCGCTGCTTGTCCTGCTGGCGTTCAATGACTCCGACGACAGCGGACTGCCGTTCGTCGGCTTCACCACCCGCTGGTTCACCAAAGTGTTCAACAACCCTGTGCTGCTCGACGCGCTTTGGACCAGCCTGCAGGTTGCCGTTACGGCGGTCCTCATCAGTGCCGTCCTTGGCACCCTCGCGGCGGTGCAGATTGTGCGCGTCAAGGGTCGCTTGCGCTCGTTCAATCTCTGGGTGATCGCGGTGCCCTTGTTCCTGCCACCATTGGTACTCGGCCTTGCCATCATCGTCGGCTTGAACGCGCTAGGACTTCAGCGGGGGCTGTGGACCATCGTCGCCGGTCACACCATCCTCACGCTTCCGGTGGTGACCCTCCTGATCCTCGTGCGGCTTGAGGGGCTCGACCGCAACCAGGAGACCGCTGCGATGGACCTGGGAGCGCGACCGTGGCGCGCTTTCCTGACCGTGTCGGTGCCGCAAGCCCTGCCGGGCATTCTCGCAGGAGTGATGATCGCCTTTGCGATCTCGATGGACGAGTTCATCCTCACCTTTCTCGTGACCGGCTCGCAGAATACGCTGCCGCTCTACATCTTCGGCTCGCTGCGGATCCGGGTGACGCCCGAACTGAACGCTATCTCGGCGCTGATGCTCGGCGCCTCGTTCGCGCTCTTGACCATTGGGGCGCTGATCGCCATCGGGCGGGAGAGGCTACGCGGGCGCACGAGGGTGGTTGGGAAGATCCCGTTCGCTGAGGAGACATCGCCTTGAAGACGCAATCCGATCAAGCGCAGACGATGCCCTCGGGCCCTGCCTTGAGATGCACCGACCTGAGGGTCCGTTATCCGGGCCAGGACCTCTACGCCGTGGGCTCCGCGTCGGTCGGCGTTTCGTTCTCGGTCAACCACGGCGAACTCTTCGCACTGCTCGGCCCGAGTGGATGCGGCAAGACGACCACGTTGCGCATTATCGGCGGTTTCGACGATCCGACCACCGGAAAGATCGAAATCGAGGGTGCCGACGTCACGCGCCGCCAGCCATACGAGCGACCCACGAACACTGTCTTCCAGAGTTACGCGCTGTTCCCGCACATGCGCGTCGAGGGAAATGTGGCCTACGGCCTGAAGATGGAGAACGTGCCGCGGGCTGAGCGGGGAAGGCGGGTAAAGGAGGCACTCGAGCTTGTTGGTCTTTCCGGAATGGAAAGGCGCCGGATTTCAGAACTCTCGGGCGGTCAGCAACAGCGCGTGGCGCTCGCGCGCGCGCTCGTGAAGCGGCCGGCGGTACTGCTGCTCGACGAGCCACTCGGAGCGCTCGACCTCAAGGTACGGCGCCAGATGCAGGACGAGCTTGTTCGCATCAAGCAATCCACCGGCACCACGCTGATCCACGTCACACACGATCAGGAGGAAGCCTGTGCCATCGCAGACCGTATCGCGGTCATGAAGAACGGGATGATCGTCCAGGTCGATACTCCCGAGGCTCTCTATAGGGCACCTCGCAACTGCTACGTGGCCAGTTTCATCGACGCCGGTACGATAGTTCGAGGCAGGAACACCCGTCACGGAGGCTCCGTCGAGGTATCCCATCCCGATATCGAGTTGAGAGGAAGGCTGCCGTCATACCTGAACGAGGTGCAGGCAGTCGCCGCCATGCTTCCTCGCAACAGGATCAAGTTAGGCATCGCGAAGGGCTCGAGCGACCAACGGAATGCGGTGCGAGGCACTGTCGAACGGCTCATCTTCACCGGATCTATCTTCAATATACACGTGCGCGTGAGCGAGCAGCTCGAGGTTCGGGCGGCGCTGACGATCGAGGAGGTGGCGACGCTCGGCGAGGATAACTTCCGCCCGGAATCGGTAGTGGAACTGCATTGGCGCCCCGAGGATATCGTCTTCTTGGAGGACTCGGAGGTCGCCGGTGCGCCCGGGCATTTCCACGAGGACTCGCGATGACCGCCGTGCAGGGTGGTCAAGGGCTGACGATTTCCTCAACTCTTACCCAGCGCCGCTCGGCGGCCGCACGCTCGATCGCGTCGCAGACGCCCTGGACGGCGAGCCCCTGACGGAAGTCAGGATCCCAGGGCCCGTTCGGCCAGGCCTGAAGAAGATCAGCGAACTGGTTGACGAAGCTGGAGCCGTAACCCACGCCTTGGCCGATCGGCCACCAGCTGGCGGCATAAGGATGACTCGGATGCTCAGCGCGTATGCGGCGCATGCCGTAGAGGTCAGCGGCATCTCCGCCGTCGCCGTATTGGAGCTCGTTGAGGCGTGCATAGTCGAACCGCAGAGTCCCCTTCGTGCCGTTGGCCTCGATGGTGAAGTCGCATGGGCGGCGAACGCAGCTGCGCGCCATCTCCAGCACGCCGCGGGGACCGCTGGCAAACCGCATCAGGGCCGAGGAGGCATCGTCGATCGTGACAGGCCGGGTGGCCCCCTGCTTCTCCGGATCGGCACGCTCCGCGACGAAGGTGGCCGACTGGGCGCTCACCTCGGCGACGTCGCCGACCATCCAGATGGCCATGTCTATCAGATGGCTTCCGAGATCGGCGATGGTGGTTCCGCCCATCCGCCGGTCGAAGCGCCAGTCGAAGGGAATATGGGGATCGACGAACTCGTCCGAGAGCCAGCAGCCGCGCCAGAGCTGCAGATAGCCGATGGCGCCGTCGTCGATCATGCGCTTCATCAGTGAGACGGCTGGCAGGCGGCGATAGTTGAAGCCGACCGCATTCAGCACACCGGCCCGCAACGCGGCCTCCAGGGCGCCTTTGCCTTCGGCATAGGAGGTGGCGAAGGGCTTCTCGCAGATCACGGCCTTGCCCTCGGCAGCGGCCGCAGCCGCGATCTCGGCATGAGTCCCGGGGGGTGTGCAGATATCGACAATATCGATGTCTTTGCGCTCGACGACGCGGCGCCAGTCGGTCGTGACTTCCTCGACCCCGTAGGCGGATGCCGCCTTTTCCACCAGCTCGAGCCTGCGGCCGCTGATCAGCTGGAGGCGCGGGCGCACCGGCAGGTCGCGCAGCCGTGGCGCCTCCCGATAACCATAGGAATGGGCCTTGCCCATCATGCCATAGCCGACGATGCCGATCCGAACCTCTTGTAACCCGGGCATCAGCACTCCTCTCCCTTAAGCCTCTCCGGCATCGATCCATTCCTCTGCGGGTGCATTTTGTGGAACGTTCCAAAATGCTAGCGACCAGTCGTTCGCCTTGTCAAGCACCGCTACCTCGGCGGCCGGGCGGTCGAGCCGCGGATGATGAGACGGCAACTCACCGTCTGGCGGATGGGATCGCCGTTCAGGTGGCCTTCGATCCGGCTCGCGAGAGTATCCACGGCGAGGCGGGCCAGCATCTCTTTGGGCTGAGCGATGGTGGTAAGATTGATGCGGGCGAGGCCGGCCATCACCACATCGTCGAACCCGACGACCGAGAGTTTGCCGGGCACCGGGATTGCCAGGCGGTCGGCGCAGTCGAGGAGGTCGATGGCACCTAGGTCGTTCGAGGAGACGAAGGCGGTCGGCCGGCGCGGTCCCGTCAGGATCTGCTCGACCGGCGCCTCGCGCAGCAGCCGATCCTCCGCCCGCTCCCAATGGAAGACCGTTGGGGTCAGGCCGGCGCGTTCCATCGTCTGGCGATAGCCTGCCTGGCGTGCCCGATCGGTGGCGTCCTCGACGATCGGGTCGGCGCAATAGGCGATCCTTTCATGGCCGAGCCCGATCAGATGCTCAGTGGCGTGCCTAGCGCCGCGCTCGTCGTCGGCGCAGACGACATCGCCCCACTCGGCCGAGCAGGTGACGAAGACGGCGGGCATCCGGCCCTCGAGCAAGGCCCTGGAACGGGTCGAGCCGCCGGCATAGGCGAGAAATACGATTCCAGCGACCCGTTGCTGGAGCAGGCCTTCGAGGCCCGCGATCTCGACCGCCTCCTCGCCCTGGGTATTGCAGAACATGACACGATAGCTGCGCGCCGCCGCGAAGCGCTCGATCTGCTTTGCCATCTCGGCATAGAAGGGGTTGGCGAGATCGCCGACGACGACGCCGAAGATCGTCGTCCGCTGATGGACCATCTGGCGCGCCAGGATGTTGGGACGATAGCCGAGTTCCTCGATCGCCCTGGTGACCTTGAGCTGGGTTTTGGGCGTGATGCTCCGAATTCCTCGGACCACGTTCGAGACGGTGGACTTCGACACGCCTGCGCGCTTGGCGACGTCGAGAATCGTCGGCGGCTTGGCGGCCGGAGGCTCGCTCTCCATCAAACTCCACCGTTCATCGATCCGATCCTTCGGACGAGGCTCTCAGGCCGTGGCGCCATGAGGCGCCACAACGACCTTCATGGCGGCGTCGGTCTGCGCCAGCTCGATTGCCTCCCGCGCCTGCTCCAGCGGCATACGGTGACTCACGATGCGATCGAAGGGCAGGCGGTCGAGATTCGCGGCCATGAGCCGCATGGAGGGCAGATAGGAGGTCGAGGTCTCGCCGCCCACGCCGATGACGCTGACGTTCTTTGTGCAGATGTCGGAATTGGGATTGATCGCGACCGGTCCCATGTCGACGAAGGTCCCGGCCTCGACCACCACGCCGCCGACTCGCACCATCCGGATGGCCTCGACAAAGGTTGTTGGAAATCCGCTGCAGTCGAGCACAATATCAGGGCCGATCCCGCCCGTGTGCTCGCGGGCTCGTGCGATGCGCTCCACCATGTCGGTTTTCTCCACCGACATGGTCAGGCTGGCGCCGAAAGCCTCGGCGAGCGCGAGGCGGGATGGGAAGCGGTCGGTGGCGATAAGCTTGCCAGCGCCCAAGAGCCTCGCCTTGACGAGGTGGCAGAGTCCCAAAGGGCCAACGCCGAGGACGGCGACAGATTGCGCAAATCGGCTGCCGCCAATGAGACCCAGCAAGGTCTGGGCCGTCTCGACGCCATGGGTCACCGACATGATCTCCGTCAGGACCGCGACGTGATTCGGCAGGTCGTCGGGAACCCTGAACAGCTGCGTGCCAGGAAGCAGGTACATGTGCTCGGACCAACCGCCGAAGAGATGGGGCGCCGAGCCGCAGTGCAGGCTGTTGCCATAGTCCTCGAGGTTCTCGCACATGTAGTAGGGGTAGCCGTTGCGGCAGAAATGGCAATCCCCGCAGGTGACATTGGCGGCGGGCACGATGCGGTCGCCGGGTTTGAGGGGGCGCCCCTCGCTGTCGTGAACCTCGCCGCCGGTGGCAATCACCTCGCCGACATTCTCATGACCGCAGATGAGGGGATATGTCAGATCCCGCTCGTGAGGGGTGCCGGCATACTGCTTGCTCTCGCCGCGGAAGGTGTGCTTGTCAGTGCCGCAGATTCCGGAGTAGTGCACCTTCATGATCACAGCGCCGGGCGCGGGATCGGGCATCGGAAACTCGCGCAGCGAAATGACGCCGGGACGCTCGGTGACGGCCGCCCGAACCCCGCTCATGCATCCAACCTCGTCCTCGCAGCGCTGCCGATAGCCACGGCCAGAAGGCGAGCCGCCTGTTGAATGCCGATCTCGGGCGCTACGAAGGGATCTTCATGCTCGATCGCGATGGTCTTCACCCGTCCGGCTGCCGCGAGATCCACCAGCAGCGCCTGCCACCACGGCAGGCCATGACCTCGGCCGACCACGGCGAAGTTCCAGGGCATCTCCGCGGCCGGCGCCGGCCAGCGGTGATCCAGAAGCCCGTTCAGCGCGAGCTTCTCGGCGCGGAATACCACGTCCTTGCCATGGGCATGGCCGATATGCTCGGCCAGCCGTCGCACGACGAGGTTGGAATCCATTTGCATCCAGAAGAAATGACTCGGATCGATGTTCGCCGCAATGGCGGGAGATAGCGCCGCCAGCCGCTCGAAGGTTTCGACATTGTAGGCAATGGTGCCGGGGTGGAGTTCCAGGCAGATCATCAGCGCCGGATCGGTTCGGACAGCGAAGTCGCCGATCTCCGCCCAGTAGTCGTGGACCTGATCCTTCCACTGGTGCTGATAGACGCTTTCCAGATATGGAAGCCACCCGCCGCTGGCGAAATGCGGCGTCACATCGCCGGCAAACCCCGCCGGGCAGCCGGCGAGGGCGACGATCCGGTCGACGCCGAGCTCGCTGGCGAGCCGGATGGTGTCGCGCAGCGCGGCGTCATGCGCGCGGGCGATGCTCTCGTCCGGATGGAGCGGATTGCCCCAGCAGTTGAAGGCGGCGATCTCGAGGCCTCGAGCTTCGATCTCTCTCTTCCATGCCCGGCGAGCAGCGGCCTCCTTGAGCAGCCGCGGCATGTCGCAATGGTTCGTGGGCGCGTAGGCACCGGTGCCGATCTCGAGCCCGCTGATTTCCGGTACCTCCGAAATCACCCATTCCATGACCTCGCGGAGCGGCTTGCTTGCCAGCGGCTCTGTTACCAGACCGATCTTGAGCTTCAGGGCAACCATGGTTTTCTTGAGATTTGGAGCGTTCCAAAAGATATAAGCGCCGCCGACAGCTGTCAAGCAAGGCTCAACGATCGGAGCCGGGATCGCCGCCGCCCTCCTCTCTTTGATCGATCGGGTCGAAACAGAGAAAATGCCGGCCCCGGGAGCAGAAAACTAGCTCCGAACCGTGAGCCTTCTTGATGCCTCACCGGCAGAGACCGAAATTGCAGGGACTGATTGGCTGGGGCGCCAGGGATCGAACCTGGGATGACGGGACCAAAGCCCGTTGCCTTACCGCTTGGCTACGCCCCAGTAGCGGCCCCTCGTGAAAGGGCCGCAACCTAATCCGAAAGAGTGGACGAATTCAACTG
>WNFP01000182.1_pt1 | contig 46795 bp, 49 predicted proteins | sample 5400201 | NCBI WGS metagenome assembly WNFP01 (sample SAMN13153355, study PRJNA577476) | soil metagenome | isolation source: 115 cm saprolite under Madrone tree | place: USA:California | collected 2016-06-14 | reverse complement strand
GGAATCAACGCACGAAAGAACGGCACGTGGGGGGAGTTGGCTAAGTCGATCCAAATGCGCATGGGATCAAGCCAAAAGGAAAACCGGTCCGGTTGTTTGCGTCCTGGTTCTAGCCGGCTTCTCTTTGCTGGGAGCGCGGAAGTCCCGTCCGCACAGCGTGCGCAGCACGCTCATTTTTCTTGAGGCCATATCCCGTAAGACTGTTCGCGCTTCGCGCTCAGGGTGGACGTGACGTCCGCGTTCCCAGCAATGAGGGGCCTTTTGATTCAAACTTTCCTCACTTCCAAAAGCCGCGCCAGCGCATAAGCCAGCCATGCCTGCGACCAGCGCATGTAAGGAATGTTCACCGAATAGAAACGCCGGCGCTGATAATGGAAGAAGCCGCTCGAATCTCGCAGATTGTCGAGCGTCCAATTCGCGATCTTTTCCGCCAGAATCATCGTGCCGGGAATTCGCCCGCGCAACTCTACCAGCGTGACAATCGCGGAAGCCGCCGAGTGCGCATCGGCGGGATAAAGACGATCGGGATAGTACTTGGGCCAACCGTCGGCCAGGAAAAACCTCTCCCGCCAAAATTCGTAACCACGGCGCAAGGTGCTATCGAACTCATCGATCAACCCGGTCGCTACCGCTCCCGGTTCTGACCCAACCGCGTCGATAATGCGCGAAAGGCTTGCCAGGATGAACGCCGTATGAAAACTGTCGGCCCATGATTGATAGTTATTGCCACCATAAACCCACGAACCGTCCGCCCGCTGACGGCGCGCGACATACCGCGCTGCGCGTATCGCCCAATCGCATAAACTTGGCTCTCCGGCCAGCCTGCCAACCCGAGCCAGCGTTTCGCCGGCCAGCAGACTCGCATTAAAGACGCGTGTCTGATCGAGTGGAGAATAGCTGAAGCAAACTTCGCTTTCACTTTCTTCAGATCGATGGAGGTCGTTGAGGATGAAGTCGCATATGGTCCGGGCAAATGGCAGGTATTCCTCATGGGCAAAGACCTCAGCCGCTTCGCAAAGGGCGCGTGCTGCAAAAGCCGTAGGCACGACCGTTGGCGTACCGCGCGGCGCAAAGAAGGACCGCGACTGCCAATCAAAGTTGTAACCCCAGGCCGCCCCTTTGAAACCTTTGAGACGCATCCACATCAGATCGTCGAGCAGTTCGCGCGCTTCGACCTCTGCTTCTTTGGTTTGACTGCGGCGATATTCAGCCAACGCCGCCAGCGCGAACAGAGCGACGCCTTTTGCATTTCTTTCACGCGGAATGCGGACGAGAGGACGAAAGTTGATTGGTGAACGTTTGTGGAGCTGTGTCCAGGCCAGCCGCGCGAATCGCGAACGCTGCAGCGACGTGGCCTGAAACCAACGGCTGTTCAGCGCGTCGTAAGGATCATAGCCCGCAAAACCCTGTTCGCGGCACCATTGCCACAGGTCCTGGTGCGCGCTTTTGAGATCGATCGCCATTTTGGAGACACGTATGCTGAATGTCAGATCGGTTGTTTAAGATAAGGTTGCTTTAGCAATCGCAACCAGGAGCAACGACGATGACAATTCAGATTCAGGTGCCTAGATTTATTCCCCGCGATTATGACGTGTTTGCGGGGCTCGATGTCGATAAAAAGAGTATGGCCATAACTTTCGCTGATCACGCGGGTGCGCAGCGGGCGTTGCGCATGGCCCACCAAGTCAGGCCGCTGCTGAATTACGTGCGCAAACATTTTGCCGGCCAACGGGTGGCCTTTGCCTACGAAGCTGGCCCCACTGGCTTTGGTTTGCACGACGAGCTTGTGCGCCGAGCTTATACTTGCGTGGTGGTGGCGCCATCGAAAGTGCCGCGGGCGCCGGGCGAACGCGTGAAGACCAATCGACTCGACAGCCGCAAGCTGGCGGAGAGTTTGCGGGGTGGGCAACTGCACAGCATTCATGTGCCGAGTGGTGTGTATCGCAATCTGCGCCATCTGGTGCAAATGCGGGACACGCACGTCCGGCAACTGACCTCCAGCAAGCTCCGGATTAAGTCGCTGCTGCGCTTCGAAGGGATTGCGTTTCCCGAGGAGCATGAGAAGTGGACGGCGCGGGCCATGCGCGAGCTGCAAACGCTGCCGTGCTCTGACCCGGTGCGCTTTAAGCTCGATGACCTGCTGGACACCTTGCACTTTCATTTTCAGGCGGCCGCGCGGGCGACCAAACAGATTCGCCAGTACTGCTTGGATGATCCAGAGCTGCAGCAGTCGATCGATCTGTTGCTGAGTTTGCCGGGCATCGGCTGGATTGTAGGCTCGCATCTGGTGGCCCGCTTGGGCAATCCTCAAGAGATAAAAAACGGGCGACAGATAGCCGGCTTTCTGGGCATAGTCTCGAGCGAGCACTCCACCGGCGATAAACAAAATCGCGGTGAGATTACCCGCTCCGGCGACAGTCGCTTGCGCAACAAACTGATTCAGAGCGCTTGGACGGCGATCAAGAGAGACCCGGAGCTGCGGGCTTTCCATCGCCGTATTTATCAACGACACCCGAAGAAGGTAGCCGCGCGCAAAGCGATCGTCGCCGTGGCGCGCAAACTGACAAATCGGATTTATGTGGTTTTGAAAGAGCAACGGCCCTACGTGATCCGGCCGGATAGTTCGATAGCTCCTTTGACCGCAGAGGAGACCGTCGGCCCCAGGGAAAGACTCGACACCGCACAGAACGATCAGTCGTAAGTTGACTGGCAGCTTCGTTTCTGGAGACAGAGATCCCAAGGCAGATGGTTTTGCCTTTGAGCGGGCCGTATCCACGAGAGTGTGACGTACCATAGAGTCGTGCCACGAATAGCAGTCAGTCTCTCTTGAGGTTAAAGCAGCTAACATCATGTTTGGTCCACCGACTGGACATTCACATAGCAGTGCGGTGGCAAGCGCAGCGCGACACCGCTTTGGATCGTTTGGAGTACCGCCCTCAGGCGCTCTCATGACCAGGAAATAAGGCCCACCTAAACCCTACTCCGAACCAAAGCGCCGTCGCCGCTACGACCACCCCAGCGCGGCTGCCGCGCCGGGGACCCCGGTTGCTCTGCCGGCGCACTCCAAATCACTGCCCAGCCGCTACTGACGTCTCGATGCGGCGTGGTGTCTCGACAAAGCTTTCGCGCCACAACTCAAATGACAAGAGCGTCCAGAGCAGCTTGCGATGATTGGCGACGCCGCGTTCATGTTCGTCTTGCAGTTGCGCCACGTACTCGGGATTGAATAGGCCGCCGCGTCGCAGCCGTTCAGGGGACAGTAAGTCATGAGCCAGCGGTCGCAACTCTCCTTTTAGCCATTTGGCAAACGGAACACCGAAACCTTTCTTACCTCGCCGCCAGACAAATGGCGGCACCAATCCTCTGGCCGCGCGCTTGAGGATGTATTTCGATGTATACCCGTGCAACTTGTAGCGGGAGGGCAGCGCGGCCGCAAATTCCGCTACCCGCGGATCGAGATAAGGCGCCCGCACCTCCAGGCTGACGGCCATGCTGGCACGATCAACTTTCGTCAGAATGTCTTCGGCCAGATAAAGCTGGGTATCCAGACTCTGCATGCATTCAGTCAAATTGTTCGAGTCGCATTCAGCAAACAGTCTGCGCGCGTCGCGATAGATGTCCGGCTCGCTGGCTCGCCTTACTTCTTCCGAAAGAAGCAGATCCTGATCGCTGGGCGTAAACGACCCAAACCACACGTGATGACGGGCGACTTCGTCATAATGCGAAGCGGTGATAAATCTTTTCGCGCGATAGTCGAAAGAAAGATTCTTGGTCTTGACCGGTAAGTGGTTCACGATTGGTTCGATCAGGCCACGGCGCAGGAATTCCGGCACCCGGTTGTAAGCGCGCGCCATGTGATGACCAAAATACATCGGGTAGCCGGCGAAGATTTCGTCGCCGCCATCACCGCCCAGCGCTACGGTTACGTGCTTGCGCGTGAAACGGGACAGCAGAAACGTCGGCACCAGCGAAGGATCGCTAATCGGCTCGTCCATCCACGCGCCGATTTCGCTTACCAGGTTCGCCGCCAGACTGGCGCTGAACCTCTCTTCGTGATGATCGGTACCGAGGAATTTGGCTACCGCGCGAGCGTACTGCGATTCGTCGAATGAGCTTTCGGCAAACGCAATAGAAAACGTTTTGACGGTTTCCGAAGACGCGCGCACGGCCAGCGCAGCCACCACTGAAGAGTCGATCCCGCCGGAGAGTAAAATGCCCAGCGGCACATCGGAGACCATTCGCATGCGCACTGAATCAGCCAGCAGTTCACGAAGTTGCTCGGAGGCGTCGGCTACGCTCGGCACCGGCTGCCGCGTTTGATAGCTCAGCTTCCAGTAGCGTTTTATTTCGATCTCGCCGTTTTCCAGGGTCAGGGTATGCGCCGCGGGCAGTTTGCTAATGCCTTCATAGATGGACAACGGCGCGGGCACGTAATCGAACGATAGGTATTGACGCAACGCATTAAGATTCAGGTTTGGCCGCACCGACGGATGCGCCAATAGGACCTTTGGCTCTGATGCAAACAGCAAGGCGCCATCGAACACACCCCAATACAAAGGCTTTTCGCCAAACCGATCGCGCGCAATGAATAAACGACGACGACGCTCATCCCAAAGCGCGAAAGCGAACATGCCGTTGAGATGAGAGACCATCTCGCGGCCGTATTCTTCGTAAAGATGCGGCAGGATCTCGGTGTCTGAGGCGCTGCGAAACGCATGGCCGCGTGCTTCCAGATCGGCGCGCAACTCGCGGTAGTTGTAGATTTCGCCGTTGAGGATGACGGCGATACTCCGATCTTCGTTGAAAGTCGGCTGCTCCCCGGTGAGCAGATCGATAATCGCCAGACGACGCATGCCCAAAGCGATGCCATCATCCAGGAGATAGCCTTCCGAGTCAGGACCGCGATGAATCATCCGGTCGCACATCAGGCGCAGGAGTTCCTCGCCACCTTCAGGCGGAGGCGTGCGCGGATCGAGATTGGCCCAACCGGTTATGCCGCACATAAATTATTCTTCCGGAAATCCTATTCGTTCCCGCACCGCGTACACCGACTTCGCCTGCGATTCGTGATAGGTGCGGACCTGCATCTCGGCCAGCAAACCCATTAGAAAAAACTGCACGCCGAGCACCAGCATGACCGTTGTCAGCACTGGCAACGGTGTCTGGACGAAGTCAGCATGATGCGGCCAACTCGCATATTTCATCACGAAGGCGAGCACCGCGCAGAACAACGAAACGAAGAACGTTAACAAGCCGGCCCAACCAAAAACATAGAGCGGCTTAGTCTGATAAGAGGCCATGAACTTTATCGTCATCAGATCAAAGATCACTTTGATCGTGCGCGAAAGACCGTATTTCGATTGCCCCATGGTGCGCGCGTGATGCTCGACCGGGATTTCCGTCACTCGCGCGCCGGACCAGGACGCATAGATGGGAATGAAGCGGTGCATCTCTCCGTAAAGATGAACATCGGCCAGAGAGTCGCGCCGGTAAGCCTTCAGCGAGCATCCATAGTCATGCAGAGGCACGCCACCAATCCAGGAGATCATCCGGTTCGCGATCATCGAAGGAATCTTGCGCGTAAAGAGTTTGTCCTGGCGGTTCTTTCGCCACCCCGACACAACGTCGTAGCCTTCATCAATCTTTTCCAGCAGCCGGGCGATATCAGCCGGATCGTTTTGCAGGTCGGCGTCCATCGGAATTAGGACCTCGCCACGCGCAGCGTCAATACCAGCCGCCATCGCGGGCGTCTGCCCATAGTTTCGTCGCAACGCAATCACGCGCACACGATCATCCCTGGCCGCGATTTCGCGCAGCACATTCAGACTGCCATCGGTCGAACCATCATCGACATAGATAATCTCGGCCGACCGCCCCAGATGGGCCAGCGCGCGATCCAGCTTCTCATGCAGCGGGCGCAGGTTGGGTTCTTCGTTTAGCACCGGCAGAAAGACAGAGATGTCTGGAGCATCGGCGGAAGGCAAACTGACGCCGCTCATTGACCTATCAGAAATACTTTGCTTTTCGTCGAGTTTGAGCATCAGGCGGCGCTACGAAGTTTTTCCTTGATCCAACGGCTTACAAGTTTATCGGCCGGAATGCGTTTTTTCTTGGCGATGGCTCGAATCCTATCGTAAACGGCTCCATCGATTGAGATGAGATGAGTCCTTTTCTTAATATCGAATTGGCAGTCTACTTCTTTAAAGTATTGTTCGTAGTCGGCAGTAGAGTGCGTGTCCCAAAACCCGGCGGCCTCTTCGATAGTATCGAAGTGTTCCGGGAGAGGATCACGCGCTTTCGTTCGTTTACTTCTTGCGTTTGTCATAACTCCTCATCTCTCTGTTGTTCGCATCGCGAGCAGAAATAACTAGTCCCTGGCTCTTACCTTTGTAAATGAAAAAGATAGTCAAATAACGGCCGTCATCGGTCCGTCCGATCGTTTCATAGAGATCCTCCCCCTTGACATCGCCTCGACCAATCCATCTGACTGGAGGCTTTTTCCGGAAAATCTCCTCAACTTCCTCTTCGTAAACCTGGTGCTTTCGCTCGATCTTTTCAGAAAATTCTTTCAGCCAGATGACTTCTCTGATTCTCATTCAACCTCAAGCTCGCCGGGCGACGCAAATGATCGACACGCCGAACGGAAAATTGATGTGCCGCAGCCACCAACTTTCGGCGCCCAGAATCCGTCCGAGCAAACCATTCAGAGCGCCAATCGTAATGTTGTTTTCAGATGCCGGACGCAAACCCGTCAGCCGCATCAACGCTCGGCCGATAAGAATCGGGACAAAGAAAGTAACGTTTGCGTAACTTGCCCGCTCAACCTCTAATCCTGCGTCTCTAAGCTTCTGTTTCAATTCCGGTAAAGTGTAACGGCGGCGATGATGGCTAATATCGTCCTGAACTCCCCACAGAAACATGAACGCCGGCACGAAGAGGACGGCACGGCCATCTGGACTAAGCACACGGCACATTTCGCGCAGACCGCCAATATCATCATCGAGATGCTCCACGACATCAAGTCCGGTGACCAAATCGAACGACGCATCAGCGAAGGGCAAACTCTCCGCCGCACCTTGCTTTACTTCGTCCAGTCCGCGCGCCCGGCAGAAGTCGAGGGCTTCAGCGGAAACGTCAACTCCTTCGGCCGCGCCGAACTGCGCCAACATCTGGAGATTGGCGCCGGTGCCGCAACCCACATCCAAAATCCGCGGCCGTTGCTTCCCGAGATCCCGGCAAACTTTTTGGACAAACTCGGCGATGATGCGCCGCCGGCCCGCGAACCACCAGTGTTTGCCCTCGACCTCGTACATGATCGAGTAGGTGTGCTGCTCCATCTCGCGCGGGAGAGGATCGGTCGCGGAGTTTGCGTTAATGGCCATTCGGTCCCTGCGGCTCTGCCGCCTGATGTGCGGTAAGGCTCTGCCTTACCGGCAATCTGGTCTTTCTTTGCGAGGCTGCGCCTCGCTTCGGAGGCATAGCCTCCTTTTTATGAAATGGCGCCGCAAAAAGGCGGAGCCTTTCCGCACATCGGGCGGGCAGAGCCGCAGTGGAGACATTGTAGAGCACTTGCTTAAAGATTACTTCCGGCTGGAACTACTTTCCTTAAACCACTCGACGAATTTTTCAATTCCTTTTTCAATCTGTGTCTGCGGATCGTAGCCGAGCAGCCGACGCGCTTTGCCAATGTCGGCAAACGTCTGGGGCACGTCCCCAGGCTGCAGAGGCTGCCGGTCGATCTCAGCCTGCCGACCCAGCGCCTGCTCCAAGAGCCCAATCAATTCGCGCAATTCGACGGTGCGAGACTCGCCCAGGTTGATTACTTCATATTTGCTTTGATGGTAATCCATCGCCGCCCGCACGCCGGCAATGATGTCGTCTATATAGGTGTAATCGCGGCGCGTTGTGCCGTCGCCAAAAACTGGTATCGGCCTGCCGGCACTGATTAACTTTGCGAACTTGTGAATCGCGAGATCGGGACGCTGGCGCGCGCCATAGACTGTGAAGAAGCGCAGGCAGACGATGCGCATGTCGTACAGGTGCGCGTACGAATGGCAGAGCAGCTCGCCGGCTGCTTTCGTCGCCGCGTAAGGTGAAATCGGATTAAAGATCGGATCGTCTTCGCTGAATGGCACTTTCGCGTTTGATCCGTAAACGGAAGATGACGAGCCAAAGACAAACTGCTTCACGCCGTGTGCGCGGGCCAGCTCGAGCAAATTCACAGTGCCGTTGACGTTGGTCTCGACATAAAGCCGCGGCTCTTTTAGTGATGGTCGCACGCCGGCGCGAGCCGCCAGATGCACTAGGCAATCGAAGTTTGCGTCGCTAAACACCTGCGAGAGTGTTTCCTGATTGCGAATGTCGCCCTCGACCACTTTGAAATTGGTGTTAGCTAGACGCGCGCTCAGGTTCTCTCGCTTGATGGCCGGATCGTAAAAATCATTGAAGTCATCAACCACGGTGATCCGCCAACCGCCTTCAGCCAGCAGATGATCGACCAGGTGCGATCCGATGAAACCCGCGCCGCCTGTGATTAGAATATTTTTCATTTCAAAAACAAGTTAGCCACGAAAAGGCGCAAAAAGCACAAGAAAAACAGCGCAGAGTATCTGAGCCCACCAGCACTCACCACATTTCTCTTGTGCCTTTTGTGCCTTTTTGTGGCTCACTACTTCGTCGCATAGATCCACAAGTGCCAGCCCCAACGCGCAGCCAAAGCTGATTCGATCGATCGCGGCAGCAGGTTGCCAATTAGAGGGATGAATCTCTTATTAAGAAAATACGCACGCAATTCAACGCGGCTAAACTTCTTGAATAGCTCGCGCGCTTCGCGCCGCGAATAAACGCGCGCCAAAGGATTTCCAGCGCCGTCCGTACTCTGGCTGAGAAACTCATCAGATGAAACCTGGGCGTCATACTTTCCGGCTGGGAGTCGAGCGTGTTCGCGTAGCGACTCAATCGGCTCGCCCGTCAGACGATGAACGATCTTGATCCCCCTTTCGCTGCGCAACAAACCCGCGCCCGCGCGACGCAAGACGCGAATGCCGATAAGATAGTTATAACTTCCGCGATGATACAGCATGATAGTAGCCTGGCCACCCGGCTTCAGCACCCGATGGATTTCGCTGATCGCGCGCGCAGTGTCGGGCGTGTGATGCAGAACGCCATGAGAATAAACTCGATCGAAAGAAGCGTCGGCAAAGCCCAAATTCTCGGCGTCGGCCACCTGAAACGTTCCCGCCAGCCCTGAAATTTCAAATCTTCGCTGAGCCAGATCAATGGCAGCTTCAGTCAGGTCAACGCCGGTATATCGTGCGCCGGCTTTGGCAAACTGGGCTCCATCCGTGCCCAGCCCGCATCCGATTTCGAGGACACTGAAGCCGCGCGCGCCGCTAAAATCAGCCGCCTCGGGAATGTGCCACTCCTTCGCATACCGGTGTGCTTCAACCAGTTCGAAGAACTCGGGCGTGCCCATCTCGGCGTCGCTGAACTTGGTGCCGCACGGATGCGCTTGCCAAAATGCGCGTACACGCTCTTTTAGATCGGCGTTCGATTCGATGGGTTTTAAAGTCGATTGCGACACTGTTTCTGACCGCGAGTGATTCAGATATAGTTGGGACAAAACCGCAACGCGCTCGACACCCCACGTAGTCGGCTGGGCGGCAACGTCTGGCCTTAGTCAGCTGTCAGATGTCCAGTATAAACTGAAAGTCACAGGGAATGCAGGTTCGTGGTAAATTAAGGCAAGCGCGAGCAGGATGCTCGCGAACCGCAGGCAAAGATGCCTGCGCTCCAGAAATGATTACTTTTCAGATCTCAGGCTACTTAACAGAATTCTCTGGCGGCAGAGCTGAAATCACCCTGGACACTTCGCCGGCAAACGTGCGCGAGGCCCTGGATAGTTTATGGAGCGAACACGCCGGCCTGCGCGACCGCGTGCTCAACGAGTTGGGCGAAGTGCGCCCCCACGTAAATGTTTTCGTCAACAGTCAGACCGTTCCCCGGGATCGGGTTTTGCAGACTGAGATCGTAGGTGACGCGGAGGTTTGCATTATGCCTGCAGTCAGCGGTGGCGAAGGCTTGAGAGATTAACCTGAACTGAAGGCACATCACGACCGTATGACTGGTTAACTATGTTTTGTCCGAGCTGTGGTTCCAACGAGCAGACAAGTCAGTTTTGCCGGGCCTGCGGTACTGACTTGCGAACAGTGCGCACGAGTCTCGAGCGTCCCGACTCAATCACCGCAATCGCCGTTACCGCGCGCGAAGAGATCGGCCGTGCAGTAGCGGAAAAGATTCGCGAGGTGGAAGGGTCTGATGATCTGAAACAAGTGGCTGAAGACGTCTTGCCGAAGATCGAAAAGTTCCTTGAATCGCCTGAAGAAAAGCGTCTGCGACGGATGCGGGCGGGCGTGATCACTGCGGCGAGCGGCGCTGGCGCGTGTGTAACTGGTTTAGTGCTGGCGGCGATTATTTATGGCGATGTTGGCAAAGCGCTTACGATGGGAGGCGCTGGGCTGGGCTTCCTCATATTTTTAGTCGGCCTGGGCCTGGTGCTCAACGGCGTTTGGTTTACGGGACTTAGGAAAGGGGTCGAGGATCATTCGCTTGATGCCGACTTACAGAACCAGCTCGACGCGGGATATGCGCCCTCGCAATTAATATCCGGCAGCGCAACGCCGCCAACGTTTCGTTCGCCAACCACTTCGAATCTTTCCAAAGCCTCTGGGTCTTCGGTCACTGAGCACACGACCCTTCATTTAAAGAATGACCGGTGAGGCTAACGTTGAGTCCGCGAAAAGCGAACAACCGTAACTCTTCGGTCTGCCTTCGCGGACTCTCCTTTTGAATCTCTTATGGCCCTGACGATCGCAGGTTGCCGCGTCTCTGAAATGCGAGAAGGCGTGCCGCTTATTAACGGGACGCTACGCATCTGGAACCAGATTGGCCGAGGGACGGGCGCGCAGGCGATCTCGCTGCGCATAATGGAGTTCGCGCCAGGTCTTTCACCTGGAATTCGCAACGGTGACTGCGACGAAATTCTTTACGTACTCAACTGTGTGGAGCGCGGACATCCCGTCCGCCTAAGCGAGCGCAGCGAACAAACCGCCGAAGGCGAATCGGGCCCTAAGATTCTTATAGACGGTTGGGCATATGTTCTCGGCCCTGACACCGGTATCTATATTCGCCCGCACGAAACCTTCGCGATCGACAACCCAGGTCCTGATTCCATCGTGCTGGTCAGCTCACGCTGCCCCGAACCTAACACCATCAACGAATTCGTGACACCATTGACCGCTCCGAATTCCGGTCCAGCACCACCATCGCCATCGCCGCTCGTACGTCTCGCCGATCGTCCGGCTCAGCCGACGGCCGATCGCTGGTACCGGGTAATGGTTGACGACGAGATTGGCAGTACTAAAGCCACGCAGTTTGTCGGCTCGATCCCGCCCGGGCGCGCTCCCGATCACTTTCACCAATACGAAGAGGTGCTTTTAATTCTGAAAGGCGAAGGCCGCATGTGGGCCGGCGAAACCAATACACCAATCAAAGCCGGCTCGTGCATCTATCTGCCCAAAGAACAAGTGCATTGCGTCGAGAATAAAATCGGAGCGATGGCCTAGTTTATTAGGCCTGTTTTTGCTTGACTAAGTTGAGTTCTCGGCACCTCTCCACTTGTTGGAAAGTGACTGTAACGAACCGGAAGGAATACGTGGGCACACTAACGGCATCCAGAACACGTGGCGTACAACACGCCACCCAGGAGGCGAAAATGCTTAAGCCAAATCAGCTAAGGGAGCGAAAGGATTATTTATACATGTTCAGTTTTGACGTTCCAGCATATGCGAAATTACGTAGCCGCTCGACGTCGTCGTCACTATCGCCTGAATTTACCGTAGCGAATACTTTGCTCCATTAAGAAGAACACGAAAATCATCTCAGCGAGCGCGACCGACAAAAGGATTACATAAAACAAATCCGCATTGGTCATCCGTGGAAGTAAGTGGAAGGAATTGCGGAGATCATAAAGGGAAAAAGGTATTTCCACTATGGCGGCACATTCTATGAAACGAAGGGCCCATTTCGGCAGTAGCTTTGTTGCGACGCCTTTGGTTTTTCTCGGCCTAGGTTTCGTACTGGGCTTGTTCCTAGCGAACCTCGTTTGGATGGCTCTTTTGGGGTACCAAAGCGCGACAACAATACCAACCAAAGTTGCGACAATACCCACGATAGTTGTGACAATACCCACTACGGTGATGATGATACTGATTCTTTCCATCTTATTCGTGCGTTACCGAAAGGCAGCCTCATCCTCTCGTAATACCCCCTAAAATAAATAATAAATCAATTGCCCCCACCTTGTCTGCATTAGAGGGTAGATTAACCAAACGATGGGTTGTTACGCGAAGGAGCGCTTGCAGATACCGCAACGATTCCAATTCGCAATAACCGAGCCTTGAGGCCAACTTTTCAAGTCACGTTGATACCCCCCAATTTGGAGGCTTTGGAAGTTTTCTAATGTCCTTTCTCATCTGGCGAAACGGGCCGATCAGTCCACTCGCGCGTCCCAACAATTCAATGCACTCATTCTTACACGCTCCGAAATTTTGATAACCGGCCACTGCGTCATTGAATCCAAGGGTACTACCGAAGTTGCATTTCTCTGGTAAAAATCATTACCTCGGCCCTACAATACCAACCTGAATCTCCGAGCTAAGAGGCCCTCATGAGCAAAGATGAATAGTACGTAGACGACGTTTCCAGCGCATTCGATAGTGACGAGGCAAAGAACAAGCTGATACAACGTCTAAGTCAATACCTCGAGCGGCGAAATATTGCGATCCTTATTGGCAACGGCTGCTCAATTCCATTGGGTTCTCCCGTTATTCACGAGACGAACCGGATCAAAGCGGAACTCGATGAGGAGCCTTTTCACCACCAATGAGGATCAGCAAGACAGAGCCCGAGCATTGCCAGAAATACTTGTGCCGCCCACGAAGCTGATTGGCGTCGAACCGCTCCTCACGATATTGAGCAATGTCCCATGAGCAATAAGAGCATCAAAGCGCGGGAAGTGCCGCCAGCCCTTGTCTCCGAACGAAAAGCTGCGGAGTTATCGACCCGCCCGTTGAAACTTGCCTTTGTAATCAATGAGACACTTCCTCTTACTGAACTGCTTAAGATCTTTGAATTCAACTCGATCATTTGGGGTGGATACTACAACCTACTAGTCCCAACCGACGGAAATCAGCTATCGAGCAGCTGGTGGCAAGCGCTGCTCGCTCACAATCCGGACAAAGTAATTCTTTGCGGCAAAGTATCCGACGCGCTAGTTCTGGAAATCCATACTAAGGTGGAGCCCTATTGCATTTGGCTCTGGACTGAAGAGATTCTTACTAAACAGCACATCGAGGGCAATGCCTTTGACAGCATCCCAATGGCCTACAAGCTGCTACAGCTTCAAGAGGCCCAGGGGGCCCAATCCGTAAGACTTGGTGTTCCTAAAGTCTCCACTCGTTCACCCTACTACGAGTTTCTAGCAGCAAAATTTGGTCTGCTTCCTGAAGCTTATCGAGGAATGTACTTCAAGTCCTTGCAAGCTCAGTGGGTCGAGTGTGACGACCAAACCTTTCCGGGTTACTTGGCTTGCATAAGCGAACAGGGAAGAGCCTCGCCTATTGAAACTACTGCGCTGGACTTCTCGCCAGTCACATATGGAGGAGGGCCATCGGGATTTACCGTAGTAGTAGCGGCCGATAACCCGCTGAACGATTTATGCCTCTTTTGGAATCTTAGGAGAAGACCTTCGCTTGGCCGACTTTGGGCGGTCGCAGTTCCCCAGGCCGCACTCTCGAAGAAGGCCAACGTGGAAGCGTTAGCAAACTGGTGCAATGAGGTTGTGATCGGGACCAATTTTGTTGTTCTTGCGTCGGCAACTCTGTCGAAGTCAGTTCTGCTTGGACTGAGGAAGAAATTGGCGCCACGCCTGAAGAAGGAAATCGAACATCTCGATGTCTGTTGTGGCAGTTTTGATTTGGGCTCAATTCGCACCGTCAATACAAGCAACCGGGACACGCTTCAAGTTGAGCAAGGAAGCTTTCGCATAAAGATGCCTCTAACCACGTTGGGCAGTCAGGTGCAATTCGGGGAATGGGTTGTCGACGTCGAACTGGGCGAACGCAGAATTGCTAGCTTTCGGCCGCCATCATTTTCAGGTCTGGGTCGCCTGCTCGCTGATGATCTACCGGGTTGGCACGTGCGTAATTATGGTTTGATGGTTCGACTTGATGACGCTCGAATATCCTACCGCGTCCGACAAAGTCAGGAAACGTTATCAGGGGTGATCCCCACGGATGACGCTATCTTCATTTCGCTTCTGAAGTGCAAGGGCTATCAAGCGGTTACAACTGATAAGTGCAGGTATGCTCGCGGCCTGATTCGTTTGATTGGCGGTCAGGAGGAATTGGCAATCTGGCGTGACGTAGGCGTACGCGACCTCTTTTACCGGTTGTCCTATGGTCGCGAGTGTTATACACCAGGAGAAATGCTGGCTCTGCTCAAGCCCAACCGCCAGAAAATTGATGAGAGCTATTCGATGATCGCAAACCTGGCGCTTCGGCAAATCTTTTTGAGAGGCTATAAGATCCATTGCCCTGCTTGCGATCTGACCCGTTGGTATGAGATTTCTGACCTTAAGGAAACGATGAGTTGCGCGGGATGTTTGACTCAGCTTCAACCACCGCTCAGGGCCGCATTTCATTACAGGTTGAACGACCTTGTGGCCCGCGGTTTGGAGCAAGGAACAACGTCAGTCGCGTTAACTCTTCTTTTCTTGAGAGCCATATCCATGTCGAGTTTCATGTACGTTCCGGGGGTAGAAGTTCACCAGCTATCAAAAACTGATGTTGATATTATCGGAAGTTGTGACGGTCATCTCTTTGTCGCAGAGTGCAAAGATCTTCGGGATGGCGTAAGTGTCAAGACACTCAACAGTGTCCTCACGGAATTCGCGAAACTCATTGAATTAGCCTTAGCCGTCGGCGCCAAAATGGTTTTCTTATCTATCTTGCGCACTAGTGTGCCGAAGATGCTTGAAACAAAAATAGAAGCTTTGAAGAAGAAGCACAAAGACCGTCTTGCTATTCATCTGCTCACTGGTGGCGACCTAGAAAAAGGCAGAAGAGAAAAACCAATCAGCAAGACTACCGCTGTTGCCCATCCTGAAATGCAACCCTCACCGTACACAGTTTACGATTTCTTGCCGACTACCCGTGGTAGTCGAAAAGATTGGGTAAGAGATAAGGGAGACCGAGCAATTTCATTTTAACTACATCGATTTGCTGAGAGAGTCACTCGATACCGACGAACTTACGTTTTGGATTATGAGTAGCGGTTCCGCCAACTTGCAGTTAAGGCCACTCAAATTCGCGTTCATGGTCCACCCACATGATCGCGAAGGCATTCTCGAGGCAATTCAGATCAATACTTTCTTGTGGGGCGGTACTTTCAATCCGATCATTCCCGCTTTCGACAGAATTCCGAGCAGATGGACTAATCGAGCGTCGCTCACCAGCAAGAAGCTCATTGAAGGTTATTTGGATGCCTTCGACCCAGATTACGTCGTGAAAGTGGGAAAACGAGCGACTGCTATCTCCGTCGGAAAGCGAAATGTATTGCAGGCAGCGGAGATTCTCGAAGGTTTGGAACGCGATTGGACTCCTAACTATGGCGTTGGTCTATTTGAAATTTTATCACATCTCGCAGACGAGGAATTTAGGTTTGTTAGACGCGAACCTCTAAACATTCATCTCGCAGAGCATGACGGTCGCAATCGGATTTTCCTAGCAGCGCTTTTCGGAGATTTGTCAGAAAGGATTGCCAATATCTTTCTTGACAGCTATGAGAAGGTTCTAGACGTAAGAAAGATCAAATGTTCCGTATACAACTATCCGAGCGTACTCGAGAATAGCTACCCATTCGTGAGACAAGTTACCGGTCTATACCGAGCCGACCTGCGACGTGCTCAGATGGTTCTTTATAGCGGGTGCCTGTTCTTTCTCGACGCTAACAGTGCACTGGATGTGATTGATTATTGGAACTTACGGGCGTTGGGATGGAAGGTCATACCGATCGCGATCCAATCGATGCCTGACGCTCGGCTAATGAAAATCGCGGCGTCTTTCATCGATAAGAACTACTTTCCTCACCACTTTAATCCAAAGCTGCATTTCTCAACGGTTCTGATTAAGAGCCGCTCGGCACCAGACAAGACATTCGAACGCTTTTTCGAGAAGTTGAGACAGGTGGTCGTCAACGAGCCAGAAAGGCCGAGAATCGTCAGACAGAATTGGTATCCGAGAATATGGGATCAATGGGAACGTGAAGGCGATTTCGCCAAGCCTTCTTTTCTGGATGCTGGGAGCGGCAACAGAGATTTTACCGTCAATGGTCAAGAGATAATAAACATCAAGAGTCTGGATCCTGATTTTCTTGAATCACTTGACGGCCCCAGTGCCCACCCAAGGTTTGCGAATCAGGTTAGCCTAAGAATCTATGGAGAGAAGGAATTATATGCTGAAGTGATTCCGGAGGCGGGCGACGAACTACAGGAGGCCTTTGGCGGGTTCGACATCCGCAACCTTCGATTTTCGAAGACCGGAGCAGTGTATTTGTGCTCCCATCTGGAGAGCTCTATTTACCTTTATCCACCGAAGGCCGACCAAGTATTTGCCGGGTGGATGAAGAGTCAGGGCTGGACTGTAGATCTTTCAGATAAAGGAAGAATTGCAAAACAGATATTGAAACAGTTGGGAGGCCAGTTAAACACCCGGTTCTTGGAAAATGAAAGAATAGTTCAATTACTTGAGCGGATGAGTGGTGGCAAGGTCGTCAAGGAAAACGAACTTAAGGCGGAGGGCTCGCGGATAGCGAAAGAGACGCGTTGGAAAGATCCGTCCTGGCTCATTCGCGTTTTGACCAGCAAAGGAATTCTGCAGTTGGGCATGGAGTTCCGATGCCCCATTTGTACCCAAAGGTCTTGGTACTCAATTAAGGAGGCCGACTACGAACTTCAATGCTACAAGTGCCTTGAAAAATTTGAAATTCCGAGTTCAACGAAGGATGTAAAATGGGCATACCGATCATTAGGCCCATTTAGCTTGCCAAACTATGCATTCGGTGCGTACCCGGTCCTTTTTACCTTGAGTTTCCTCCATAGATCCCACATCGAGAGTAAGACACCTCACTTTAGCTTTACAGCAGTTAAAGGCAGCGAAAAGTTTGAAGTAGACCTTGCGCTGCTATTTCATGGACCCTCTTTCGGAGCAACGAATGTCGGGGTCATCTTTGCAGAGTGCAAGACCTATGCTTATTTCAAAGATACTGATATACGTCGGCTTAGAAAGTTGGGCGTTAACTTCCCAGGCGCAATTTTATTGTTTTCCACACTCAGAACTAAACTGACGAATCGGGAGAAAACAATTTTGCGCGCCGCTGTCAATCGTAATAGAGCTTTGGCAAACGCGGGTAAGCCATTCAATCCGATAATGATTCTGACCGCTAAGGAATTATTGTCAGACTTTGGCGCACCACTCTGCTGGGAAAGAACTGGTGCGACGGCAACGACTTGGCATTATCACGCCGGCGACAAGACGATGCTGAACCTCTGCGACATTACGCAACAACTTTATCTCGACATGCAATCTTGGAACACTTTATTGAACGCACGTTGGTGATAGAAGGATACTCGGATTCGTCATAGGTCCAATATCGCTAGGTTTGCCTAACGCAGATCACTATCGTATGAGGTCAGCAAGCTAATGGCGGAAAGTGCCAGCCACGTGAAAGTGGTGAACGGTATTTTCAGACAATACCTTCAATGACTAGAAGGATTTCGCAATGGACCGTCAATTGTTTCTCACTGTCATGCCTTGGTTATTACCTCTTCTTTCGGTCTGGCTTGGGTGGTATCTAGGGGAGCGTGCCCGAAGAGGTCAAGGAGATCGCGCGGCTTTGGGCCGCGCATTGTCGGCCCTATTATTGATTCGACACAAATTAGCGAGAGCGACCAGGGCCAAGGAGCTGTTAGAGAGAATAGCTGCTGCGAAAATGCCTCCGGAGGTTGATGTATCCATCAAGTTCTTGCTTCAGTTCTTATTTCCGGAACCCCAAGTTTCGACTAATGAATACAATTTGGCCGTTTCTTATGTGGCAGGTCTCGATCCTCTTCTGGCCGTTCGACTCCGTCTTGATGCGATGAGAGTAGACCTGAGAGATTTGATCGACACGGCACCCACGAGCCAGATGCCGCGCGAAGTGCTAGAGCTCGTGGCGGAGGCGACCGATCCGACTAAACTCGATGAGACTATTTTAGAGTTGGCTCGATTGCATAGTAGAAAAGTGCTCAAGGATGTTCAGTATTATATTAGGGAAGAGGAAGCGTTGGAGGTCCCAGAAAATGTCGAGGATCTGTTACGGCGCCTAAAGATCCCAACGCCGACGGCCCCGTAATTGGCAGGGAAACTGTGCCCGTGCGGATCCCTTGTAACGGACCTGGCGGGGCGGCAAATCATTCCGAATGGGCCAAGGGAGACTAACAAGACATGCAAAAGGAATGGGACGTTTTCATTTCTCATGCCTCGGAGGATCAGGAGAGCTTTGTGCGGCCTCTTGCTCAGGCCTTAAGTCAATTGGGGGTTGCAGTCTGGTATAGCGAGTTCAGTCTTGAGGTCGGAGACAGCGTCTCACGTTCGATCGACAAGGGTCTCTCTAGCTCTAAGTTTGGCGTTGTCGTTGTGAGCCAATCCTTTATCGCGAAGAAATGGCCGGAACGAGAACTCCAGGGATTGGTCCAGAGGCAAACTGCTGAACAAGTAGTAATCTTACCTATATGGCTCGGCGTCACACACCAACAGGTGATGGATTACAGTCCCCCTCTGGCAGACGCTGCCGCCATCGTGGCGAGTGGCATAGCCGCAGAACATGTTGTCATCGCTATTCTAAAAAAGGTACGACCGGATATCTATGCCCAGTATCCACGCCCCAAACTGGAGGCGATGGTAAGGGGTGAGGCGCTACAGCAACTGCAAATCGAACTGGACACAATAAAGGACGAACTCAGAGAGCTAATTGCAACTGAGTTTCGTAACATCATGAGATTTGCCTGCGACGCGGTTCTAAATACTCCAATTCGGCCCTCAAGTCGTTTAGGGCCGACTCCCGAGGAAGTGCTAGAGAGCCAAGACCGTCAAAAAATCGCTCGCGAAATAGCAGGTCTCGTTTTGGGAGCAGCGGAAGACTATCTGCGCGAAGCCGAAGCACGAGTTGTTGAGAAAACTGACCCGCAGAGAGCAAATATCATAAGAAGGCTCAAACCAGTTTTTTAGTGGGTTAACGTTAGAACTCATCTGATGCGATGGGAGAGTGAGAATGGCTGTGGTATTGGAAGGCGGCTGCCGGGTAACAGGAATTAGAGACGGCGAGCCAACGATTAATGGGACATTAAGCGTTTGGCCTCAGATCGGGCGGGCTAACGGTGCGTCGGCAATCTCTCTACGCACGATGGAGTTCGCGCCGGGCCTGTCGCCGGGTTTCCGCAATCAGGAATGTGACCAAGTGATTTACGTCCTTCAAGGAGCCGGCACCATCTTTATAGACGGTTCGCCTTACGCGGTTCAGCCAGAGACTGGCGTCTATCTACGACCTGGCGTGATCCTGACGGTCGACAGTCCTGGTCCTGAACCTTTTGTTCTCATCAGTTCGCAATGCCCAGAGCCGACAACCACGTCAGAGCCGTTGCCACCGTTCACCTCTCCTCAGTCGCCGGAGACGTCGCCACTACATCGACCGCCGATCGTGCGTCTCGCGGATCGTGAGGCCGTCCCGACCGCGGACCGTCGGTATCGAGTGCTGGTCGACGATGAAATCGGCAGCACGCAAGTGACTCAGTTTGTCGGTTCAATTCCCTCAATTGACTCACCGGGAATCATCTGGCATTTTTCACCACCGAAATGTACCAGGTGAGCGCGGCAGTCGTAGTAGGCACCGGGCCGACCGCTAGAGTAATAAATGGACATTCTAAAGCCACACTTACCACAAAGCGCTATTCCTTGAAGGAGCGCAGATCCGGCCCTTGCGGCGCCTCGCGTTTTCTCGCTCGGGAGACTTCGGTTGTGACTAATCCGCTCTTGATTTTCCAGGAATTGTACCCATGTGATGTAAGCGGGATGATGATCGTATATGACGAACTGCCAGTCCTCGCGTGGCAACTTCACTTGATATTTCTTCACTCGAGGCATCCCGCCGGGCGCCTCAACCAGCTTCTTCTTGGTTTTCGATCGCCCCCAGACGTAGACGCCGGCATACATCGGATTCCGCAATATGCATCCCACTCGTGATGCGTTCAAAAACACCCAATCATATTCTCCGGCGCGCGGCCCCCCGCGAACCAAGGTAGGGAACTTCAGGTTGTTCTGTCGAAAATACCTGGCCACGCCGAGCGCAGTACCAATCCTCTCGAAGCAACTGAACAAAAGCCGAACGGCATCGCCGACTACTTGGTCAGGATCAAGAGCTAATTTTCCATACTCGTCGTAGACAAACCCGATCGGTATGAAAAACCGGAGATCCCCCTTTCTTGCTAACTCTCGCCTAGCACCTAAAAGTCGCTGGGTAATCCATCGCAGTTCTACTTCGGTTATTATGGCCTTGAACTTCATGAGCGTGCTGTCATTGCTGTCGCTCGCGTCGTATACGCCATCCGGATCGATAATGAGTGTGCCGTTAAGGTCGCAGGCTTTTATTAAATAGTGCCAATCCGCAGAATCTCTACTTAAACGAGATGACTCCAGACTAAATACCGCCCCGACCTCTCCCTCCGCGATTGCCCGAAGCATCTCAACATAACCGTATCGTTTGTCAGTCGAGCTGCCCGAAACAGCTTGATCGCAGTCGACAATGATAATTTTGTCCCTCGGCCATCCGTATCGAAGGGCGAGGGCCTCCCCCTCTTCGCGTTGCCGTCTGCCGCCCGTTATGTTGTGATCCACGCCGTACTGAGTTGACTGGCGTACATAAACTAATGCCAGTTTTTGGAGATGCTCTGCTCGGATCTTTAGCGCGTTGTTTTGCGGAACCATTTTGTGCTACCTGGAACGAGCCGCTTTCCTATCATCCTCTGGAATAGGACCTTCTCTTGCAGACTGCAATTGGTTGTGTACGACCCTGAACGCCATATCGATAAACATCTCAATAACCCGCTCCCGGGTATCGTCATCCAGATCGTCCCACACTTCTGCGGGGTCCTTATGGTTTGGGGCTGAAGCGTCATCCTCGCTCATTGCTGCCTCAGACAATTCTATGAGTGTCAGTAGCAGCTCTGCGCGCTATCCGGATTCGCCTAGATCTCAATTTCAAAAGCGATCCGAATTACGACGTAACGGTACATGAAGGGTATGAAAAAAGCGGGTGAGTAATTGTTCACTTCAACTACTCGCCCGCGAAGTACTCTTCATTTGACCAACTTACCTCTTGACTCTTCCTCACTCTGGCCTTGGCTTCGTTACGCGCGAATACAAGCTGCCTTTTTACTTCCGCTTCGCCATGAAGGTCTCTGCCGATTATTTTCTTGAAATGTTTGCCCGTTATGAGGTGAGCGACTTCACTCGGCTTCATCCTGATAAGATTTTCCATGTCGTCTTTATTCAAGTTCTGATGCTTCTTGACGACTGCTGATCTCCAATCGCCCTTCCGGTTCCTTATGTAAATCGATTTGGCACTTTGGCAAATCGGAAGCATGGCGTCGTAGAAAGCCAGCATCTGAGTCCTTTTTTTCTTTGAGGTGACGACTGAGGGACCCGGCTTCAAGTCAATCCACTCCTGCTTAAGCGACTGCCCATAAAAACGAGCAAGACTGTCCCATAGCTTTCGATTGGCGGATTTTTCTTTCGACACGAACACTTCTTTGGTCTCACCCTTGGACACAAACGCGTAGAGGATCTGTTGAACCAAGTGATATGGTAAAACTTCCATTTTGAGCGCTATTCTCCGTTCAAACAGATCGAAAGCTTCCTCGTTGTATGAGTCGATACCACCAAGCGCTTTCTTGTACAGCTTCTTAATCACCGTGGTGTTCATTTCTTTTTTCAGGAAGTGCGTGACATTCGCCAATAACTCTTTGCGCTCATAAACAAATGAGAATCTCCCAAATATGGTGTTGACTATGATTTTCCCTTCGAGACCATCAGAGCTGGACAAATAATCCACGTCAAAAAGCCTGGCTCCAAAATGTTCCGCGTTGAGAACTCTTGCGTATTGCCTTTTGGCATCGGAATCCGTCTGCGGCTCTCTTACAGCAGCGGATCGAGAGTTTCTCTTTGACTTGTCGCGTCGCATGTAAGACCTCCAAGTGTTCTAAGATTGCGAGAGTTAATCACGGACCTGGTGATCTAGAAAGCATTTTGACCCCACATCGCCCGACCACGCATCGGGTTTCAACCTTGAACATTACGACAGCAGAAGAGCCCGCCGACGGACTCCTCGAGGTCACGATTCAATCAGTTGTCAAAGAACGCCTCATCAGCACATTCCGGCTCTGTTACCGATGTCAACCTTCTCTTTGGATTTTCTTTCAGACTGGTAAAACTGTGAGAGAACCAGGCTTTCTGGGGCAAATATACGAACTAACCCGAAGACGTCGAGTTACACTAACCTATGAGGATCGGGGTTGCCGCCGTGCTCAATTACTTCACGAGTCTTGGCCGAATCAGATTTCAGGCATCGTGGGCTAATCCTTACAAAAGGAATTAGGAGCCGGCCATCATGGGCCTAGGAACATGGTTGATCCAACGGAACGCGACTTCTGTCAAATCAGCTGTCGCTTGAGTCATTGCGTCTTGTTTGAGCTTCGCGCTTCTTCTCGAAAGCTTCGACCTCACTTAGAAGGAAACGAACTGATCTTCCCAGTCGAATCGGCGTCAACGCGTACGAGCCACAATTGCCATGGTGGATTGCGCTTTTTGAGACACTCCATCGAGCGGCTAGTTGTGCGGCCGACACATATCTTTGCTCAAAGGCTCTGGATGTTTTTGAGCTTCGCGTTTGTTCAATTCTCTTTGAAGGCATTGGCTTTGTCTTAATTCACGAAAAAAACCACTAATGGATTGCCCGCGAAGCCTTTCGTTCAGCAAGCGAGAGGTATTCTTCAAGGTGACCTTCACCGATGAGTTTTCTCTTTCCGGACTGGTAGTATCCTAGCTTTTTGTTGTTAAGTAACAGTCTCAAGCCGGACGGGCTGATGCCGACTACCATCGCAGCTTGCTCGATTGAATATTTTTTCTCAGCTACTTTTGCCGCTACCATCTCAGGACCTTGATCCGAGCGATTTGCTCTCATACCTATTCCTCTTTTACCCCATACATCTGCTTGGCGCCCTTACTATGCATGAACCACCAGCAGTAAATGCCAGCAGGCCAGAAAACGATTATGAGCAGCGCAGATGACCACAACGCCAACTTTCTACCAAAAGGCTTTCTTCGGTGCATGGCGATTGCGGTCATGAACATCAGCAACGCCACACAAAACACAGTGCCAAAGATTATGACCGCGGCCGGAATCTGTTCTTTGTGACTGAAGTTCTGAGCAATGATCCAAGGCGACGCGATCAGGCCGAATGCGAAGAATGCACCGACCGCCACGTGAATGCCGACAAGTGTTTGGTTGTGATCTTTAGTCGTCATGGATTAGCCGCACCCTCCCAAGGAAGACTTTTTCGTCTTTATCCGCAGGTTGGGTCCCTGGAGAGCGAATGTGAATTGTTTAACGCTAATTCGTCCGTCGGTCGAAACGGCTTGTTTCTCGAAAAAAGTTGCCGCTCCCATGGTATTCCCCTATCCTAAGCAGACGTTATCGATGCTGATTGTGAGTAAAACTCAAGGGCAAGGTTATTAATGGATCGCGCCCGCAACCCGCGGGCATTTGGCAATCCTCAAAATGGGCATACAGGCTACTACCAACTGGTAGTGATTGCAAGCACAATTTTACCGTCAGGAGGAAACTCCTGATGCCTAAGCGTCCCGCCCCGAAAAAGCTAGCGAAAAAGTTGACTCGGATTAGACAGAAGTTGGGCCTAAGTCAGACGGAAATAGTTAAGGCGCTCGACTACAAAGCGTCACCCCTTCGGGCCTCACAGATCTCAAATTTTGAGCAGGGTAAAAGGGAGCCTCCAGCGATGCTCTTATTGGCTTATGCTCGCTTGGTGGGAATCTCGACTGATGTCCTGATTGACGACAAACTCGACCTGTCGTAAGAGAGAGAGAGAGAGAGAACTAAAATCAAACAGTGGAGGACTGTGCAAGAACGCGGCCTGACGATTACGTCTTCGTCAACCCTAAAACCAAATCATGTTTGCAGGAAACGAAAACGGCTTTTCATACAGCCTGCCGAGTAGCTGGAATCCAAGGGTTGATCTGGAAGGATCTGCGAGCAACATTCGGAGCTGGACAGGCTGAAGGTTGCGACGGCTTCACGATCGCCACAACTACTAGGACACTTAGATGTTCGTAACGATGCGTTATGTGAGGATGGTCGAAGAGAGTGAGCGATTTGCTGTCGACGTGGTGGAGCTTACTTTTGGAAAGTTGGTCACATATAGGCCACATGGCCAAAACAGCCACCGGTTGCCCGCGGCTGTAAATCGTTGAAAACTATTGTTGGAGCAGAGGGGGATCGAACCCTGACCGCATTGCGAATTAGATTACCGGCAAAACTCTTAGTTATTGCCTTTCGACAGTTGCAGCCACCGAAGAAAATTAAGGGTCCCGCCAAATGCGTTTTAGCTGCCCAGTAAATGCCTTCCCTTTCTTGATCGCAGAGCAAAGAGCGAATTGACTAGTGCGTCCCGGTGCGAGCTTTTGTAGGTTCGGAGAGTGTCCAATTCCGGGGAATCGAAGCCATCTTCAGACATAAGTGTCATACTTTTATAGATCAGCACCCTCGAACATCGGGCTCAAACAATGGTGAAAGACTGACTACTTCCCCGTCAACACAAAATCCAAGTGGTTTCACGTATTTCGCCTTTTGAATCTCTTGACCGCTGGACTAATTTTTGCGAGGTCTCTTGATTTCCGTCAGTCATGATGTTAATCATATTTCGACTCGAAGGAGAGAATCCTTCTGAGAAGTTCTTCCAAAACGGAACTGAACACCTCAATTTAGGCCAGAGAGAGGAAAATGAAGCGCTAATTGGGCGTCCTTCGAACTGACTTCTCTTTAATGTCTGGATGGCACCGCTTGCATCTACTCTTGTGGCTTCAGTATGACATCATCTTTTGCATCAGGAGATTCTGCTATGAAGTCCACATTCAATCAGCGCACTTTCATTGCTGACCTAGGTAAATTTGATCAGCAAGAGGTACTCCTGAGAGGTTGGGTTTATCGCCTTCGCGCACTTTCAAAGACCACATTTGTTATCTTGAGAGACTGCTCCGGAGAGATCCAAGCTGTTGCAGCATCAGACTTACTTAAAGATCTTCCTCTCAAGCTCGACGATACTATTGAGATCTTTGGACGTGTAAGGGCCGACAGCCGGTCTAAGTACGGGTACGAGGTTGACGTCTTGAGCCTTAGTGTTCTAAATCCATCCGAAGCAAATCTACCTTTTAATTCTTCATCGAATATCGAGTCAGTGGGTATTGATACATTAATCGAGTACCGCCCATTAGCACTCCGGAACGACTCCACAGGGGACGTATTTCGTCTGCAGGCAGCTTTGCTGAAACACTTCCGGGAGTTCTTAACGAACAACCGTTTTACTGAGATTATCACTTCGAAGATTGTTGGCTCAGGAACAGAAGGAGGAACCAATCTTTTCGAAATTAAGTATTTTGATCGAGCGGCCTACCTCGCCCAAAGCCCCCAGTTCTACAAGGAACACGGCGTCGCCGGCTTGGAAAGAGTATTCGAGACAGGACATGTATATAGAGGTGAACCGCACGCTACCAGCCGCCACTTAACTGAGTACTACTCACTTGATTTCGAGCTTGGCTTCATTGATGGGCCGGAAGACGTAATCCAACTTGAGCGAGAACTCCTCACTTATGTATTTGAACGGATCAATAGTGAGCATGCGGATATCCTAAAGAAATATCGGGAACAACCCCTTCCTTCAATGCTTAATGTCCCAATGTGGGAATTCAATACTTGCCTTGAATTGCTGAAAGAAGCTTATGGTCGGACAGACCTGGTTGACGATTTAGACCCAGAAGGCGAGCGCCAGATATGTAAACTTGCAGAAAAAGAAACCGGAGTATCGGCGGTTTTCGTCATCGGTTACCCGTTAGATAGCCGACCATTTTACACAGCCCCCCGTGATGGCAAAGGATCAGCGAACAGCTTCGATCTTTTATTCCACGGTGTTGAAATAACTACTGGCGGTCAAAGACTGCATACGCGAGCAGCCCTTGAGAGCGCAATAAGAAGCAGAGGGATTGATCCTTCTAGCTTCGAAAGTCATCTTAGGATGTTTGACCTAGGGATGCCTCCCCACGGTGGACTAGCAATCGGGCTAGAACGTCTGACTTGCCAAGCTTTGAATTTGAAGAATGTTAGACAGGCGACGCTGTATCCTCGAGATAGGTACCGGCTTACGCCCTAACACCCTGAGCATAGTCCGTTTTCTGCCTACAAATCCCCAAAGTCCTAGACAATAGATTGCTTTAGGTGACCGATTTGTGGAGATCGCTAGCCGTATGCTTCGGTAGTGGGTCGTTTTCAATGTTGAATATCATATGCCATATACAGCGCGATTCAGTCTTAGTGCTAGACTGTCGATGAAACTCCGACAGTCGCTGGCATAGTAGGGTTGCATCGGACGAGGATTACCGTGTGCGTCTCTATCACCCTCGTGGGCAATCTGGTTTCTCCGCTTGGTGTATCCCGCTAATCGTTTCTTGATATCCGCAGCCGAACTGCGTGGGCCTTGCCAAAGGTTCGCGACATCCTCAAAGATTTGGTCTTGCCCAATGAGCGCGTATCCGGCGATGATCTTGTCCGGGGCTTGATAAGTTACAAAGCCTAACGACTTCTCCCTCAGCTTTACACACAGTTGGTTCAAACTGTCCGTCGATGACAATATAGGAAGTGCATTCCTGAAAGTATTAGCATTCTTGACGGGTAAAACTTCTGCCATCGCGTCACAAAGCGCATCAGGGACAGGATTTGCGCGAAGCGCAATCGGAATCCGCTCATATAAGACGCTGTGAATGTAGGCATCAAGTGCGGACATGGAGGCGACGACGGCGGATTTAGGAAGTGAAAGTAAATCCTGATTCGCGGGGTCTAGCCGACCTCGTCGTCCGAGGTTGCGGTGGCGTCTCAATTCGGCATACATCAAGAGCAGTTGGTCTGCCATCTCGATGCTACTGTGGAAATGCGCTATTGCGGTCATCGGTGAATTGAGCCGATGTATATCACTGATCTAGAAGCTTCACAATATCCTCAATCTCCCAAAGATGCTCAGTGACGCCAGCGGCCATAGTGATTCTAAGTGACTTGTGAATCCGCACGAAACTGTAGTGCATGAAGTGTAGAGCTACCGCGTGCATGTGATTCTCGACTCGCTTTGAAAACGCGTTAGTCAGCCGGGTAAAGGCGGCGAATGCTCCTACGCTTTCACAAGTCTTGACGATTTGTTGCGGCTCGTGATAATTATAACCGATCCAAGAATTGTAGTTTCTATGATTCGAATCGAGGAAAGGTTAACTCCATGGCCAAGACAAAGACATTAAAGCTGACACCCCAACAAACTGGAGAACTCAAAAAGCTATTTGGTCACGACGTAACGGAACTCTCTATAGCCGTAGAGGAGTTTAACGTCAAAGGATCGAAAGCAAAGATGAAGGTTCTAAAGGTGAACAATGTAGCCGTGGTGCGCAACAGTGCTATGGGCATGGGCGAAGTTGTTAACTAAGTTTGTTTCACCGCGATGCGTTTCAGCGTTCGATCGCCTTCGATTTAACGCACACTCGTCAGCAATCACGTAATTGTGCACCGATGATCTGGCGTGCGACGGCAAAAGCGGGAATCAGTATCAGACCTTTCACCTCGCTGGCAGTTGAACCGTGCCCTTTCGATTCGACATGATGCTGAACAGCATATTGTCGAAGTCGGACTTCACCCTCCGGTTGCTCGAAAGATTGAAGATCCTCCTTCATACTTGACCGATCTCTTGAGTATCTGGTCAGAACCTAGAACATCGAACGAAGCCCTTACCCTTATTCTCCAAAAACATCCAGACGTTGAGGTCTCTCAGGTGCTCGATGTTTTTCGAGATCTCATTTTGCTAGGACTTCTTCTTCCCGAAACATCTCGTTCCCGTTATGACCGGCACCAATTGTATTTTCAGTTTTCCGGTATTCCAACCTCACTTTATGAATCGACCCTCCGGTCCAAATCAGTGGGAGTCGTTGGAACGGGAGGAATTGGTTCAACGGCCGCTGTTCTTTTAGCAGCGGCTGGAGTGGGAACGCTCGTCGTGTCAGATGGCGACGTGCTTGAAGAATCGAATTTGACGCGGTCCATCCTCTTTGAAGAAGAGGACCTCGGCTCTTTGAAAGTAGATTCTGCAAAACGAAGACTGCAGGGACGTAACAGCGAAGTCCGGGTTCGAACAGTACCTCAAGCTTTCGATGGATCATCCTTCATTGATCGACACTTCTCACGCTGCGATATTTTACTGATTTCGGCCGACAAACCCATTGGCGGACACCAGTGGGTTAACGAAGCTGCCTTGCGTCTGAAGGTGCCTTTCATCTCGGCGGGCTATTCGGAAATGTTCGGATCGGTGGGGCCTCTTGTAATACCAGGTCTGACACCTTGTCTACGATGCCATGAGCTCAATGGCTTTGACGAGAGGAAGGAGTGGCCTGAGATAAATAGATCATTTCAAGCTGCCTCTTTCGGGCCCTTAAACGCGATCATGGCAGCAATTGCGACGAACGAAATCGTTCGTCATCTTTTCAATCTTGAGACCCGCACTGCAGGATGTCGACTACTAATTGACTCAACTACTTACCAACAACATGACTTTATGCTTCAATACAACACCCGATGTGGTTGTAGAGATCCCAACGTCAAACCGAAATCAGATTCTAAGACTACTGACTTCGACCATCTTGCGGATGTCTATGAGGAAAAACGGGAGAGTTTATCCCTCAACGCGGCCGTCTTGGACGAATATCTGACAACCCGTCTTTGTTTAGGGTCCACTGCCGAAATCCTCGACGCGGGATGTGGCATTGGAACTATATCGTTAAAGCTGGCCGAATACGGGCATCGCGTCACTGCGATAGATATTTCTCAGAAGATGTTGCAAGTATTTGAATCTCGCGTACCCGCTCTCTTACATAAGCGAATTCGCATCGTGCAGCAGGATATACGTAAGATACGATGGAGAAAGCGTTACGATGTGATTCTTCTCAATCTCATTTTGGACCACCTCAAAGATCCTGAAATAGCCTTACGCAAATGTCGCCAAGCCATTCGTCCTGAAGGTCGCCTCGTATTGGTACTGCCTCATCCCTTTAAGGATTCGGGCGCTTGGGAACGTACGCGAGTTGGCAACGAATGGCGGTACGATCGATTTTACATTAAGGATTATTTCTATGAGGGGCCTTTTTCTAAACGACGCGAGGACGAGCACGGAGAAATTGTGATTCAACAAATCCAGTCATTTAAGCGAAATCTCGCGACTTACGTCGACCTACTTAGAGTTAGCGGCTTCCGCGTCGAATCGATTAGCGAGCCACGGCCTTCGACTGCAAAGAGCAACTCGCTTAATTTCAGTAAGGCGTCCCGCGTTCCATACTTTCTGATTTTGGAGTGTTGCCCGCAGCGATGAATATTTCTGCCGAAAATGCCAGCTACCCCGAATTTCTCGCGCTCATAGGTCAGCAGAATGCACCGCCTGGAGGTATGGCGACAATAATTCGCTGGGCTGAAATGGCAACTATAAGTTTCGGTAGTAGGGTCTTGGATCTGGCGTGTTGTACTGGCTTTTCGTCCAGGGTGCTTGCCACTGCTTACGGGTGCCATTGCGTGGGTATCGACTTAGTGCCCTTAGCTATTCGAGAAGCGCAATACGAGTCCTTGACAGCGCCTTTGGATGGCAGCCTGAGTTATGTTGTAGCTGACGCTGCAGCGCTTCCATTTCCGGATCAGAACTTCAGTCACGTTGTAGCCGGCGCCTCCTTCGGCTTCATTATGGGCCGCGATCTCGCTCTCCTTGAGTCCGCACGAGTTCTCGAACGACACGGGTCGTTATGTGTTTCAACGTTCTACTACGTGCGTCGGCCACCGGAGTCAGTTGTAGAAAGCGTTGAACGAGCGATCGGGTATCGTCCAGATACCAGTCGGAGCATTTCATATTGGCGCGATTTTTTCGGAAAGCGCTTCGAACTTTTAGCAGAAGCACCCATTGCGCTTCCCGTTCGTCGCGAAATCGATATTGAAACTGCAGTGCGCCGTTTGATTTATGAACACTCGGAAAAGCTCGTGGGGAGATCGCCGGCTTATCAGAAGGAATGTTTTGATCGCCTCTTAACCATTCGGCTGGCGTTAAACGTTCATCGAAGATATCAACGGGCTTGCATCATGCATTGGAGGCTCCGGTGATCGACACAAGGATACGACATGTTGTGCGCTCGCTCTCGGCAGATTATCAGACACCATATTATCTATTAGATCTCGTTTCCATGGAGCAGGCATGTCGTCGACATATATCCGCCTGGAAGAGCCGATTTCCATATTACCGTTGCGCATATTCTTATAAAACAAACCCGCTCAAGCGCGTGACTCTTATGCTGAAAAGGGCTGGCGCTTCCGCCGAAGTCGTTTCGGGGATGGAACTACAGTGGGCGTTGAGTGATGGATTCTTGCCACGCGATATTTTTTTCAACGGCCCAGCCAAGACCGCTGATGAGATCTCCCACGCTGTGAAACTCGGAGTCAACTTGCACATTGACTCATTGGACGAGACTAATGAAGTGATTAGGTTCGGGAAAAGAGTTAAAACTAAATTGCAGGTGCTACTGCGAGCTACAACAACACGCGGACAAACAACATCAAGGTTCGGAATGAATGATAGAGAACTCTCGATTTCATTCCGCCGCCTCATTGCCAGCGGCATCGGTGTTCGTGGGATTCATTTCCATATTGGCTCGAACCTATGTGATCCAGCGCTGTACATACACGAACTTTTTAACCTCTTCCCATTGCTGACAAATTTGCAGTCAGCAAATAAAGAAAGGCCGCGTTTAAGTCTCGGTGGCGGCTTTCCTGCTCAAAGCATGAATGGAACATCGGGAGTCACTCCGATCGAAGACTTTGCGAATGCAATTGCCGATGCCTTCACGAGTTACGGGCTTTCCACCGACGAAGTGGAGTTAGTTACGGAGCCTGGACGCAGTTTGGTCGAAGACTTTGGTTATTTAGTTGCTTCAGTGATTCGCCAGAAGCGCCGTGGTCAGGTTCGGATAGCAATACTCGATGCCGGCACCAACCTCGTTCGATCGATCTCACATTGGTATCATCCAGTTGAGTTCTGCCGCTCAGCTTCGCACCGTGTAACGTACGAGATTCAGGGTCATTTGTGTTTTGAATCTGACGTGTTCGCAGTTGGCATACGAGGACCCAGAACACTCAATCGCAAAGATCAAATCATCATCGGTTCTGCCGGAGGTTATGACATACCAAGCGCCAATATATGGGGCCACCCAGAGCCCGCGATTCTTGGGCTGGGAGCAGGCGGTGTTGTGATGATCCCTCGACTCGGGCGCGTTTCCACTGGTCGTCACGCGGGTCTGTAGGTTAGGGAGAATCTATGCGCGATCAAATATTCGATAACGAACAACCTGGGCTCTATGAGACATTTGAGTTTAATGATCGAGTCGTCCAAGTATTCGATGACATGTTGTCGCGCAGTGTTCCATGTTATCAAATGCTTCAAGAACTCCTCGCGAGTCTATCGGTCGCATGCTGCAGCGGAAATCCTATTTATGATCTCGGTTGTTCAACAGGTAACACTCTAGAGCTAATAGCACGCGAGGCAAAAGAGCATCTCACCCTGGTCGGAATAGATAGCTCTGCTGCTATGCTGGACCATTGTAGAAGGAAGATAGAGGGAATAAGACAGCACACCATTTACTTAGAATGCCTCGATCTCGGAAAAATCCAACAACTTCCCTATGGACCGGCTGGTGTGATCGTTTTGTCACTCGTGGCACAATTCATACGGCCGCCGGAGCGCCCTGGACTGTTGAGGATGGCGCGACACAACCTTGCTCCAGGAGGCTATTTGTTGATGGTAGAAAAAACTGTTCAGAAAAGCTCGGCAATCAATTCTCTTTTCATCGACCGTTACCACGAATTCAAATCTACCATGGGATACAGCAGGCTAGAGATCGCAAAAAAACGCGAAGCGCTCGAGAACCGACTCATTCCTTATCGCTGCGACGAGAACTTGGACCTTTTACAAAGCGTCGGATTCGATGAAGTGGCACTTTTCTTCACTTGGTTAAATTTTCAAGGATACATCGCACGGAAGTCGTGAGGTTCGGATGAGACCTGAGGAACGCCTTCATCCATCAACCATTAGATTTCGAGAAATTCAAAGATCTACGCATTGTCGGTTTGCAAAGCAAGCGCAAATTTGGGGAAATCCTTCATGGAATGCTAGGTGGTCCATGGAAAAGAATCTAGCCCGAATATTCCCTCACTTTAATTTGTTCGTGGGGGTATCGCGTCAGCTTGAACTCGATGGTTACGTCATCGAGCTTTCATCGCCCGAGTTCGGTCAAACACTTGAAAGGCTTTGCTCCACAGTTCGTGGCGTACTTAGTTATTTTAGCGATCGGGATCCTTTGCGACTCAATTGTATGAAACAAGAGATTGAGGATCCATCATGGTGGTTTTCTTTCGATGGCGAACGAATGTTTCTATTGGCATTTGCTCCTTGCTATGAACCGAGAAGCTCGCGTTGCAGTGGTGGGTATTCCTCTACTTTCCTGCTGTTTCAACCGGAGCATACCTTCGACCGCGCTGTGCCACCTGGCGAGACCCGAATTCCTGACGTAGTTCGTCAGGATATCCGAAATAGTTTTGCGCAAGCTGATCAGCCGTATGACTCTCAAATCTCGCAGAGTTATATCAATGCTTACAAGTTTGTAAAACCGCTTCGGTTGGGTGATCCCGTGGTGAAGTGGTGGCTCGAAGATTCGTTCCCGGACGAGACTTAATGGCCTTCGATATCAAACCACAAGTATCAAGTGTCATCCGAGTGGTTAGCTTCGTCAATTACTCAGCTCGGCTCAGGAGCTCACGAAATGAACATCGAATCCTTGCGAGAGCAGATAGATGCAGTTGATTGCGAATTGCTTCTTCTTCTGAATATTCGGGCAAAAATAGTCTTGGAATTGGCGACGATCAAGCGCGACATGAACATTCCTCTTTACGATGCGCTCCGTGAGCGCCGAATCATCGAACGGACGTGCCGTTTGAACCGAGGGCCACTCGACGATTCAGCATTAAGGTCTATCTTCAATGTAATCATCGGGGAATCCCGCCGGATTGTCAGTAAGATCGTTTGATCGGAATTGCTTCAATATTCACTTGGAAGCCTAGCTTTACAGTAATCTGAGCTTAAGTATCTTTCATCGGGCAGATTCTCGCGTCTTACTTCGAGACGACAGATGACCCTTGCAGCACGCGATTTAGCACTCGCGCGAAATCGTAGCTTAGATATATCTGGGCGACCCAACGCTTGCCGGGTGTAGAGTCGATTCGACGGCCAGCGAAGATTCTAGCCTCCCAATCCTTTCCGATTTTGCGCGAGAGGCCGCCGCTGAATCGTTTTCCTTTATCTATCTCTCCCTGATTTTGAAGTATCTGAATACCATTCTTCCGGTAAAGTGAAAAAGGTATATCGGAGTAGATCAGCTTCATGCGCCAGCGCTCATCTTTGTCCACAGAACGACCGACCGAGAGCGACCATCCAAAGCGCGCGTGATCGGTTAGACGTTCGACCAACTCAAGCATCGCATCATCAAACACGTGTCCAGGCATCTTCTTCCACTGGAATGCCTCACGGGTAAACTGGATATCACGAATGGAATCGAATTGCGCAGAAGCTTCGATGTGGCGTGAAAAGTTCTGCAGTCCAAGGATCTGAACGTAGTTTACTCTTCCTAGATGTAGGCGCTTGAATACACTAAGCTGATCGAAGTCGCCAATAAAACCGACGGTCGCGCTCAGCTTATTTAACGCGGCGCTGCTGTAGACCAGTCGATACCCTACGAGGTACCCGTCGCCTGAGGCATACGTTATTTGTGAGCCCGCACCAGAGTCGAATTCTAGGCCACCGAGCTCACCGGAGACGTGCGAACCGAACTTTTGTCCCAAAGCAATAGTCTTAACATTGAAGTGCCACGCGCGATGCCCGTGACCGATGCCGGTATTATCGAAGCTGTTTGCAAATCCCTTGCCCGTTTCCGCCCGCAGCTTCAGAAATGTGTTGCCGCTTGGTGCTAGATCGATCTGTGCCTTGAGACGAATTCGGTATTGCACGTCTCGGTCGGCAATATCGCCGTGGCCACGATCCTGGTAGTTGTAACGAATGATCGTTTGCAGTTCGTTAATATGTATGTGGCCAAGCACGCCTCGCTCTTTTGATGTTTCCGGGGTAGGTGACGGCTCAGACTTGACGGGAACTGGCGAAGGAGTCTGCAGTTGCTGCGCCGCGATGGCGGTAGTATTGAGCACGAGGACGGATATTAAAAAGAGGAACTTGTACAACATGAGGAAATCCTCGTGGCCTCGCAAGCCTAGATACTCGTTAGCCTTTTACCAGGGCCATTTTGCGATCGTCCCAAGGAAAAAATGAGTCCGGTGTTGATCTCAGCCATCCCAACTTTCTCTGAGAGTGATGGGACTAAGGTCACCCACTATGAACCAGTAAGACAGAGCACCCAGTACACAAAGCAACGCAGAAATGGTAAGAGGCAATAGAAACGAGCCAGTGATGCTATACAAGAATCCCGTCACGATTGGAGCGACTATTCCTGCACAGTTCGAAAAAGTATTCTGTATTCCACCTATCGAGCCAACCAGATCTGTGCTTGGGGCAACATCTCCCGGTATTGCCCAAATACTCGCCGACGCCGAGATTAGACTTGCATACGATAATGATAAGAGCACAATCACCCATACTTGGCTGTTAACAAATGCAGTTCCAATCACCACCGTTGAAAGTAGCAGTCCTATACAAAGAGGGAGCTTTCTGGCAAGCGTGATGCTGACACCGCGCTTGATCATCATGTCAGTGCCTATCCCGGCCAAGAGCTCGCCGAAAACGGCGCACAGGGGCGGTATCAGGCTGAAAATTCCAACTTTGATGAAAGTGAAACCTCGCTCAGAGACGAGATAACTTGGAAACCACGTTAAGAAGAAGCTCTTTAAGTAGTTGTAGCAAAAAAAGCCGAATGACATTCCCAAAACGGTCTTGTTAGAAAATAGTGGAAGCCAATTGAGCCGAGATTGTGTCGAAAGCTGACTTGAGCGTTCTTTCTTGGTGAGAGAGCGTTGACGTTGGCTACTCCCAAGCTCGTCTGGAGACTTGTAATACGCATACCAGACGATTGACCACACAAGGCCAAAGATCGAACAGGCCAGAAAGGCCGCGCGCCATCCGAATCTAAGCATTGTGAAAACAACCAGAGGTGCGGCAATCGAAGCACCAACATACGATCCGACATCAAAGAGCGCCGTAGCTCGGCCTCGTTCTTCGATAGGGAACCATAGCCTGACAACCTTTGCATTTCCAGGGAAAATAGGCGCCTCCGCAGATCCCAAGAAGATTCGCAACACGACCAGGGATACAAAACCATTAGAGGCGCCGATCAGACCCGTGAACAGTGACCACGCGGCGCACGACAGGGCGTTTACTGAACGCGCACCGAATCGGTCGACGAGCCGTCCTCCAGGCAGCATGAAAAGCACATATCCCCAAGAGAACGCGGAAAGGATCACACCTTGCTGCGTGGGGGAGAGGTGAAGATCGCGGGAGATGACCAGAATTGTGTGGGATATGTTTACCCGATCAAGATAGTTGATTAGAACACCCAAGAACATTAGCCCGCCGATTTTCCATCTGAGCGAATACATCGAGTTCTGTGAGTTAAGCGGAAAAGACAAGGGCAATCCCCCGTTAGAGTTACAGGTGATCTACTATTCTCAGCGACGAGACCAGAACGAATCAACGTTCCGGATCTTAGTGTACTGCCCATCTTTGATCTCAATGATGACGAATTGGTTAGCATCTGCCGCACGCGCAATGTCCATAATGTAGAAATTAGAAAAATTTGCGCGCGCCAACGTGTCTATCCATTGGTCATAAAACATATCACCTCCGGTCTCGCCGAGAGGCGGGCTGGGTTTTCCTTCAGTTCCGTCCTGAGTGATGACTATCTTGTTGTGTAGCACGAATGCCCGATACTCTAATGGAGTATCAGGGTCATCAGGAAGCCGCTGAAGCTTTACCATCTCGCGCACGATGATTCGATAAAAACCTGACAATTGGGTTCGGAGGTTTTCAAGGACCTTATCAAGGGAATCCACGGTGAGATTCTCAATCACAGATCCGGATTTGAGACTCTTGATTTCTGTTTTTACGAAAAGCGGCACTCTAAGCCCTTTCCTTCTAATGTCGTCGTAAAGATCCGTCGGAGAGATGTTTGCAGAAACAATTAGCGAGCGTGGCGTAGCTTTCTCAATAAGCGGATAGTGAAGTTCAAACTCTGACGCCCGGCGCACCATCTCCGGACTATTAATCAATACTATGTTGCGCCGTTGCAGCGCATCATATAAATATTGATAGGTGTCGTGAGGTAGCCGAGGAGATCTTAGCATCGCCTCTGTCGGAGTTGACTCCATAGGCAATTGCTCCTGTTTGATATTGTGTTCCCTGAGTTCACGTTCATCGAGAAGTGTGAGGTTGATGTTTTGTGCTCGCATGACGGGTATTTCAAGTGGCACGTAACCTGCCACTGCAACGACGGTTTTTGGCATTATGGGCATTGGTCATCTCCGTTGGAAGTAAATAAGACGGCAGCTGAAGACTAAGCTTCAAATCTGACAAGAGAAATTGTATCTACAAATCCAGCTAGTTCGCCCGGATTGATGTGCAGATAGCCTTCCATTCCGCAAGCTTTGGCGGCATCCACGTGACTCTGACGATCATCTATATATAGCACGCGCTGCGGCTGATTTTTCCTGCGTGCTCTAATCAACACTTCCTCGTATATTGCCTTCTCTGGCTTTATGGCACCTACTTCAAAAGACGCGACAATCAAGGGCGTGTAGCGCTTCATGTCATATTCTTTGAGCACGAATTCATATCGCCATCGATCTTCATTCATAATTATCCCCGTTTGTACGCCTAGTTCATCTTTTATGTGACCAAGCAGACTCAGAACTGCAGCGTTAGGTATGTAAGTTCTAGCCCACAACTCCTGCAGATGGTCCTCATCTAGGTCGTTCCTTCCGGCGAGTCTCATTACTTCTGCCCAAAACTCCGTCTTCGACATTTGATCCAGCCGATATGATCTTCCGTGTACGGATTTCTCACTTAGCAGTTCACGTAGGCGCTTCTTGGTCACACCCAACGCGGCAGCGAGTCGACCTTGATATGGTTCGCAATAATGATCCGAAACCACTCCACCATAGTCGCAAACAAATGTATCTATGATCATTGTTTCAACTTCAGTAGATCGAGTGCCTCAGATGGGAACGACCACTCTCTTAGGGTTCCATCTCCACTGACGGAAACTATTCGCTTTCCGTCGGGATGGAACTCCACTGCATACACGTAATCTGTGTGGCCTTCCAATACCCAAGATTGATTCGATGTTAAATCCCATAAACGGACGGTCTGATCCTTGCTGGCAGACACAAGAAATCTGCCAGAGGGATTAAAACTGACGCAGCGAACGGTGTCTCCATGGCCCTTCAGCACATCGCAATGGTCAGTAATAAGATTCCAGACTCGGATTGTCGCGTCTGCGCCACTTCCAGCAACAAAGTTTCCCGAAGGATCAAATCGCACACAAAACACGGTTTCCTTAAAACCCATTAGCTTGCGTGTTTTCCCAGTTTGCATATTCCACACCACGCTAGTCCCCTTCGTACCAGCGGTTACCAAGAGATCGCCCGTCCGATTGAAATCCACGGCGAAGAGACTCACGCCCCTGTGTTTGAACGCTTTAGTCTGTTGCCCGTGATATCGGGGCTCACTCCCAAATTTTTGAATCGGTGCACCTTCAATCACCCAGAGTCTAGCGATAGGATCTTTACCGACTGAAGCGATCAATTTTCCGCCGGGCTGAAAAGCAATCGAATAAACAGGACCGCCGTGCTTTCCCACAATCCGGAAGTCTTTTGTGGATGGATCAGTCAGTCGCACAAGGCCATCGTCAGCGCATGAAGCTATGCGCTCCGTAACCGGACAGGTCTTAACATCCCGGATGATTCCATGATGCGATGCAATTTCAACTGGCTGTTTTGTCTCCTCGAGGAGGCTGAGAACTTTTTGAGAAAAGCCACCAAAAGAGTAACGCTTACCTTCTTCGCTACAACAAATCGCTGTGAGTCGCTTAGGCTCACTATACAAAACACGACTAGCGTCAACTTTGGAAGTGGTTGTTGGGCTGATATCAGTAGGAGCTACTGACGCGGGTGCCATTGTTTCTTTTGGTGGCTGACGACTGTCGCGAAACTGTCTCCAATATTCTGGTATGCTTTTCTGTCCAAAGAACAGAAAATATAGGAAGTATAAAATTCCAGCCACACTTGCAATTACCGTTATAATTTTTATTAAGTCTGCGCTACCTTTAGCCTTCTCCTTCGAGCTTTGCTCCCTGACTAACTCCAGGCCATCAATCGCCTGTTTAACCACATACGCTTGGTCTCTGACATCGCGATCCGAGTGTTTTTGCAGCGCGTCGTAAGCGTGCTTCAACTGGTCAATTGAATCAACATCGTTCGCGTGCTGAATGCTAATCGCTATATTACCGATGGCTGTAGCCGCAATTCGGCGAACATCTTGATTAACATCTTCGAGCGCGTTCATTAGCGCGGGAAGCGCCTTTTTAGCTTCTACCCCGATCCTTCCCAATGCTCTCGCTGCGGTTTCTCGATTGGCCTCCTTGTCATCTACCAGCGCTTCGAGCAAGACCGGAACGGCCGCTCGTTCTTCAGCGCCCGAAATTGCCAAAGCCCATGCGGCAGTCCGACGAACATCTTTGTCCTGATCTTTGAGTGCCTCAATCAGAGCAGGAGTAACAGATCTAGCGTCGGTACCGATCTTACCCAAAGCCCAGGCGGCACTCTGGCGTACATCTTTGCTTGGATCATTCAGGGCACCCGCGAGCGCAGGAATCGCGACTTTGGCTTCTGCACCGATCCGGCCCAACGCTTGGGCGGAGTTATATCTCACGGTCTGGTCGCGGTCTCTTAGTGCTTCCCCTAAAGCGGAAGATGCTGACTTCGCCTCAGGGCCCATCTTCTCCAATGTTTCCGACGCTCTTCGTCGGACATCTACGTTCTGATCCGTTAACTTCTGAACAAGACCTAAAACCTGCTCGTTACTGCTAACCTGAGCAAACAGATTTCCAAATACGGGGAAGAGCAATAAGCAAAGAAGCTGGGGGACTCTCTTCATTGTTCGATGGGGTCCTCTCTGAATGAAGACACTTCACATGAACCAAGCAATATATAGCAGCTGTCAGTCGGAAGGCGTTCTGGCATCAGAGAGGAAAAACACCTTAGTCTTGCAAACTCAGCCAGAATAAATCTAGTGGTCTCACAAGTCAACGAATCTGGAGGGGTTTTGTGTTTCGAGCAATCAAAATGATGGGACAGAATGTAAGATTAGCTGCTACCTGCGAGCACGTCGCTGTTGACACACGTCTCGATCCCGAGCTGATAAGCGAAGGAGTGGCACGTGCGTTTGTCAGACATATACAAACATTAAGTAAAGAAAGGAGAGCGGCTTAGCTGTTACTGGTCGTATAAGGATCGACTACGCCGCCCTGGAACGGATAACAACCGCAGTAGAAGCGCACACGTAGTATGTTGCGACCGAAACACTTGCGGGATGGAGGATCTCAACTTCTCGTGAAAGTGCCACGCATTGAAGTCAAAGTATTGCGCGTTGTCGGGAGAACTCGGGGCAACCTTCACGAAACAAGCACGGGAAGACATGACTAGGTTCTTAACGAGCATAAAGACGCAGCCAGTGGGCCGACGCCAAAAAAGTCTATCGCCTGTTCAATGCGGCTTCGTTTTCGACTAAAGATCGCGAGGCTTTACAGCAGCATCTCTCATTCGTGCGTAAGAACTCACGATTGTGGCCGACTGCCATGGAAATGCTGAAAGCGGATCTCCTAAACGGTGGATGGTCATCTGCGGGCTCTGTTGTCGCTTAACGTGACACCCTATAAAATCGAGTTGATCTTAAGCCGCAAGATGTTCGGCCGCCAGATCCGGACGCGCCGCAATGACGGGTTGAGCCGCGCTTACCCGGCCGCGCGAGCCCAAGGTTAGTTATGGATTCGAGACCGAGTTGTGAGGGTAAGATCAAAGCACCATGAACGTGAATTCTTCGAACCGTCCCACAATAGGCACACAAGACAATTTTTAGTGTGGGTAATCGTTTTAGTTTGAAGTATTTGGCTTGACAACCCCTTGTGTCGAGAATACCGGCAAAGATGAGTTGCGTTTGCTGGGTGTGTTCTATCCGGCGGGTAGTCCGAGTGTCAGGTATGATGCGTGAATGGAGCGCGTTTGGAGCGCGGACATCCTGTCCGCCTGAGCGCGAAGCGCGAACATGGTTTTGATTGTGATGGACTAGGCTGAGCGTGCTGCGCACCGCTGGCGGACAGGGATGTCCGCGCTCCTGTAGCTACATCAACTCAGCCAAAATTCCCATCGCTTCCCGCACCTCTTCATCAGTATTAAAGAAATGCGGCGACATGCGCAGACCGACTTTGGGGCGGCAGTCGACGAAAACTTTTCTCTCCGCCAGACGCTTGACCATCGCGGGACCATCCTCAACATAAATCATCACTGAGGCGCCGCGGTCTTCAACATTAGGCGGGCTGTTTACTTTCCAACCCTGCTCCAAAGCAAAGTCGATCATCCACGCAGTGCGGCGCTGTGATTCGGCTTGAATAGTCTTCACGCCGACCTCTTCGATAATTTGCAGACCGGGAAGGACAGAATAAAGCGCGGGGATGCTGGGCGTTCCCTGCGCAAAGCGGCGCACAGAGTCGGTGTACTGCATGGGTCCCGCCGCGAAGTCAAACGGCGCTGCATGCGCTACCCAACCGGTCAAACGCGGCGCCAGATCGTTTTGCAGATCCGGACGCGCGTACAGGTACCCGCATGCCGGCCCGCCGCAAAGCCACTTGATCGTGCCGCCGATCATAAAATCCACTTCCCAGTCGCTCGCCTGTAATTCAATTGCACCCGCCGATTGGTAGACGTCAAGCAACACCAGTGCGCCATACTTGTGCGCGCGCTCAACGATTGCTTTGACATCAACGCGGAATGAGCTGCGAAACGAAACATGCGACATCGCCACCAAACACGTCGCGTCATCAATCGCATCCAAAATGTCTTCGAGTCTCATCGTGATTCCGTCTTCGCTATGTACGACTTCAACGCTCGCACCCAGGCGCGCTTGCCCTTCCCAGATGTATTCCATCGAGGGGAAATCCAGCGCGCTGGTCACGATCTTGTTTCGGTCACCCTCGCTGAAATCGAAGCAGGAGGCAACACTGGAAAGCGCAATCGAGGCGTTGGGTTGCACCTGGACTGAACCGGGACCACCGCCCAGTATTTGGGCGATGCGATCACCCACACCCGTGGACATTTCCCACCAACTGGCGGCCCAGGCATCTTCGCTGGTGTGTTGTTCCCAGGCTTCGTAATAGGCGAGCATCGAGTCGCGAGTTGCTCGCGGCACCGGGCCCAGGCTGTGACTCAGCAAGTGAATACCGGAAGCGAGCGTCGGGAATTCTTCGCGGCGGCGGTTGATTTGAGATTCAGGCTTCATTGATCAATTTAGGCGCACTGAAAGTGCGCAATTATAATAGCCAGGGGCAACGCCCCTGGTTAATTCGACAATAGGAGCTTTCGAGCGCTGAAGGCGCGAGATAATTTGTGAATGAACCGAACACACTTCGCGCTTTCAGCGCTTTGAAACCATAATCTACTGATAACCTGGGGCCTTGCCCCAGGCTATTGCATTTCGCGCCCCTGGCGCTTTCAGGCTCGAATCTGACCAATCATCTTTTCCATAGCGAGCGGATCATTCAACAACCCATCGAGTATGCCCTTTGCTTCTTCCCCAATCGGCGGATCGATCGTCTCTTCGCGAATATGCCGCAGAATCTCTCCCGCGACAAACTCCGTGGTCATCTTCGGTACATCGGCGCCTTTGCTCATGTCTGTATCGATCGTCGTTGGCATAACGGTCATCACATGCACCCCGCGATCGCTCAGGTATGCACGCAAAGCCTGACCCAGCGAGAGCAGCGCGGCCTTACTGGCGCAGTAAGTGCCAACCAGCGGCAGATTGATTTTGGCAAAGGCTGTGGCCACATTCACGATCATCCCTGAGCCCTGCTCGACCATCGCGGGCGCGAGGGCCCGCGTCATCCGCAGCGCTCCGAGGTAGTTCACATTCATCTCTTCCAGAGTTCTTTCAAAATCCATTTGCAGCGGATTGCCATACCCTGCCACGCCCGCATTGTTGACCAGAATATCAACCAGGCCCAGCCCTGCTGCCGCGCTTACATCCTGATCGATAGTTACATCCAGCTTGATGGGAGTGATCGGCGCGTTTATCACCTGCGCGTCGCTTTTCAACTTCTCGATATCTTCAGCTTTGCGCGCGCCGGCAAAGACTTCGCGCGCACCCGCTCCTGCAAAAGCGAAGGCGAGTGTGCGGCCGAGACCGCGACTCGCGCCGGTTACTAAGACTCTTCTGTCTTTGATTTCCATAACATTATTCGCGCCTTTCGGCGCTTCGTGCGCTCAGCGAGAACGCGCCGTCCGCGGTCCCAGCACGAAGCGCGCATAAGCATACAGCGCCGCGCCTATCGCCGCCCATACCAGCACGAGTTCCACGCTGGTCAAAGAATGATTCGCGATTCTCTCGGCGAGACTGTGCGTCCGCAAAGCACCTACGTCCTGAACCACCTGCACCACTATCAACGCTCCCATTGAAATAACTGATAGCAAAGCCGACGCGCGCTGCAACCAAGGCGGCATTCCAATGCTGATTTGTTGGTGGAGCTTTGGATTCCAACGCGGTAACAAAAGAAAAGTAAGGCTGTGCAGAAAGTAGAGCAGCACCAGAGCGAAGACCGCGATGTTCAAGGCCAGGGAAAGCTGTTTGCTGATTAGCAGCAGAGCGCTGGCGCCCAGCGTAAGTGTCAATGCCCGCACCGGTGTCGCCGTTCGTGAATTAATAAATCCGAGCTAGGGGGGCGCGAGGCGATCTTCGACAAAGATGATCGCCAAACGTGAGGGCACAATCAGCGTAGGATTCAGAGAAGTTGTAATCGCCATGATGGCGCCGATGGTCACCAACGCGGCGGCGCCCCAGGGCAGATAGACCGCAGCCACTTCGGTCATCGGCGCGTTGCTCGCTTGCAGGCGCGCTCCGGGCAGCACTCCAAAGGCCACTGTCGACATCAGAATGAAAATGGCCGCCGCCGCTGTGATGCCTTTGAGAAAAACGATTGGGAGCCGGCGGGTGCTGTCTTTGACTTCACCGGCTGTCTGGGCCAGGGCTTCAAAGCCGGCATAAGAAAAGAAAAGCGGGATCAGACTGGCCGCAAATCCGCTCGCGCCATGGGTGACGAATGGCGCATAGTTTGCTGCATGAATCGCGAATAACCCAGGCACGACCAGGACCAGAATCGACAGACCCAGCACCGCGCACATCGCGACCTGGATTCTGCCAAACCACTTCACTCCGACCACGTGCACGAGATAGAAGAAAACCAGACTGCCCACGGCCAGTGTCTGGTGAACTATTTCGCTCGTGAAACGTCGGCCGCTAAGCTCGATCAAATAATCGGCCAGTGCGCTTGCCAGATAGGCGCCGGCTCCAACGTAAGCGATGATCTTCAACCACGATCCCACGTAAGCCAGGCGAAAACCGCCCAGTGTGCGCGAGATGTGCAGGTATTCACCGCCGGGCTCCCGGCCCAGCGGGGTGGAAATGAAGGCCGCATAGGGAACTGAAGTAGCTAGAATCGCCGGCATCAGCACTACATAACCAAGAATTACACTCGGCCCAGTCAGGGACCACGCCTCGCTGGTGACTTTGAAAATGCCGGCGCCGACCAGGATTCCGATTAGCGCCGCGTAGGATTCGAGCGTGCCGAGATCACGGCGGAGCCGCGAGACGAGTGGTGGAGGAGTCCCAGCTTCTCTTTGGGCGTTGCGGGTGATCTCTCAGCTCCCTAGGAATATCTTAACGGTAAGTATCTTCCCTGCGAAGACCGCAATACTTCAGTTGCACCATCTGTCCCACGATGTCATAACGAAACCGCCAGCGCCCCAGCCTTAGCCGCCACTGCCCTTCATTTTGGGCGCAAGCAAGTTTCTTAATCGCTTGAGTTCGGTCTTGATTGTAGGGATCCTTCTGAAGAATCCTGATTGCTCTGTCGATCACAGCAGCAAATTCGCGGTGTCTCTTTAACTGCACCTTGGCAAGCCGTTCAAAATGTGGTGAGGTCAGAACCGTAAAGGGAGGCGTCATGCTTTGCTCTTGCGAAGTCGCTTACCATCCTTCTTCTGGTTACCTGCACGCAAATCCGCCAACAACTCGCGCGCGGGACGACTCTTCCCAGACTGGAACTCTTGACGGCTTCTCTGAATGTGGCGCTTGACCGTTTCGTCCTGTAGTTCAAGGTAGTCTTCGAATTCATCGATATCCATGATGCCTGCAATAGCAACGCCGTCTTTCTCAAGGATTAGATAGCCCTTGTTAATACGGAGTCGTTTTACTAACGCTTCAAGTTTCAGTCCGGCCTCGGTGATGGGTAAACTTTGAACCATCGTTTCTTCCTCGCAATTAAACCACACTAGGATAGCACGACGGAGTTCTCGGTCAAGGAAGCCGAAATTCCAGGTAGTGTCTTAATAGCGTGTTGCGGACTAACCCTTTTTCTTGGCTACAAGTAGACCGAGAGTCAAGGAAACAGTAAACAGAGCTAAGCAAACCAAAAACCCTTGATTGAGTTCGGGAGTCCCTGCACCTACTGCGTAAAGGACCAGGCAAAGAAAACAAATGATCCCGGAGATAAGGGCAATCAGAAAGCACGCCCCTGCGAAAATGCCCCAAACGTTTCCCAAAACGTCTGTTGCCATTTCACGTAAGAAGAATGCACCTATTAACGTTCCGATCGCGACAAGAATAAGAATGGCAACGGCTTGCATTACTTAGTTATTGAGTCGCTGCTAGTCGGCAACACACTATTAGGACACTACCAAATTCCAGCAGTTATCTCTTCATCAATTCATTCGCAGGCAAACTCGGATTCAATACTTTCTCAGCCGTCTCAACACCGGCCACCGGCAGTTTCGCACTATCAATCAGACCAAGTTGCGCCAACACCGAAGCCTGATCCCAGTAAATATGTTCGTGGGCCAGCTTGCCGTCGCGAAAGTGAACGATCACGACCAAAGGAATCTTCACGTGCTTGCCTGTGGGCGCCACGCCCGGCAGCATCCAGTCCATTTTGATCGTGTGGGTGAATTCAAAGACCATTTCATCGACCACTCGATCGGTTCCAATAGTACGCGAGACTGGAGTCATCGAAGTGTCTGGCGGCATCTGCGGGATGAACCGTTGGGAATAGAACTCGCGGAGCTGTTCGTGACCCACACCGCCAGTTAAAACCGGAACGTGATTGACGTACGCATCAGGCACCATCGTCTTGAGGGTGTCTTCGGTATCCCGCGTCGCGAATTCATATTTGACATGTTCGTCCCAGCGATCCGAGAGCGACTTTTGCGCGTTCGCCAAGCCCTCGCCCGCCAAATTGCGGACAAAGAATTCCAGCGTGCGCAGGTTCGCCAGTTCCGCCGCCGCGGCGTCAAAGTGCTCCCCACCTGGCCGGCCGAACGCGTGATCCTGTTCCGGATAATCATGAATCGTGACCAGCGGATTTGGATCGAGCACCTCGTGAATCTGCCGCTGAGCTTCGGGCGGACAATACTGATCCTTTCCCGCGATGTGCAGCATCAATGGCGAGTTGAGATGGCTTGCTTCGCTGAGCGTCTTCTCGATACTGACTCCGTAAAAACCAACGGCACAATCAGGTTTGAAGCGAGTCGACAACAACCAGGCGAGATTGCCACCGACACAGAACCCCACCGCGCCAACTCTCCCGCTGCACGCTGGATGCTTGCGCAGAAACTCCAGCGCAGCCGCTGAATCCTCAACCGCCTTTGCTTGATCCAGTCCCTGGTAAAGCTCGAATGCCTTCTGCCAACCTGCTTCTGTCTGATCGCTTAATTCAACGCCACGCTCCTGTCGCCAAAACAGATCCGGGCAAATCGCGACGAACCCATGCGCCGCGTACCAGTCGCAAACGTTTCGCAGGTACTGATTGACGCCAAAGATTTCCTGCAAGACGACAATGCCCGGACCATAACCACCGGCGGGCAA